>Ga0302178_10000562_pt1 | contig 33412 bp, 34 predicted proteins | sample I_Palsa_E1_3_FD_198790 | JGI IMG/M metagenome (GOLD analysis project Ga0302178, IMG submission 198790) | Peat permafrost microbial communities from Stordalen Mire near Abisko, Sweden - I_Palsa_E1_3 | ecosystem: Environmental > Terrestrial > Soil > Palsa > Peat permafrost | place: Sweden... | reverse complement strand
CAATCTCGATTACCACTGCAGCACAGGATGACCGAAGTTAACATCGCCCCCTCTCGTTTACAAGCAGAAAATCCTCTCTTCACTCACAGAGATGTGGGTAATCCTGAGCTCGCTATCGGATGGCAAATTTTAGCGCTCCACAAAGCGTTTTGACACAATCTGGGCCAGGAGCTGCCGCTCGTGATCTCCGTCATGTGGCCACTCGAGCGGCGGCCACGCCTCTGAATCAGTCGAGTGCGCAACCGCTGATTCGGACGGCTCGGAAATCACAGCGTTGTGGGCGGTGCTTGGCGCGCGAGCCAGTGAGGCAGTGCAGAGATAGGCGGATGTCCGCCTTCAAAGCTTCCCATCGACTGGCAACATAGTTTTTCTTTTCAGCCGGGCAAGATGTTCTCATTTGTCGGTCAAGACGGCAGCGACGATAGTGTGTCTACGGGCAACGCAATGCCGATCGAAGTTTCCGATATGTCACACAAATCAAGGAGTCTGTCATGAAGCTCAAGAACAAAATTGCACTGATCACCGGCGGAACGTCAGGCATCGGTCTCGAAGCGGCCAAGCTTTTCCAGAGCGAAGGCGCCACGGTCATCGTGACGGGGACCAATGCCAAGCGGCTCGCAGATGCCGCCAGCGCTCTCGGCGAAGGCGCGGTTACCCTGTCGGTCGATTTGCGCGACCCTGCGCAGATTGACAAGGCGATCGCTGACGTCGTCGAAACGTTCGGGCGCATCGACGTGATCTTTGCCAATGCAGGCGCGGGAACGGCTGCACCGCTCGAAGCAGTGACGGCAGAACAGATCACCGAGCAGTTCGGGCTCAACTTTAACGGCGTGTTCTTTACGATTCAAAAGGCGGCTCCGCATCTCTCGCGCGGATCATCGATTGTCGTGACGACGTCGTTCCTCAATGAGGTCGGCACGCCAGGTCTATCGATTCTGTCCGCGACGAAGGCGGCGACCCGTTCGCTGGTACGATCACTCGGCGCTGAACTCGCTCCGAATGGCATTCGCATCAACGCAGTGAGCCCCGGTCCGATTGCGACACCGTTTCATGAAAAACTCGGCCTGTCGGAGAAAGATCTGGCCGCTGCGGGGTCCGCAATTCAGGCTGCTGTGCCTTTGAAGCGCTTCGGCGAAGCGCATGAAATCGCGACCGCCGCGCTGTTCCTGGCAAGTGATGACGCAGCGTTCGTGACGGGGTCGGAACTGGTTGTGGATGGTGGACTCACACAGATCTAAACCTGCCAGCGTGCAATGAAAGCCTATGGCGGACACACGGAAATCATCACTCTGTCGTCCGTCATACGGCTCGTTGTCTATGGACAGGCAACGCCGAATGCTACTCCACGCAGTCTGGTAAATGTCGCGGTAAAGTCTTACTTTAGCCTTGCCAAGACGAAAAGTGATGCGAGCGCCGAACAGCCTGGCAGGACAACGCTGGTTGAGCGTGACCTCGCGGAGGGACGTCTCATCAAGCCGTTCGGTCACGTCCAAAGTTGCGAACTGGCGTGTTACCTCGTTCACACGAAGGAACGCGAGCAGCATGCCCCGATGCAGGCGTTCAAGGAATGGCTGCTGGAAGAAGCCGGCTCAGGCTAGCGGGTAAGTTATGTCGAATTCGCGCGCCGCGCGCGCCGGAACGGGTCCGGACGGCAGTACAGGATCAGAAAAGAAGCCAGCAGGATGAGGCGCAAGAAAGATGGCATGATGACGCCTGCAGCGGCTATGAGAAATACGACGAGCATGGCCCACGCGCGGAACCACTGCCACTTCCGGGGTTGCGAATCACTGCCGTCCGGGAGGTGGGAAAAACTTTCCCACATCAGGACCATGTAAGTGCCCTGCACCAGCAGAAAGACCAGCGCATAGAGCGTCAGCGGGAAAGTCGCCATTTTGCTTTCTGCGAGCCAGGCTGTCGCGAACGGAATGAAAGAAATCGCGAACAGATTAGCGAAGTTAGCCAAGGCCAATGTGCCGGTTAGACGTTGCGCATACCGGAGCACCTCATGATGATTTAACCAGACTACGGCGATGAATGCGTAGCTAACCGCGTAACTGACGAGATCGGGCCATGGGCTCAGTAACGCTGGGAAATCGCGACCTGTCGGCGATTTAAAAGCCAGCACCATAACAGTGATGATGACGGCAAAAATTCCATCGGAAAGTGCATAGAAACGCGCTAGTCCGTCTTCGACCTTGGCCATGGTGTCTGCAGTTCAGGAAAAGACTTCATCATATTATTCGACATCCCAAGACCAGACTGAACGTCGAACGTCTAGGCGAGCAGCGCCAACGCCTCCGCGAGCGACAGCACCGTGGTGCGCGAATCGAATGCGGTGGAGAACAGATGTTCATGCACCACCTCATCTGGGTCGTAACAGCAATCCTTGACCGTGTACAGACGGAAGTCCGCGTCGCTCGCATACGCGACCGATGACAGCACGACACCGGTCGACGCAATGCCGACCATAATCAGCGAATCGACACCTTGTGCGAGAAGACGTGCCTGCAGATCGGTGCCGAAGAACACGCTGGCGCGATGCGCGATGATGACCGGTTCACTGGCCTGCTGGCCTAACTCCGGCGCGGTCCAGTCGTCGACGAAGAGGCCAAGTTGCTTGATTCCCTGCCCATTCTTGTTCAATGGGCTGACTTCCGGATAACCCGGATTGAACCGCAGGTTGGCGAAATAGACGCTGACGCCTTTAGCCCGCGCCGCGTCGCATAGCTTGCGCGTATTGGCGAGCAAGGCGGGCGCGACCGATGGAAAGAGCCCGAGAATGTCGGTCTGATAATGCATGACGATAAGCGCGGTTTGCGCCGGCGCGATTGCCGGAATCTGCATTTCTCCCCCTCAGGTTATCGAGAAGCGAAGAAAGGGTAGCGCACTTCGCGTCTCAAAGCCCCAGACAAACCGCCCCACCCGCGACGATCATGCACGCGAGCCAGCGCTTGCCACTGACCGTTTCCCGCAGAAACACCCGTCCGATCAGCACTGCGAACACGACGCTGGTCTCGCGCAACGCCGATACCGCGCCCATCGCGCCTGACTGCAGCGCCCATATCACGATGCCGTACGCCAAGATCGACACTAGGCCGCCGACGAGCGACGAGCCGACTGCCGTTGGCGCCGACCGGACCGGCGACCACAGCGCCGCGAGCCCGCGCATCGCGACGAACAGCGCGGGCATTAGCCAGTAGAACAGGAACATCCACGCGGTGTAGGCGATCGCCTGGCCGCCGGATAAGCGCACGCCGATGCCGTCGATCACGGTATAGACGGCGATCGTCACGCCGGTCGTCAACGCGGCCAGCACACCGGCCCGCGACACGTGACTCCCCTGCAGCGCGATCGCGATGATGCCCCCCGATATCATCACGATCCCGAGCAGGTGCAACGGGCCGATCGCCTCATGCGCGAAGAGCGCCGCGCCGAGCGTGACGAGCAAAGGCGACGAGCCGCGCGCGATTGGATACGCCTGCGCCAGATCGTTGCGGCGGTACGACCGCACGAGGGTCACGTTGTAGACGATATGCACGAGCCCCGAGGTGATGATGTATGGCCAGGCCGCTTCGGCCGGCCACGGCGTGAACAGGATCACGACCGTAGAGACCGCTGCGATGGCGATGCTCATCCACGTCATGGACAGGAACCGGTCGTCATTGCCGTGCAGCATCGCGTTCCAGCTCGCGTGGAGCACGGCGGCAAAGAGGACGAACCCGCCGGTATAACTGAGCATGCAGATCCCGGAGAAAGGGTGTAGTAAGAAGGATATCTATCTTGTGGCTGACTCGCAAACCAGATAAATTGGCCACTCGAGTTAGATAAACTCTTGCGAATGAAGCGGATATTGCCTCCACTCAATGCGTTGCGTGCCTTCGAGGCCGCAGGCCGGCTCGGCAGCTTCAAGGAAGCCGCGGCGGAACTGCATGTGACTCACGGTGCGGTGAGCCAGCACGTGCGGCTGCTTGAGGAGTGGCTCGGCGCATCGTTATTCGAACGGCACAACCGGCGCGTGGCGTTGACTCCTGCGGCAAAGGCGTACCTGGCGGAAATCGGTCCGTTGTTCGAGCAGCTCTCGCAGGCAACCGCCAGATACGGTTCCCCCGAAACGGTCTCGCGGACACTGTCCGTGAACGCGCCCGCGACATTCACATTGCGCTGGCTGGTGCCGAGACTGGCGCAATTCCGCGCGGAGCATCCCGACGTGGACGTCAAGGTGGAGACGTCGAACGAGTCAGTGGAGAGTCTTCAGGAGACCTATGACATCGTCATCCGGGGCGGTCCGGACACGTTTTATGGCTACTCGATGCGGCTCTTCCTGTCCGAGGAAAGGCTCCCGGTCTGCAGTCCGGCGCTGTTACAGCGACTGCCGCTTCGAATGCCAGACGAATTGCGGCAGCATACGTTGCTACACACGTCGAGTCTGCCGCGACTCTGGCCGGACTGGCTGACGCGGGCAGAGATTCCTGCACTGCGGCCGGCTGCCACGCTGACCTTCGACCACTTCTTTCTGACCTTGCAGGCTGCCATCGACGGAATCGGCATTGCGATGGGGCCGACTGCGCTGGTATCCGACGACCTCGCCGCCGGCCGGCTGGTCGCGCCGTTCGCCGGTCCTCGTCTGCCGTCGCGGAGCTATTGCACTTACGTTCCGGATGCGAAGTCCGAGGACGAGCTGGTCGTGCTGTTCCGCTCATGGCTCGAGCGCGAGGGGATGCGCTCGCCAGACGGCAACAAGGCGCGCTAAAACAGTGGGTGTTCCGCCGGATAGAGCGCCGTTCGCAGGGCGAGTCCACCGAGTACAACAAAGATGATGGCAGCAAGGATGTGCACGGCCTTGGTCGGCAAGCGGTCCGCGAATTTGTGTCCAAGGTAGATGACCGGCACGTTCGCCAGCATCATGCCGAGTGTCGTGCCCGCGACGACGCCGAAGAATTCGTGAAAGCGCGCGGCAAGCGCGATGGTCACGATTTGTGTCTTGTCGCCCATCTCGGCGAGAAAGAAGGTCACGGCCGTCGTGCCGAAGACACCCAGCGTATTCTTCGTGACCGCCGAATCGGCGTCATCCAGCTTGTCCGGAATGAGGATCCACACGGCCATCACCGCAAACGATGCGACGACTGCCCAGTTCAAGATGCCCGGACTCAGCACGCTCGCGAGCCACGCGCCTAGCGCACCGGATGCCGCATGGTTGATCAGCGTCGCGGCAAGCACGCCGAGGACGATGGGGATGGGCTTGCGATACCGCGCAGCCAGCACAAGGGAAAGTAGTTGTGTTTTATCGCCGATTTCGGCGAGCCCGACGACACTGGTCGAAACGAGGAACGATTGCATGGGATTGTTGTACCCGGGCCGCGCTGATAAAACGCGATGACGCGCATTCCGGCGACCCGGTTAGGTCGGAATGCGTGTCATCAGTCTTGCCAGGCATTTAGCTGCGTACGCCATGAAGAGTCTTGCGACTCGCCAAGTATGTTGACGTGCGCCCCCGAACATCGCGTTCGAGGCGGCTACTCCCCAATGAGCAGGGGCGATTCTATCGCGCCGTCTATTACATGTGCAACCTTGCAGTCTGGAGGCGCTTTGCGAAGCGGGCCACCGTGGCGGGCAAATGACATTACATAAACCTTTCACTCATGCTATGCTCGCACCTGTCTTTGGGGAGTAGCCGGCTTCTGCCTAGAAGCGCCTGCGTCAACATTCTCGGTCGTACAGACCGTGGCGCAGGTAGCCGTTTGGTTGGCAAGACCATCGACACACCACGCGACCGGTCGGGCGCGGCGGTGTGTCGTGGTTTTCCACCCGACCTTGAGCGCCTACTCTTATGAATCCTGTCGCAACACTGTTCCTCGCTTTCGCCATGTCTACCGACGCCTTCGCGGCCGCAATCGGCAAAGGCGCGACTCTTCATCGTCCTCACTGGCGTGAGGCCATCAAAGCGGGATTGATCTTCGGTGTTATCGAAGCACTGACCCCCTTGGCCGGATGGTTTCTGGGCAAAGCAGCCGCTCAATATGTCTCCGCTTGGGATCACTGGATCGCGTTCACGTTGTTGTTCATCCTTGGCATCCGGATGGTTGTCAACGGCTTTACCGCCAAAGACGTCGAAGAGCAGAAGCCGGCGGCCCATTCGTTCTGGCTGCTTGCAGTGACCGGCTTCGCCACGAGTATCGATGCGATGGCGGTCGGCGCGGGCCTCGCCTTTGCCGACGTCAACATCTACTCGACGGCAGCAGCGATCGGTCTCGCCACCATGGCGATGGTCACACTCGGTGTGATGCTTGGCCGTGTCATCGGCCACGTCGTGGGCAGGCGCGCTGAGATGGCGGGCGGCGTGGTGCTGATCGGCATCGGCAGCACCATACTCGCCGACCATCTGAAGATATTCGGCTAACCAACGATCGACGACCGCGCGATGGCTGGTCGACCCGCCAGCCATCGCCGCAGCAGCCCCTTCTGTAAAAAAATCCACGCTGAGTGGAATAAACCTGCAGGCCCCCTCGTTTGCTCACTTGTTAATGAGAATCACTTTGATTTTCATTAACGCATCTAGTCCACGGAATTGCGGCGGGCAGGTCAGTCACAGCGACTGTCGCCTCCTGTGGAAACAGTAAGCAATCTGTCATGAGAAGACGAAAAGGGGATTCACAATGAGCGGAAAGGGGAGCCGAGAGACGATATGCCTGACCGATGTATGCAGATACATCGGCGGCACGGCGTGTTCTCTGGCGGTACTGGCATCAGCGGCGCCGGCGCTGGCGCAACAGGACGCGCAACAGGCGACGCCTTCGCAAACCGGGACGCCGGGCATCACCCTGCCGGCGGTCAAGGTGGAGGGCAAAGCGCCCAGTGACTACGGTCCGTACGGCGGCAACGACAACGTCGACGATCCCAAACAGGTCGCCAACGCCAGCAAGACCGGCACGAAGCTGCAAGACCTTCCGTCGAACGTGCAGGTCATCCCGCGCGCCTTGCTGTCCGAACAGGGCGCGACGACGTTGCGGGAGAGCGTCAGCAACGCGAGCGGGATCAATGTGGGCGGTCAGGACAGCAAGGGCTATTACGATCACTTCCTCATCCGCGGCCTGAATGCGCAGATCTATGAGGACGGCTTCTCCGATGGCGATCTGCTCGGCGGCATCTCGCACTCGCTCAATGGCGTCGAAAGGATCGAAATTCTCGAAGGCCCGGGCTCCGCACTGTTCGGTAGCGGTCCTCCGGGCGGCACCATCAACCTCGTTCACTACACGCCGTCGCCGGAGTTGCACTTCGGGGGAAGCCTGGAAGCGGGCTCGTACGGCACCGTCTCGAACAGTGACTACATCACGGGTCCCACCGGCATCGCTGGCCTGAACTACCGGGTGGACGGCACGTTCTCGCGCTCCGACGGTTTTCGCGATCTGTACAGCCGCGACGACGAAATTCGGCCGGCATTCCAGTGGCAACTGGGCAGCCATACGATCGATTTCGCGCTCGATCTGCGCCAGACGCACGAAACGCCGGATTCGTATGGCCTGATCTATTTCCACGGATCGCCCATCAACGACGTTTCGATCAACTCGAAGTACTCGACGCCCTTTGCGTTTGCGAATGAAAACTACGTACGCCCGACGATCTCGGACGCCTGGAAGATCAATGACTTCCTGACGATCAATAATCGGTTCTCCTATCTGCACCGCACGCTCGACGTGCTGGGTAACGGCGACAGCACGAATACGAAGATCGTCGGCGATGAAGTTGTCGGGCGGCAGCTTCGCCAGCAGGATGACAATGACAACAGCTTCGACTATCAACTCGAGCCGGTCTGGAGATTTGCTACTGGAAGCGTGGGACACACGCTGCTCACGGGCTTCGAATTCCAGCATCAGACCATCGATACGACCCGCAGCACGGCCGATCTGCCGAACATCCCCGATGCTTTCGCGCCGGTGCCGCCGGAGACGTCTCTCGCGGGTCTGACGTTCCTGTGCGATGCCAAGCATTCGTGCGACGACGACGATATGGTTGCGAACTACTACAGTCTTTACGCCACCGATCAGATCGATGTGACCGACAAGCTGAAGATCCGCGCGGGCGTTCGGCAAGACTGGTGGGATACCTCGCTCACACCGCTGATCTCAGTGCCTGGCGCTTTCAATTCCAACGGTCAGCCTCTGCTTGCAGGCATCAAGCAGACCCAGAACAACGCGCCGGTCAGCTGGAACTTCGGCGCGCTGTACAAGGTACTGCCGTGGATGTCGCCTTATTTCGGCGTATCGAAGAGCTATCTGGCCAACTTCAACTCTGAAAACGCGCAGGATGGCATCGGTGCACCGGAATCGGCGCTGCAGTACGAAGCGGGCATCAAGTTTTCGTTTCTCGATGACCGGATTGTGCTGAACACCGCTGTGTTTGACGTATCGCGAGAGAACGTCGCTGCGGCTGTTACGCTCAATGGCGCGGAGTCGGTCGTGTTCGACAGTCAGAGGACCAAAGGCGGCGAGGCATCGATCGATGCCGCGGTCACGGACCATCTGCATGCCCTCGCGAACGTGACTGCGCAGCACGCAGTAATCACGGACAACCCGCAAGGCATTACGTCAGTGGGGAATCATCCTCAAGGCGCGCCGGCCTATATGGCCAATCTCTGGACAACTTATGATTTCTCGATTGCAGGAATGCCGGGATTTCACGTTGGCGCGGGCGTGAATTACGAAGGGAAGAGCTATAGCGACATCACCAACGTCAATTCAATTCCGTCGTATGTGATTGTCAACGCTGCGTTCGGCTATGAGACGCACAAGTGGGGGATCGACGTCAACCTTCACAACATCGGTGACCGGCGCTATTTCGTGGCGGCCAATGCTGCCGGCGCCTATGTGGGCCAACCGCTGAGTGCGTTTGTGAATCTGCACGGTAACTTCTGATATTCATCCAGACGGTTGACTGGATAGCGCCATTCCCCCTGCCGGGTCAGGACCGCGGCAGCGCGGAGTGGCGCCAACCATGATCAGTTCACCGTGCGCAACCAAGGGGATTAGACCCGGTCTTTAGTGGCTCTTTACCGATTCAAACGGTGCCATTCTGCGGAAATATTTCCGTGATCCAGTCAACGAACACCTTGACCGCAGCCGCCACGTTTCGGCCATTTGGATAAACAATGGAAATGGGCACGGGCGAGCATCGTGCCTCTGCCAGAATCTCTTTCAGACGGCCGCTCTTGAGGTAAGGCGCGGCCACAAGCTCTGATAACTGGATAATCCCTAGTCCTTCAAGAGCGCATTGCAGATAGGCTTCAGTCTCGTTGACAGAAAAGCGGCTTTGCATCGTCATCGCGAGCGTTTCGCCCTCTACGGTGAAACGCCAATCGAGCGGCCGGCCTGTCGCATTCGACAGGTAATTGATTGCGCGGTGAGCGCTCAGTGCCAAAACGGTACCGGGCTCTCCATGTTCTTTGAGATACCGCGGCGAGGCGCAGGTAATCCAGTTTAGTTGTCCCAAGCGACGCGCGATTAAAGTCGAGTCGGTCAGTTCGCCGGTTCGGATGACGCAGTCTATCCCGTCGTAAATCAGGTCAGCCGGCCGGTCGCTCAGGCCGAGTACCAACTCGATGTCCGGAAAACGTTGCTCGAATTCCCACAGCGCGGGGAGCACGATCGCCCGTCCCAGCACGCCGGGCATATCGACCCGCACACGCCCGCGAGGGGACGATGCGTCGGTCGCGAGGCCGTTTTCTGCTTGTGCGATGTCCGCCAGGATGGCGCGGCAGGACGCATGGTAACGTTCGCCCGCGTCGGTCAGGCTGAGCGTCCGTGTGTTTCGTCGAAGCAGCACGGTACCAAGATGCCGCTCCAGATTTTTGATCGTCGTCGTGACGCTTGATCGTGGCATTGACAGTGTCTCTGCGGCCTTGCTGAAGCTCCGTGCCTCAACGACGCGCACGAAGATTGCCATCGCTTGAAGTTTGTCCATTGGCCGAGGCGGGTATCCCAGTGTGCCGGCAGGGTCCTGCTGGCGGTTTGCAAGGAATCTCCATCTTACTGCCAGTGCCGGCGCTAATGCCGGTGCCGCAAGCCAGCGCCGATTCGTCCGGTTGGCAACCCGATCGCCGCGCCTAAGCATCAGGTTCGACCTGAACGCGTTCTGAATTCCGTCACAACGAACAATCCGGCACATCTCCAACACTACACTCCAGAACGTCGCGTTGACACTGATCGGCAGCATGGAGCGGCCGGGGCGCCAACGAGCGTTAAGGGTGCCATCGCACGCTTGACACATTCAATCTGTCATTTCGGAAGGGTACGCAAATGCTGCATAACGAATCTATTCTTGTCCTTGGCGCCGGCGAGCTTGGCATGGCCATGCTGCGCAGTCTTGTCCGTCGTGCCGCTGGAGTCTCCGCTCTTTCAATCGCGGTGCTCCTGCGGCCGTCGACTATCGATTCGGGCGATCCGCGCAAACAGAAGGACATTGACGAGCTGCACGCCCTAGGCGTTGAGCTCGTTCCCGGTGACCTGTCCGGGCAGTCGGTCACCGATCTCGCGGCGGTCTTCAGTCGTTTCGATACGCTGATTTCCTGCACAGGTTTCGTGGGTGGCAGCGGCGTGCAGCGCAAGATCGCGCGCGCCGCATTGGACGCTGGCGTCAAACGGTATTTTCCGTGGCAATTCGGCGTCGACTATGACGTGATTGGCCGGGGCAGCGCGCAGGATCTGTTCGATGAGCAACTTGATGTCCGCGATCTTCTACGCTCGCAGGATCAAACCGAGTGGGTCATCGTCTCGACAGGCATGTTCACCAGTTTCCTGTTTGATCCGTCCTTCGGCGTGGTGGATCTGGTCCGGAACACCGTCAATGCGCTTGGGAGCTGGGACAATGCCGTCACCGTGACAACGGCGGAGGACATTGGCGCGCTCACCGCGGAAATCGTGTTCGCCGAGCCACGTTTTGTGAACGAGGTCGTGCATGTGGCCGGTGACACGATTACCTATCGGCAACTGGCGGATACGATCGATTCGATGCTGGGCCGCAATGTCCATCGCGTGGAGTGGAGTGTTCCGAAGCTGGAGCGCGAGCTCGCCGAAGAGCCCGGTGATTCGATCAGGAAATACCGGGCCGTGTTCGCCGCAGGAAAAGGCGTGGCGTGGGATAAAAGCCGGACTTTCAACGCGCAACGTGGCATCGGTGTCTGCGGGCTGGAGGACTGGATGCGCGAGAACCTGTTGACCGGCGCGGACGCTTCGCTGCAGGGCGTGTGATCACGGTGAATGCCGCACACCCTGTCGTCACATGCGATCATTCGTGATCAACGTGGTGAACGGAATAGGCGATGACCATCGAACCTTTGAGCGACAGCCGGATAATCGCATCATGGATGCACAACGCATCGCCTTGGACCAACGCGGTGCGCGATGGCGAAATCGAGAGCCGGCGGCTGGTCACCGATCGAGCGATCGTGGACGCGGTACGCGCTTGTGACCCGCACACCGTCATCGATCTGGGCTGTGGAGAGGGCTGGCTTGCCTTGATGCTCCAGCAGCATGGAATTCAGGTCACGGCGGTGGACGTGGTGCCGGCCCTGGTGTCCGCGGCGAAGCAAGCCGGCGTGATAGACGCCCGGGTTCTGTCCTATGAAGAGATTGCCGCTGGGCAACTCCGACTTGGCGCCGATGTCGTGGTCTGCAATTTTTCGCTGCTGGGCAAAGAATCGGTGGAGGGTCTGTTCAAGGCCATTCCAACGTTGCTCAAGCCAGATGGAAGCGTGATTGTGCAAACGCTGCATCCGCTTGTTTCATGCGGTGAATTACCGTACGTCGACGGCTGGCGGACAGGGTCCTGGGCGGGGTTCAGTGCGGCCTTCAGCGACGCCCCGCCCTGGTACTTCCGGACCCTGCACACATGGATCGAACTGATAGAAGCTAGCGGACTCACGCTTCGCACGCTGCAGGAGCCGCTACACCCAAGAACTGGAAAACCTGCATCCGTGATCCTTCGGGCGCAGGTAAGGAGTTAGGGGAGAGGCTTCGTTACGTCGTAAGCGAGTTCAAGCTGTAAGTGTCTGCAGCGGCGGCGTTGCGCCACCACCGCTCACCGCGGTGCGGTGCGGCCAGATCCAGCCGCTCGCCCATGCGCGGTGTCGCGAGCGGAATGCCGCGCGCCGTGGTCAGTCCCATCACGCGCTCGAACGGTTCCTGCCAGCGATGCATCGCCAGATCGAAGGTGCCGTTGTGCACCGGCATGAGCCAGCGGCCGCGCAGATCGACGTGCGCCTGCACGGTTTCCTCCGGCTGCATGTGCACGTATGGCCATTGCGCGTCGTAGGCGCCGGTTTCGAGGAACGTCACGTCGAATGGGCCAAACCGCTCGCCGATGGCCTTAAAACCGTCGAAGTAACCCGTGTCGCCGCTGAAGAAAACCCGCAGGTCGTCATCGATAATGACCCACGAGGCCCACAAGGTACTGTTGCCATCGAACAGACTGCGACCGGAGAAATGCTGGGCGGGTGTCGCTGTGAACGCCAGACCGTCGATTTCCGTACCCTGCCACCAGTCGAACTGGCGCACCCTCGACGGGTCGATACCCCACCCGATAAGCCTGTCGCCGACACCCAGCGGCGTCAGAAACACGCCCGTCTTGCCGGCGAGGGCAAGCACCGTCTCGCGGTCGAGGTGGTCATAGTGGTCGTGCGACAGAATCACGCCGGAGAGCGGCGGCAAGTCGGCGAGCGCAATGGGCGGCGCATGAAAGCGTTTGGGACCGAAGCGCCGGAACGGCGACGCACGTTCGGCGAAAACCGGATCGGTGAGCCAGAACTGACCACGCAGCTTGAGCAGCATGGTCGAATGTCCAAGTCGAAACAGGCTGCGGTCAGGTGCGGCATCGAGCTGCGCGCGCGTGAGCGGATCGACCGGCAGAGGACTGGCCGGCGCCGTGCCCTCCGGCTTTTTGAAGAGCACATTCCACGCGATCCTCAAGGTCTTGCCGAATCCTTCGACGGGGCGCGGTTTGACGTTGCGAAAGCGCTCGCTGTCATGCTGGGCCGACGAGCCAAACGCTTCGCGCCCGCGTTGGGCCGCCGCGAAGCCCAACCCGCGGCGGATGGATTCGGTAAATGATGTCATATGAGGCGTTCCGATACACAAAGTAGACTGTTCAGTGTAGTTTATCCTGGAAAAAAGTAAACTGCATGGTGTAAAATTTTAGCTATGGAAGCCATTGATACCCGTCTTCGTTTAACCGACCGCAAACGCGCCGCCATCATCAGCGCGGCCATCGAAGAATTTCTCGCGGCCGGCTTCGACGCGACCAGCATGGACCGCGTCGCCGCCCGCGCGAGCGTCTCCAAGCGGACGGTCTACAACCATTTTCCAAGCAAGGAAGCGCTGTTCGCCGCGATTTTGCGGCAGTTGTGGGACTCGAGTGACGCGGGCGAGGCTACCGCTTATTCCTCGTCCCGGCCCTTGCGCGGGCAGTTGCTCGAGCTGTTGTCGAAAAAGCTGAGTCTTTTGAATAACGAGGCGTTCCTGTCGCTCGCGCGCGTGGCGATCGCGGCGGGCATTCATTCGCCGGAGCGCGCGCGCGACATGGTGGCGCGCATGGGCGAGCGCGAAGAAGACCTGACCGTGTGGATCCGCGCGGCCGCTGCCGATGGCCGCCTCAAGACAGCGGACCCGGTGTTCGCCTCGCTGCAGTTGCAGGGTCTGGTGAAGGGCTTCGCCTTCTGGCCACAGGTGACCATGGGCCAGCCGCCCCTCAGCAAGGCTGAACAAAAGCAGATTGCGGAATCCGCCGCCGATATGTTTCTGGCGCGCTACGCCTGACTGGCACCGTCACAACACGCCGAGCACGGACTTCGGTTCAAGAAACGCCTCCAGACCGAAGGTGCCGTACTCGCGGCCGATCCCCGATTGCTTGAAGCCGCCGAACGGTGCGGCCGGCTCGTGCGCAAGCGTGTTGACGAGTACGCGGCCGGCTTCGAGCCGCGACGCGACTTCATGCGCACGTTTTGCATCAGCCGAAAACACATAGGCCTGCAAACCATAGAGGGTGTCATTGGCGATGGCGATCGCCTCGTCAGTATCGCGGTACGTGAGAATCGACAGCACCGGTCCGAAGATTTCTTCGCGGGCAATCGTCATGTCGTTCGTCACGTCGCTAAAGACAGTCGGGCGGACGAACCATCCTGCGTCGACGCCATCCGGGCGGCCCGGGCCGCCCGCGATCAACCGCGCGCCTTCGTCCGTGCCGATGCGGATATAGCGTTGGACCCGTTCCCACTGCTTCTGACTGACCATCGGGCCGACGGCCGTTTGTGGATCGCGTGGATCGCCGGCTTGGGTATGCGTCACTTCTTTCTGCACGCGCGCTTCGAACTCTTCCAACCGGTGTTGCGGGACGAGAATACGCGTGCCCGCAATGCAGGCCTGACCGCTGTTCATGAAGCCAGCCTGAATCGCAAGCGGCACCACCTCGTCGAAGTTTGCATCGTCGAGCACGATGACCGGCGACTTGCCGCCCAGTTCGAGCGTGACGCGTTTTAAGGTCTCGGCGCCCGCGCGCAGAATCGTCTTGCCCACGACCGTGGAGCCGGTGAACGAGAGCTTCGCGACATCGGGATGGGTGCTGATCTGGGCGCCGACCGTCTCGCCCCGCCCCGTGACGATGTTGAATACGCCCGCCGGCAAGCCGGCTTCGTGCAGTGCTTCCGTCACGATGCGGGTCTGAATCGCGCTCATCTCGCTTGGCTTGATGACGGCAGTGCAACCCGCGGCCAGTGCGGCGGCCAGCTTCCCGCAGATGAAGCCCGCATCGCTGTTCCATGGGGTAATCAGTCCGGCGACGCCGAGCGGCTGCATGACCACCTCAGCGGTGCCCGCGCGGCGCGTGAATGCATAGTCATCCAAAACTTTTTCCGCTTCGAGTAACACGCTGCTCGCGTGCTGGGCCATCCACCGGCCACGCGACACCGGCGCACCATATTCTTCGGTGATGGCCGCGTAGAGCTCGTCTTCTTTCGCCAAGACCGCCTCGTGCATCCGTTTCAGCATATCGATACGCTCGCGCTTGCCAGTGCGAGAAAACGTCGGAAATGCGCGCTTCGCGGCAGCGATCGCGTCACATGCGTCTTGCGCATCCGCGAGGCGCACGCGGCCAATCACCTGTTCGGTTGCCGGATTGAAGAGGTCGAACAGTTCGTCGCCGTGCGGCGTGACGAACGCGCCATCAATGTAAATCTTGTCGATCATCTGCATGACTGCTTCCCGGATCAGGTTCTGAAACACACACGATAGATCGGCACGATTGCGTTGACTAGCCGTACAATCCGGCATGAAACGTTGAACGATTTGGGATAATGAACACTTCGGGTCTGGGCGAACTGGAAGCGGTATTGGCGGTTGCGCGGCATCGCAGCTTTCGTGTGGCTGCGACTGAATTGGGCGTCTCGACGTCGGCGCTCAGTCACGCGGTGGCCGCGCTGGAGTCGCGTATCGGCGTGCGCCTCTTCAATCGCACGACGCGCAGCGTGTCGTTGTCGGAGGCGGGCGCGCAATTCGTCGACAGCGTGGCGCCAGCGCTTTCGACCATCCGCGGCGCAATCGAACGAGCGGGCAGCTTTCGCGACACGGTGTCGGGCACGCTGCGCATCAACACGTCGGCAGGCGCAGCCACGCAGGCGATGCCGCTCTTTATCGCGTTTCTGCAGCGGTATCCGGAGGTCAAACTCGATATCGTCACAGAAGGCCGGTTGATTGACATCGTGGTCGAGGGATTCGATGCGGGCATCCGTCTTGCGGAAACGGTGCCGCGCGACATGATCGCGGTACCGTTCGCCGAGAAGCTGCGCTTCGCCGTCGTGGCCAGCCCCGCATACTTCGCGCAGCACGAGCCACCGCGCACGCCCGCGGATTTGCATGCGCACCGCTGCATCCGTGTGCGGATGCCGAGCGGCTCAATCTATCAGTGGGAGTTCGAGCGGCACGGCGAAGCGACGCGTATTGACGCCAAAGGCGCGCTGACGCTCGACGAGCCGGGTCTGATGCTGCAAGCCGTGCGCGCGGGTCTTGGCGTTGGCTATCTGAGCGAATGGAACGTCGCCGCCGATCTGCGGGCCGGGACGCTGGTGCGAGTACTCGAAGACTGGACGCCGCCGCTCGACGGCCTCTGTCTGTACTATCCCGGCCGCGACCACGTGCCGGCTGCTTTGCGCGCGCTGATCGAGATGATCCGCGAATATGCAGACGCGCAGCGGGCGCGTCCGTCCTCAAAGGGCAGGGCGCGCGGCGCCCGGCGTTCATAAAACATCGCACACCTTAGATCCGCCCGCGCCAACCTCGCTCACGCTTGCTCGTCGCTTTCGGACAAGAACTGCGTGACATGTGTGACGAAGCGCTCTGGATACTGGTAAAGCGAGCCGTGGTTCGCATCCGGATAAATGATCAACTGCGCGTTCGGGATGTTCTGTTGCAGGATCCACGAGTTGATCGAATAGATGATCACGTCGTTGTCCCCGTTGACCACGAGCGTCGGCTGAGTCAGCGCATGCAGATAGTCATAGCGGTTTTCGCGCGGTGCGCCCCATTTTGCAAGCGCGGCGAGTTGCGCGGGCGCGACCTTCTCGTTGGCTTCCGGATCGCGGTTCTCGTTGCGCAAACGAAAGCGCTGCAGGAACTTGCGGCCCGCGGCCTGGCTGGCCTCCGACGGCGAGAAGTGCACGCGAAGCCACAGGTGATCCGGCTCTGCGTAGCTCGCGCCGAAGATCTCCTGAGCTTCGGGCGTGAGCGATTCCATGCTGTCGCCGCTGCGCGGGCCAGTGCCCACCAGGATCAGGCGGCGGACGAGTTCCGGTTCCGCTAGCGCCAGGGTCTGTGCAATCAGGCCGCCCATGGAAAAGCCCAATACGTCGACCTGCGTGAGACCGAGCGCCCTGATGAACGCCGCAGCATTGGCGGCCATTTCTTCGATCGACTCAGGCACTTCGCCCGAGGTGCTGGAGATGCCGGCGTTGTTGAACAGGACGACCTCGCGGCCCTGTGCAATACCGTCGGTGACAGCCGGGTCCCAGTGATCCATCGTGCCGGTGAAGTGAATGTTGAACACGAGCGGCACGCCGCCGGTCTTGCCGAAGCGCCGGTATGCAAAGCGAACGCCGTTGGCTTCGACATATTGGGTCGGGGCGGTTTGATGGCTATGGCTGGTCATGGCTGTTTCTCCTGAATGGATTAATCTGGAATCAATCTGATGTCAAATATATTTGACATATCTGTCATGCATGGAGCGCGCTGAGTGGTGGTTGGCGTTGCGTCGCTGCCTGACGCGTAATCTAGACCGTGCGTGCGCTTAGCGAAAAGACTTTGTACGTTGACGGGCATGCCTGCTAGGCATGACTAACTCGGCGAAGGCGGATAAACCCGTCAGCATGCCAAATTAACCTGATAATTGGCGTTTACGTAATAATTGCACCAGATGCCGGCATCATCCACTAACCCAAAAATGCGTAGGTCATGGCTTTCAGCGAACCCAGGTCTCCATTTTTCAAGTGGGTCGTCTCCTCCGCTCAACACCTGAGCGTGGAAAATCGGCAAGTATTACTTGCGAATCTGTTCACGCGAACCGCGTCCATCGTGTTTGCGTCGATCTGCGAAATCAGTGTCTGCGCGACCGCCAACTACCTTTATCCGGGCCGCCACCTTTATGCCTTTTGGGGCAGCGCCGTTGTCGCGCTGCTTATCGCTCGTCTGAGCTTGATCTATGTGTGTTGCAGGCAGAGCGCGCGCGGCCAGCCGACGCCCACGTCGGCATTTCTGTTCGCCAGCATGCTGTGGAGCGCGGTGTTCGGCTTCGGCAGCCTGCTATGCAATATTAGCGGCGATCACACACTTTTTCTGCTCGGCAACGTCTGCGCGGTGGGGGTGATCGGCGGGCTGGCAGGGCGCAATGCGGGCACGCCCCGCCTCGTGCTGATTCAGATCACCCTCATTCTCGGGCTATTAGGCTTGGGGGCGGCGCTGTCTCCCGGCTCGGGCAAGCTCGTCCTGTTGTTCCAGGCGCCGTTCTGCGCGGCTGGCTTTTTTACGGTCGCCCTGCGCAGCAATCGCGACACCGTTGCGCTGCTGATGGCACGCGAAAGCAGCCATCGCCTCGCGCGTCACGACAGCCTCACTGGCCTGCCCAATCGCGCGCGCATCAGCGAGTTGCTGCTGGAGCGGACCGAGCCCGGTTATGTGAGAGCGGAACAATCATTCGCGGTTCTACTGATCGATCTCGACGGCTTCAAGGCCATCAATGACAGCCTGGGTCATGCCGCCGGCGATCAGATCCTTCAGGAAGCGGCGGTCCGCTTACATGAAATACTGCCGGCGGGCGGCGTGGTCGGACGTCTCGCTGGTGATGAGTTCGTCGCCATTTCCGATGGTGCTGCACAGACCAACGACGTCCGCGCGCTGGCGGGCCGCATCGTCAAGACTCTGGCGCGCCCGTTCACGCTGACCGAAGCACGCGTGCATATCGGCGCGAGCGTTGGCATTGCGCTCTATCCGGAGCACGGCAAGACCGGGCCACAATTGCTCATCTGCGCGGATCGCGCCCTGTACGCGGTCAAACGCAACGGCAAGAGTGCGTTTGCCGTATTCGACGCGGACAAACATGCGTCTGACGAGAGTCTGAGCCTTCTGCGCAGCGACCTGGAGGGCGCGATGCAGTCCTTCAGCGGTTTGCGGATGGAATATCAGCCGATCTTCGATCTGAGCGACGGCACCATCTCGGCTCGTGAGGCCTTGCTGCGCTGGACGCACCCGACCCGCGGCGAACTGTCTCCGGTTGCCTTCATTCCGACCGCCGAGCGGACCGGCCTCGTACTCGCGTTAGGGGAGTGGGCGTTGCTGCAATCCTGCACGGAAGCCGCGGCATGGCGCGAACCGGTTGCCGTCGCGGTCAATGTCTCGCCGGTGCAATTGCGGGAGGAATCTTTCGCCGCGACGGTTGCGTCAATTCTTCGGAAAACGAACTTATCGCCGGAGCGCCTGAATATCGAGGTCACGGAATCAGTGTTACTGAGCGACGATATCGCGACCCGGCGTAATGTCGCGCAACTTCGCTCGCTGGGCATCGCGCTGTCGCTCGATGACTTCGGAACCGGCTTCTCGACCATGTCGACGCTCGTGCGTTTCTCTTTCGACAAGCTCAAGATCGACAGTTCCTTCGTCATGGACGCGGTTCATCAGCGCGAATCCGCTGCGGTGGTGCGGGGGATTGTGGCTTTGGCGAGGGAAATGGGCATGCCCACCACCGCGGAAGGCATCGAGACACCGGAGCACCTGGAATTCGTGCGTGCCTGTGGATGCACTCACGCTCAGGGGTTCCTGCTCGGGAGGCCCGAGCAGGCGGACGAGATTGCTCGCCTTGAAGAGACCTTCGCTGAACCGGGTGACGACAAAGGGCAGGAGGTCGGCTAGCGGCATGAACACCGCTTGCGCGAGGCGATCTACAGCTTCCCGATCCGCCGCAGCGAAGCTGTTCTTGTACGTACTGTGAACCGCGACGGCAAACCCGGTCGAACTCTGGCATGCTGCCGGGGTGCCACCGGTGGCAAATCGATCGAGGAGCCACCCGGCAGGCGAACTAACTTGTGATTTGTGTACTCGGTAGAGTCACGCCACTGATGGAGATGAATGAAATGACGACGCAAACCGAAACCGCCCTGCTGGCCGGCGGGTGTTTCTGGGGCATGCAGGACCTGATACGGCGCTACCCCGGCGTGCTGTCCACGCGGGTCGGCTACACGGGCGGTGACGTCCCTAACGCCACGTACCGTAACCATGGCACGCACGCAGAGGGTATCGAGATCGTGTTCGACCCGAGCAAGATCAGCTATCGTCAGATCCTTGAATTTTTCTTCCAGATTCACGATCCGACAACCAAAAACCGCCAGGGCAACGACGTTGGGACGAGCTACCGCTCGGCCATTTTCTATCTCAGCGACGAGCAGAAACAGGTGGCTCTGAACACCGTGGCGGACGTCGACGCATCGGATCTCTGGCCCGGCAAGGTCGTTACCGAGATCGTTCCCGCGGGCTCGTTCTGGGAGGCCGAGCCGGAACATCAGGATTATCTCGAACGTCTTCCTGACGGATACACCTGCCACTTCATCCGGCCGGACTGGAAATTGCCCGCCCGTTAAGCCAATAGGCCGCGCGGCGCCCCCCGCCTGGCCGCCGCGCCAGCCCCACCCAGTTATGTCCGCAGCGGTCTCAAACCCGCTCGGACTTCCTCGGCAAATAATTGCGGCTGTTCCCATGCCGCAAAGTGTCCGCCTTTATCCAGCCTGTTGTAATAGATGAGATTGTGATACGCCCGCTCTGCCCAGCTGCGCGGGGCCTGGTAGTTCTCGCGAGGAAAGACGCTGACGGCAGTCGGGACAGATATGTCGGCGGCGGCCGTGAAGTTGAAGTGCGATTCCCAATAGAAGCGCGCCGCGGAAATCCCCGTGTTCGTCAACCAGTAGAGCGTGATGTCGTCGAGCAGGTCGTCTCGCGTCAGCGCACCTGCGGATTCTCCATTGACAGGGTGCCCAAACACGGCTGAGGTCAGTGCCGCCGCTGGCTGAACATAGCCGTCACCGTGATCGAGAAGCCAGCTTGCCAGCGCAACGGGCGAGTCCGACAGTCCGTAGAGCGTCTGTGGCCGCGTGCCCTGTTCCAATGCGTAGGCGCGTCGCTTCTTGGCCGCGCTGCTCAGTTGCTCGTAAGCGTGCTGTTCGTCATCCGAGAGACTGGCCGGCGGGGGATCGCCGTCCTGAATCGCTTTCACAATCTCAGGTGGGACAGTCGCGGGGAAGTTGACGTGGATGCCCAGCAATTCCGGCGGAGCCTGTTTGGCCATCACGTTCGCCACCACGCCACCCAGATCGCCGCCTTGCGCTGCAAACTTTGCGTACCCAAGACGCTTCATTAGCACGACCCAGGCTTGTGCGGTGCGCTCCGGACCCCAGCCGGTCGTGGTCGGTTTGCCTGAGAATCCGTAACCCGGCAACGACGGAATCACCAGATGAAACGCATCCGACGCGCTCGCGCCGTATGCCGTGGGATTGGTAAGCGGATCGATAATCTTGAACTGCTCGATGATCGAACCAGGCCAGCCGTGCGTGACGATGAGTGGCATGGCGTTTTCGTGTTTCGAACGAACGTGGATGAAATGGATGTCCAGTCCGTCGATCTCGGTGACGAAATTCGGCAACGAGTTCAGCTTCGCTGCGCACTTGCGCCAATCGTAATCGGTCGACCAATGGCGCGCGAACTCCTGAATCATCGCGAGCGGCACGCCTTGCGAGTCATCGGTGACCGTCTCCCGCTCAGGCCACCGGGTCGCTTTGATGCGTCGGCGTAAATCGATCAGCTGCGATTCCGGCACATGCACGCGCAGGGGGCGAATGGCGGTCTTGTCGCCGCTCGCCGGCGACGCGACGTCGGTGATGGCTTGATTCGTTTCGGCAAAAGCGAGCTGGCTCAACGAGCCAGCTGCAACGGTTGCCGCTGCCACGCTAACAAAACGACGACGAGACAGCGATTCGAGAGGGGTGTTGTCTGGCATAGGGGGTTCCGATCGGTGGATAGGGCCTGGGTTCCAGTTGACGATGACGTGACTTAATAAGGATTACATGACATATCGGAGCAAGATTCAACCCGCCAGAGTTTGGATATTCAGCCAACCCGATACACCTGGTCGAGATGAACGAGCGGGTCATCCTGCCCGGCTTGCATCGGGTATCCGTCATCCGGCGTTGACGCATTTAAGCGTGCGAACGTATGTAGCTTGTATCGGGAAGCGGGGCGATTGCGATGTTGTGTATCCCCTCGCCGCTCCGATACATTGCGATACGAATCACGAATTCTCGGCCAGCAAGGCCTTGATCTTCGCCTCGGTCTGGTCGTAGTCACCTTCGCCGAAGTGCGTGTAGACGACGTTCCCCTTCTTGTCGACCAGATAAACCGCAGGCCAATACTGGTTGTCGTACGCGCCCCAGGTTTTGTAGTGATTATCCTGTGCTACCGGGTACGTAACGCCGAGGCGCTTGATGGCCTTCTGGACGTTGTCGGTTTCGCGCTCGAACGAGTATTCGGGCGTGTGGACGCCGACCACCACGAGGCCCTGGTCCTTATATTTCTTATTCCAGGTCTCGACGTAGGGCAGCACGTGGATGCAGTTGATGCAGGTGTAGGTCCAGAAATCGACCAGCACAACCTTGCCCCGCAACTGCTGCATGGTGAGGGGGTCGCTATTGAGCCATTTATCGATGCCGGTGAATTCCGGCGCTGGCTGGTTGACGACGGCACCGGCGGCATTACCGGCCGCAGGGCTTGCAACGAAACTTGCGATGGCCGCGGCGCTGCTTGCGACGGCTACAACGGCGAGGGCGATAGTCGCGATGGTTTTGAGTCGGGAGAACATGTCAGAGTCCTTTAAAGGGGAACCGGGCGGGCATTCCAGTGGTGAGCGATGACGTCATTGGAACGCCCGTTCGTATCTGGCATATGTCGCCAGGGCAGCCCGGGTGCAATGTTTTGTGTCAGGGGAGCGCCCAGATACATTGCGATACAAAGCGCCGCGCGGATCAGGCTATAACGCTGCCATCCCTACCGCGGAGAGCACCTATGAGTACCGAATTGCTGCAAGGATCCTGTCACTGCGGGACCGTGAAATTTGAAGTCCGTACCGCCGTCGTCCCTGCTACGCGTTGCAATTGCAGCCTGTGCCGGCGCAAGGGCGCGCTGATGACGCCGACGTTCGCTGCAGGTGAACTGAAGATCCTGAGTGGCGAGGATTCGTTGACGCTGTACCGGTTCAATACGCGCACGGCGAAGCACTACTTCTGCAAACACTGCGGCATTTATCCGTTCCACCAGACACGTAAGGATCCGCAACTCTGGCGCGTCAACATCGGTTGCCTGGAAGGTGTCGACCCGTATGCGCTGGAGGCCAGCGTGGCCAACGGTGCAAGTCTGTCCGTCGTGGAAGACGCATGAGGCGGCGAGGGCCTTTGTATCTCAATGTATCTACATCGCCGGTGAATACATAACGTTGCACTGACGCGGCTCTCGGACACAAACCAGATACGTCCACAGGTTCTAATACCTTCAGGCCAGATGTTCTGGCTTCGCAAAGCCAGACATCCCAGGGGACGTTTGCTGGAAAAACTCTTTTTTCGAGGTGGAAATAATGAAAGTCATTCAATCGCTTTTGCTCGCTGCTGTGGTTGCTCTTCCGGCGCTTTCGTTTGCACAATCGAATCAGCCGCTTACCCGGGCCGATGTACGCGCGCAACTGGTCCAACTGGAAAGAGCCGGCTACAACCCGAACAGCGATCAAGCGCAATATCCGAAGAACATCGAAGCAGCAGAGGCACGCATTAACGCGCGACATGCACTTGTGGCGTCATCGTATGGGCCGTCGGTCACCGGCACTTCTGGGTCGGGTTCGGGCACGCACGAGGCAGGCTCGAAGGTGATCGGTCTCGGCCCGATCTACGCCAAGCCGTGAGCCCGATCTACGCCAAGCCGTGAGCCCGATCAACACTCACCAAGAGCCTGTGTAAATCGGGCACTGCGCAGCTGTAGCTAATTTTTCAGGAGAATCTGCAATGACGGAAGAGATCAATACGCGACGTCGTCGTCTGCTGGGCACGACAGTAGCGGGCATCAGTTTGCTGGAGTTGGGCCTGAGCGGACTCGCTCACGCGCAGTCGAATGACGCCACGGCCGGCACGAACGGTGCACCGCGCGTTGCTTCGTTCGACAACATTCGCCAGATCAATGCTGGAACACTCAACATCGGTTACGCGGAAGCCGGCCCACAGAACGGGCCGGTCGTTATCCTGCTGCACGGCTGGCCGTACGATATCTACAGCTTTGCTGAAGTGACGCCAATCCTGACGGCCGCCGGCTACCGGGTCATCGTCCCGTATCTGCGCGGCTTCGGTTCGACGCGCTTTCTGTCCGCAGATACGCCTCGCAACGGGCAGCAGTCTGTTGTCGCAGTCGACGTCATTGCATTGATGGATGCATTGAAGATCGACCAGGCGATCCTTGGCGGCTTCGATTGGGGCGCGCGCACGGTCGATATCGTTGCCGCGCTGTGGCCGCAACGGGTCAAGGGGATTGTGTCGGTGAGCGGCTATCTGATCGGAAATCAGGCAGCCGGCAAGGCGCCGCTACCTCCGAAGGCTGAACTGCAGTGGTGGTATCAGTTCTATTTCGCAACGGAGCGTGGCTACGAGGGATATCAAGCGAACCGCCGTGACTTCAACAAGCTGATCTGGCGTCTCGCGTCGCCCAAGTGGAATTTCGACGATGCGACCTACGACCGCTCGGCCGAGTCGTTCAACAATCCTGATCATGTCGCGGTGGTGATTCACAACTACCGCTGGCGGCTTGGGCTGGCCCAGGGCGAGCCGCAATACGACTCGCTTGAAGCGCGTCTGGCGACGGCGCCGGCCATCTCCGTGCCGTCCATCACGATGGAGGGCGATTCCAACGGCGCGCCGCATCCCGAACCGGCAGCGTATGCGAAGAAGTTCACCGGCAAGTATCAGCACCGGAACATCGACGGCGGCATTGGACACAACCTGCCACAGGAAGCGCCGAAGGCATTTGCCCAAGCCATCGTCGACGTGGTTCGCCTCTAATCAGACTAGAAGAGGGCAGCGAAACGGACCTCTTCATTGCGTCGCGGCAGGTCTGTGCCGCCACCGCTGCCCATTGTTGATTCAACGACGGCCAAAGCTAGGCATTGGCCGTTGCTGGATATCCCGGCGGCCCACTACGGCCGCACAAAAATACCCCTTGACAGTGGAATACGCACGAGTGTATTTTAACCAAATACGCACGGGTGTATTCCTGCCATGGGCAAACCATCGTTTCGCGAAGACATCCTTAACGCCGGCCTCAAGGTCATGCTCCAAACGGGGTACGAGGGGGCGAGTGTGCGCGACATCTGCGCGGCCGCAGGCGCTCCGCACGGCTCCTTCACCAATCACTTCCGCTCCAAGGAGGCGTTTGCGGAAGAGGTGCTCGACCGTTATTTCGCGCACACCAAGGGCCTGGTCAAAGAGGCTCTGGACGACGAGTCGCTGACGCCCCGGCAGCGATTGAAGCGCTATCTGGACATCATCAGCGGCGTCCTGGCAGACGACAAATGGAATCGCGGTTGTCTGATCGGCGACTTCAGTCTTGAGACCAGCTCTCAGAGCGATCTCTTGCGCGAGCGGCTCGAGGCCATATTCCAGGAGTGGCGCGCTCCGTTTGCCGCGTGCATCGCCGAAGCTCAAAACGCCGGCGAAATCGATTCGGCGTTCGAGCCGCTGGATCTCGCCGAATTCCTGCTCGCCTCATGGGAAGGCGCCATTCTTCGGATGAAGGTTGAACGCGGGCCGGCCGCACTGGAGCGCTTCAAGAACATCGTTTTCCAAACTATCTTCAAGGAGCAAAGATGACTGCGCTTTTTGATGTCGAATTGCCTCACGTGAATGTGCTGGGGTCCACGATGGCCTATCGGGAAGCGGGCAATCCCGAGGCACCGGTCGTGCTGTTTCTCCACGGCAACCCAACCTCGTCGTACATATGGCGGAATATCATCCCGCTGGTTGCGCCCGTGGCGCGTTGCATCGCACCGGATCTCATTGGCTTCGGCCAATCGGGAAAGCCGGCTATCGAATATCGGTTCGCCGATCATGTCCGTTACCTCGATGCGTTTCTCGCTAGCGCTGGAATCTCGTCGGCGTTTGTCATCGCGCAGGACTGGGGAACCGCGCTGGCATTTCACCTCGCGGCGCGCAGGCCGGAGTTTATCCGCGGGCTCGCTTTTATGGAGTTCACGTGGCCGATGCCCACGTGGGAGGATTTTCACGCCAATGCACGCGAAACCTTCCAGAAGTTCAGGACGCCCGGGGTGGGCGAGCAGATGATTCTGGAAGGCAATGCATTCGTGGAGCAGGTTCTTCCCTCGGCAACCGTACGGAAACTGACGGCGGAGGAAATGTCGGTGTACAGAGCACCTTTTCCGACTCCCGAGTCGCGTCGACCCACCTGGCGTTTTCCGAATGAACTGCCAATAGCAGGAGAACCGGCGGATGTGTACTCAATCTTGGTGGAAGCCCATCGTGCGCTAGCGCAGTCGTCTTATCCGAAGCTGCTTTTCACAGCGAATCCGGGCGCTCTGGTCTCGCCATCCGTCGCCAAACGTTTTGCCGACAACATTGAGGATTGCGAAGTGGTGAAACTTGGTGCCGGCATTCATTATTTGCAGGAGGATCATCCTGAAGTTATTGGGAACACCGTGCGTGAGTGGCTAATCAGACGTGGAGTGGGGGCCGGCGAAAGCATACGCTGACGCTAGCTGTCTTCGTCAAAAGCAGGCTTCGATGCACTGCACCATTCCGTTTGACGCGGTGCGGTTATACACGCCGCATATACGCCCGCATGCGGCGACTTTCGTGGTAAGGGGCAGCCCGGGGTAGAAAAGCGTCCGAAAGCGGGATAGATTGATCGCCGTAATCGGCGCGGGCCATGTTGCGATCGCTACCGCGATCGAGCGCGTCGATCAACGACGCCAACTAGCGGTGTGCAGGCAATCCAGCGTGATGACAACGGGTCTTCGGGAGAGGGGAAACCATGGGCACTCAACTCAGCCATCGCTGCAAGACCTCGCTGTATCGGGTGATGTCCGGCCACACGCAGGACGAAAGTATTGTGTTTCTCATGGCGGCTAACCGTGACGCCGCGCGAAAGGAAGCGACGGATGCGCTGGCCGCGATCCACGGCATCGCGCCCGACAATGTATGTCTCTACAACCTCGCCTCATTCCGCGAGCTGATCGATAGTGGCGTCAGCGAAGATGAGGATTTGCGCATCTTCGAGGTGGACTGGGAAGGCCCGAACGTCAGCGCATGGGCCGAGCACCCACTTTTCCTGACCGATGACGCGACCTTGCTGGGCAAGTGGGCCGAGTTATACGCGGACCTGGCACGAGAACTGGCTACTAACGCTATCAACCGGGCGCGGAATTAAGCAGCCCGCCTTCCGCCCGCAGTCGTGGGAGTGGAAAGACGGACTCGCGTATGGGACGCGGACATGGAATCGGATAGCATAGTGGCGCTTGTTGGTCCGCCGCTACACACTCCGAATGTCAGGTCTCTGGAAACTGTGTCGCGGGTCTTCCTGGTCCCACGTCCCGCCCTTCAATGAAAAAGCCCCGTTGTCTTGTTTCGATGGCCTCTGCCGCGACGTTGCTCTTGTCGTTCACGTTGCCTATCACCGCCTCGTACGCGCAGGGCCAAGGCGCGAGCCTCTCATCCGCCACCGCTTCACAATCAGTCACGCAGGCAAGCGAATCCGTGGTGAAAGCATTTGCACCGAGCGGTACGCTGCGCGCTTCGATCAATCTCGGCAATCCGGTGCTGGCGAGCATCGATCCTGCAGCCGGCAAGCCGGTGGGCGTGTCGGTCGATCTCGCCACCGAGCTTGCCCGCCGCCTCGGTGTGCCGCTGCAACTGGTGGTGGTCAAATCGGCGGGCGCATCCGTGGATAACGTGAATCAGGACAAGGCCGACGTCGGCTTCTTCGCCGTCGATCCGAAGCGTGGACAGGAAATCAGTTTCACGAAACCGTATGTGTTGATTGAAGGCTTTTATCTGGTGCACGACACGTCGCCGATTACCACCAACGAACAGGTCGATCAACCGGGCGTGACTATCGCCGTTGGCAAAGACAGCGCGTACGACCTGTTCCTCACGCGCGAATTGCATCATGCAACGATTGTGCGGATTCCGACCTCCCCAGCCGTGGTGCAAGGTTTTCTGGATCAGCATCTGGACGTGGCGGCGGGTGTCAAGCAGCAGCTTGAGAGAGACGCCGCGAAAGCAGGTGGATTGAGGATGCTCAATCAACGTTTCATGGTGATCCGTCAGGCGATGGGGGTGCCCAAAGCAAAGGGCGATGAAGCGGCGGCGTATCTATCGAAGTTTGTCGAGGACATGAAAGCCTCGGGCTTTGTGGCGGCATCTCTGGCGCGGCATCACATCGAGGGCGCGGCTGTGGCAAAGGACAACGACTAGCCGGTGCCGGCAGGCTCATTGGTGCGTTGGTTAACGTGAACGCTTACGGCAGTTCCACAAGCACTGCATTTGGCTTGGATACCTTGGCTTTCCGGGTTCAACCGGACCGGCGCCGAGGCGTCTCCTGACCATTCATCGAAGAAAACGCTAGAACAACTTGTGCCATTGATCCTGCTTTTGCATATCCGCGCGAGTGTTGACCTCGATCAGCACGCCACCCGGCGAACGGCAAAAGAACCGCGATCCGCGCGAGTTGTTGAAAACCTCCGTTTCCATGCACACGCCACCTTCGAGGAATTCCTTGTAGAGGGTATGGACGTCATCCAGGCTGTCGACCTCCACTCCGAGTGGAAGTTTTTGGGCCAAGCGGGCACCTCCTCCGTGACGTGGTCCAGAACGATGTCAAAACCGTTCCGCTTGAGCAGACAGCTCTGTCCGACGGCGACGATCTCGCAGCCAAGGTATTTTTCGAAAAATGCAGCTGTTTCGGCTACGTTGGTAGTGGGGAAACTCAGATGGTTCAGCTTCGCTTCTTTATGAAGATTCATGATCGATCTCGCAGAGAGTTTGGAATGTGTCGCTGTGGGAGCGGTCACCGATCCGCACCCTATGCGGCTGTGCGGATCGAATGACTTCCCACAGAGATAATTTTGCGAGTAATTGCTCGATTCTGAAACTCGCATTGGACAGCGACTTTGCCAGGAGCCTGAGGGCCAGCACTGGCGCGGGTTTCGCGGATCTGCGACGACAACGATATGAAAAATTGCTCGCATTTATGAGGCTGCGCGGAGCAGTGCCCAATGCCCTGGAATCAGGATGCACGAAGAGAGGACCGGAGGACTTACGAAAAGGGCGTGACGCGGTCTGGAACGTCGCCTACTTCTTGACTCGTGACTTTTCCGGCTGACGATCCACGATCCCCAGGTATCCGAATAGTGCCCGGCCGACACGCGATTCCAGCGCACCGCGGTCCACTTCGCCACGCTCTCCGGCCGCGTCGACCATGGCGCGCAGAATGGCGAGGAGGTCGTCGGTGGCTACCTCGATGCTCGGCTGCGGCGGAATATCGTCATGGGCCAGAATCTGCCGGAGCAATTCACCGAATGCAGCTTTGCCTGTTGCCAACTCTTTGGCGATTGCCGGGCGGTTTTCCTCGAAGTCGAGCGCGCGTGCAAGCACGGGACGACGCAGTTGCTGGTGGACAGAGACAGCAATCAGGTACTTCAATGCCCGCTGACCGGTTGGCTGGCCGAGCGCGCCTTTAGCCTCCGCGAGAAACACGGCGTGCTCACGCTTGCTCAGGGCAACGGTAATCGCGTCCTTGCCGGGGAAGTACTGATACAGGGTGCCGACACTCACGTCCGCGCGCTGCGCGACGAGATTGGTATTCAGGCCGTCCAGTCCTTTGCTTTCGAGCACACGCGCCGCTGCCTCCAGAATCGTAGCCACGGTCTGTTCGGCACGGGACTGCTGGGGAATCTTGCGCGGCTTTAATGATTGACGCCTGTTCGTCGTCACAATGCGACCTGATAAGAAGCGAGTATTAACTCGGATTCTACAGTGCGACGAAGGGCGTGGCATAACGCAGTGTGCGGCGATGCCGCGTACGAATGCCCAGCGTTTCGCAGATTGGGGCAAAATGGCACGACCCGTACCACGGGCGATGCCGCGTACGGACTTCTAATCACGAACGCAGGAGACAACCATGAGTTTTGACGGTTCGGCCATCAAGGCGCTGTTGGACGATGCAGTCTCGAAGGGCGCTATTCACGGCATTGCGGCAGTGGTCGTGGACCGTAGCGGCCCACTATTCCATCACGCCGCCGGCGAGGCCGGCCAAAATGCGATGTTCCGCAACGCCTCGATGACGAAGGCCGTTGCCACTACGGCGGCACTGCAACTCGTGGAGAAGGGGCTGTTGAGCCTCGATGCCACGGTCGAATCAATTTTGCCGGAGTTCGGTCAGTTGCGGGTGCTGGACGGCTTCGACGGCGACACGCCACGCCTGCGCCCGCCTGCCAGCAAGGCCACGGTGCGCCAACTGATGACCCACACGGCGGGCCTCGGCTACTTCTTCCTCAACGAGAAATTGAAGCGCTACCATGAGCTAACGGGTGAACCGCATCCTCTCACCGGACTGAAGCGCAGTCTCTCGGTACCACTCGTCAATGATCCCGGCACGGCCTGGGAGTACGGCACCAACGTCGACTGGCTCGGGCTCATCGTCGAGAAACTGTCGGGACAGAGTTTGGGCAGCTACCTCAAGCAGCATGTGTACGGGCCGCTGGGCATGAACGACTCGACCTTCGTGCCCAGCGCCGAGCAGCGCGGCCGGTTGCTGCGCGTGATGCAGCGCCAGGCCGATGGTACGCTCCTGCCTTCAAGTATCGATCTGCCGCCGACCTCCGAATGGGACGCTGCCGGCCACGGGTCTTATGGCACGGTGCAGGACTACGGCCGCTTCCTGCAGGCATGGCTCAACGATGGCGCCGGCATCCTCGAACCGGCAACCGTGCAGATGGCGCTGCAGGACCACCTCGCGCCTATCAAGCTTCCCGAGGCGATGACGCCCACGGTGCCCGAACTGTCGAACCAGGTGCCCCCATCGCCGGCGCCGCAGAGCTGGGGGCTAGGCTTCTGCCTCACGCTCGCCGACCAGCCGGACATGCGCAGCAGCGGCACCGCCGACTGGGCCGGCATCTTCAACTCGTGCTACTGGTTCGACCGCTCCAAGGGCGTCGGCGCCGTGCTGATGACGCAAATTCTGCCGTTCTTCGACATGCCTGTCGTCGAGACACTGATTGGCTTCGAGACGGCGGTCTACCAGCAAATAGGCGCCGCTGTACCGGCGGCATGACGTCAGTGCGCGAGCGGTGAGGCCAGGATCGACCGCATGTGTGCAGCAATTGAATGCGGTCGGAAACGCCTCGAATGACCGTATCGTGGAGGCAAGACCCCATGAGTGCATTCAGTCGAAGGGATCTACTGAAGTTGGCGGCAAGTGCCGCGGCGACCACGGCCATCCCGGCACTCTCAGCGTGCGCGACGAACAGTTCCGCGGCTGGGAATAGGGCGATGCAGCGCCGCCGCCCGTCGGATCCGGACTGGCCGACGGAGAGCGACTGGGCGGCGCTCAATGATCGGGTCGGCGGCCGGCTGAGCCGCTTGTCCGCGCCGCTCTCCGCGTGCCGACAGACGCCCGACGGCGCCGCTTGCCAAGCCGTGCTTCACCAACTCAAGAACCCGTACTACCTCGGAGATGAACCGGCGTTGACGCAGACATCGGGCTGGGTCGACGGCTGGATGTCCACGCCGAGCGCCTATGCGGTCTCGGCCATCGATTCGCGGGACGTTTCGGAGGCGGTCAATTTTGCTCGCGAGCGTGATCTGCGGCTGGTGATCAAAGGCGGAGGGCATAGCTACCAGGGGACGTCGAACGCGCCTGACTCGTTGTTGATCTGGACGCGGCGCATGCGTGGGGATCGAACTGCATGACGGCTTCATCCCTCAAGGCGATGAGGACCGGCAATCGGCTCGACCGGCAGTCACCGTGGGTGCAGGTGCCATCTGGATGCATGTCTACGATGCGGTGACCACACACGGCGGCCGGTACGTTCAAGGGGGCGGCCGCGCGACGGTCGGCGTCGCCGGGCTCGCGCTAGGTGGTGGCTTTGGCAGTTTCTCGAAACGGTACGGGAACGCCGCCGGATCGCTGCTGCAGGCGGAAGTGGTGACGGCCGATGGCGTCGTCCGCGTCGTCAATGCCTACCGCGAACCGGACCTGTTCTGGGCGCTCAAAGGCGGAGGCGATGGAAGCTTTGGCGTGGTCACACGCCTGACGCTCGAAACCGATCCATTGCCGGAGTACTTCGGTGCGGTCTTTGTGAACGTCAACGCCCATTCGCCGGAAGCATTCCGGCAACTGTCGCGAGATTCATTGCGTTCTACGCAGAGAGTCTGCTGAACGAACGTTGGGGTGAAACGGTGCCGCTGCGCCCCGATGGGACCTTGCGGATTTCGATGCTGTTTCAGGGCTTAAACCGCGATCAGGCTGCGGGCGTGTGGCAGCCATTCTTCGACTGGGTTACCAGTCCCGCCTCAGGATGTTCATTGTCGGCTGCGCCGCAGATCCTTGCAGCTCCGGCGCAGCGGTTGTGCGATCCTGGCTATATGATGCAGCACGTGCCGGGCGCGATGATGCCCGACGATAGACCCGGTGCTGCTGCCGATGATGTGTTCTGGTCTGCTAATCAAGGAGGGGCGGGACAATTCCTCTATGGCTACGAATCCGCATGGCTGCCCGTCTCGCTGCTGACGCAGTCCGCGCAAGCGCGACTCGTCGATACGCTTTTCGAAACCACCCGTCACTGGGCGATCACTTTGCACTTCAACAAAGGACTCGGCGGAGGGGCCGTTGAGGCACGTCAGCGGGCAGCGGACACGGCGATGAATCCAGCCGTGCTCGACGCCTTTGCGCTCGCGATTATCGCGGGCGAAGGTGCTCCCGCTTTCGCGGGCATGCCGGGGACCGGGCCCGATCTCGAGCACGCCCGAGAGGCTTCGACGAAGATCCAGCAAGCGGCTGGCGTCTTACGACGCATGGTGCCGGATGCGGGAGCGTACCTGGCCGAGAGCAGCTTTTTCCAATCGGACTGGCAACATGCGTACTGGGGGAAGCATTACGACCGGCTCAAATCGGTGAAGCAGCGATACGATCCCGATGGCCTGTTCTTCGTTCATCAAGGCGTGAACTCCGAAGCATGGAGTCCCGATGGCTTCACGCGGTTGGCGACGTGAATATGGGCGCCATACCCTTTGCCGCCAGCCTGTTTCAGTTTGCGCTCGCGTTTAGCAAAATCATCCCGTGGATGGTTGACAGTTCCTGTTGCCATGCGCCGGTATTCTTTGCGGCCTGACCATCGTCAATAAAAGGTTTCAGCAGCGAAAGCAGATCTTCCGACACGGACGTATTCGTTGGTGTGGTGACATCCGATACCAGCTTGCCTCCCACGAATTCCGAGTTGCGCGTGGATTGACTGGACGACTGGCTTAACGACGCCTTCGTCAGGATGCCTTTTTCCGTCGCGAGCTTCACGGTGCTGCTCGCGTTCTCGTCGATCTGGACGTCGTCATAGTCCTGGGCCGCTGCTGATACCATCGTTTGGTAACTCGCTTGCAGATGCGATTGCTGGGTTTGCGTAATCGTGCCGTTCTGCAGATCGCCTTCGGTGGTGGTGCTCTGGGATACCTGATAAGAAAATGTATTCGTACTGCCGAGGGTATCCGGGGTATCGGTAAGCGAGGCGTTGAAATCGTCCGGGCCCGACA
>Ga0302178_10000558_pt1 | contig 33488 bp, 30 predicted proteins | sample I_Palsa_E1_3_FD_198790 | JGI IMG/M metagenome (GOLD analysis project Ga0302178, IMG submission 198790) | Peat permafrost microbial communities from Stordalen Mire near Abisko, Sweden - I_Palsa_E1_3 | ecosystem: Environmental > Terrestrial > Soil > Palsa > Peat permafrost | place: Sweden... | reverse complement strand
ATTGCGAGATGCCGACCGCCACGAAGTAGGCGCCCATCATGAAGCCGCCCATGCGCGAGGGCACGTAGCGCGCAATCATCGCCAGTCCGAGGCCGCTGACCAGCAGTTCGCCGAGCGAATACAGGCCATAGCCCCACACCATGATCCACGACGAGACCTGGCCGTTCACCGCGCCCAACGCGCCGACGCCATAGATGAAAAAGCCTAGCGCGACGGCGGCAAAGCCAAACGCAAACTTGGTCGCCACCGAAGGATCTTTACCGAGCCGGCCCAGTCCGTTGTAGATGAATACCAGCACCGGGCTAAGCACCACGATCCAGATCGCGTTCAAATTCTGATATTGCTCGGGAATCCAGTTGAACAGATGCAAGCCGAAGAAATTGAACGAAAGATTGACATTGTGCTGCGCGAACAGATTCAGCGAGGTGGCCATCTGCGCGTAGAAAATGAAGAAAAAGATCGTCTGCACGGTCAACACCAGAGCAGCGATCAAACCCGCGCGCTCATTCTTCTGGCTGCTGCGAATCAAATGGTAAAAGATCCCGAGGATGACGATGCCGGCGCCGTATACACAGACTTTGGCGATCAGCAGACTTTGCAGGATGGCCGCGGCGATGAACACCATCACGACGGCGGCAACAAAAATTCCGGCCGCCCTGCCGAGGTTCAGGGGCTTTTCGTCAGCCGGTGATCCGATGTGGGCAAGCGTGCGGAACATCAACATGTAGTTGCCGAGGCCCAGCACCAGGCCGACCGCACAGGCACCGAACGCCGTATGCCAGCCCATGTCGTCGCCATAGCGGGCAGCGACATAGTTGCGGATCAGTGGCGTCAATGTCATCGAGAACATCGAGCCGAGATTCACCGCCATGTAGTAGATGGTGAATGCGCTGTCGATGCGGGTGTCGTCGCCTTCGTAGATCTTTCGCACGAGGTTGCCGGCGTTCGGCTTGAAGAAACCGTTGCCGACGACGATCACGCCAAGCGCGACATACAGGAAGTAGGCGTTGTTGGTCGGAATCCACAACATGGCGTAACCAAGGGTCAGCACTACAGCACCGACCAGCATGGTGCGGCGGGTACCGATCAGCTTGTCGCCGACCCAGCCACCGATCGCGGGGGTGGCATAGATCAGCGCTGCCGCCGCGCCCCACACCAGGTTCGCCTTGGTGTCGATGAAGCCAAGCTTCTTCATCATGTAGGTGACCATCAACACCTGCATGCCGTAGAAGCCGAAGCGCTCCCACATTTCGATCATGAAGACCGTGACGAAGGAGCGAGTCTGCGAGACCGGCGGATTCTGAATTGCCATATCTTTTCCGTACGTGGTTCAAAAGCATGGCGATGCCCTGGCACCGCCCGTTCATTGCAACCCTGAATGGGCCACAACCGATCAAGCGTAACCTATTCGTCATTCCGGTGTAGCTGCACTGCGGCATGGCAAAAAGTTACGATTTCCACCGATCTGCGCTGGAGCGAGACCGGCCGGGCTGATTGTGGCTGCGCCGCCTGTGGCATGATTGGCCGCTGTGCCTGCCAGCTTTTCCGGAGCCTCGCCCCGCATGCCAATCCTCGAGTTTTTGCCGTCGAGTCCCCTGCCGGTGGCGCGGATCTCCGATGCCTGGTGGGCCTTTCGTTTCGTCGCCCGGCAGTCGCTGCCGGCCGCTGTCTGAGGGTTACGTCGAGATGGCAGCCGAAGGTTTTCGCGGTCCGAAGCAGCTTTGGATGGCGTTCCAGTGGTCGATGAAAGGCTTTCGGGCCGGCTGGCGCCATGAGGCGTCGTTCCGGCTGGAAGCCTGCCTGGCGATCGTGCTGATTCCGCTGGGCCTGTGGCTGGGCCATGGCGCGCTGGAAAAGCTCGCCCTGGTTATTCCGTCAGTTCTCGTGCTGTCTGCAGAACTGCTCAATTCGGCAATCGAGGCAGTGGTCGATAAGGTCAGCCCGGAGTTCCACGAGCTGGCCGGGCGCGCCAAGGACATGGGTTCGGCCGCAGTGTTTCTGCTGCTGGTGCTGGTGGTGCTCAGCTGGGCCTTGATTCTCGGCCCCCGCCTGCTCGGCTGAGCTGGGCTGTCGTCGTCCTGGCCCGTCGCGACGCGGCGAGCAGATATGGGATGATGGAACGGTCTTCCACCGGATCGGAGCGACCCCATGAAACTTCTTCGCAATTTCGTGCTGCTGTTGTTGGCCTTCAGCGTCGCTGGCTGTGGTTACAACGCCATCCAACGACAGGACGAGGCGGTCAAGGCGGCCTGGTCAGAAGTGCTCAACCAATATCAGCGTCGTTCCGACCTGGTGCCGAATCTGGTCAACACGGTGAAGGGTTACGCCCAGCACGAGGAAAAAGTGTTCACCGAAGTGACCAACGCGCGAGCAAAGGTCGGCAGCGTCCAGATGACTCCGGAGCTGGCGAACGACCCGGCGGCGCTGGCGAAATTCCAGGCAGCGCAGGGCGAGTTGGGTAACGCGCTGTCGCGCTTGATGGTGGTCAGTGAGAACTACCCGAACCTCAAGGCCGATGGTCTGTTCCAGAATTTGCAGGCGCAGCTGGAAGGCACCGAAAATCGCATCACCGTGGCGCGCAATCGTTACGTGCAATCGGTGCAGGAATACAACTCGATGATCCGCACGTTCCCAAACAATCTCACCGCGAAGATGTTCGGCTATCAGGTGAAGCCGAACTTCAGCGTGGAAAATGAGAAGGCGATTTCCACGGCGCCCACGGTGGACTTCGGTAACAGCGCGCCGGCGCCCGCTGCGTCGGCACATTGATGATGCTTCGGCGCTTTCCGCGCCTGTTGCTGCTGGCGATGGCCTTGCTGTCGCCAGGGTGGTTGCATGCGGTCGATGCCGTGCCGAAGCTGGCGCGGCATGTCACGGATCTCACCGGTACGTTGACCGCTGCTCAGGTCGATCAACTGGATACCCAACTGGTCACGCTGGAAAAAACCAAGGGTGCGCAGCTGGTGGTGCTGATGGTGGGCACGACGGGGCAGCAAGACATCGACGAGTATTCACTGGCGGTGGCCGAGGCTAACAAGATCGGTCGCAAGGGCGTCGACGATGGCGTGTTTCTGCTGATCGCCAAAAATGATCGCCAGGTGCGCATCGAAGTGGGTTACGGCCTGGAAGGAGCGATTCCGGATGCGGCGTCCGCGCGCATCATTCGTGAATACATCGCGCCGAAATTCCGCAGCAACGACTACTTCGGCGGCATCAATGACGCCGTCGGCGCGCTGACCCTGCTGATCAACGGGGAGGCGTTACCGCCCCCAGTGAAGGGGGCTCCCAGTGAGGAACGTCCCGGTCTCGGGTTTCAAAACAGCTTGATGATCGGCGTATTCGTGGCGCTGTTTCTGCGCAGCCTGCTTGGCCGCGCTGGTGCATGGGTCCGCGCGCCACTGGGTGCCTTGCTTACCGGTGGTCTGCTGTGGCTGCTGGTTTCGATGGGCGCAGGCATCTTTGGCGCACTGATCGGCGGCGTGCTGATGTTGTTGCCCGGCGGCGGAGGGCGCTCGATCGGCGGTGGAGGTTGGGGCGGCTTTGGTGGCTTTGGCGGGGGCGGTTTCGGAGGCGGTGGTTTCGGCGGAGGCGGCGGCGGTGGTTTCAGCGGCGGAGGCGGCAGCTTCGGCGGCGGCGGCGCTTCGGGGAGCTGGTGATGACACGCACGCAACGACTGCTGAGCAATCTGTTCGGGCACTGGTTTCAGCTGCATCGCCGTTTTCCGCCGTCGTTGCTGGATGAAATCGCCACAGCGATTGCTGCCGGCGAAAGCTCTCACCGGGGCGAAGTCCGTTTTGCGATCGAGTCACGGTTGACGCCCTGGCAGGTACTAGAGGGCGTCGAAGCGCCCACTCGCGCGCAGCAGGTATTCGCCCAGCTGAGGGTATGGGACACCGAGCACAACAGCGGCGTGTTGTTCTATATCTTGATGGCTGAACACCGCATCGAGATCGTCGCCGACCGCGGCGTGGCCGCACGGGTCACGGCGGCCGAATGGGAAGCGATCTGCGCGCGCATGCGCGACGGCTACGCGCGTGGACTATGGCGCGAGGGCAGCATCGAAGGCATCGCCGCAGCGCATGCCCTGTTGAGAGAGCACTTCCCCAGCGACGGCACCGACAATCCGGACGAACTGCCGGATCGACCGGTGCTGCTCTGACCTGGTCCGGCGAGCTCGCCGGGCCACCCGAGGCTCCACGATTTGCCCCTCCCCCTGCTTGCAGGGGGAGGTTTGGAGGGGGTGAAGCTTTTGATCTTTAACCTTCCGGCCGAAGAGCCACCCCTCCCTAGCCCTCCCCTGCAAGCAGGGGAGGGGATACATCTCAAGCAACACTTGCAGCGGAGAGCGCCGGTGCAGCAACCGACCTTGCACAGTTACACTTGCCCTTTGCCAGCCGCCGACACTCCATGACGCAACCCTTCATTGTCCGGTTCAACCCAGTGGCCTTCGGCCTTGGTCCCATCCAGGTGCACTGGTATGGCCTGATGTACCTGCTGGGGTTTCTCTGCGTTGCGATTCTGGGCGAATACCGCCGCCGGCGCGGCCGCCTGCCGGTAAGCCGTGATGCGCTGAGCGACCTGTTTTTCTACGGCATGCTGGGCGTGATCATCGGCGGACGGCTGTGGTACATGCTGTTCTATTACGCCGGTGGCATTCACTGGATCTGGAACGAGCCGCTGGCCCTGTTCCGGGTATGGGATGGCGGCATGAGCTTCCACGGTGGCCTGCTCGGCGTGCTGGCAGCGGCCTGGTGGTGGTCGCGCCGGCATCGGCTGCATTTCTGCGACACGATGGATTTCGTGGCGCCGCTGGTGCCGATCGGCCTGGGCCTGGGACGGTTGGGCAATTTCATCAATGGCGAGCTGTGGGGCAAGCCGACAGCGCTGGCCTGGGGCATGATCTTTCCGAATGCGCGTGCTGACGACATCGCTTACGTCGATAGCCATCCGGCACTGTTGCAGCAGTTTCAGCAATTTGGCGGTCTGTCGCGTCACCCTTCGGAGCTGTACGAGATGGCCCTCGAAGGTGCGGTCCTTTTTGTCGTGATATGGCTGGTGTCGATGAAGCCGCGGCCGCGCTACCTAGTATCGGGCCTGTTCGCTCTGTTGTATGGCTGCTTCCGCGTCGCGGTGGAATTCGTGCGACTGCCGGATCCACAATTGGGCTATCTGGCGTTCGGCTGGGTGACGATGGGGCAGCTGCAATCGCTGCCGCTGATCGTGATCGGCTTGTGGCTGATCGCCCTGTCGCGCAACGCGCCCACGTTGCCGCTCGCTCCCATTGCAGCGAAAGACTGAGTCATGCGCGCTTATCTCGATCTTCTGCGTCACGTGCTGGAGCACGGCACTAAAAAAAGCGACCGCACCGGCACCGGCACGCGCAGCGTATTCGGCTGGCAGATGCGCTTTAATCTTGCCGAAGGATTTCCGCTGGTCACCAGCAAGAAACTACATCTGAAATCGATCGTTCACGAGCTGATCTGGTTCCTGCAAGGCGACACCAACATCGCCTATCTGAAAGAGCACGGCGTGCGCATCTGGGACGAATGGGCCGATGCGAACGGCGATCTCGGCCCGGTCTACGGACAGCAGTGGCGCGCGTGGCCCACCGCCGACGGCGGCGTGATCGATCAAATCGCATGGGTGATCGAGGAGATTCGCCGCAATCCCGACTCGCGCCGGCTGATCGTCAGCGCGTGGAACGTGAGCGAGCTGCCGAAGATGGCCTTGCTACCGTGCCACAGCCTGTTCCAGTTCTACGTGGCCAACGGAAAGCTGAGTTGCCAGCTGTACCAGCGATCAGGCGATATCTTTCTGGGCGTGCCGTTCAATATCGCCAGCTATGCGCTGCTCACCCACATGGTGGCGCAGGTGTGCGGCCTGGGCGTGGGCGACTTCGTGCACACGCTGGGCGACGCCCATCTTTACGACAACCATGTGGAGCAGGCCCAGTTGCAGCTGACCCGCGAACCTCGGCCGTTGCCGCGCTTGCGCCTCAACGGTGACGTACGGTCGATCTTCGATTTCCGCTACGAGGACATCGCGATCGAAGGCTATGACCCGCACCCGGCGATCAAGGCGGCGGTGGCCGTTTGAGCGTTGGCCTGGCTGTTCCCGGGTGATGGGATCGGCTGCGGGGAGCGAGTCTCCCGCCAGCCGGAATCATCACGCCTACACCGCACCCTGCTAAGATTCGACGCAATCAGCGGCGCCATCTGGCAGACGCGGGTCACTCAACCGATCATGTTTTTCAAGGATTTTTCATGGCTATATCGCTGATCGCCGCCCTCGACGAAAACTTTGCCATTGGCCGCAAGGGCCAGTTGCCCTGGCATCTGCCGGACGACCTGCGCTGGTTCAAGCAGTTGACCACCGGCAAGAATGTGGTGATGGGCTACAGCACGGCGGTGTCGATTGGTCGCGCATTGCCGGATCGCACGAACTTGGTGCTGTCGCGCCGCCACGAAGCCCCGTTTCCCGGCCAGATCACCGTGCGTTCGATCGAAGAGGCGCAGGCGCGCACCGACGATACCGGCCTGATGGTGATCGGCGGTGGCCAGGTGTTTTCCGAAGCGCTGCCCCGCGCCAGGCGCATGTACCTGACCTGGGTGAGCGCCGCGATCGAGGGAGCCGACACGTTCTTCCCCGGCACGCATTTCAGCGACTGGACCGAAGTCTCCCGCGTACATCACAAGGCCGATGCCGACCACGCATATGACTTCGACATGGTCGAGTACCTGCGCAACAGCTGATGCCTGAGGCCGTCGCGCAGCTGCCGGACGTCATGCACGTGATGGCTGGCGTCATGCGTGATCCGATCGGTCGCGTGCTGCTGGCACAGCGGCCGCCAGGCAAGCACCTGGCAGGCTTGTGGGAGTTTCCCGGTGGCAAACTCGAGCCCGGTGAGTCACCGCTCGCCGCACTCACGCGCGAGTGCCGCGAGGAGCTGGGTATCGAGCTGCAACAGGCGGAGCCGCTGATCCGCGTGCCCTGGCAATACGGCGAGCGCACGTTGCTGCTCGACACCTGGCAGATCCGGCAATGGCAGGGCACACCGCAGTCGCTGGAGGGGCAGGCGTTGCAGTGGCAGCAACCGGCGCGTGTCGATCCCGCTCAGCTTGCTCCGGCTGATCGACCGATCCTGCAGGCCTTGCGACTGCCCTCCAGCTATCTGATCACGCCGGGGGATGTGCCACCGGAAAAGTGCGTGCATTGGTTCGAGCGAATCGCTCAAGCCATCGAAAACGGCGAACAATTGTTGCAGCTGCGCTTGCCGTTATGGCCGCAGGAATTCGTGCGCGAACTGGCTGCCGATCTGCTGCCGCTAGCCCGGCGACATGGCGCGCAGCTGCTGCTCAATGACGATGTCGATGGTGCCCGCGAATCGGGTGTCGGCGTGCATCTCAAGAGTGCGCAATTGTTGGCGCTGTCCGAAAGACCGTTGCCGCTCAAGCAGATCGTCGGGGCGAGTTGCCACGATGCCTCGCAACTGGCGCACGCGGTACGCATCGGCGTGGATTTCGCCACGCTGTCGCCAGTGGCCGCCACCGCCAGTCACCCGCAGACGCCGCCGATGGGCTGGCCGATGTTCCAGTCATTGGCCGAAGCTGCCGCGCTGCCAGTCTATGCGCTAGGCGGCATGGATCCCTCACACATTGTGCTAGCCCGGCAAAACAGCGGGCAAGGCGTAGCAGGCATCCGCGGATTCTGGCCGTTGTAGGAGCGCACCTTGTGCGCGATGTCCTGCGGGAAAACCTGTGGGAGCGACTTCAGTCGCGATCGCCCTCCCATGAGGCGGCCCACACAAATCGCGACTGAAGTCGCTCCCACGAGAGAGCATCGCGCACAGGGACTGTCCCGGACTCGATCGGTAGGTGCGCTTCTACAGTTTTGAGGCCAACACCAGGTAACGTTCGTGAAGGTCAGCCACAGCATCATCCAAAGCAGTCTCGTCGCCACTGTTTTCAATCACATCATCAGCCAACGCCAGCCGCTCGGTGCGGCTGGCCTGATGCGCCAGCATGCGCCGGGCCAGTATCTCGTCGATGCCATCGCGGAGCATTAGCCGTGCTAACTGCACCGACTCGGGCGCATCGACCACCAATACGCGATCGATCCAGCGATAGCTCCCGATGTTTTCAGCCAGCAAGGGAATCGCCAGCAGACAATACGGCCCGGTGTCCGCCAAAACGCGATCGTGCAGCCACTGGCGCACACGCGGATGAATGATCGCCTCCAACCTCCGGCGTGCCGCAGGATCAGCAAACACCCGTTGACGCATCGCCGGCCGATCCAACCGGCCGCCGCCATCGAGCACACCGCTACCAAATTCATCGACCACGGCCGCCAGCCCATCCGTCCCTGGCTCGACCACCTCGCGCGCAGCCACATCAGCGTCATACACACGCACCCCCAGCACCTCAAAACGCCGCGCCACGGCGCTCTTGCCAGCGGCAATGCCACCGGTCAGCGCAATGACGTAAGGGCGCGTCGGCTCGCTCATCGCAAGCCAGTCACATGCAGATACCCCTGAAGCAAACCATCACCCGCGACAAACCAGACCCAGCCCGCAGCGGCGATGAATGGCCCGAACGGCATCGGTGCTTGGCTGTCATGCTTGCGCAGCACGATCAAACTACCGCCGACCAGGGCGCCGATCAGCGACGACAACAAAATGATCGGCAGCAACGAAACAGGTCCCATCCAGGCACCCATTGCAGCGAGCAGCTTGAAGTCACCGTAACCCATGCCTTCCTTGCCGGTGATCAGCTTGAACAGCCAATACACGCTCCACAGGCTCAGGTAGCCAATGGCCGCTCCAATGATCGCCGAATGCGCGCCGACGAACATCGGTAGCAGCGCGAGCAACAGTCCCAGCCATAGCAGTGGAAACGTCAGTTGATCTGGCAGGAGCTGCGTCCGCAGATCGATACCGGAAAGGGCTATCAAGGTCCAGGTGAATACCAGCCCAGCCAACGCTGCCCACGACGGGCCGAATTTCCACACGATCACTGCACTCAGCACGCCACTGAGCAATTCCACCAGTGGATATTGAATCGAGATTTTAGTCTTGCAGTAGCGGCAGCGCCCGCCCAACAGCAGCCATCCAAACAGTGGAATGTTGTCCCGAGCCGACAACGGGTGTTTGCAGTGCGGGCAATGCGAAGGCTCGCGCACGATGCCTGGAGGCAGAGGCGATGGATCGGCCTCAAGCTCCAGCACCTCCCGTGCTTCCTGCCGCCATCCCGCTGCCATGCGTTCCGGCAGCCGCAGTATCACCACATTGAGAAAGCTGCCCACCAGCAGACCAAGCACCCCGGCAAAAGCGATCCACACAACCAGTGGCATGTCGGGCATGACGGATTCCTGCGCAAAGAAAACGCCGCATTATCGCCGGATCACGGCAATAGCTGCGGCGTCTTGGTAGTGAAGGGTTCTAGAACGTGCCGGCGAGCTTGAAGATTGGCAGATACAGCGCAATCACCATGCCGCCGACCAACGTGCCGAGAACCACCATGATGATGGGTTCAAGCAGGGTGGACAGCGTGTCGACCGCGTTGCTGACCTCTTCCTCGTAGAACTCGGCGACCTTGAACAGCATGTTGTCCAGCGCGCCGGATTCCTCGCCGATCGCGGTCATCTGCACCACCATGTTGGGGAACACACCGGTCTGTTTCATCGCCAGTTGCAGCTGATGACCCACCGCGATGTCTTCGCGCATCCGGCGGACGGCATCGCCGTATACGACGCTGCCGGTGGCGCCAGCGACCGCGTCCAGCGCTTCCACCAGCGGCACACCAGCGCGAAAGGTCACACCCAGCGTGCGTGAAAAGCGGGCAATCGCCGAGTTCCGCACGATGTTGCCCATTACGGGCATCTTCAGTGCCATTCGATCGAGGAAGTGGGCGAACTTCAGTGATCGTTTCTTGGCGATGATAAACGCAACTATGCCGCCAACGACTCCGCCGATCACGACCCACCAGTAGCTCTGCATGAACTTCGAGGCACTGACCAGTATCTGTGTCGGGGCCGGCAGTTCGGCGCCCGAATCCGCAAAGGTTTTTGCAAACACCGGCACCACAAACAGCAGCATGATCAGACAGACCAGGAACACCACAACCATTACCATCATCGGGTAGAAAAGTGCCTTCTTGATCTTTTTCTTGATGGACTCCGTACGCTCCTTGTAGGTCGCTACGGTGTCCAGCACGGTGTCCAGTACGCCGGATGCTTCACCGGCGTGCACCAGGTTGCAGTAGAGCTCGTCGAATTGCACTGGATAGCGGGCGAGCGCTTCGTGCAGCGCCGCGCCGCCTTCGACGCTCTGTTTGACATCCAGCAGGATGTTCTTGAAGCGGATGTTCTTTTGGCCATCGGCGATGATGTCGAAGGCCTGAACCATGGGTACACCCGAGGCCATCATGGTGGCGATCTGGCGGCTGAAGATCGCAACATCACCGGGTTTCACCGTGCTGCCGGTGGCGCCGAACAAAGGCTTGGAGCGTTCCCGCACGGTTTGCGGGTTCATGCCCTGGCGGCGCAGCTCGGCCTTGACCAGCGAAGCATTCTTCGCCTGCATGTCGCCTTTCATGCGTTTGCCGCGCTTGTCCAGCGCGACCCAGTCGTAGGTGGTCAGCTTGCTGACTTCAGCGCGTTGTGCGCCGAGAGCACGCGCCTTGTTTGCGTTTGCGGTTGCGGTAGCCGTGGCCATGCGCATCTTCCCCCAGTGATTCAGTCCAGGCCCGCCCAGTTGGCGGCTGACAAGTATTTCTACAGCTTATGCTACTTCAGCTTATGCGATCCCCTGGAGTCAAACCGTGGTGCCGGACGCAAGTTCAATGTTACGGGCGTCTCGGATCCACGGCTTACTCCTTGGTTACGCGATCGATCTCGGTGAGGCTGGTGAGGCCATTTTTCACTTTCAGCAGTGCTGACTGACGCAGATCGTTGACCCCGGCGGCACGGGCCACCTCGCTGATCTGCAGCGCATTACCGCCCTGCAGGATGATTTTCTGGATGTCCTCCAGCATTGGCATCACCTGATAGATGCCAACGCGGCCCTTGTAGCCTTCATTGCAGCCATCACAGCCGACTGGCTCATAGACAGTCATTCCGGCGTCGATATCGGCCTGACTGAAGCCAGCAGCCAGCAGCAGCTGCGGCGGCAAGTCCTGCGGCTTCTTGCACTCGTGCAGGCGCCGCGCCAGGCGCTGGGCAATGATCAGGGTGACCGACGAGGTGATGTTGTAAGGCGCGATGCCCATGTTCATCAGGCGCGCGATGGTCTGCGCGGCGTCGTTGGTGTGCAGGGTGGACAGCACCATATGCCCGGTCTGCGCGGCCTTGATCGCGATCTCGGCGGTTTCCAGGTCGCGGATTTCACCGACCATGATCACGTCCGGATCCTGGCGCAGGAACGAGCGCAGCGCGCTGGCAAACGTCATGCCCCGCTTCACGTTCTGCTGCACCTGGTTGATGCCCTCGACGCGGATTTCCACCGGGTCCTCTACCGTCGAGATATTGCGCTCGTTCGTGTTGAGCATGTTCAAGCCGGTATACAACGACACCGTCTTGCCCGAGCCGGTGGGGCCGGTGACCAGCACCATGCCGTAAGGTTTGTGGATGGCATCGATGAAAAGCTTCTGTTGCTCCGGCTCGTAGCCGAGCTTCTCGATGCCGATCTTGGCCGAAGAGCCGTCCAGGATACGCAGTACGATCTTTTCACCGAACAGGGTCGGCAGCGAGCTCACGCGAAAGTCGATCGCGCGGGTCTTGGACAGGTTGAGCTTGATGCGACCGTCCTGCGGCACGCGTTTTTCGGCGATGTCCAGCTGCGCCATCACCTTCAGGCGCGAGGAGATGCGGCCGGCCATTTTCATCGGCGGGCTGGCTACCGCCTTGAGCATGCCGTCCATGCGCAGGCGTACCCGGTACTGGCTTTCGAACGGCTCGAAGTGGATGTCCGACGCACCGCGACGAATGGCGTCCACGAGGATCTTGTTGACGAACTTCACCACGGGCGCGTCGTCCATGGCATTCGCGTCGATGCCGGTCGCTTCGGCTTCGTCGTCACCGCCCTCAAGTTCCAGGTTGTCCAGGTCACCGCCGCCCATATCGGGCATGGTGTCCCGCATGCTGTTGAGCAAGCCTTCGATCACTCGCAGCAGGGCGCTGCGCTCCACCAGAATGGGTTCGACCATGCAATTGGAATGGAATTTGATCTCGTCAAGCGCATGCGATTGCATCGGGTCGGCGATACCCACAAACAGCCGTTTGCCTCGCCGGAACAGCGGCAGCGCCTGATGCTTGTTGATCAGCGCCTCACTGATGAGGCCGAACGGCATGCTCGCGGTATTGATGGCAGTCACATCCATCATCGGCATGCCGAACTCGGCCGAGGCAATCTGCGTCAACTGGGTGCTGTCGACCAGACTTTGGTCCAGCATCCAGGCAGCCAGGGTCACTTTGTGCTGAGCGCAGTCCAGCATGGCCTTGCGGACATCGGCTTCGGGCAGCACGCCTTCGGACACCAAGCGGCGCGCCATGCCGGACAGACCCGAGAGCGACGGTTGCAATTGAGATGACATGCGTGACTCGATCCTGCCCCTGTATGTGGTTGAATCTACCGCAGTTCAGTCCTCAGGTCATCCTCTGCCTGCAACCTGAACCAAGGCCCGTGATGCGGCGCACAAGCCTCCCGCCCGTTCACCAGCGTGTAGGAGCGCACCCTGTGCGCGATTCGCCTTGTGCGGCAGCACCCATCGCGCGCACGGTACGCTCCTACAAACATGCAGCATTCGCGCCATCCCGCACAGCAAAACGGCACGGTGTGACCCCAGCTCACCCTGCCCGTGAGCCAAACGGATCTCCGATGAATCCCTCCAGCCGCCCGTTTGGGTCTTTGGCGCGCCGAAAATCGGCGAGCAGTGAGCGACGGCGAGTAGACAGCGTTATCCAAGCCGTTTCAAAGGTTCTTCCTGGGAGCTGACACCTTGCGGTTGTTCATGAGCCTCTCGAATCTGAAACTACTGAGGGCCACCGTCATCCCGGCGAAGGCCGAAGGCGCTTGCAGTTCAACCAGCCCCGCGACTGTTCAACGCCACAGTCCCAATGCATCGGAACGTGAGTAGCTCGACGCACTTCACCAGCCATCACTCAAGCTTCACGCTATCATCTCCCCACCATTCGGGGGGCCATCTGTTGAACCGTCTAAGCATCATCCTGCCAGCCAAGAACGAAGCGCCCGCACTGGCCGCACTGCTCCCGCTCCTGCGTGCCACACACCCGGAAGCCGAAATCATCGTGGTCGATGACGGCTCCACCGACAACACCCGCAGCATCTGCAGCAACAGTGGCGTTGAATGCCTGTCTTCACCGTATTCCATGGGTAACGGCGCGGCGATCAAGCGCGGCGCACGTGCCGCGACTGGCGACACTCTCGTGTTCATGGATGGTGACGGTCAGCATGATCCAGCCGACATCGCACGCCTGCTCGCAAAGCTGGGCGAGGGCTATGACATGGTGGTGGGCGCCCGCGACTGGGGCAGCCAGGCCGGCGTAGGTCGTGGTCTGGCCAACACGCTGTACAACTGGCTGGCCACCCGCATGACCGGCCATCCCGTACTTGATCTCACGTCTGGTTTTCGTGCTGTGCGTGCGAACAAATTCCGCGAATTCCTACACCTGCTGCCAAACGGGTTTTCTTATCCCACCACCAGCACCATGGCGTTTTTCCGCAGTGCCTACCCGGTCGCCTATGTGGCGATCAAGGCTGGTCAGCGTGTCGGCAAGAGCCATATCAAACCGCTGCGCGATGGTATCCGTTTTCTGCTGATCATCTTCAAGATCGCCACGCTGTACTCGCCATTGAAGCTGTTCGCGCCAGCTAGCGCGGTGTTCTTTTTACTCGGCTGCATCAACTACGCACGTACTTTCATTCAGGACGGGCGGCTCACCAATATGAGCACGCTAATGTGGAGTGCGGCGGTGATCGTCTTTTTGATCGGCTTGATATCGGAGCAGGTCACGGCACTCATGTACCGCCGCGATGCGTAAGCGAGGTTGATCGCGATCGTGACTGCTTGGGAATTGGGAGGCCCAGTAGGCCTCCCATGAACGACGCCAGGATCAATGGTAGGGGACTCGCAGCATTTCACTTAAACGCGTCTTAGATAACCATCAGGCGCAACACTAATGAGTAGCTTGTTCTTCACCGCCTTGTCGACTTCAAGCGCCAATGACGCGCCATCGACAGCCAATCGACCATCTTCTTTTAGTCGACGCAGATACTCCCACACTGCAGTTTTCGGGTTGTTGCCTTTGCCCCAGGGACGGTCAGGAAACATGCTGTCAGGAAGGTCCTCCACGACGGTGTCAAACACAACGCAATAGCTGCCTGCGCTGGTCAGTGGCGCGTAGGCTTCGAGTTCGGCCAATACGTGCTCATGGGTGTGATTAGAGTCGAGGATGACCATAATTCGTTCGTAGCCAGTTGCTAAACGATGAACTTCGGCGACTATTTCCGGAGCGACCGAGGAGCCTTGGATCATGTCGATACGATGCGACATCGGATGCGCTTCAACTGCTGCACGATTGTGGGCGCGAATATCGATATCGATGCCAAGCACTCGGCGGCGGGTTGCCTGCGGGTCGAGCTTTTGTCCGGTATTCACGGCGTCGCAGTAGTCGAGCAATGCGAGCATCGACGCGCTGAGAATCAACGAACCACCATGGGCAATGCCTGCTTCAATGATGAGATCAGGTCTGACCTGCCAGATCAGCTCCTGCATTGCCACCATGTCCTGGGGATACTGGATGATCGGGCGGCCCAGCGCAGTAAAATTGTACGAATACTTGGGCAAGGTGGATGTGAGCATGAATGACTGAGCAGACGAAACGAGTTCCGGGTTCCTGCCATTGGCTTGGATTCGCTGAGCCACTTCGTCTTTGAATTCGTGCATGACTTATCACCAGAAAAGGTTTGAGAGTGCTTGATGAGGCAGAAGAAGATAGGTGCAATGGCGAAAAATGAAAAGCAACGTTTAGCCATTCAATGGTCCCGGACCTCTGGAGGAGGTCTGGCCAAGGATCGAATCTAGCCTGGATCGATTTCCCCAGAACGACATCGGCTCAATCTCAGAATAGGGCAGCCGTCCTAGATTCATGGTGATGCCTGAATGTCTTTCGGTAATCCACGTCCCGACGAGTTCGCGTACGGTCGTGGGCTTGCCACTGCAGACATTGACGATGCCAACGTCGATCGGCGACAGCGCAATGTCGACGATAATTTGGGCTGCTTCATGAATGGGCAGGAAATCACGGACTTGTTCGCCGCCAGACATGTCGAACTCGGCATCACCTCGCTGTATTGCATTGGTCAGCAAGGAATACAGCGAATTCTTCGACTGACCTGAGCCATAAAGATAGAAAAGGCGAAGCCATGCCAAGTGGAAGGGGTATATGGATTTCCAGCCTTCCAGATGTTTGCGCAACGCGTCTTTGGCGGCACCATATTCTGTGCAGGGGTATGCCTGCATGTCCTCAGAAATCTCGCCCGAAATTTTGCCGTATTCAAAGCAGGTACCTGTTACGACCAGTCTCTTCAAGCCCGATGCCAGGCACGCCTTGAGAAATTGCAGTTGCACAGGCAGCTCGGTTTCGACATGTACGCGAGATTGATAATTGGGAAGCCCATCCCATGCCAGATGGATAAGCACATCAGGTGAGCCCATCAGCTGGTAAGGATCGGACGGTGTGTGGGCGATGTCGATCAGTACGGCTTCTGTCCTCGCGTTTTCGGCAAATGACCGTTCTGATGACCGTCTTGCGACCACGACGTCTAAATCGCGCGATTGGAGTTCGGCAAGCACATGTCGCCCAACGAATCCGCTTGCGCCGGTGATGGCTACTCGCATCCGTCTACTCCACGTTCAGACCGGGAACGAAAGTCACGAAGCGCCCACCCCATTCTCGAATGTAGCTGAGCTGAGCAACAATTTCTTCGCGTAGGTTCCAAGGTAGGATCAGCACGAAATCGGGGCGGTCTTCTCGTAATCGCGATTCCTTGACAACTGGAATGCGTGATCCGGGAAGCCATTGTCCCTGCTTGTGTGGAGAGGCATCTACCACGTAAGGCAGCAGGTCAGGCTTCACTCCGGCATAGTTCAGCAACGTATTGCCTTTGGCGGCGGCACCGTAGCCGGCAACTTTCCGTCCGGCCTGGCGCTGTCCCAGCAGAAACGTCAGGCAGTCGTTTTTGACTGCATCGGCCTGTGTCTGAAAACCACGGTAGTAGGCGGCATCCTGCATGCCTGCCTTGGCCTCCAAGGCCAGCAATGTAGCGACAGCAGAGGTCTCCATCCGCTTACCATGTGCGTGTGTGGCCCAAACGCGCAGCGATCCACCATGTGTCGATAATTGTTCGACGTCCCAAACGCGCAAGCCGTGAGCAGAAAATATGGCGCTTACGGTGTGCAATGAGAAATACGAGAAGTGCTCGTGGTAAACCGTGTCGAACTGCCGATTCGCGACCAGTTCCATCAAATGTGGGAACTCGACCGTGATCGTGCCTTCCCGGGCAAGAGCTGCAGCCATCCCAGCGACAAAGTCGTTGAGGTTGGGCACATGCGCCAAAACGTTGTTCGCCACGATCAGATCGGCCGCTCCCCGCTCGCGCACGAATTCGTCGGCGAAGTCGCGGCCGAAAAAACGCTCCAGGGTTTCAATGCCTTTCTGCCGCGCGGCGCGGGCCGTGCCGCTCGTCGGTTCAATGCCGATACAGGGGATGTTGCGAGCGGCGATATATTGAAGTAGATAGCCGTCGTTGGAGGCTATTTCCATCACCAGGCTATTGTGATTCAGCCCAAGATTAGTCACGGCTTCGTCGACATAACGCTCTGCATGTGCCAGCCAGGAACGTGAGAACGAGGAATAGTAAACGTAGTCGGGTGCGAACAGCGCAGCGTGCGACTGTACTTCGTCGACCTGCACCAGGCGACACTTTCCACAGGTAAACAACTTCAGCGGAAACCAGGTCTCCGGCGCGTTGAGTGCATCCGCGGCGAGGAAGGCGTTGGAGGGCGGGGCGCTGCCAAGGTCGAGGAATACATCCTCCAACGGTGTGGCGCAGAACCTGCACTTCATAATTGAACCTCGTTCAAGTAGACGCCGGCGAAATGATCATCCAGCAGGGGAGTGTTGCGATCCTTTTCAGAGACCTGTGTCACTGCCAATGGCCACGCGATAGACAGCACAGGATCATCATGACGAAGTGAACCTTCATGCTGGCGGTTCCACGCGGCGGTATGCAGGTATAACAGTTGTGCATCGTCGGTGAGAGCTTGAAAGCCGTGGGCGAATCCTTCGGGTATGAAGAATTGCATTGGGTCATCTTCACTCAGCTCAATACCATGCCAGCGCAAAAAGGTCGGCGAGTCGGCGCGGAGATCGACTGCAACATCAAACACGCGGCCCTTGAGGCAGCGGATCAGCTTGGCTTCGGCAGCCGGTGGATATTGAAAGTGCATGCCGCGGACTGTGCCTTTGTGCAAAGTACTGGAAACATTGATCTGCACCCAATGCAGGCCGGGTCGAAACTCGGCGCACTGCGTTTCGCAGAAAACGCGTACGAATTGGCCACGCTCGTCCCGGATCGGCGCGGTTTCGATCAGCATTAAGTCAGCCAGTGGAGTGCGATGGATCTTCATGCGGCCCAATCCAGCCCTGCAGCGCGAGCGGCAGCTACGTAGTCTTGCAGATCCCCACCGCTGCGTATTTGGCCGCGTTCGTAGTAAGCGCGGTACCACTCGATGGTGTATCGAAGCGTCTCGCCAGCATTCCACACTGCTTGCCATGCAAGCACCTCCACCGCCTTTGAGCAATCCAGCCGCAACGTCTTTGCCTCATGCGGATGTGGCCCAGGATGATATTCGGCGCGCAATCCCGGCCATTCTGCTTGCATCTGCGTCACCAGTGCCTGCACGGGCAGGGTGGCATCGGCTGCCGGGCCGAAATTCCATGGGCCTTCGATCGTGTCTCCGGCGAGCAGACCCTGTCCGAGCCGGAGATAGCCTGACAACGGCTCCAGTACATGTTGCCAGGGGCGAATGGCGTCCGGATTGCGAATCTTCAGCGTTTCACCAGTGGACGCCGCGCGTACTAGATCCGGTACCAGTCGATCCTCCGACCAATCGCCACCTCCAATGACATTGCCTGCGCGTGCAGTGGCAACCCGCGGCCCCGAGTCAGTGAAAAAGCTCTTGCGATAGCACTCCGTCACCAGCTCGGCACAGGCCTTGGATGTGCTGTAGGGGTCATGTCCACCCAGGGGGTGACCCTCGCGATAACCGGTATCGACAGGTTGTTCCAGATAGACTTTATCGGTGGTGACATTGACAAGCGCGCGTACTGACGAAACGGTACGGACAGCCTCGAGCAAATGCACCAAACCAATTACATTGGTATCGAAGGTGGCTAATGGTTCACGATAGCTGCGCCGCACCAGCGGCTGCGCGGCCAGGTGAAAAATGATCTCGGGCTGGACTTGATCAAGTGCCCGCCGCACTGCTTGGCCGTCGCGCAAATCCACGCGTAGGTCGCACACACTGTTCAAACCAAGCAAGGACCAGTGTGCCGGATCCGTATCAGGTGCCAGCGCCAGGCCAGTAACGCGAGCGCCGAGCGCGCTAAGCCATAGACACAGCCATGAACCCTTGAAACCGGTGTGGCCCGTGACGAGGACACGACGTCCAGCATAGACACCGTCAAACAGATTATTCAAGGCCAGACCTTCCATGGCGCATTGCCGCTTTGCCAGAGTTCCTCAAGCTTGAGTTTATCTCGCAGCGTGTCCATGGGCTGCCAGAACCCTTCATGGGTATAGGCGGAAATCTGGCCGTCACGTGCCAATGCTTCCAGTGGATCACGCTCCCAGACGGTGGTGTCGTCTTTGACATACTCGAGTACCCCGGGCTCCAGGACGAAGAAGCCGCCATTGATCCATGAGCCATCTCCGGAGGGCTTTTCCTCGAAGCGGGTAATGCGATTGTCCTGGATATCGATGGCACCAAAGCGCCCTGGCGGCTGCACTGCGCACATGGTGGCCAGGCCGTTTCTGGTTCGGTGAAACGCGAGTTGAGCGGTGATGTCGATGTCGGCAAGACCATCGCCATACGTGAAACAGAACGTCCCACCGTCCAGGTAGTTCTCCACACGCTTCAATCGCCCACCAGTTTGGGTGAGCTCACCTGTATCGACCAAAGTGATGCGCCAAGGCTCGGCGTGTTTATGGTGGACGTCCAGCCTATTGGTGGATAGATCGATGGTCACATCCGACATGTGCAGGAAGTAGTTGGCGAAGTACTCCTTGATTACATAGCCCTTGTAGCCCAGGCAGATGATGAAATCATTGATGCCATGGTGAGAATAGATCTTGAGAATGTGCCATAGCACTGGCATACCGCCAATCTCAATCATGGGCTTGGGACGGATGACAGTTTCTTCGCTCAGACGAGTGCCGAGTCCACCGGCAAGGATTACAGCCTTCATGTCCTGTGTTTTCCATCAAAGAAGCAAATGGGAGTGTTACTGCGCTCGTGGGCGGAACTTTCCCTTCAAGGCTATGGCTTGCTCAGAATACCGTCAATGCTGGTTCAGGCGAAGGATTCTGCGACCATGCCGATTCATCAGAAAAGCGCCGTAAGCGATGATATCTGCCGCCAGCATGGCGGCACGAAACCCTGCCGCCAATACGGCAACTTCCCCGAAGGGGAGCGCGCCTTTCAAGATAAGACTGATCACTGACTCAAAGACGCCAATGCCTTGGGGCGAAAAGATACTCAGGAATCCCGCGGACCAGGCTAGAAGGTACGCGCCATACACGTGCAAGCGCGAAACGTCCCTAAGTGTGGCGGGAAACGAATACCAGTAACACGCGAACGCGCTAGCGGCCACGATCCAAAAGGCGATAATGACCAAAGCCGCGATGGAGTAGGTACGCAGCGCGAATCCACGCTTGTGCAGCAGCAACCGGTGACGCATCAGAAAGGGTAGGCATACCAGCAGCACCAATCCGACAAGCATGGCGGCTAGTGCGAGGAACTTGATATCACCGGCGATCAGCATGCACGCTCCTCCCAAGGTCAGCGCGACAGAAAGCGGCACCAGGTTCTCCAACATGACGAGTGCCGAAAGTTGCGAGCGATCGATCCCTAGCCGATGCAGATCCATCATCCGCGAAACGGTTTGCCAGATGCCCCCCGGTAGATACCGGGCAGGCAGTCTTCCTACGTGAATCTTCAGTATTGCTCCGTACGAAATGGTCGCGCCGGTTTCGCGCAACACGATCCAGGTGAAGACTGGGACAAAGAGATTGAGTGAGGCCCAAAGCAATACGGTGGTAATCAGCGGGATTAGCTGTGTATGCAACGAGACTGCGTGGAACGCTCCCCTCGCGCGAACGCCGGCAATGACGAGGAAAACCACGGCCGCCGGCCCGAAAATCCAGCGTGAAGCAGCGAACAAGCGTCGAAGCATGCTGCTACCAAGCAATGCACTTTTGGCACTATCCAGCATGACTACGTCGGCCAACGAGATAACGCAATGGCAATGAAGGTATCAGCGCAGCGACGATGGCCAACTTGTCTACGATCGAAAGTTTGGATCGCAGCACGACTTTAATCAGCGCGAATGGAAGCTCGAACAACGGGAACATGCGCGCAAAGCGTGATCTGGCAATGCCGGTTGAAACAGATGCGTAGCGCTTCAGTTTATCGTCGTGGTGTTTTTCCACGCGAAACTCCCGTCGCGACCAGCACGAGTTCGTGGCGTGCAGGAAGCTACCCCGCAGGGCTAGGTCAGCGAGGAGCACCAGGTCGCCGCCGACCATACCGGGCATCGGTGGGCAAGCGCGGAGTCGATCCGTTCTCATCACACCCACGACAGGATGCATGTTGCCCCAGAATATGGTGAAAAACCGCGCGGCCGCGGGGAGGTCGCGGGTATCGCTCCAACCCGATGCCCTGGCAAGAGGCTCGTCGTCTACACCGATCCAGCGGGAGCTTGCGAACGCCAGGCAAGCCTGGTCATTGGCTCCCAGTAAGGCGACACATTCCGATACCAGATTTGGCGTCCATAGGTCATGGCCGGCTCCCCACATGAAATAGGTGCCTGACGCCATGTCCAGTGCGTATCGGAAATTCGCGATGGCTCCACGGTTCTCAGTTGCACTCTCGATGCGAATGCGTGGGTCTTGCGAAGCGTGACGTTGACAGATTTCCAGCGTGCGATCCGTCGAGGCGTTGTCAGAAATCACGATTTCCAGATTCGGGTAATCCTGATTACGCAACGAAATCAATGCAGAGTCAATGAAGCGTTCTTCGTTGAATACTGGTATCCCGATGGTCATCAAGGGATAGGCAGAACTGGATTTCGTTTCTTGCATTGTTCTTCCTTCGTGCCGGTTTCGACCAAGGAAAACGGTACGGATAGTTCGTGATTAGTTTGCTGGTGGGCGTCGACCAGACAATGATACGGAGGACACTCGTCCAGTGGGTACTTCTTCAGCACAAACTTTCATTGCATACCAGGTAGCGCACGCAATTCAGCTAGCTGGGCATTCAGTCGTCCGCCGTAGTTCAATGATTGCAATTGTTCAAGCGCTGCATGTGCCTTTTTCGCATCCCCCCCCTCCAGCAACATGCGAATTTGCGTAATGCGATAAGCAGGTTCACTTGGGGAGGTCTCCACAGCCCTCGCAGTCATGCGCTCACCCAGGGTATGGTCATCGAGCACATTCCACGCGTAGTCGCCATACATTGCCAATAGCCGCGCGCTGGGATGGGGGTGTGCCAATGCTGCGAGGTAGGCATCCTTCATGCGTGGCTTCGGCAAATCACATTGGGCATCGCGAGCACACTGAGTGAGGGCACCTAGCGAGCTCTCATCCTGTACGCCCGGAACATATGCTTTCAGTTTGGCAATCATGCTGTCCCACCAGGCGTCTTTCAGCGGCAGGTGCATGCGTGCATTCATGAATATCAACGCCTGCTCCGGCAAGATCGAGGAGTCGGGCAACGCGGCGGATCGTTCCAGCGGCGCATAGGCCAACTGGGTGAACAGGGAGGAAGGGTCGTATCGTGAGTAGATGATGTAAGTGCGCCCCAGTTCGTATTGCGCGCGCGGCGACTGTGGTGCACGCGAAGCCAGATTCTCCGCAAGCCGCAATGGATTGCCCCAGGCATAGGCGGTTAATGCAGTCAGCGTCGCCCAGCACAACAATAGTCCACCCAGTAACACGTGCCGGGACAGCGCAAATGGAAAAGGACGTGGCACGGCGAGCAGTGGCACGACCGCCAGCAGCAGGCCGAAACTGGCGAAGTAGTTGCGATGTTCGTAGATCAGCTCCAGCGGCACGACGGTTGCTGTAAGCAACTGGCAACCAAGGAACAATGCGATGCCCAGTGCCGCCAGCGGCTGACGTGGTCGAAGCCAGAGCATCAGCGCTAGGACGCCTGCAAGGAAGGCCACGCAGGCCAGAGTGCTCCAAGGTGACAGCAGTTCGGTCGATACCCGGAAATCGTCGTGATAGAACGACAGCGCGTTCAAAGTCGGTAGCAACGTCCAGCGGATGTAGTCCACGACGACGCGCGCTTCGCTGAGAAGGCGTGTGCCCATCGTGAAGTCCCGCGTGGCCCAGGTTGCCGGTTTCAGCAGGGAGGGCAGCAGCCAACCTAGGCCGATCACCATTGGTAGCACGAGCACGAACAGGAAGCTACCGATGATCCGCCAGTCAGGCCGATCCGTCGGAGTACGAAAGTGAAACAGCATCCACTCGATCAGCAGCGCGTACAGCGGCAGCATCACCGCGGTTTCCTTAGCCAGCAGACCGACGGCCGTGGGCACGGTGATGCTGAGAAGGCATAGGGCTAAGCCGCGGGTGTCGGGAGAAAAGCGATTCGACCCTAACCCACCCCTGCGAGCATGGGACGGAGTGATGAAGGTTGCGGCAAGCATCCAGCGACGGCCGGCGACGTAACCGATCAGGCCAAGCAGGACGAACAGGTTCGCCATGCTCTCCATGCGCTGCACCACGTACAGCACCGCGGTGAGGTTGATCGGCAACAGCATCCAACCGGTGGCGATCAACGCCGCGATGATGCTTGCGCGGCGGTCCTGCTCGGTAGGAGCGCACTTTGTGCGCGATGGCTTTTCAATCCGCGCATTGTCGTCGCGCGCGACTGGCAGAAGCCCTTCGCGCATAGGGTGCGGTCCTACATGAGCCGATCGCAGCAACAACCGCGCCAGTACAAATACCAGCAGCCCATTTAGCAAATGAATGACCAGATTGGTCAGCTTCATCCAATACGGATCGAGACCGGCGGCAACGTAGTTGGCGGCGAAGCTGAGCGACGCCAGCGGCCGTTTGAAGTCGCTGCCGGGTGACGAAAGTGTGGCTCGCACCAATGCGGGCACGCTCACCTCGCTTGGCTGCACACCATGGTTGTCGACGATGTTGGGATAGTCGTCGAACAACCAGCCGCCGCTCAGTCCGGGCCAGTAGATCGCGCTCACCAACATCAGGGAGAAAGTGAGTAGAACTGCGCCCCTATGGCGACAAAGGTACGCATGGATCATTTGGCGAAATCCGTTACTGGCTTAGGCATTTCCAGTCCATGGAGGTAGCGTTTGCGTGCAGGTATCGATTAGCGCCGCGCAAAAGCTGCGGCAAGTTGTGGGTAATCTTCCCCACTTGCTTGCGCGATGATAGTAGTCAAGACTAATGCGCCGGAGACAAACTGACCGATACAGACGGCTTTGCCGTCACCCCATCGAGTTGGTCCTGCAATTTATCGATCAGGGTTTGATTTTTCTTGTCCATGTACCCGAGATGTTTACGTGCATCGTTAAGAACCAATTGCGCACTCGCGGGGTCGCCGTTGTTGTAATACAGTTGGGCAAGCACTATGCCTACGGCGACATCTGCAGTACCCGGCATCCAGGCGCGCGCCGTTTGCTCCATACCCTGTGCGCGCATGCCAGTGGCTAGATATAGACGGGCAGCATTGAAGCGAGTGCGCCATAGTGAGGTAAGAGTATCTGGTTGCGGCGCGGCATTGACCATATCAACCAGGATCGTTGCGAACTCGGCTTTACTTAGTCCCTTGCAATCGTGGTCCTGAAGATAATTGCTGAAATTTTCAAAGGCCAACATTTCGGCTAATTGCAGTTTAGCGCCGGCGATAGTCTGCATACGCACCACGGCTTCGTGGGTAACTTGTTTGTGCGCCATGCATTGCAGTGAAACTGCATCGATCAGGGCTACGTGCCTGGCTGCAGGATTGTCGATTGTGGCCATGTGGTCGAATATCTGCTGAGTTTCCTCGTAGCGACCTTGCAGTTGCAGCATCACCGCGTCATCCAACAGCGCTCGCATGGAATTTGGGTGCCGTTGGACGCCCTCAGCCGCCAGTCCGTGCCATGAGCTCCACGCCGATGAGCGAATCAGTGTCGCCATGCTCAACACAGCAAGTAGCGCCACGGCACTTAAGCTGATCAAGCGACGAATGCGGTCGGGTTGGTGCGTATGCGGTAGCGCACTTCTGATCAACCACGCAACGATTGCGACGACGGCCAGAAAAAAACCCACTGAGGGTAGGTAATTGCGGTGCTCGAAGTAGAGCTCCAGCGGAAATACCGTCGACTCCATGGTTTGCGCTGCCAAATACAAGCCAATGCCAGTAAAGAATGCCGGTAGACGAGTACGCATGAACAGAGCAGTGCCAGCCAGTGCAACGAGGCCCGTGACGGCAAACAGCGTGGAGGGTGGATCGAGCAGTCCACGCGATACGACGAAGTCGTCGGTATAGAGGCCTAGCGACGCACCACGAGGGAGTAGTAATGCCCCCATATAGTCCATCAGCGCTCGGGGTTCGCTTAGAAGGCGCTCGCTCAGTGTGAATAGACGGCCCTGGTAGCTGTCCGTCAGGCGCTGCGGGTGCATACCGTAGAAGGACAGCGCCACAAGAACTGGGAACAGCAGGAACAATATGAAAAAAACCAGTACGGCGCGCGGACGCGGCACGGCGGTACTGGCGCGAAAATAGCCGAGTTCGAGAATCAGGCACAACATTGGCACCAATGCGCCGTTTTCTTTGCTGAACATGGCGGCCAATGTGGCCGTAGGTAGCGCGAGAAACAGCAGTAGCAACCCGTTGCGTTCGCGGCGTTGCTCAAACGCCATTCTCCCCTGGACGAAGATAAACAGCGCCATCAATGTGAATAGCGTACTAAGCTGAGCCATGCGCTGCACGATATACAGCACTGTGCTTACCTGCATGGGATGCAGTAGCCAGAGTGCGCTGACAATCAGAGCGATGCGTTTGGCCTGCAGCCCGAAGTGGGAGTCACGTACCAACAGACGTGACAGCAACGCATAGATCAGGATGCCGCAAGCAAGATGGATACCCAGATTGGTCAGCTTGAACGGAAACGTAGCCAGACCGGTCGTCGAGGCGTTCGCGAAAAAACTCAACATTGACAATGGCCGACCAAGTAGGCCGGAACCGTTGCCAAAAACGAGCTGGTTCCAGCCAATCTCTCCATGCATCCACGCCTGGATCGGCTGAATGATGTTAGGCGGATCGTCGAATAGAAAAGGGCCATGGAGGCCTGGCAGGTAGACCAGTATGGTCAATACCAGTAAGCCGCATAGCCAATTTAAAGGGCGCGCAATAAAACTGCCCCGGTCGCGTGAGGCGTTCCGGGGCAGGGATGACGACGGCAGAATGCCAGTCAACTTCGATTAGGTACGGCAGCTAGCCGGCAGATACTTCACCAAGCCGGTTCCCGGATGGCACTGCCAGACGATCGGAGCACTCTTGCTTGCCTGGGTCGGGTTCAACGTGATTACGTTGGGAGCAGCTGCGCCGGTATTTTGGGTGGTACCAGTGACAATACCGGTTCCGCTACCGATTACGACCGACGCGACGTAGGTGGTACCCGTGGCAGGGAAGCTGTATCCCGAATTGGCCGGGGTTACGGCAGAAAGACCGCCCAAAGTCGCTGCTGTTTCGGAAACGGCCAGCTTGGCTGAATCCATCTGAACCATGGCCTCAGTAGTCTTGGAACGGATGGTGTAGTCCTGATACGCCGGCAGTGCAATGGCGGTCAGGATGGCGATGATCGCAACTACGATCATCAGTTCGATCAGGGTAAAGCCTTTCTGCATGTTCTTCATGGTGGTTCCTTTCCTCTGTTTGGTTAGCTAACCGTAGTGATGCCCCCTGAGCCCCAGTCCCTTATCCCCCTAGGCAGGATGGGACCCCATACTCTTGGTCAGGAACGACCAGGAAGCTCGTTGCAGATCTAGCACGTCACATGCCATTCCCTTGCCAAACGAGCATTTGTGCTTGGCAGGCTGAGTGATTGTGCGGTAGTGCGCACAGCGCGGCAACTGGGAAGGCGGGGTCAATTTAAGGATTTGTCGAATACGTCGCGTCAGGTCGTCATGAGCTGCAAATAAGCGTCACCAAGTGACGCAGCGTGTCACTTTTTTACAGGAGTGACCCATGGGTCGATGGCGAGAACGGCAATAGGTTGTCTGTGATCGGGCGACAGAATGGCTGTGTAATCTATGTCCAGGCGCTCCAGCGGCAGGAAATACAACGCCTGTCCGCTTGAGGCTGTGGCATTTTCCAACTGTGCAAGTTGCCCGCGTTGCCCGGCATCCAAGGGTTTGAGCTGCCCCAATGGACGGCCATGTTTCATCAGTCCGTCAGCCACCTGCTCATAAGGCACGTAGAACTCTGGTAGCTGATCGATGTCCTTGCCGCCGGACATGGCTCGCGCAGCAACGTCGAAAGCGTGGTCGCCTTTGGGCGGCACCGCCCCCACCATTCGCGGGCCACTCCAGGAGCGGGAGCGATATTCCGGACGGCTACCTTTGGCTAGGTCGGCATCGCTCAATTGATTAGCCGCTACCACGACCAGGCGGTCGACCTCGCCCACGATGAATACGGGACGCGCCAAGCAGATCACGTGAAAGCCATAGCCGAATGCCACGACCTGCATGACAACGATGATCGACAAATCCAGTTGCCGCAGTCTTTTCGGCTTACTTGGACTCATGACCAGCAGAGTCAACAAGGGGCCAATGGCTATGTCGACTCCCATCAATAGTGGTACCAGGGTGCCGGCGCCTGCAGCAATAAAATACGGCGGCGGAAACCACAGCGTATATAGCAAGGTAACAACGATCGCAGCCACGACCAAGCTGATGGACAAGTGGATGGCGGAAGCTTTCCAGCGTGACATGGTGTGGTTTCCACGATAATGGCAATGGAAGATCAGGCCGAAATATACTTTGTCGCGTGCATCGTTGCAGCTGGCGAGCGCCTGTCGATGTGCAAGCGCAGATGTATGGAAACGCCCGGTGCGCGCGACCACCTTCAGGCGACCATCGGGGTCGCTTGCGTCTCGCGCACCACACGCTTACCGTCACGTTTTGAGTCAACTAGGGAAATCTCCGATGAAACCTCTGATTGCCGCGCTGTTGCTTGCGCTGGTGGCTGTGCCTGCGATGGCGGGCGATGCTGTGGACACTACGTTCGTCAAGACGCAGGGGCCACATCCGTTCAATGTGCGCGATCTGGTGATGATGGATCGGGTCAGCGATCCGCAGTTGTCGCCGGATGGGCGCTATGCGGCGTTTGGCGTACGCAGTACGGATTACGCGGCGAATAAGAGTGTCAACGCGGTCTATATGCTGGATCTGGCTAAGGGCGGGGAGCCAGTGAAGGTGCAGGACAAGGCGGGTTCCGCGCGTTGGTCGGCCGATGGACGCAGTCTGTATTTTGTGGCGCCGGCCAAGGGTGTGGCGCAGTTGTGGCGGCTGGATCTGGGTGGCAAGGATGGCCTGAACCTGGCCAAGCGTGCGATGGCGGTGCAGGTGAGCCGTACGCCGCTGGACGTCAACAACTACAAGCTGTCGCCGGACGGCAAGCGCGTGCTGCTGTCGTATGAGGTGTTCACCGATTGCGCCACCTTGGTGTGCAGCAAGCAGCGTGTCGACACGCGTGACAAGGACAAGGCTAGCGGCACGCTATACACGAAGCTGTTTGTGCGGCACTGGGATACCTGGGCCAATGGCCGTCGTAACCAGCTGTATGTCGCCAGTTTCGATGACAAGGGTCAGCTGCCGGTAGAGCCGACCCTGTTGAGTCGTGGGATCGATGGCGACGTGCCCAGCAAGCCGTTTGGCGACGAGAGTGAGTTCGCGTTTTCGCCGGATGGTCGCAGTGTGTATTTCGATGTGCGCATCGCCGACAAGAGTGAGCCGTGGTCGACGAATTTCGACGTGTACCGAGTGCCGGTGGATGGCTCGGCTGCTCCAACGAATCTCACTGCCGACAACAAGGCTTGGGACGCCGATCCAGTGCCGTCGCCGGATGGCAAGACGCTGTACTACCTGGCGATGAAGACGCCGGGCTCCGAAGCCGATCGCTTCGCGATCATGGCGCTGGATCTGGCTACGGGTGCAAAGCATGAGGTGGATCCGAAGTGGGATCGTTCGGCCGGCGGCCTGACGATTTCTGCCGACGGCAAGACGCTATATGCGACGGCCGACGACAATGGTCAGCATCCGCTGTTTGCGATCGACGCGGCCAGCGGCAAGGTTAGCCAGTTGGTCGACGATGGTGCGGTGGAAGGTTATTCGATGGCAGCCGGCAAGTTGCTGCTGGCACGCGATGACTTGAAGCGGCCTGCCGATCTTTATCTCGCAACGGCGGATGGTGGCGACCTGAAACAAGTCACCCATTTCAATGCGGAAGATCTGAAGAACGTCAAAGTCGGCGACTTCGAATTCTTCAACTTCAAGGGCTGGAACAACGAGACTGTGCAGGGTTACGTGGTTAAGCCGGTCGACTACCAGCCAGGCAAGACCTACCCGGTTGCTTTCATCATTCATGGTGGCCCGCAGGGCGCGATGAGTAATGAGTGGAGCTACCGCTGGAATCCGCAGACCTATGCGGGACAGGGCTTTGCGGTGGTGACGGTGAATTTCCACGGTTCCACCGGCTATGGTCAGGCATTCACCGACGCGATTTCCGGCGACTGGGGTGGCAAGCCGCTGGAGGATTTGAAGCTTGGCTGGAAGGCAGCACTATCCAAGTACAGTTTCCTCGACGGCAATCGAGCCTGCGCACTGGGCGCCAGCTACGGTGGCTACATGACGTACTGGATTGCCGGTGTATGGAACGAGCCGTGGAAGTGTCTGGTAGACCACGACGGCGTATTCGATGCGCGTTCGATGTACTACGACACCGAGGAGCTGTGGTTTGAGGAGAAGGAAAACGGCGGCACGCCGTTCGACCATCCGCAGAACTACGAGAAGTTCAACCCGGTCAACCACGTCAAGGACTGGCGCGTGCCGATGCTTGTCGTGCACAGCGGCAATGATTTCCGCATCCCGATCACGCAAGGGTTGGGTGCGTTTACCGCGCTGCAGCGCCGCGGCATTCCCAGTGAGTTGCTCACGTTTCCGGATGAGAACCACTGGGTGCTGAAGCCGCACAACAGCGTGCAATGGCATGATGCTGTCAATGCATGGCTGAAGCAGTGGACGGCTACGGACACACCGAAAGCTGCGTCGAACTGAGTTTACTTTGCTACAAGAGCGGCGGCCTCCAGGCCGCCGTTTTCTTTTTTATTTTGTGGTAGCGACTTCAGTCGCGATAGCTTCTGCCTAGGCCTGGTAAGAGCATCGCGACTGAAGTCGCTCCCACAGAAGCCTGCGTTGTACGCGACCTCAGTTGCGATCAACGAAGCAACGCGTCACCCGGGCGAGAACTATTGCCAATGAAATAAGCATCCCAATAAGGATAGTCCATTGGATGCTCTACCAGTCCCGCGCGCACTGGGTTTCCGATGACATAGCGTGCGGCCTCCTCAACTGACTCATCGCGGCGTAGGGCGTGGTCATGAAATCCCTTGGCCCAGAGCGACCCATCAATAGCGCATTGTCTTTTCACCTCTCGCGCGGTCACGTCCTTGACGCGTTGCATGGTTGTGGAGAGGTCTGCGTCTTCGCCAAGTTCGATCAGGGCATGCCAATGATCGGGCATCAGTAGCCAGCAGAGGCAGCGGCTGGGAAGCCAGAGTTCTGCGGCGGAGATAGCGCGGGCGGCTGCGCGTGCACATATCGTGTCGAGAAAGTAGGGCTTGCGTTGCCACGTGATCGTCGTGATCAGGTAAAGCTGGCCTGGAAGGGAGCGTCGCCCGGTTCGCAAGCTTCGATAGCCAAGGGTTGGGATGGATGTCATGTGATGAATCTGCATGGCCGCGCATCTCTTCGCCATGTCGTTGCGGCTTACACATGTGTAGTTGTCTTCTGGGAATTTCTGTAAGAGCGTCGCGACTGAAGTCGCTCCCACAGTAAAGGACGTCATCCTAGGTCACAGCCACTTCGAGCGTTTGAGCAAGGTGTAGATACCACCGACGACCACCAGCATCACCACGATGATGACGGGGTAGGCCCAGGGCTGGGTAAGTTCGGGCATGTGGGTGAAGTTCATGCCGTACCAGCTGGTGAGCAGGGTGGGTGCGGCGAGCATGGCGGCCCAACCGGCGAGTTTTTTCATCACCTCGTTCTGGCCGTAGGTGACCAGCGAGAGGTTGACGTTGATGGCGGCGGTGAGCATTTCGCGCATCGCGCTGATCGATTCGTTGACGCGGAATACGTGATCGTAGACGTCGCGGAAATACGCGCGCAGTTCGTCGGGGATCAGGTTCGGGTGAAGTCGCGCCAACTGGCTGATGATGTCCTGCAGAGGAGCTACAGCGAGCCGCAGCGTCATCAGATCATGTTGCATGTCGTAGAGGCGACGCACGGTGCTTCGCTTGAAGGTCTCGGCGAAGACATCTTTCTCGAGTTTTTGCAGCTCCTCGCGGAAGTCGCGCACGATCGGCAGCAGGTTGTCGACGATGAAATCGAGTATCCCGTACAACCCATAACTCGGGCCGTGAGCCAACAGGTCCGGCGTATGTTCGCAGGCACGCCGCGCCGGTGCGTATGACAACGAGGCGCCGTGCCGCACACTGACCAGGTAGCGCGGGCCGAGAAAGATATGCGTCTCGCCGAAGGCAAGGTGGCCGTCGACCAGTTGCGCCGTCTGCACCACGATGAACAGCGAGTCGCCGTACGTTTCGATCTTGGTGCGTTGATGCGCAGTGTGCGCATCTTCGATCGCCAGATCGTGCAGGCCGAATTCTTCCTGCAGCTTCAGCAATAAAGGTTCATCCGGCTCGTGCAGGCCGACCCACACGAAGGTGTCTGGTTCCTTCAGTACATCGCTGATCTTGTCCAGACTGATGTCACCGATGCGGGTACCGTCATTCCGGTACGCAATGCAATTGACGACCATGGGTAGGCCGGTGGGTGGTGCTGGCGTAAGCGGATTGATCAGGGTCATTGGCGCATCATGCCGCGCGGCAGAAGACAGGGCAATTGCGTTGCCGTGAGAGGAGCATCTGAGCCTGTGGGAGCGACTTCAGTCGCGATACGCTCCTGCGCGAAGGCGAAGAGCATCGCGACTGAAGTCGCTCCCACAAGGGCCGTCGCGCACAGGGTGCGCTCCTACGGGGTTCGGCGCAGCGTCCACGCGAGTGCCAGCCAGCAGGGAAGTGCGAACAGGAGCCATGGCTGGTTTTGCTGCACGACGCCGGGTAGCAAGTGCAGTGATAGGGCGATCAGTACGGCCAGTAGTTGCAGCAGGATCAGGCCGTCGATGAAACGCGATGGGGCGATGTTGCGGCGCGCGCGCCACAGGGTTGGCAGCAGCAGGAAGGCGAAGGGGTTGAACAGCAGAAGGTTGGCGTTAGCCCAAGCGGAATGATGCGTGGTGAGTGTCCACAATACGAGCAGCAGCAGGCCGATGAGGCCGGCTGACATTAGATATAGCGTGCCGAGCAGGGCGTAACCGGAGGGCCAACAGCGCCGCGCGACAACGATCGCTGCGGCGAGTAGCAGGCCGGCCAATGCCAGCGGCAATCGTAAATCGGGGGCGGTGGCGGGTGGTTCATCGAGGCGATTGGGGGAGAGCAGCTGTTCGCTCTGCAGTAGCGGCTGTATGCCGCCGTGCCCATCGTCCACATGGACATCGCGCAATTGTGCTTGCAGCACCATCGGCAGAAAGCTTTCCTGCCAGGCGTTGAGCGGCTGGTCGGCGTAGGGGCCCAGGCCGAGATCCATCGACAGCATCAGCCACGGTTGCGCGCTCATGAGACGAGCGGTTTGCTGGCGGAAGGTCATGCCGCCGGCGCGTGCCGTGAGCTGGGTTTTCAGTGCGCCGCCGAGCACTTTGTTCAAAGCATCGCGTACGCGGGTGGTGCAGTTGTCGACGTAGTAGTCGTAGTTGTAGCCGGCGTTTTCGGGGCGCAGGTTCCATAGCAGGAAATCTCGTAGCGCGGCGGCTTGTTCGGGATTTAACCGCAGCACCTGGCGGGTTACCGAACGGCCGCTTTCGATGTAGTAGCTCTGGTCTTCCTGGCTGGGTGCCGCATCCATCAGGTAGTGCATCTGGCCGCGGGCGAAGTTGAGCAGGAAGCCTTTCTCGTCGAAATCGAACACGCCGTAGTTGAAGTTGATCGCTTCGCCGGAAACGGTGTCGCGCAGTTCGATCGCGTCGTGGCCGAAGCGTTCCCAGTAGGTTTCGCCGGGGCCGTAGCTGATCAGCGAAACCTGGAGGTTTGCATCGGGTGCGTCGGCGACGCTGGCGTGGGCGCGGGGGAGGGCGATGAACAGCAGCAGGATGGCTATCAACCATGCGCGGGCGATGTTGTGCACGTGGCGGCGACTGGTTGAGTAGTGGGAGTAATTCATGCTGACGTCGATCCGGTGCGGTGCAGTGCGTTTTGCTTTGCTCCTGATAGCGGAGACAGGCGAGATACTTTTGTTGGGTGTCCGCAGTCTAAGGCAAGAGCTTTACCCCTTCCCAACCCTCCCCTGCAAGCAGGGGAGGGGGCAAAGAGTGGTGCTCTGTATGTGGTTTACTTTCCTTGCTACGGGAAGGGTGCAAAGGATGGCGCTCTTTGCTTGCTGGGGAGCGAGGTAGCTTTTCAGCCTTTCGCCTGTCGGATCACGCGGAACTGTTGCACGCGGCGGTCATCGGCTTCGGTGACGTGGAACAGGAACGAGCCGATGGCTACTTCTTCGCCAGCTTCGGGCAGGTGGCCGAATTCGGAGGTGACCATGCCGCCTACGGTGTCGTATTCCTCATCGGAGAATTCGGCGCCGGTGTGCTCGTTGAAGTCCGCGATGGGCGTCAGCGCGCTGACCAGCAGGTCGCCGTCGGACTGTTCGTGCACCAGTTGCGGCTCTTCCTCGTCGTCGTGTTCGTCGTCGATCTCGCCGACGATTTGCTCGAGCACGTCTTCGATGGTGATCAGGCCGGCCACGCCGCCGTATTCATCGACGACCAGCGCCATGTGGTTGC
>Ga0302178_10000556_pt1 | contig 33560 bp, 23 predicted proteins | sample I_Palsa_E1_3_FD_198790 | JGI IMG/M metagenome (GOLD analysis project Ga0302178, IMG submission 198790) | Peat permafrost microbial communities from Stordalen Mire near Abisko, Sweden - I_Palsa_E1_3 | ecosystem: Environmental > Terrestrial > Soil > Palsa > Peat permafrost | place: Sweden... | reverse complement strand
TCGCTCGTGCCAGGCTGCGCGTAAATGCGGTCGATATACGAAGGCTCAGCCAGTGCGACTTCTTGGGATCGCGGATGTGCGGCACCAGTCTGGGATGAACGTCGAATCGGATGCGCCCTCTGTGAAGCCCGACCATTCCCATCAACTGCACCGAAACCCACAGGTCGTTTTCGTTGGGGTCCCGCTCAAACGGCGTGTCCGTCACCTGGATCTTGGCGTCTTGGGCTTCCTCTGCGATCGTGCGCAAGTGCTTGAGGTTGCGGCTGTCATAACGCATCAGCCATTTGAAGTAGTTCAGTTCAACGTCGTATTGGTCACGGGCCTGCTGCTCTTGTGCGACGATGAAATAGGCGGCATCAAGAAAACGCCGTGCCGGCAGCCCCATGTTGACGATCTGGGTGAAGAAGTTGTTGCGCTGATAACCAATTTCCCGATTAGCTTCGGTGATGGGTGCGCCAAGGTCGAACATATCTTCGAACAGCGCGAGTGCCATTTGCCGGGAGGTCACTCTTGCTTTGCCTTCCTCTGGATTGTCATCCGCCATATTTTCGTCCATTCTTCACTCACGCTGACCCGAAGACTAGGCATGCGCAGGTGAGCTGTCAACACATATAACCTCACCATCAGACAGCGGTATCTGGATACGGATGACTGTCCGGCTGTGTCAGCACAACGAACCTCACCTTTGCACATATAACCTCACCATCGGGTGTTCCTTTTTGCGCGAGAACGCCCGTAACGGCGACTTTCTACGACGTTTGCACAGTGAACCTCACCTATGAAACGATTTTGGCGCGTTGCACATTCAACCTCACCTTTGCGTGAAACCAGTCTCACCGTTCGCCACAATGAAGCTCACCTTGGCGCACAACTGACCTCACCTTTGGCACAATGGATCGCACCTTTGCGAGGTTAAGTTCTTGAAAATTAAGAACGTCGGGTTCGTTGTTGGTTGGTTTGCTGGTTTACTTCTTTAAAAAAACAAACCAACCGCAGCCAATCTAGCCTTTTGTCGTCGTTAGGCAAGGTGAGGTTCATTGTGCTGAGGATGGTGAGGCTGATTGTGCAATGCGGAAGATGGTTCCGTGGCGATTGCCTTGGACTGTGCTGCCGTCCTCGTGTTGCCCGTGCCACTGCCGTTCATGAGGGTGAGGTTCGTTGTGCAAGTCGAGATTTCGGGGAGGGTTTCTGCGCCGGTGTGTTGCCCGGAAAGGCGGCGTGAAGGTGAGGTTCGTTGTGCCATTTACGATGGCCGTACTGATCGTGAGCGGTATCCGAAGCAGGAGTGGTGAGACGAAAGACTCTTCATTTGTGCCTTTTTGAATTTACGTGACTCGTATAACCGGCAAACAGCACAAGCGACCTCACCTTGACGACCGTGGAGGATGCTCTGAGTCCTCGAAATTCGCCATATTTGCCTCAGCGCGCTCGTTTAGAAGGTAAGAGTGTTGTACGCTCGCATAGCGACTTCCTTTAATAAACAGCAATTTGTAGAGCTATTTTCAAGTGTTTACTGTATTCTGAGGTTCATTGAAATTTTTGGAAAAACCTCAGAATGGCGAAAACAAGCCAACTCCCGGCTGTAGACCGAACTGTTCCTCTTGAGCAGATTAGCCAGTTCGCTGAGAAGGTCTCTATTTTCACGGATGAGCTCCGTGACACGATCCTCGCTCCGCGACCACGGAAGGCCGCGCCGGTATTCAAGACGGGCGAGATTGCAGAGATGTGTAGCATCTCTCACTCACAGGTGCAGTATCTTGCTACAAAGAGCGATGGCGAACTGCCTTCAGGCACTGCGGCGGGAACCGGCCGTACTCGCACGTTTACGCTGGAAGAAGCCCGCATCTGGGTTCAGAAGGTGTCTGACATCTATCAGACCCCCCTTGTCACGGGAACCCGCGAGCCTGAGGGGAAGATTGTCATCACCGCCCAACTCAAGGGTGGGTCGGCGAAGACCACCACCACGATGTGCCTTGCGCAAGGGTTGACGCTGCGAGGCCGCAAAGTATTGGTGGTGGATCTTGATCCGCAGGCGTCGTTGTCCGAGTTGTGCGGTCTCTATGCTGAAAAAGACGTGACTCCTGAGGACACTGTGCTTCCGTACGTGTATGACCAGGAAGTCGAAGGTGGGTTGCAGGCCCGGGTCCAGTCGACATACTGGGACGGCCTCGACGTCATTCCGGCACACACCGAGCTGATCGGCGCCGAGTTCCATTTGCCGGCGATGCAAAAAATGAGGCCTGGTTTCAAGTTTTGGACTGTTTTGCGTCAAGGCCTCGAACCGTTGCGCAAGCACTACGATTACATCCTGATGGACACTTCTCCGTCTCTGTCGTATCTCAATCTGAATGCCCTGCTGGCGGCGGACGCCATGGTCATGCCGATGGTTCCGGAAAACCTGGATTTCATCAGCTCCCTGTCTTTTTGGAGACTTTTTTCGGATGTGTCCAAGAGTTTCATTAAGTATGAGCAGGACAAAAAATACGACTTCATTTCAATCATACTTTCTAAGGTCGACTACGGTCGTACTTCGTCCGCTCCCATTGTTCGAGCTTGGGCACAGAGCGCTTACGAAAGCTGGCTTCATTCAATCGAAGTTCCGGCCAGTTCGGTAATGAGCACGGGAGCGCTGGCGTTCTCAACTGTCTTTGATGTCAGTAGTACACACAGCGCGGCCAAGTCGTTGCAACGGGTAAAGCAGCCGCTGGTTGATTACTGCCGCTGGTTGGATGAAATTTACGCGGAAAAATGGAGGACGGCGCAATGAGCAACATGCGTGAACAATTATTGGCTAAAACTGCTGGCATTCGAGCGACATCTTCAATCAAGGAAGATGAAGTGAAACGAACCGGCAGGACGCAGACGGCGCCGGGTCTGGCGGGTGCGCTAGCGGTGGCTCAGTTGAGGGTGCAGGAATTGGAATCAACGGGCGCGGCCTCGCAACTGTCGGTGGCCGAGGTCGTGCCGAATCCGTGGCAGCCTCGCAGGGTGTTCAACGAGGAGAAGTTGTCGGAATTGGCTGAGTCGATTCGTGAGGTTGGATTGATGCAGCCGATCGTCGTCCGCCGGTCTGAAGAAAGCTATCAGATCGTTGCGGGAGAGCGTCGGTGGCGGGCGCACAAAATGATCGGACTCGATACCGTCAAGGCAGTGGTAGTCGACTGTTCCGATGAAGATATGGCTGTGCTTGCACTGGTCGAAAATATTAGCCGCGATGACCTATCCGACTATGAAATCGCGATCTCGGTCCGCCAGACGGAAAAAGAGTTTCCCGACCGTAAGCGAATGGCCGAGGCATTGGGGCTGTCGCGAACGGGTCTGTACCAATATTTGTCGTTCGAAAAGCTGCCGGACTTCATCAGGAATGACTTGGACCTCCACCCGAGGCTGCTGGGTGGAAACGCCGCAGATGCCATCGTTGCAGCCATCCGTAAGCACGGCGAGGGCGGCCTTGATGCGGCGAAAGAGATCTGGCCGCTCGTGGTTGCTGGCAATATGGACCAGGGAAAGGTAGCGGCTGCGATTAAAGCTCTGGCGACGCGTCGGGTAACAACGAGTTCAGCGAGCGAGCGCAGCATCGACAAGTTTTTCTCGGGGAAGGAGCACGCCGGATCGATCACGAAGGATGTCAACAGCTTTACGGTGAAGATTAAAGCTGGTGTGTTGACCGAAGCGCAAGAAACGCAAATCAGGGAGTTGATGAGCCAGATGTTTCGTCCACAGCCAAACTGAACATTCCACTGTCCTTGGATCTCGCCCGCCGCAAGCGGGTTTTTTTTGGTCCAGACATTCGATGGATCGAGGCTCGGTCCGGCGTGTACATAGTATGGACGCAGGGATCGCGTCGACTCTAAATATGATGTGATCGCCGCTGGGTGGGACTGCGGGCGCTGGCTTGGCTATGTCCATAGTATGTACACGGCTCGCTGCAACGGGGCGACTTTTGTCCCGTCAAAGCTAGCGGTGTAGGTGCGACATAGGTGCGTTCTGGGCTGAAAAATTGGCCCGCTCAGGATTCAACGTACCTATCAAGCGCAAGGGACGGCGCAAGTTCATCGTCGCCGGCCCTCCGCCGGTCCACGCGCTGTTGGCCGTTAGCAGAGGCAGACACCGAAGCAACCTGAAGTTTCGATTTGCGCGGACACCCCAGCGGCGTGTCCATAATATGTACACGCGCATGAGGCGGCGCAACGAACTGACTCGCTCCAAGGGAGCTCCTGTTCTACTGTCGAAATCCAAGCGAGCCAAATAACATCCATTAATATGCCTTCGCAACACTCGAGACATCCACTGTGGCCAGGCCCACGACCTCTCAAATGTCACGCTTCCGACGCGGGTAGGTCGCGGTGGTCGCCAGTCTGGCATGCCCAAGTTTTCTGCTCAAATCCGGGAGGTCGGCCCCGGAGTCGAGCGCATGGTTTGCGTAGCTGTGCCTCAACCAATGGGTGGTTGCTCGAGCTATCAAATCGGCGGCAACAGGATCTGCAACCGCCATTTCCCCCGACGCCCGCTCGAAGATTTTTTTGAAAATATATCCGAGCCCGTGTGCGGTCACTGGCCGACGGCCTCGGGCGTCCGAAAGCACCGGTGTGCCGGGCAGGCATCTGTGCGGGTTGCGCGGGAGCGCCCGGGCTGCAAAATAGTCTTGCAACCGAGTCGTCAGTGTCATCGGGAGCGGGAGCGTCCGCTTGACGCCCAATGTCCCAGCGATCCGAATCTCCCAGAGATCGCGGTCTCCGGTTCCTCCGAGTGCACAGCACAGATTCTCCGTCGTCAAAGAAGCCAATTCCGCGCGCCGAAGCCCTGTTGCATACGCTAGCATCAGCGCGCATTCGTCGCGCCTCTCCCGGAGAGTTGGCGTATTACGATCTAGTGACGCGAGTAGCAGCGCCCACTGTTCTCGCGAGAACGCGTGGCCCGCGGCATCGAAAGGTTTAAATGAGCGAATCGGCTTTTGACTCGCGAATGGATTGGTCGAGAGGTACCGCCGTTCGACCAGCCACGCGCAGAGTGCCCGCAAAATGGATCGGGCGGCTTCTCGGCTCCGTTCAGACAGTGGACCGTTGAACGGCCGCCATGCCGCGTCGAACCGTTCTACTCGACGCTGGCCAACCCAGCGCGTGGCTGGCTGAGGATCCTTCAGGAACGCGTCCAGGTACTCTGTTGCATCCAACGCAGTCAGACTAGAAAACGCTTTTCGTTTCTCGATCAAGGTCCACAATAGTAGTCGCTCAGCTTCACGCCGATATGCCCTCTTGGTGTGAGCCCCATCTACGCGAATCGCGAGCCAATCTTGGATTGCCGCCAGATCCGTATTGGCCGCAAGCGAGCTGCCTAATGCAGTGCCCCGGTTGCTGCCCGTGGTGCCGTCTAGTCCAGGCGGGGGGCGAAGTGCTTCTAACGGCACGACTTCGTCGACTTGTCTGGTGTCAGATTTGCGTGGGAATTCGCTAGTGACGCGGCGCGCTAGATCAGCGTGATCGACTGGAATCTGGCGGCGAGGCGTGAGCGCGAGCACCGAAAGCTTATGGCGAAGTGACGGTGAATTAGCGGCCAACCATGTAGTGATCCGGGACGCTGCTTTTGGGCCTACTCGCGGCACCTGAACGTACCACCGCCAACGGTAGCGTTCGATTAGCGCGAGCAGATCTGCTAGCGTAACGAGTCCTGCAGCGCCCAGCCTCTTGGCCAGCGCCGGTTCCAACCACGTATCAAGCTCATGGCTAGGATCAGGAAGTTCAGCAAACGTCGCCTCGAGTCGGGCCAGTACTTCGGCCTGCCGTTCACGCAGGCGCCGGCGACGTGAACCCCGCTTCCTATCGCTCTGAGCGCGTTCGTTCTGGAACTTTTCCGAATAAATCTCGAGTAGCTCGGCCTCACTATAGAAACCATCCGGGTCGAAATCCGCACGGAACGTTTCCAGATCGAGCGTGCTGCCGCCGCGTAGAGCTCGAGTGGATCCGGATTCGGGAGAAGAGCCCTCCGCCTTATCCTGATCGTTGAGGCTTCCCGGACGCAAAAGCAATAGACGCGCCGCGGCTGGGTCCTGCGCCCGCCGCGCCGCGATCGATAACGCGTCGCGCAACCAGGCAAGATGGGTACGTGTGTGACGCAAATCGGCATGGAGGCTGTAGCGCGAATGAAGGTGCTCGAGCGGGACGCCGTCGAGGTATCCGCGGAAGAGCGCGAAATCCTGGCGGGTCAACCGCTGGTGCGGTCGCATTGGTGCCGCGCGACCAGTCTTGTGGGATATCTGTGGTCGATCCGGTTCGGAAGGGGATTGCACGAGGTAGCCGTTTGTCTTCTAGATCAATGAGTTACAGCGAGGTTATCACCGAACATATAAGTTGACAACGAAAAATGATACTGATGATAAGTGGTAAGAGGTGGTGATTCTCGCCGCGGTCGAATTGAAAGTGTCGCGTCGCCGGTTTCGTGGATGTGATTGGGGCGGGGTAGGGTGCGCGCCGGCACGCGTCGCGCCACTTAGATTTTCGTTCCGAGTTGTTGGAATCGCATGCGGAATAGCGGGTTTCGCCGCGGTAAGGATCGAGCGGCGAGCGAGGTCGTAGAATTGGTCAGCGGCGGAGGGATGGGTTGCTCGAGAAAACTTCATCTGTCCTTTGGCGATCATGTGCATCAGTTCGATGCGAGCCGGAAGGATCCGGGCGCAGCGAAAAGTCTTGAACGCAGCTTGGGGCTGGTGTCGAGATTCACTTAACTCTGAACCGGTCCTGTCGCTGGCATAAGCCTCCCCAAGCGTGCTGCTCACGCAACTCTGAACCCGCGGTTCACTTAACTCTGAACTTTCGGGGGATTCGTTCATTTAACTTTGAACTTTCTGATCGGACTGGTAGCCACCGCTGGGTGGATACCCGGTAAGGCGGCAGCGTGACTGCTGTGGTGGCCGCGTGCGGGACTTGTCGTACGCGTTGAATGTCTTCTGGGTCAAGCCAAGTCGCGTACTTGACACCGCAAGGATCGAGGAATAGATTGATGTCATATTTTTTATATGACATCAATCTATTGATATGGCGCTACTTATCAGTGCTTCACAAAGCCGGGCTGGCCGCGCTCTGCTCGGATGGTCGCAACAGGATCTGGCAAAACATGCGAACGTCGGAGCCTCGACCGTCGCAGACTTTGAAAGAGGGCGGCGCACCCCAGTGCCGAACAACGCGGATGCCATGCGAGCCGCGTTAGAGGCCGCTGGTGTGACTTTTTATGGTGGAGGCGCAATCATCGATGCGCCTCAAGGAACACCACCAAAGATATCTTCGGGTGAGCCTATCCGCTGGGTCGATGCCACCGACTTAGATCATTGGGCTGACCGTCGCGATGGACAGGCCGCAATCCCTGAACTCGTCAGCCGTCTCATCAACGCAACAAGTGGATTTGCTGCAAAAATGCGCTTTCCCGCCGGCGACAGCGTTCAGCACTCGGGTTGGGACGGCATTTGCGAGGCGCCCCACGGCATCACCATATTGCCCGCGGGACGTTCTGCCTGGGAAATTGGCTGTCAACGCAAATCGATCCGGACAAAAGCGGACGAGGAGTACGAAAAAAGGACCGCTGCTCCTGGCGCTATTGTCCCCAAGGACGCTACGTTCGTATTCGTTACTCCCCGCCGATTCCCGGACAAAGATCAGTGGGCGGCAAAACGACGCGCGGAAGAAACCTGGCTGAATGTTCGCGTCATCGACGCTGACGATCTCATTCAGTGGCTCGATCTATACCCGTCCGTCGCTTACTGGCTGGCAACCCTCCTTGGAAAGCGGCCACCTGGTATTCAACAACTGGATGTCATCTGGACAGAGTGGTCTCTGGCCACTCAGCTGCCGCTCACAGCCGATCTGCTTCTCGCCGCCCGGGACGAAGACGCCGCGCAGGTTCTGCGTTGGCTCCGGAACACGCCTTCGGTACTGTCGGTGCAGGCGGAATCGCCCGAGGAAGCTTTAGCGTTCCTGCACGCATCCATCTCCGAACTCCCACCCGAATATCGCGCTGCGTACCTCTCTCGCGCCCTTGTGCCGATAGATGACGACACTGCCCGTTTTCTGGGAACCTCCGCATCGCCATTGATCATTATCTTGCGCGGAGCGGATGCGGGTCTGGCTCAGAGTCTCGTGGCAAAAGGACATCACGTATATCTTGCACTCGGGGCAGACGCGGGAACGCCTTCGAGCGCTTTACGGCTTACGCGTGCTCGACGTGACCTGATCGAGGAAGGATTGCGTGAGATGGGTCTGGAATCGCACTTGGCACGCTCCCTTGCTGCAGACTCTGGTAGGAGCATCACGGTCATTCGTCGTTTGATTCCCGCTGCACCCGGGCGATTGCCCCGGTGGGCGCAGACAGCTCCGGGACCGGCATTGCTTGGTGCCATTCTGGCGGGGGGCTGGGACGATAACAACGAGCGCGACCATACCGCCATGGAAAAGTTGACAGGGCAGAGTTACGACGATATTCGCAGAACTTTAATGCCCCTCGCGACGACACTTGATGGTCCATTACGCAAATCAGGCGCTGCATGGTCCGTTGCGTCACGCAGAGACGCCTGGTTTCTTCTGGCCGCCTATCTTTCCAGCGCCGACATCGACAATTTGCTGACTGTGTTTGCGGCCGTGTTCGGCACGGTTGATCCAACTTTTGGAATGGGTAGCAAGGAACGCTTTTTATCCTTTAATCGGGAAGAGCCCCCTTCTTATTCCAGCCTGCTTCGTGAAAGCCTCGCAGATACGCTGATTCTATTGGCTGTATTCGGGGACCGTGCGATAAATGTCCCTGCGCAGGCTATGGTCGTGGAGCAGGCCGTCGGCAAGCTGCTCAATCGGGCTGACGAAAAATTATGGTGGTCTCTGCGGGGGGACTTCCCAAAATTGGCGGAGGCGGCGCCCGTCGCGTTTCTGACCGCGGTTGAGGACGCTCTCGCCGACACCCCCGACGCGTTGAAAAATCTCTTCATCGAAGATGATAGCCAGTTCTTCAGTGGCCACTATGGTGCACATCTACTTTTCGCATTGGAAAGACTTGCTTGGAACAAGTCTTACCTGGCGCGAGTCACCCATATTCTTGCAGACCTCATGGCTATTGATCCGGGCGGGAAACAGGTCAACCGACCTGCCAGCAGCCTGACTCAGATTTTCTTACTCTGGTCGCCTCAGACGAATGCGACCATCGAAGAGCGATTCCGCGTCATTGACCGGTTACGTGCCGCCCGGCCCGCAGTCGCTTGGAGTTTGCTGCTTGCCATGATCCCGCGTTCACATAACATGACCTTTCATTCATCTCCGCCCCAGTGGAGAGATTTCGCGGGCGGTGAACAGGAGGTCGTCACGTACGAGTTACTCGCAAAGGCTACCGAATCCGTCGCATCAAGGCTGATGGACGATGTTGGCAACAACCCACGCAGGTGGCAAAACGTCATTGACTGCATGGGTGACCTCGCAGCAGAAATCCGTACAGATATACGAAGGCGCCTGTTTGCTGCTTTGCCTCTTATCGCCGATGCACAGGGTCGTGCCGGACTGCGCGCGTCCATCCGCCACCTCCTGTGGAGGCATCGAACTTATTCAGAAATGGCTTGGGCGCTTCCAGAAACCGAGCTATCAGAACTGCAGACCATTTATGATCAACTGGAACCCAATGATGCTGTCGACCGCGTAGCCTGGTTCTTTGAACCTGGATCTGCGCTGCCAAACCCACCGTCATCAGATTGGCATGATCTGGAAGATGAGACACGGCGCCTGAGGCTTGAAGCAGTGAGATCGATTCTGGCCGAAGGTGGGGTGCCCATGCTACGTTCGCTTATCCAGCGGGCTGAACGATCGAGTGCCATCAGCGAGGCAATTGTCGCTGCGAATTTGGCCGACGAAGTACTGGACGAAATACTCGAGGCGGGCCTGCTCAGCGACCGTCACGGCGAGGCCGATGTGGCACACGCGCTCATAGCAATTGGAAGCTATTCCCACGGAACGGATTGGTCGGAAGCTTTGCTTCAAAAAGCCGTCGATCATCAATGGGGCACGAGAACTATCAGTCGTATCCTGCGCGCATTGCCGGCAATCCGAAGCACGTGGGATGCGGCAGCGGAGGCGGGGGAAGCTATCGAACTGGAATATTGGAAGAATTTTAATAGCCGTCCTTTCAAGCCATCACCCGATGACCTCAGTTTTGCCTGCGATCGACTGCTTAAGGTTCAACGCGCTCGTTTTGCGGTGCAGGTGTTAGGTGGCCCAAAACAGGCTAAGCTGTCCCCCGATCTTGTCGTCCGCGTGCTGCTCGCCGCCGTGACTGAATGTGGCGACCGTGCAGTAACGAATACAAATGAAGGGACGATGTTTGGCCACTTCGCCACGGAATTGATTAACTGGCTTGACACCCAACCTCAAGTAGATCGGTCTGTCATTGCCCGTCTCGAATGGGCATATTTTGCAATTCTCCAGTACTCACAACGCCCGGCTAAAACCTTGCAGAAAGCTCTGGCCTCTGATCCGGCGTTCTTCGTCCAGATACTCAAAATGGTCTACGGACCTTCCGATGAAAGCGGGATTGTCGAGCCGGAACCGGAGGATCCCACATCGGCTTCCGCTGTTGCCTCTCAGGCTTGGAGGCTGCTGCATGATTGGGAGCGTGTGCCCGGTACCAACGAGGATGGCACGTTTGATTCGGCTGCGCTTAATGCATGGGTAAAGGAGGTGCGCATTCTGTGTGCAGAGAGTGGCCGAGCCGATATAGGCGATCAGCGAATCGGCGAAATTATATCGGCATCCAAATGTGAAAGAAACGGGCAATGGCCGCCTTTGGCTGTGCGCGATGTGATAGAGGCAACGCAAAGCAAGCATCTGGAAAACGGAGTGTATCTTGGTGTTTATAATCGGCGAGGCGTTACCGTCAGCGGGGTCTACGACGGGGGTGAGAAGGAGCGGATCCTCGCGACATCTTTCCGGAACTGGTCCAAGGCCTTCGAATTCGACTGGCCACGCACCGCCGCATTACTTGAGCGGATCGCAGCCAACTACGAAGAACATGCCAGAGAAGAAGATGAGCGCGCAGAACAGCGCCAGTGGCGCTAAACCTCGCGGGCCCTTGGGAAGGAGGGCGGGAGATCCGATCGTCACGGCTTCGCCTATGTCATCCTTTAGTGGGAGCTGCAGGAAGGACGTCGCCAGCCACTCAACGTATTGTCGTTGCGACGTGACCAACAGAATCGCGCTAGTCTCGGTGCTGCACGCGATCAGCGCGATCTATGCACCAGGCTGCAATGATTATTCCTCTGGTAGCCGACGGTACTCCATCGGGAAGTTCAGCTGCTTGTTCACGAGGATCGGAGATATTGCACGTGACCATGATCACGGTTGTTGATTTGCACGGAGGGGGTCAGGATTCCATGCAAATCAACACGCCACCTTCAGCTGGCTTGTCTCGTCGCGGCTTGTGGCCATGGCGTGGGGCTTGGTACGGCGCAGGGACCCTCAACACCGATGCTTTTGAAGTCGGCCGGGCTCACGATTTCGAGGTATTCCATATCCTCCGAGTAGTCGAAGAGGAAGTGGCGGATACCGGGAGACTGATGAACGCAGTCACCCGCCGACACCAGCGTTTCCTTATCTTCGTACATAAAGCGAGCCCAGCCCTTTAGCATGATGACGATCTGAAAGTCGGCCTCGTGAATATGCCAGCCGGTACCTTCAACGGGGGCGTTCTTTGCCCGCACCAGATGTACGATTACTTTGCCAGAGGTCGCACTTGCGACTCCCAGATCGCGGTACTCGAAGAAACTGCGAAGTCCTTCTTCCCGGTAGGGCGTGTCATTCGGGCGGACGTGTGAGAATTTGGTAACTGTCGTCATGATTGGTCTACTCAGTTTGGAACGATGTGGCGCTCTTTGATGGCAGGGCTCGCGGCGATCGATTGTCGTCAGTTGCGACAAACGTGAGCGTCGCGTCGGTCACTTTGACGATATCTGCAAGTAGGCCCATGCGTTGCGCAAAGACCTCTACCTTGACCTTAATGGATGTATTTCCTTCGCGGATGATCTCCGCGTAAAAGCTTAGTAAATCGCCGATGAATACCGGCTGTTTGAACGTGAACGAGTCGACAGCAAACGTGACAACTCGACCGTTGGCGCGTTGACTCGCCGGTATTGAGCCTGCAATGTCAACATGCGACATGATCCAGCCGCCGAATACATCGCCATGGATATTTGCGCTGCTAGGCTGTGGGACGACCCTCAGAACAGGTGTTCCTTGCGGAAGAGTTGCGACGGTACTGGACATGGCGGGATCGGATAAAGTCAAAGGAAAGAGCTAAGTACTGCCTGGTCACATTGATGCAGTGACCGGTGTAAGCCATTGCGAGAAGCGCCCACCTTTCCCGGAGACGACGGCGAAAAACGCTTCCTGAAGCGCGGTTGTAACCGGCCCTCGCGCACCCGTTCCAATCACCCGGTCGTCCAGTTCCCGGATTGGCGTGACTTCCGCTGCTGTGCCGGTAAAGAACGCCTCGTCGGCGCAGTACATCTCGTCGCGGGTAATACGCTTTTCTACCACTTTAAAACCGTGCTCTGCGGCGAGATCCATGATCGATGCTCGCGTGATACCGTCAAGGCATGAGGCGAGGTCAGGCGTGTACAGCACGCCGTTTCGAACAATGAATACGTTCTCACCCGCTCCTTCTGAAACGTAGCCTTCAGTATCGAGAAGCAGTGCCTCGTCGTACCCGTTACGCGTGACCTCGCGATTGGCCAGAATCGAATTGATGTAATACCCACTGGCCTTTGCCCGAACCAGGGAGACATTCACGTGATGGCGGGATAGCGACGATGTCTTGACGCGAATACCTCGAGTCAGACCTTCCTCGCCCAGGTAGCTTCCCCAAGGCCACGCGGCAATACCCACGTGTACTGTATTTCCTCGTGCACCAAGCCCCATCTGTTCGCTACCTAGCCACACAAGCGGACGTAGATAGCATGCGCTCAACTGATTGTGCCGCACGACTTCCAGCTGTGCCTCGCGAATCGTCTCGAAGCTAAACGGGATTGCCATTTCGAAAATCTTCGCCGAATTGAACAGTCGCTTCGTATGATCGTCGAGGCGAAAAATCGCCGGGCCCTCAGCGGTTTCGTATGTCCTGACGCCTTCAAATACGGCCATGCCGTAATGGAGAGAATGGGTCAGAAAATGGAGTTGCGCGTCGCGCCACGGCACAAGTTCGCCGTCGAGCCAGATCATGCCATCGCGGTCGTGCATTGTCGTATTCATATCGTTCTTGCTGAAAGTTGGGAAGATGAAGCGAGAGTGGCACTGGCGTTGTCGGTTCGATACTCGGCGAGCCAGTTTTCACGTTTCGCTGCGGCAGCTAATACATTGCGTTCCTTGACGTGACCAAAACCGCGGATTTCGTCAGGCAGATTGGCAAGCCTCATCGCCGCGTCGAAGCGGGCGGTGTCGAGCGTTGCGCAGAACTCGTCGATCAGCGCGAAGTACTGCTCGATCAGCTCACGCTCATTGCGCCGCTCGTGAGTTCTGCCGAATATGTCGAAAGCTGTGCCGCGCAAGGCCCTGAATTTTGCAAGCACACGAAACATCGTGAGCATCCATGGCCCGAATCGTTGCTTCTTTAGGAGGCCGTGTTCATCACGTTTGGCAAGCAACGGTGGCGCGAGATGAAAGGTAAGCTTGTAATCGCGACCCGGCTCGCCTTCGAACTGCCTGCGAAGCTTCTCCATGTACGCGGGATCGGCATACAGACGGGCCACTTCGTACTCGTCCTTATAGGTCATCAGCTTCGCCAGATTGCGCGCTACCAGCGGCGTGAGTCGCAGCTTAGCGCCTTGTGCAAGTGCCGCTTCCCTTGTGCGTAGCCGTTCTATGGCGTCGACGTAGCGTGCTGCATAACGCGGGCCCTGATAAAGACCAAGCTGCTCGACGTTACGCTCGATCAGCCGGTCCAGTGATTCGGGCATCTGCACGACAATGGCCTGCTGTTTGCCGCCCTGCGGCACAAAAGCGTCGGCCGCGGCTTCGCCGTGCTGCGCGACATAGCGGCCCCATTCGAATGCCAGACGATTCTTCTCAACGGCAACGCCATTCAATTCGATCGCGCGATCGAGACTTTCGTAGTCAAGCGGTAACCAGCCGCGTTGCCAGGCAAAGCCGAGCAACAAAGGGTTGGCATAGAGCGTGTCACCTAACAGCGCGAGCGCGAGACGATTGGCGTCGATGAAGTCGCAATCGTCACCCACACTCGCGCGAAGATCCTGTTGTGTCTGTCCGGCGGGAAAGCTCCAGTGCGGATCCTTCACGAACAGCGCGGTCGGCGTAGCACCGCTGTTGATCACCGCCTTCGTCACCCCGCGTTGCATACGTGCCAACACTTCAGAAGAAGCAGAGACGATTGCATCGCAGCCGAGAATCAGGCGCGCCTCGCCGGCCGCAATCCGTGTAGCGTGCAATTGGTCCGGTGCTGCGGCAATCTGCACGTGACTTAGCACCGCGCCGCCTTTCTGTGCGAGCCCCGCCATATCGAGCACGGTGACGCCCTTGTTTTCGAGGTGAGCGGCCATGCCGAGCAACCCACCGATCGTCACGACACCGGTTCCGCCGACACCCGTCACCAGCACACCGTACGGCCTGGTTAAGCAGGCAATCGTGGGCCGCGGTAATGCCGAGAAGTTCGGCGACGTGGCTGCGGATGCTTGATTAGCGGGCTTTTTTACCTGCGCGCCTTCCACCGTAACGAAACTTGGGCAGAAGCCCTTTACGCACGAAAAGTCTTTGTTGCAGGACGACTGATTGATCTTGCGTTTGGTGCCCAGCAGTGTTTGCAGCGGTTCGACCGACAGACAGTTCGATTGCACCGAGCAGTCGCCGCAACCTTCGCATACAGCATCGTTGATAAAGGCGCGCCTGGCCGGATCCGGATACGTGCCGCGTTTGCGGCGCCTGCGCTTTTCAGTTGCGCAGGTCTGGTCGTAGATCAGAATCGATGTGCCTGCCATCTCGCGCAGTTCGCGTTGCAACCGGTCGAGTTCGTCGCGGTGATAGACCTTGACTCCTTCCGGAAGACGAACGTCCGTATCGTATTTATCGGGCTCGTCGGTTACGATCAGTACGTGCTTCGCGCCTTCGGCAACAACCTGAAACGCGATTTGCGGGACCGTGAGAACGCCATCCACGGGCTGGCCTCCGGTCATTGCAACCGCATCGTTATAAAGCACCTTATAGGTTACGTTTGCGCCCGCTGCGATGGACGCGCGAATCGCGAGCAGGCCGGAATGGAAATAGGTGCCGTCGCCCAGATTGACGAATACGTGCCGTTCATTTGTGAAATGCATCTGGCCGGTCCACGCGACGCCTTCGCCGCCCATCTGGCTGAAAGTCTCTGTATTGCGGTCCATCCACATGGACATGTAGTGACAGCCGATGCCAGCGAGCGCGCGTGAGCCTTCGGGGACGCGTGTGGATGTGTTGTGCGGGCAACCCGAACAGAACCACGGTTGCCGCTCCGTCACCGAACGCGGCGCTGCTGCCTCGCGTTCCTTGGCTTCGATTATGGCGACGCGCGCATCGATTCGGGCCCGCAGATCGGCGGGCAGTTCGGCTTTGGCGAGACGCCGGGCGATCGCTTTCGCGATCAGGGCTGGCGAGAGTTCGTAATGTGCCGGCAGGAGTGTTTGTCCACGTGGCACGGACCATTCACCGCCTTCGTTGTCGCGCTGGTCGAACTTGCCGAACACTTTTGGGCGCACATCGTCGCGCCAGTTGTACAGTTCCTCCTTCAGTGCATACTCGAGGATCTGGCGTTTCTCCTCGACCACCAGAATCTCATCGAGACCGGTGGCAAAGTCGCGCGCGTTCTGCGCATCGAGCGGCCAGACACAACCCACCTTGAGCACACGTATGCCAATATTGGCGCAGGTTTCGTCGTCCAGAGACAGGTCAGCCAGCGCCTGCCGCACGTCGAGATAGGCTTTGCCTGCGGTCATGATGCCAAGACGTGGGCTGGGACTATCGATCACCACACGATTCAGTTTGTTCGCCCGAACGTAGGCGAGGGCGGCGTACCATTTGTGGTTGAGCATCCGCGCTTCCTGCGCGAGCGGCGGGTCGGGCCAGCGGATGCTGAGTCCTCCTTCGGGCATCTGGAAGTCGTCGGGTAGAACGATTTGCACACGGTCGGGATCGACGTTGATCGATGCACTCGATTCGACCACGTCAGTGACACATTTCATCGCGACCCAGAGGCCCGAATAGCGGCTCATCGCCCAGCCGTGCAGCCCATAGTCGAGGTACTCCTGTACGCTCGCCGGATACAGCACCGGAATCCCGCTCGCCACGAACATGTGCTCCGACTGATGCGCGACCGACGACGACTTTGCCGCATGATCGTCGCCCGCGAGCACCAGCACACCGCCGTTCGGGTCGGTTCCTGCCGAATTTGCATGCTTGAATACGTCGCCCGTACGATCGACGCCCGGTCCTTTGCCGTACCACATGCCAAACACACCATCGACCTTGGCGCCGGGCCACAGATTGAGCTGCTGCGTGCCCCACACGGCTGTTGCCGCGAGATCTTCGTTCACCCCCGGCTGAAACACGACGTCGTGGTCCTTCAGATGCCTTTTCGCTTTCCATAGACCCTGATCGAGCGCACCGAGCGGCGAGCCGCGATAGCCTGACACATAGCCTGCGGTTTTGAGGCCGGCGCGGCGGTCGCGCGCCTTCTGCAACATCGGTAGCCGCACCAACGCCTGGGTGCCGCTCATATAGACGCGACCCTTTTCGAGCGTGTATTTATCGTCGAGCGATACGTCGGCAAGCGCATCGCGCAGCGGGGGCGTTAGCGGGGCGTTCATAGGGAAGTCTCCAGCAGCTTTAGTGGAAGCGGAGTATAGGAAGCGGAATTTCCAACGTAAAATCACGAATAACGAATCCTGCTATTCGAAAAACACATGTCAAAAGACCTCACCCTGCGGCAGATGCGTTACTTCGTGGCGGCAGCCCAGAGCGGGCAGTTTTCGATGGCGGCGACGGCCGAGCATGTGTCCCAATCGGCGATCACCAATGCGGTGCTTGCATTGGAGGAAACCCTGGGCACCCGGCTGTTCGAACGCCTGCCCCAAGGCGTCACGTTGACGCCAGACGGCCATGACTTTCTGAATCACGCGAGACACATACTCGATTCGGTGCGCGACGCCGTCTACAAGGCGCCATTCCGTTCGCACGATCTGAAGGGAACCGTGCGCATTGCGGCGTCGTATACGGTGCTGGGTTACTTTCTGCCTGAGTTGATGGCGCGTTTTCGTGCGACGTACCCGGATATCGTGATCGATCTGCGCGACCTGGACCGCGAGTCGATCGAACAGGCCGTGCTCAATGGCGAGGTCGATCTCGGCATCGTTTTGCTGTCCAACGTCGAAAATATCCGGCGGTTCCTCCACCATGTGCTGATTCGCTCGCGCCGGCAGTTGTGGACCGCGCCCAGCCATCCACTCACGCAACTGAACGCACCTTCGCTCGCGGATATCGCAAGCTACCCGTACATTTTGATTACGGTGGACGAAGGCGAGCAGTCGACTCTGCGATACTGGAAACAGAACGATGTGGAGCCGAATATTGCGTTTCGCACCAGTTCGATGGAAGCGCTGCGCGGTCTGGTCGCGCATGGTTTCGGCGTGACGATTCTGTCCGACATGGTATTTCGTCCGTGGTCGCTGGAAGGAAAGCGGATCGATGCGCGGCCAATTCTCAACGCGATTCCGCAAATGGATGCGGGCATGTTGTGGCACAAGGGCGCAACGTTGCATACGCCGGCTGTTGCGTTCCAGCAGTACCTCATTCATGCATGCGGGAGTTGAAAGCCGGATGTCTGCGGACAATGAAAGCTGCGGTGCACTGCCCGAATTTGCACAAGTGCTTGAAGACGTATCTGTTTTATGCATACCCCGGTAGCTGCTTTTCCTCTAAACGAACCTCGACCAGTTCGCACCACAACGCCCGGCCAGTATTGGCCGGAACCGGGACGCACTATAATCGCCCCGATGCATCGATTCATTGAGAATCGATCGACGACCTTGTAGCCTTCCGTCATGCCCAAAGATAGAGCCAGCAAACCCGTTCAGCCTGCCTTGCGCAGCCGCAAGTCCCCACAGGGCTCGCCTACCGTGCAGGATGTCGCGCGTCTCGCGAAGGTGTCGGTCGGCTCAGTGTCGCGGGTACTGAACGGCCGCGAGAATGTAGCGCCTGCGATTCAGGAGGCGGTGCGCGCCGCAGTGGCCGAGTTGAATTTCGTGCCGAACGTGGTGGCGCGCAGCATGCGCAAAGGCAGTTCGGGCGCGATTGGTTGCCTGATCTCCGACATCACGCAACATACCGCCGCACAGATGGTGAGCGCTGCCGAAGAGCGCTTGCGGGCAAGAGGTTTCGAAATTCTGATTGCCAATTCTCACTACGATCTCGAGCGCGAGCGCGCCATTCTGTCGAGCCTGAAGCAGCGCCGCATCGACGGATTTATCGGCGCGATTTCCGACGACGAGACGCCTTCGTATTTCAACTTCCTACACACCCTGAACATGCCGGTCGTGTTGTGGGAACGCGACGCCCAGGGCGAATTTAACTCGGTGCTGACCGATCATGCCGATGGCTGCCGCCAGGCCGTGCGCTATCTCGCGTCGCTCGGTCATCGCGCCATTGCGCTCGTGGCCGGCCACGAAAACACCTGGGTGGGCCGAGAGATGGTGCGCGGCTATCAGGCCGCGTGCGAGGCCGCTGACATTGCGCTCGATCCAGCGTTCGTGCTGCGTACGAGTGCCTTTGGCAAGGACGTCTGCCGTGCCTTGCTCAGCGGTCGTGAGCGGCCCACCGCCATCATCGCCACGCTGAACGATGTGGCTATCGTGCTCGAAGTCGTGCGGGAGGCAGGTCTGTTGATTCCAGCAGACCTATCGGTGATTTCCATCGGCGAGCATGAGTATTCGGGCATTGCGTCGCCGGCGTTGACCGTGGTGACGCAAAATCCGCGCGACGTCGGCAGCGAAGCAGCGGACATGATGTTGCAGTTGATCGACGGCACCGCGCCGTCCGGCATCCGCCGCTCGAAACATCCTATGCGGATGATTGTGCGTGAGTCGTGCGCCGCACTTCCCAGCCCCACGCGCCGCAAAAAGCGCTAGTTGGATTCGCTTCCCAGGGTTTGTCCGACCGCCAAGTTACTTGACAGCGGATTTTTCGCCACCGATATTCCGTACATGGTTTTAGTGAATCGATTCACCAGATAAGCCTTGCAGATATGAGCGACAGGAAAAACCGGTTACAGTCGGGCAGGGCAACAGCAAAGGAGGCGATGGTGCGGGCCGTCGGCGATCTATGACAACAGCAGGTGTGCGGGCCGGCGCAGTGGCGAGCGGAATCGACCTGGATGGCAGCGGAGCTGGCGCGATCAGCGCCGCGTCCGCGCAGAGTGTGAGTGCGGAGATTCCGCCGATCGTGCCTGCACAAACAGCGCTGGTGATCATGCACTATCAGACCGACATCCTCGCACTGTTTCCCTCAGTCGCACCTACTCTGCTCGCCAACGCGCGCCAGTTGTGCGATGCCGCGCGGGCGAAGGGCGTCAGCGTCTATTTCGCCCAGATCCAGTTCAACCCGGGCTATCCCGAAGTCAGTCCTTTGAACAAGAACGGTCAGGGAATCAGGCAACTCGGCCTTTTCATCAACGACACAATCGCGCCGGAACTCGGCCAGCAAGCCGATGAACCCCTCATCATAGCGCGTCGTGCCAGCGTGTTTTTCGGCACCGATCTGCAGGCGCGACTTTCCGCGCGAGGTATCGACACTCTGATCATGGCCGGTATTGCGTCGACCGGTGTGGTGCTGTCGTCGGTCGCTTACGCGAGCGACTCGGACTTCCGCCTGTTCACCGTCAAGGATTGCTGTTACGACCCGGACCAGGTCGTGCATGACCATCTTTTTGCCACGGCATTCGATTCGCGCACGACGGTGCTGTCGCTCGCTGAGGCTTCGTTGCTGCTCGCCTAGGTCCGCTGCACTGTGCTCTAAACCCGCCAGCCAGGGTTTCCGATATTCTTGAAAAGTTGACTCGCCGCGTCAACCTGACTATTGTCTGTGAATCGATTCACTAAGCTCTATTGAATCGTGTGGCATTGAAAAAACAGAGGATTTCATGACTTTCAGCAACAGGCGACGACAGCTGCTCCGCGCGAGCGCCGCAGGCATCGCGGGATTCTCCCTGCCGTTCGCACTCGAAGGCCGCGTGTTCGCGGCCGAGGCTGGGGTGCTGTCGGTCGCCATTCCGAGCAATCCGCAAACGCTCGATCCGATCAACCAGCCGAATCATGATGTGATGGCGATCAACCAGTTGATCTTCGAGAATCTGGTCGGCATCGACGCGAGCGGTCAACGGATGCCGCAGCTGGCGCGTGCGTGGACGATTTCGCCTGACAAACTGACATACACATTCGATCTGCGGCGCGGCGTGCGCTTTCAGAATGGCCAGCCTTTCACGTCCGCCGACGTGAAATACAGCTTCGACTACGTACTGAATCCCGCGAACAAGGCATTTCGCCGGCCGTTCTGGACGGTGATCGATTCGGTCAGCGCACCGGACGCGTCTACTTCCGTGATTCGCCTGAAGCGTCCTTACCGGCCATTGCTCGACTACATGTCGAAGTACATGGGTATTTTTCCGGTGGGCAGCCGTGAACAACATCCGGCTGAGTATTTCAAGCAGACACCGATCGGAGTCGGTACCGGTCCGGCGATTTTCGTGCAGTCGAAGTCTAACGACTTCGTCGAGATGAAGCGCAATCCGGGCTACTGGGGCACGGGGGAGCCGCATTGGGACAAAATCGTGTTCCGCATCATTCCCGAAGAGTCGTCGCGGCTCGCGTCGCTGATGTCGAACCAGACGCAGGTCATCAGTGCGCCGCCGGCCCAGACGTTCGCGCAGATCCTCACGTCGGCGGGTCTTGCGGGCGACAGCCGCCCATCGCCGACCAGCCCGCTGATGATGTGTCTGAACAACCGCAAGGCGCCGTTCGACGATCCCGCGTTTCGCCGTGCAGTTTCGCTCGTGCTGGACCGCGCCAGGATCTGTCGCGGTCTGTGCTACGGCGCGGTGGATGCGAGCAGCATGCCGTTTGCGCCGGAGTCGTCGTGGTACGACGCGAGCTCGGCTGAGAGCCTGGCGTTCAATCTGGATCATGCGCGAGCGGCATTGAAAAGCTCGAAGTACGCGAGCGGCGCATCATTTGATCTTTTGTACGTGCAGCCCGCCTATCTGATCGATACGTCGTTGACGGCGCTTTTCATTCAAGCGCAACTGGCGTCGTTGGGTGTGCGCGTCAATCTTCGTCCGCTCGATTTTGGGCAGATGATCTCGCAGGTGCTGGTCGGCAACCATGCCGCCGCGTTGACCGGTTTTATTGCGCCGCCTGAGCCGACCTATCTGCTCAACGCGCTGTTCCGGCCAACCGAAAGTCTCTGGAAAGCGAGCGGCTTCGAGAGTGCCGAACTGCTGAAGCTGATCGACGACAGCTATGGAGTCGACGACCCCGCCGCGCTCAAGCCGATTCTCGCGAAAATTCAGCAGGTGCTCGCGCGCGACTGTCCGGCTGTCTGGATCGGCGCACTGGAAGTACAGAACCTGTGGCGCAATGACGTGAAGAATTTCCGGGTGAACACCGGCTTCTCGCTGAAACTCGACAACGTTTATCTCGCGAAGGCATGAGGCCGATATGAAAGCAGCTTCGAGGCTATTTTCCTCTGCGCTGGTGCTGTTGGTGGTGAGCGCGTTACTGTTCGCGATGTGCCGTGCGACACCCGTATCGCCCGCGCGTCTCACGTTGGGCAGCGACGCAAGCGCCGAACAGATCGCCGCGTTCGATCATCAGTATGGACTCGACCGGCCCGTCGCTGCGCAATACGGCACGTGGCTGCACGGTGCGCTCGCGCTCGATTTCGGCAAGTCCTACGTGAGCGGCAATCCGATCGGCCCGCAGATTGCCGATACATTGCCCAATACCGTCGAGCTCGTCACGCTGTCGTTCGTCTTTACCATCGTCGTATCGATCGTGCTCGGCACCGTGGCGGCGTTGAAAGAGAACAGCGGCATCGACCACCTGCTGCGTGCCACGGCGGTCGTTGGTTTATCCGTGCCGTCGTTCTGGCTGGGGCTACTGCTGATTCGCTATGTCGCGCTGAAAACCGGGTGGTTTCCGGTGGGCGGCCTCACGCCCTGGTCGGACGGCGCGGCGACTCATCTGCTCGCGTTGGTGTTGCCCGTGTTGACGATGTCGGTGTACTACATCTCCGTGCTGAGCCGTCTGGTGCGGGCGAACATGGTCGATGCGCTCTCGCAGGACTATGTGCGCACGGCCAGAGCGCTTGGTTTGTCATCGTCGCGTATCCGGATCTATGCATTGAAGAACGCGTTGCCGTCGCTCGTGAGCACGGCGGCGATGAGTTATGGCTACATGTTCGGTTGGGCGTTGATCGTCGAGCAGATTTTTAATTTGTCCGGCGTCTCGCGTGCATTGCTCACCGCGATCTTCCAGCGCGACTATCCGACGGTGCAAGCCATCGTGCTCGTGATCACGACGATTTTCATCGCGTCGAACACGTGCGCCGACGTCCTGCATGGTTATCTCGATCCGAAGGCGAACAGAACATGATGGCTGATTCATCTTTCCCGAACCTGCAACGCAAGCCGCACGTACTCGGCGCCTGGCTCGCATCGGCCGGCCGGTTGCTGCGTGCGCTGATGCATGAACCGGCCGGTGCGATCGGTCTCGTGACGATCGTGCTGCTGGGCGTGACTGCATTGTGCGCGCCGTGGCTGCCGTTGAAAGATCCGCTGCAGCTCCATATCGAACATTGTCTGGAAGCGCCGAGCGAGGCGTTCTGGCTCGGTACCGACCAGGTAGGTCGCGACATTCTCAGCCGCACGATCTGGGGCGCTCGGGCGTCGCTGTCGATCGGACTCTGTGCGGTCTCGATCGGTCTCGTGCTCGGCACGGGCATCGGCCTCGTCGCCGGTTACAAGGCGGGCACCTGGCTCGACGAAACGCTGATGAAAGTGATGGAAGTGCTCGCGTCGATTCCGCTGCTTATCTGGGCGATTGCGCTGGTCGGTATTACCGGCACCGATACGTTGCATATCGGCGTGCTTGCCGTTTCGAATGAAACCAAGCTGGTGTTGCTGATCGGCGTGCTCTATGCGCCGGGTCTTGCGCGCCTCACCCATAGCCTCGCGAAAGCCGAGTCGCAAGCTGAGTATGTCGCGGCGCGGGTTTTGCAAGGCGCGAGCGGGGCGCGCATCATGCTGTCCGACGTTCTGCCCAACATCATCTCGCCGGTGCTGATCCAGGCGTCGCTGCTGCTCGGCGTGACGATCATCGTGGAAGCATCGCTCAGTTTCATCGGACTCGGCGTGCAACCGCCTACGCCGAGCTGGGGCGCGATGCTCTCCGACGCGCGCACGCTGATTTTTACCGACAACTGGTGGGTATCGGTGTTTCCGGGTGCGGCGGTGTTCATCAGCGTGCTCGCCTTCAATCTGTTCGGCGATTCCATGCGAACCATTCTCGATCCGCGGCGGCGCAATGCGCGTGCGGCCAATGTGCCGGGAGCGTCGCTATGAACGAAGCGCTGCTGTCGATTGAAAAGCTGCACGTCACGTTCGATTCGGGCAAGACGCAGACCGAGGTGTTGCAAGGGCTCGATCTGCAAGTGAGACGCGGCGAGGCCGTCGGCCTTGTCGGCGAATCGGGCTCGGGCAAGAGTGTCGCTTCGCTGGCGGTGCTCGGTTTGCTCGGCAACGCGGGGCGGATCAGCGGCGGCCGGATCGTGCTCGAGGGCGAAGATCTGGGCCGTGCTTCCAAGGCGCGCATGCGGGCATTGCGTGGACGGCGCGTCTCCATGATCTTTCAGGATCCGGCAACAGCACTCAACCCCGCATTCACGATCGGTGTGCAACTCGCCGACGTGATCCGCGCTCACCGCCCGCTTCGCGGCCGCGCGATTCGCGCGGAAGTGCATTCCGTGCTCGCACGCGTCGGTTTCAAAGACCCGCGCACCACGGAGCGCGCATATCCACACGAGTTGAGCGGCGGCATGAAGCAACGTGCGATGATCGCTGCCGCAATTGTCTGTGAACCGGCGCTTCTGCTCGCGGACGAGCCCACCACCGCACTCGACGTGACCGTGCAGGCGCAGATTGTCGAGTTGCTGAGAACGCTGGTGGATGAAATGGATCTCGGCCTCGTATTCATCACGCACAACCTCGACCTGATGGCGGAATTGTGTTCGCGCGCCGTCGTGCTGAAACAGGGAGCCGTGGTCGAAGCCGGCCCGGTGGAGGAGATCTTTTTGCGGCCTTCGCACGACTACACGCGGCATCTGATTGCGAGCATTCCCCGTTTGCCGGCTACGCCTGCCGCAGGTCGTCATCAAACTGAGGAGACGCGCCATGTCCGCTAATGTGCCGAACGCCGCTCAAGCCGCGCAGCCGATCTTCGCGCTGCGGGAGGTCGGCAAGTCTTATGCGCTGGCGCGTTCACCGCTCGAACTCATGTTTAACCGGCGTCGCTTTCATGCCGTATCGGACGTGAGTCTCGACGTGGCGAAGGGCGACGCTCTCGCTATCGTCGGCGAAAGCGGCAGCGGCAAGTCGACGGTTGCGCGCATGATGGTCGGCCTCACTGAGCCGACTGCGGGTTCGATCTGTTTCAGAGGCGAAGCGTTGAACACGATGACGCGGGCGCAGAACGCCACCTTTCGCCAACGCGTGCAGATGGTGTTTCAGAGCACGACGAACTCGCTGAACCCGCGCAAGCCGATTGCCACGACGCTCGCGGAAGCGATCGGCAAAGACGGTGTGCCGGTGCGCCAACTGCTCGACATGGTTCGGTTGCCGGCATTCGTGCTGGCGCGCTATCCGCATCAGCTGTCCGGCGGTCAGCGCCAGCGCGTGGGCATTGCACGGGCGCTCGCGCGCCGTCCGGAACTGGTCGTTGCCGATGAACCGACTTCCGCGCTCGACGTATCGATTCAGGCGGAGATCATCAAGCTGTTGCGCGATCTCCATCAAAGCGCTGGTGTTTCGCTGGTCGTGATCAGTCACGATCTGGCTCTGGTCGGCGAGCTATGCCAGCGGGTGGTGGTGATGCGGGAAGGGCGTGTCGTGGAAGCGGGAGTTGCGGATCAGGTGCTGTTCGAGCCACGCGAGCGTTACACGACGGAGTTGCTGGCGGCGATCCCGAAAGGCATCGGCCGGCTGCAGGAGAGGCGGTCCGAGCGGTAAACAAGAAGATCCGGGCCAAGCAATGAATCAGGCCGCCTAGGGATATTTTTTTAAATCTTTGGTGAATCGATTCATTTAATATTATTAATCGATCGCTAGCCGACCGAGGTGTCGCGATCCATGTTTGGAGAAGAGCGGTGAAGGAAAAAACACTCATCATGGCAGCTCTACTGGGCGGGAGTGGTCTCGTTCATGCGCAGAGCTCGGTCACGCTGTACGGGATCATCAACGAGGCCGTCACCTACTCGTCGAACCAGGACGGCCACAGCGCGGTGCAGTTGACGGGCAACGGCGAGTATGGCAGCCGCTGGGGACTGCGAGGCGCCGAAGACCTCGGCGGCGGGACAAAGGCGATCTTTACGCTCGAGAACGGCTTTAATCCGGTCAACGGCGCGCTCGGGCAGAACAACCGGATGTTCGGCCGCCAGGCTTTTGTGGGCTTTTCGAATCTGAACTACGGCACACTGACGTTCGGGCGGCAGTACGACGCGATCGTCGGCACCTTGCAGACGATGACCTCCAACGGTGCGTGGGGCGGCGTGATGTTTTCGCATCCGTACGACAACGACAACACCGACGACTATTTGCGCGTCAATAATTCGGTCAAATATGTCTCGCCGAACCTGAAGGGCTTCACAGGAACGGCGATGTACGCGTTCAGCAATGCGCCCGGTGACTTTGCGAACAACCGCATGTGGTCGCTAGGCGGTATCTATACGCAGGGTGCGTTTTCGATCGCGGCCGCCTATTCGCTCTACGACGAACCAGGTGTGAATACCACGGCGAACGTCAACACCAACGGCGCTATCACCTGCTGCGACGCGCCGATCACGTCCAAGCGCGAGCAGATTGCGGGCATCGGTGCGTCGTACGTGATCGGACCGGCCACGCTGAGTCTGATGTACAGCAACGCGATCTACAACAACGTGGGCACTACGTTGACGAGCGGCGTTAACTACCGCTTCAACAACTATGAAGCGGCTGCGCGCTTCGCGCTGGATCCGACGCTGTTCTTCGGTATGGCCTACACGTACACGAGCGACAACGTCACCGGCGGTCCGGACGATCCCACCCAGGTGCACTGGCATCAGGTCAACCTGCTGGTCGATAAGTTCCTCTCCAAACGGACCTCCCTCTACACTGAGGTGATCTACCTGCGCGCGGCCGGCGGCGGCTTTTCACGGCCCACGGGCGCACCGTTGCCTGCGACCTCGAATGGTCTGCTTGCTTCACAGATTCAGACCCTGTTGCCTTCATCAGGACAGAACCAGGTCGTGGTTAGCGTCGGACTCGTGCACAAGTTCTAGCAGCACTGTATTTACCGGCGCAAACCGGCAACGCGTTTGCGCCGCATCGACTAACAAGTAAGGTGTGTAATGACTGAAAGACTTTACCGGGCCGGTGTCGATATCGGCGGGACCTTCACCGATATCGTCGTGATCGGCGACGACGGCGTGATTCATACTAGGAAGGTTTCGTCCACGCCGCAGGACTACGGCATTGCGATCGTCGCTGGCTTGCAGGCTCTGCTGGCTTCTCTCGATGCGCAACCGCGCCAGCTAAGCGAACTGGTTCATGCAACCACCATTGCCACGAATACCGTGCTCGAAGGTAAAGGCGCGCGCACAGCGCTGATCACCACGCGCGGGTTTCGCGATGTGGTGGAGATTGGCCGCCTGCGCGTGCCGATGCTCTACAACCTTGCGTATCAGAAGCCGGAGCCGCTCGCGAAGCGCCGGCATCGCTACGAGGTGGACGAACGCCTGCTCGCCGACGGTTCGGTCGACGCGCCGCTCGACGATGCGCAGGTGCTGGAGATCGCACAACGTATCGCCGACGAGAAAATCGAAGCGGTAGCGATCAGCCTGATTCACGCGTATGCGAATCCCGAACACGAAATCCGTGTTCGCGATCTGTTGCGCGGCGTGTTGGGCGACACTGTTTATCTGACGTGCTCGCATGAAATCCTGCCGGAGATCCGCGAATACGAACGCACCAGCACGACCGTCGTCAATGCGTATCTCGGACCGGTGGTGGTGAGCTATCTTCATTCGCTGATCGACAAGCTGCGCGGCATCGGCATGACCGGCCCCGTGCAGATCATGCATTCGAACGGCGGCGTGATGAGCGCGGCCATGGTCATGCAGAAGCCGGCCACCATCATCGAGTCCGGGCCGGCGGCTGGCGTGATCGCGGGCGCCGCCGTGGCGGCCGCATCGGGTTACGTCGATTGCATCACGGTAGACATGGGAGGCACTACGGCAAAGGCGGCCATCATCGAGAAGGGTGAGCCGGCGCGCACCACCGAGTACGAGGTGGGTGCGGGCATCAACGTCAGCAGCAAGCTCGTGAAGGGCGGCGGCCACGCGGTGAAGCTGCCGTTCATTGACGTCTCGGAGATCGGCGCCGGCGGCGGCAGTCTGGTGCGTATCGACGCGGGCGGCCTCGTCAAGGTCGGCCCGGATTCGGCGGGCTCGGTGCCCGGCCCCGTGTGCTATGACGCGGGCGGCACCGTTCCGACGCTCACGGACGCTGTGCTGACACTCGGCTATCTGAATCCGGCGTTCCTTGCCGGCGGTGAGTTGCGCATCAATCATCAGAAGTCGCTCGACGCAATGCGTACGCAGATTGCGGAGCCAACGCACACGGATCTGTACGAAGCCGCGTATGGCGTGTTCTCGATCGCGGCTTCCACGATGACGCGTGCGGTAAAAGCGGTCTCGACCTATCGGGGCCGCGATCCGCGCGAATTCGCGCTGTTCGCGTTTGGCGGCAACGGGCCGGTCATCGTCCATGCGATCGCCGAACTGCTTGACATGAAAACGGTGATTGTGCCGCCGAGCCCCGGCGTGTTCAGCGCGCTCGGCCTGTTGTTCTCGTCGACCCAACACGAATTCATGCAGACGATGTTCTGCCGACTGGACCACTCCGCCGCGATGGAATTAGGCAACGCGCTCGAAGACCTCGTAGCGCGGACCACTGCGGATATGACGGCCGAAGGCAACGCCTTCGCTGATATCACCGTGACGTGCGCGCTGGATCTGCGCTACACGGGGCAGGCGTATGAGTTGACAGTGCCGATCGAATGGCGTGCCGGTCAGCCGCTCGACATTGCGCCGATTGCTGCCGCGTTCCATGCGGAACACGAGCGCACCTACGGGCACGCGTCGGCGGACGAGGTTATCGAACTCGTCAATCTGCGCGCGGTCGGTTCGCTGCGCTCGCAGAGAGACCGCGCCTACGACGCGCAGCGCGCCGGCGGCAGCCGGGCGAGTTCGTCGGCTGGGCGCGTGCCGTTGCGGCGCCGGGCCTATTTCGGCCGGACGCACGGCTTCGTCGATACCCCGGTGATCTCTCGCGCCGATCTGCGCGCCGCGCCGATGAGCGGCCCGTTGATTATCGAAGAGTACGACTCGACTTGCGTGGTGCCCCCGAATGCCGGCGCGCGCGTCGATGCCCACGAAAACATTGTCATCACGTTTCTGGAGCAATCCGCATGACTACCCAACAGGCCGCCTCGGCAGGCACGGATGCCATCACGCTTGAAATCGTCAAGAACGCGCTCGGCTCGATCGCCGACGAAATGGCGCTCGTCGTGCTGCGCACGGCCTATTCGCCGATCGTGCGCGATTCGATGGACTTCTCCACCGCGGTGTTCGACCGTGCCGGCCGCGTGATCGCGCAGGGCCTGACCTTGCCGATCCACCTCGGCGCATTTCCGGCCGCGATGGATAACGTGGTGCGTCGCTTCGGCACGGCCGGCAAGCCCGGCGACATCTACATCATGAACGACCCCTACACGTCGGGCGGCATGCATCTGCCGGACGTGTATCTGATTCAGCCGGTGTTTTACGACTCGCGCATCGAAGGCTATGTGGCGACCATCGTTCACCATGCCGATATCGGCGGCATGGCGCCGGGCAGCATGGCGATCGGAGCAACGGAAATCTATCAGGAAGGTCTGCGGATTCCGTTGATGAAGCTCTACGATGCCGGTGACGTCAACGACGCGCTCGTCACGCTGCTGGAGACGAACTCGCGCATGCCGGGCCAGTTGCGCGGCGATCTGCGCGCACAGGTGGCGTCGTGCAAGGCCGGCGAACGGGGGCTCGTGCAGTTGCTCGACAAGTACGGCGCGGACGGTTTCGGACGGCTGGTAGAAGCGCTGCACGACTACGCGGAACGCCTGACGCGCCAGGCCATCGGCACGATGCCGAATGGCGAATATCGCTACGAGGACTTCATTGATGGCCTGGGCGATACGCCCGTACCAATCGCGTTTCGCGTCAAGGTCACGGTGGCGGACGACGTGGTGAGCATCGACTGGACCGGGACCGACGCGCAGGTGCAGGGCGCGATCAACGGTCCGTTCGCGACCACGCAATCGGTCGCGTATGCGGCGGTGCGTTGCGCGATTGGCGTCGATGTGCCGAACTGCGAAGGGTTTTCGCGGCCCGTGCATGTGTACGCGGAAAGCGGCTCGATCGTGAATCCGGTCGAACCGGCGGCCTGCGCGGCGCGCGGCATCATCGCTTACCGCATGTTCGACGTGTTGCAAGGCGCGTTTGCGCAGATCGTGCCGGACACGATTCCGGCGCTGGGCGAAGGCGGTCCGTCGGTCGTGTCGATCTCCGGGCGCAACCCGGATGGCCAGGGTGGCGCGCGTGGCGGTAACTGGCTGATTACCGACGGCGTGCTCGGCAGCTGGGGCGGTGGTCGCAACGATGGTTGCGAAGGCATTGCGAATCCGCTAGGCAATCTGTCCAACCAGCCGGTCGAACTGATCGAGGCACGCCTGCCGCTCAAGATCACCGAGTACGGATTCGTCACCAACTCGGGCGGCGCGGGCCAGCACCGCGGCGGCCTCGCGATGCGCCGCGCTTATGAATTGCGCAGCGAGCACGCGTTGCTCGGACTGCGCTCGGACCGGCGCGTGCATCGGCCGTCGGGCTCGCATGGCGGACTGAGCGGATCGCCGTCGCTGAATCTGCTGACCCGCGACGGTCGAAGCACGTTACTGCCGACCATGCCGAGCGCGGTGACCGCGCTTCGCAAGGGCGACCGCTTCTGCCACATCGCAGCGGGAGGTGCAGGTCATGGCGATCCGTTGACGCGTTCGCCACAAGCCGTGCGCGAGGATGTGCTGGACGATCGCATCACGGAGCAACTGGCGCTTGAAGTGTATGGCGTTGTGCTCGAAGGCGCGGGGCGCGATGTAGACGCGCAGCGTACTGCCGAAATGCGCGGGCGGCTGGAGACGCTTTCCGTGCAGGAGCGCGTCGCGAAGCAAGAGGTGCTGTTCCTGCAATCGACCGGTGCCGATGCTGCGACTATCGGCAAACTCTGATCCCGACGGGACTTCGACTATGTCCGTTTCAATTCTCGCTCCAGACCTCGATGCTCTGCGTGTGCGCTTGCTGCGTCCCAGTTGGGCCGAGCTCGACTATGGTGCTATCGCGGCGAATCTGGCCGTCGCGCGTGAACAGGTGGGCCAGGCCACGAAAATCTACTTCGTTTGCAAGGGCGACGGTTTCGGGTTCGGTGCCGCGAAGGTTGCGCGTTTAGCTGCGCAAGCGGGTGTCGATGGCTTTTGCGTAGGCAGTCCGGAAGAGGGGGTTGCGATTCGCCAGGCGGGCATCGATCGCGAGATTCTGCTGTTTGCCTCGACTTTGCCGGAGGATGCGGCGCTGGTCGCTGCCTTGGGACTAACGGTGACGATCCAGAGTCAGGAAAGCCTGTGTGCCTTCATCGATGCCGGTGTGGCCGTCGATGCGTTCATCGAGATCGATCCGGGTTTCGGGCGCTTTGGCTTTCTGGCGTCGCAATGGCGGGCCGCGTTCGCGGCACTGCGAGACCAGTCCGCCGTCCGGCTCAAAGGTGTGTACACGCATCTGAGTTCGCCGGAAAGCGATGATGTGACGCGCAAGCAGGCCGGCGTATTCGATGCCGCCCTGGCCGACGCACGTGCCGCAGGGTTCGATAGTTTGACGACGATGCTGGCGAGTTCAAGGGTCATGCTCGCCCATCCCCGTCTGGCGTATCGGGCGGTCGACCCTGGCCGGCTTCTCTATGGAGCGCTCGACGCTGACTGGATGTCGCGCGCGCCGCTACGGCCGATGCTGCGCGCGGTGCGCGGGCGCATCATTCATGTTCAGGAGCATCCGGCTGGATCGGTTCTGGGGATCGGCTATGCGGAACCGATCCGGCTAGAACGCCGTGTGCGGATTGGTGTTGTGCCGATCGGTTTCTGGGATGGCCTGAACCATGTACCGCCGCTGGGTCGTGTGATCGTGCATGGACAAGAGACTCGTATTCTTGGGCGCCGTTCATTCCAGCACACCGTCGTCGATATTACGGAGAATGCGCTGGCCCAGACTGGAAGCATCGTGACGCTGCTCGGACAGGACGGCGACCAGACGATAACGATCGACGAACTGGCGGCGTCGCTGCGGCTACCGGTCATGGAGTTGATTCCGCGGTTGGTTAGGAGCTTGCCTCACGTTGACGCGACAGTGACCGCTGTGCCGGTGACTGTCTAAGGCACGACTAACCGCGGCAGTCCCATTCGGGAAAATTTCTGAAGAGCAAGTTTTTTTGACGCAACGGAAGTTACTGGATCCAATCTTGAGACTAAGGACTGCAGATGAAAAATCGGTTGCTGTCAATCCTGATGCTGATCGGCACGAGCAGTTGTTTTGCTCAGAGTAGCGTGACCGTGTATGGTCGAATCGACAACGGGTTCCAGTACGTGGGCGGTTCGGGCATCCCGTCTGGACATGTTATCAGTGCGGAGAGCGGTGATTTTGGTGGATCGCATTTTGGAATGCAGGCCGTCGAGGATATTGGTGCCGGGACCAAAGTAACGGCTCAGTTGCAGATGGGGATCAACACTTTGAACGGCAGCTACGAGAACGGATCGTTGTTCGGCTCGACCGCTACTTTGGGAATGAGCAATGCTTCCTGGGGTAGTTTCAGGATGGGTAACTTCGGCGTTTCAGAAATCCTTGATGACTCGGTCTGGGTCGATCCCCAGTATTTCCAGTTTTATGGACTCACAACCCTGGTTCGAGGACGCGACTTCACGCAGGCGGGGAACGGCCTCGAGTACGTGTCGCCGAATGTGCATGGATTGACGATGAAGGGGCAATACGACTTGACTAACAGTCCTACCTGGAACGCGGGCGATCCGGGAAGCGGGCCTGGTCAGTTGTTCGGAGCGCAGGGGCGATCAGATGGCCTGGAGGTGCAGTATGACGCGAAGACGCTTCTGTTGGAGGCAATCTACGATGAAACGCGGGACCCGAATGGTGAATTCAACAATGTCTACGTATCCTCCCGTTCAGTGCTGCTCGGCGCAATGTACGACACCGGGTCCGTCAAGATTTTCGGCGGCTGGCAGCACCTTAGTGCGCCGGACGCTTCGAACGCCGGATACTTCGGCACCTCGGCGCCCACGACCCTTCCGGTTGGGGCCGGATTGCCGACGGCGGTTGATCAGGAATGGTTGGGTGCGATTTGGACGCCGATTCCGGTCATCGAATTGACCGCGGCGGTCTATCATTCGAATACAAATAATGGCAATGGCGACGCCACGATGTTTACCGTTTCGGGCCGGTATCATCTATCGGAACGCACTTTTTTCTATTCCGAGATCGCAAGCATCAAGAATAGTGCCACCTCGAACTTCGGCCTCGGGGATGGCTATACCGATCCGTATGGAGCAAACGCGAATGAAGACCCTGAGAATGGCGGTACTCGGACTGATCCGGATTATGGGCACGGACAGGTAGGTGTATATGCGGGAATCATGCATAATTTTTAGGATGCCTTAGAACAAGTGCAAGGTAGCAGCTTGCCTTTGGCATTCGAAGCAAGTCGTTCTGTTCAGACAGAAAGGAGTGGGTTCTGGGCCGGCTGCGCGACAGCGGAGTGTGTCGGTGCGGAAGATAGGCTCGCGCTGATGTACAGTATTCCGCGCCTATCGGTTGTCGGCTTTCAGGAGGTCGTGATGAATTAGCTGCGCTGAAATGCTTGACCTTGAAATTGAGTTGAATCTTAGAGTATGTCTTGCAGGGGCGATCGGCTTATCAGGACCGTCCGAAGGTCAACTACCTAGAAAAGATCGATGGATATGGGTAAGCGTGTTGGTTTACTGAGATGGACCCGACGCCCCTTCGGGGGAGCGCGATACTGCTGAATGTCGTTTTAACGAGACCACATTGGGAGGTTCGTCATGG
>Ga0302178_10000555_pt1 | contig 33578 bp, 30 predicted proteins | sample I_Palsa_E1_3_FD_198790 | JGI IMG/M metagenome (GOLD analysis project Ga0302178, IMG submission 198790) | Peat permafrost microbial communities from Stordalen Mire near Abisko, Sweden - I_Palsa_E1_3 | ecosystem: Environmental > Terrestrial > Soil > Palsa > Peat permafrost | place: Sweden... | reverse complement strand
TGGCCATCATCTGGTACGTGATCGCGGCCAGCCTTTCCTCGAGCACCAGCGCCGTGTCCGCGGTCCTCAACTCGCTGACGCTGATGCTGTACCTGCTGGTGCCGTGGACCGCGCTCAACCTGGTCGACTACTTCTTCGTCCGCCGCGGGCACTACGCGATCACCGACATCTTCCGCCCGGACGGGGTCTACGGCGCCTGGGGCTGGCGCGGCCTCACCGCCTACTTCGTCGGCTTCGCCGCCGAGATCCCGTTCATGGTGCTCCCGCCCATCGCCGGCCTTTCCTACACGGGCTACTTCCCGGCCCACCTGACCAACGGCGTGGACTACTCCTGGCTGGTCGGCCTGGTCGTTTCCGGCCTGGTATATCTGCTGCTGTCACGCTCACTCAACCTGGCCGCCGAGCAGTCCGCCATCGACGCCAGCGAACGGGAACTGCAGGCGATCGACGTCGTCGCTGAATCAGCGGCCATCGCCGAGCACGACCAGCCGGACGTGCAGGCATCCCAGGACGGAGAATGACATGACCGATTCTTTTCCGCGGATCACCGCCGGTGACACCGTCGGGCAGGTGGACGCCACCGTGGTACCCCGCTACGCCGGGGAGGCCACCTTCGCCCGCCTGCCGCGCATCGACGAGGTATCGCAGACCGACGTCGCTGTCCTGGGCATACCCTTTGACAGCGGGGTCAGTTACCGGCCAGGTGCCCGTTTCGGGCCGTCCCATATCCGGGAATCATCCCGCCTGCTCCGGCCCTACAACCCGGTACTGCAGGTACAGGTGTTCGCCCGCCAGCAGGTCGTCGACGCGGGGGATCTGGCGGTCAACCCGTTCAGCATCGACGACGCGATCAGCACCATCGAGCGCGGCGCACGATCCCTGCTGGAACGCACGAAATTCGTGCTGACGCTCGGCGGTGACCACACCGTGGCGCTGCCAATGCTCCGGGCGGTGTCGGCGGTGCACGGCCCGGTTGCCGTGGTCCACTTCGACGCGCACCTCGACACCTGGGACACCTACTTCGGCGCCGCCTACACCCACGGCACGCCGTTCCGGCGGGCCTCAGAGGAAGGCCTCCTGGACCGGACCGGATGCCTGCACGTCGGTATCCGCGGCCCCCTGTACACCGATGCCGACCTCACCCAGGACACCGAGCTGGGCTTCCAGGTGATAGCGGCCCCCGACGTCGAACACCTCGGCGTGACCGGGATGGTGGAGAGCATCCGGCAGCGGGTCGGCGACCGGCCGGTGTACGTCTCGGTCGACATCGACGTGCTCGACCCGGCGCACGCGCCCGGCACCGGCACCCCGGAGGCGGGCGGCCTGTCCAGCCGGGAACTGCTCGCCACCTTGCGCTCCTTTGCCCGGCTGAACCTCGTCGGCGCCGACATCGTGGAGGTCGCGCCCGCCTACGATCACGCTCAGATCACCGGCATCGCCGCCGCGCACGTCGGCTACGAGCTACTGTCCGCGCTCGCGGCGAGGAAGGCCGCCCCGTGAGCGCCACCGACGAAGTCCTCGGCGCCGCGCAGCACCTGGTCCAGGCGTTCGGGCGGCACGACACCACAGCATATTTCGACTGCTTCGCCCCCGACGCGACCTTCATCTTCCATACCAGCGCCGCCAGGCTGGCATCCCGGGACGAATACCAGCGGCTGTGGCGGCAGTGGGAAAACGAGGATGACTTCCGCGTCCAGTCCTGCACTTCCGCGCAGCCCGTCGTCCAAGACCTCGGCGACGCCGCCGTCTTCAGCCACGACGTCACGACCGTGATCCGCACCCGCGCTGGTGAGCAAGCCGTCAGCGAGCGAGAGACCATCGTGTTCCGGCGCGACGGTGACCGCTGGACCGCCGTGCACGAACACCTGTCACCCCATCCCGAACCGCCGACATGATCCGCGAGCGCTGGTGGGATTTGGGCGGCACCTACTTTGGATCAGGGAACGGCGACCGCTATGAACTTCCTCGCCGGTGAGGATAATGTGGATTTAATCCCATTTGCGCCGATAGCCTTATTCTCACCAGTTGGAACGTACTGTCCATGCCCCGAATAGAACGTTCGGTAACCGGGAACCTAAAGCCAGTTGCGCGCCCACCGCTTGGGACGGAACCCGCAGTTCGTCCTGCGACGTAAGCATCTGTCCCCCCGGGCTCGTCGGACAGCCAGCTGCGGAGTTCGTGGTCTTGACCCGGTCATGCATGCCGGCCCACGGGGCAGAGGTCACAGACGCCGGACATGCCATAGACCTGCTGGGCCGCATGCGGAGTGCATCCCGGACGGAAGTGAGCGGCCGAGCATTGCAGCAAATGCGTAGGTTGTCGAGGAATCAATGCCGACAGTCCACCGTGTCGCGGCTGCCGACCAGCACGCGGCGGCACACTCACGTGCAAACCTTCCCGAATGCGCTGGCGGCGAGGCCCGAGCTTGGGTACGCGCCGGCCATAGTGACATCTCCGGAGTGTCGTATCTCTGACGGCCGCCGCGCACTCATTCCAGGAGTCGCTCGGTAGCCTCGGTCAGGACCGGCCAGCGGAATACTTCCTATCGCTTGGCCAGTGTCGGCCGAGCGCACGCGCTCGAAACCCCTGCCGCGCTAACCTAAGACCATGCTGATCGCCCCTGGCCTCGAGGTTGACGAAGAACGCCTGGCCGACATTTGCGGCCGGTACGGGATTTCCGAGCTTCAGATATTCGGCTCCCAGGCCCGCGGAACCGCAGGGACAGACAGTGACATCGATATTCTGTACACGCTCCGCCCCGGACGGCGGCTGGGCTGGAAATCGAGCAGCTTGCTGACGACCTCTCCGACCTGTCGGCCGCCGGGTCGACCTGGTGTCGCTGCGCTCCCTGCACCCGCTCCTGAAGCCGTCAGTCCTTGCCGAGGCCCAGCCCGTCTATGCAGCGTGACGTTCTCCTGCTCACCGAGATGATCGATGCGGCAGAGCAGGCCCCAGCAACTGGCGGTCTGCTGGTCCATCGACCTGGAAGTTCTCCATACCACTGCCACCGAGCAGTTGCCCGCATTCACAGCCGGCTTGCGCCGTGTCCTGAGCGGGATCACCGACCGCGCCTGAGTGGAGTCCGACCCGTGTCCGATTCCGGCAGCGGCATCAGCGTTCATCGGCGGTTACCCGGCGTGGAGGAGAACCCAAACCTCCGGCCACCGGGCACCGAAGGCTCGATTGGAGCGTCTAAGGGCCTGTGGTCGCGGCTCTGGGGATTGACCTGGACGCCGAAGTTGACGAAAGAAGGTGCCGCCATGGGTACAGGGTCCGCGGTGGCCACGCTGGCCGCGGTGGCCGCCCTGGCCTGTGCCGCGCTGACGGGCTGCGGGAGCGCCGCAGCCACCACCGACGCCCGCATCGGACGGCCTCCTACGGCGCAGGCACCAACGGCCGGGAACGTGTGCGCACACACCCGGGACGTCGATCGCCTGACGATCGGCAGGGTCAACTCTTTTCCGCAAAACCCTGAGCATTTCACCTTCCCCGCGAAGGTCACCGTCACCGGCGCCGGCCGGTCACAAGCCATCGCACAAGCGCTGTGCGCGCTCCCGGCGATGCCAGCCGGAACGTTCAGTTGCCCCGCGGACTTGGGCATCGACTACTGGCTGGTCTTCACCGCCGGTGACAGGAAGCTCGCGCCGGTGACGGTCGATGCAACCGGCTGTGAGACGGTGAATGGCGCAGGCCCGGTTCGCTGGACCGCCCTCTCGCCCGACTTCTGGAGCGTCCTCGCCACCGCGGCGGGCATCGCCCCAGCTGATCAGGCGACGTTCGCGGGCACGCTGTAGAGCACCGGACGAAGCGGCCGCAGGTCCTAGGCGGGATCAGCGATCCTGGCGGATCAGGCCCGGATGAGGACGCCGGCGGCCCTGTTGCCGCCGTCCAGCAGCGGCCGAAGGGCCTGCGTCTGCAGCAGGACGTGCAGGTTGGCGTGCATGCGCTGGGCCGGGTGAAGGTAGCAGATGGAGGACGACGACCGCGTGTTGGTATCCGGGCGGTAGCCGATCTCGAAGAAGCCGGTGCCCTCGATGACGTCTTCGTCGTTCCAGGTGGACCGGGCCGACAGGTTCAGCGCGGAGCTCGCGGAGCTGACCACGTCGGCCACGAACGGGTTCTGGTCCTGCGGCGGCACGGGCGTGATCGGAGCCTGCAACTGCCGCCCACCGGCGGATCAAGCGGGCGCGCGGCTCATGTTCGTCGCTCGGCCCCCATTCGACAAGACCGACCGAGACGGCCGGGTCCTCGCCCAGCCGCGCGGCGACGATACAGCCGGCCGTGCCGCCACCTACCACCAGGTAGTCGAAATCGGTCAAATGCGCTCCTCAGGCGGGCGGGTAGCCGAGCAGCAGCATGCCGTGGCAGTCCTCGTCGGCCGAGCGGTAGACGTGGGGGCCGTCGCCGCTGTACCTGGCGTAGTCGCCCGGGCCGAGCGTGATCGGGTCGCTGACCGAGCCGACCGTGATCGTGCCCGCGGACACGAACACCCGCTCGACGACGCCGGTGCCGTGCGGCGCGCCGAGGTGGTCGGTCCTGGCGGGCAGGAACATCTCGAAGATCTCGACCAGGCCGCCGCGCTCGATCCGGTCGAGCAGCCGCAGGTCGAGCTGGCCGCCGGGCGTCGACCCGCGTACTCGCGCGCCCTGCTGGGCCCGGACGACCGCCGTCGTGGTCTCCCGCCGGTCTTCCAGCAGGTCGCTGAAGGCCACGCCGAGCCCGAGGGCCAGCGACCACAGCGTCTCGATCGTCGGATTGCCCCGGCCCTGCTCCAGGTTCGCCAGTGTGGCCTTCGCGACATCCGCCCGGGCCGCGAGGGTGGCCAGCGACATCCGGCGGGAGGTGCGGAGCCGGCGCAGGTTCGCCGCGATGACCTCCCCCAGGTCGGCGAAGGCTTGTTCAGAAGCTTCATCCCCCATGCCAGTGAACTATACCAACTGGCTAATCAAATGGTACGCTCCGCTCAACCTAATGACCTTCGACTTCTGTCTGGCCAGGTGACATGGGAGACGCGGCCTTCGATCCGGTGGCGATCGCCGCGGACGACTGGCTGTGCGGTCCCGGGATCGGCGACAACGCGATCGCGGTCGCGACCGCCGTGGGCGTGTGCGAGCGTGTCCTGCCGGAGCCGACGCCGATCGCCATTGTCTTCACCGTCGGCGAGGAAGGCCTCGGCGGGCTGCGCGGGGCACGCCACGCCTGCCGCGAACTGGCCCCCGAGGCGGTGCTGGCCCTGGAGGGCCACGGGTCCGACCGCGTGTTCACGACCGCCGTCGGCTCGCTGCGGGTGCGGTTCACGGTGACCGGTCCCGGCGGGCGCTCATGGTGGAACCGAGGCCGGCCAAGCGCGGTCCACGAGCTCGTGCGGTTGCTGGACGGGATGATCGCGGCGGCTTCCGCACAGCTGCCGGTCAACGTCGGCTGCTGCGAGGGCGAGGACATGCACGCCCCGACCGAACAGATCCGCGCCGACTCCATCGCCGTCGGCGCCAGGCAATTGCGCGCCGTCCTGGCGGAAGTCCTGGAGCTCACCCCGGGACCCGCGCAGAACTGACCCGGCGGACCGAAAGCCCACCAGAAACCGAGGAAACGAAAGTGCTCCGAACCGGCAGGGATTACATCTCCTCGCTCCGCGACGGCCGGGAGGTCTGGATCGACGGTGAACAGGTCGAGGACGTCTGCACGCACCCGGCGTTCGCGCCGATCGTGAACGTGCGCGCGCGGATCTATGACCTGGCCCACGAGGCCGACCTGCAGGACCTGCTGACCTACGTCGACGAGGACACGGCAGAACGGTGCGCCACCACCTCGCGCCCCCCGCACACCCGCGAGGACTGGCGGACCAGGCGGGCGTCGGTAGACGCGATTCTCGACGACGCCGGCGGCGTCGTCACCCGGGTGGGTGACGAAACGGTCGGCGAAATGTGGTCGCTGTTCGACGGACAGGACGTGCTGAACGAGATCGACCCCGCGTTCTCGGCCAACATCACCCGGCACGTCCGGCGTGCGCAGTTGCTCGACCCGTTCCACGTATCGGCCAACACCGACCCCAAGGGCAACCGCGCGCGGCGGCCGCAGGACCAGGATCCCGATGTCCTGCTGCACGTGGTCCGCGAGACCGACAACGGCATCGTGGTCCGCGGCGCGAAGTTCGAGACCGCGGCCGCCTACGCCAATCAGGCGTTCGTCAAGCCGACCATCGGTGAATGGAACAACGAGGTGCTCAGCGATTACGCGGTCGGCTTCCTGGCTGACATGGGCGCTCCGGGCATCAAGCACCTCTGCCGGTCCGCCTTCGCGGCCCAGCGCTCGCCAGAGGACTACCCGTTGTCGAGCCGTTACGACGAGATCGACACGATGATCGTCTTCGACGACGTGGAGATCCCCTGGGAGAACGTGTTCTTCTACCGGCACACCAAGGCGGCCGCGTTCATCCGGGCCACCCTGCACCGGTACAGCATTTACCCGTACGTTCAGCGCTACGAGCGCTTCGCCGGCTTCCTGCTCGGTGTCGCCTACGCCAGCGTCCGGTCCACCGGCGTCACCATGCACCAGGGCGTGCGGGAGAAGATCGCGCAGATCGCGTGCTACCGCGAGGGCATCAACGCGCACCTGACCGCGGCGGTCGAGCTCGCCGAGCCCAGCCCCGGTGGCCTGCTCATGCCGAACCAGTCGATGATGTACGCCGCCCGGGTTTTCGCGTCCACCCAGCTGCCGTCGGTCACGCACCTGGTCCGGGACCTGTGCGGCTGCCAGGCCAGCCTGATCCCCAGCAAGGCCATGTTCGACAGCCCCGGTGCCGGTGACTGGCTGAAGAAGTACTTCACGATCGGGGAGCTCCCCGCGGAAGAACGGCGCAAGCTGTTCGCGCTGGCCCGTGACCTGCTCAACTCCGACTACGCCGGGCACCGGCTGACATTCCAGCTGTTCGCCCAGTCGCCGCCGTTCTCGCACCTGCTGGCCGTCTACAACAACTATGACTTCAGCGGGCCGCTCGACCTGGTGGCCAGGTACTCCGAGGTCGCGGACGCGGTACGAAAATGAGGGAGCCGATCACGGTCGGCGGCCACCTGCGGATCCGGCCGTTCAACACCGGCCAGAGCTACCCGGAGCAGCGGCTGGACAACGACCTGTGCCAGGCGGTGGTGGCCGGCAACACGGTCTACCTGCGCGGCCAGGTGGCACAGGACCTGGACACCGGCGAGAACGTCCACGTCGGCGACCCCGCCGCCCAGGCCGAGCAGGTGATGACGAACATCGAGACGCTGCTCGCCGAGGCGGGCGCGTCGGTGGAGAACGTGGTGAGCTGCACCATCTACCTCACCGACATCCGCCACCGGGAGCCGGTGTACCGGGTGCTCGGGCGGCGGCTGGCGGGCGTCTACCCGGTGTTCACCGGCCTGGTCGTGTCCGCGCTGGCCCGGCCGGAATGGCTGGTCGAGGTCACCGTGGTGGCGGTGAAACCATGACGTTCTCGTTGGTGGGCCGCTGCTCGCGCACGGGCGCGGTCGGCGCCGTCATCGCCTCGGCCAGCATGGCGGTGGCGGCCCGGTGCGTGGCGGCCCGCGCGGGCGTCGGCGTGGTGTGCAGCCAGAGCACGACCGATCCGCGGCTGCGCGAGGCGCTGCTCGACGCGATGGCCGGCGGCCTGACCGCGGGCGACGCGCTCGCGGCGGCGGTTGGCAGCGCGGCGGACATCGCGTACCGGCAGCTGGTGGTGGCCGACGCCGCCGGCGGCTCGGCCAGCTATTCGGGCGACCTGACGCTGGGCGAGGCCACGGACGTTCGCGCCACCGGCGCCGCCGCCGGCGGCAACCTGCTCGCCGATCCGGGCGTGCCCGCGGCGATGCTCGCCGCCTTCGGCGAACGGCCTGGCGACAGCCTCGGTGACCGGCTCATCGCCGCCCTCGGGGCCGGCCTGGCCGCGGGCGGCGAGGTCTCCCCCGTGCGATCGGCCGGGCTAGTCATCGCCGATTCGGTGCCGTGGCCGGTCACCGACCTGCGGGTCGACTGGCACGACGATCCGGTCGCGCAGCTGGCCGGGCTCTGGCAGCTCTGGCAGCCCCAAGCGGAGTCCTACGTCCAGCGCGCACTGCACCCGTCCGAAACGGGCAGCTAATGCGGGTCCTCAGCTGAAGGCGGCAATGCCGGTGATGGCCCGGCCCATGATCAGGATATGGATCTCGTCGGTGCCCTCGTAGGTGCGTACGCCCTCGAGGTTGTTGGCGTGGCGCATGGGAGAGTACTCAAGCGCCACGCCGTTCCCGCCGAGGATGGTCCGCGCCTGCCGGGCGATGGCGATCGCGGTCCTGACGTTGTTGAGCTTGCCGAACGAGATCTGCTCCGGGATCAGGGTGCCCGCGTCCTTCATCCGGCCGATGTGCAGCGCCACCAGCAGGCCCTTTTGTATCTCGAGCACCATGTCGACCAGCTTTTCCTGGGTGAGCTGGAACGACGCGATCGGCTTGCCGAACTGCCGGCGTTCCAGGGCGTAGGCCAGCGCTGCCTCATACGCATCGCGGGCCGCGCCCATGGCGCCCCAGATGATCCCGTAGCGCGCCTCATTCAGGCAGGAGAACGGGCCGCGCAGACCAGCGGCCCCGGGCAGGATCGCCTCGGCGGGTACCCGGACATCCGCGAGCACGATGTCGCACTGGATCGAGGCGCGCATGGCCAGCTTCGGCTCGATCGGGGTGGCGGTGAACCCGGGGGTACCGGTGGGAACGAGGAAGCCGCGGATACCGTCCTCGGCGTGCGCCCAGATGATGGCGATGTCGGCGATCGATGCGAGGCCGATCCACCGCTTGGCGCCGTTGATGACCCACCCGTCGCCGTCCTTCCGCGCCGTCGTGGTCATGCTGGCGGGGTCGCTGCCGGCTTCCGGTTCGGTCAGGCCGAAACAGCCGACCATCTCACCGGCTGCCATCCCGGGCAGCCACTGCTTCTTTTGCTCTTCGGTGCCGAACTTGTAGATGGCGCTCATCGCCAGCGAACCCTGCACGCTGACGAAGGTCCGCAACCCGGAATCGCCCGCCTCCAGTTCCAGCGCGGCCAGGCCGTACTCCACCGCGCTGCGGCCGGGACAGCCGTAGCCGCGCAGGTGCGCGCCGAGCAGGCCGAGCCGCCCCATCTCCGGGACGAGCTCGACGGGAAAGACCGCCTTCTCGTACCAGTCCTTGATGTTGGGCCTGATGCGGTCGCGGACGAACGCGCGGACCGTATCGCGCCAGGCGAGTTCCTCGGCCGACAACAGGGCATCGAGACCGAGATAGTCCATCGCCAGATCGGTCATGCGTATCTCCACTCATCGTCAGGCAGCGGCGGGCCGCCAACCCCCCGAGCGTATGCCCCAGGTCAGCGGCCGGTAACGGCCCCTCGCGACTGGGCGGCGCTAGCATGCTCCCTCGCGGCCATGAAGCAGCAGCGGTGCGAGGGCATCATCACCGTCAGGCGTCATCATCAACTGGGCTACACCGACATCAAATGCCGTTTCGACTGGCTTACCAGCGGCCAGGGCCTGGTAAAAGCCGACGCTGAAGCGGATCGCTGACCGGTCACCCACGGGCTGCCGCATGCCGATAACGCACGGAACTACCGCGGTCAGTGCCTGCGCAAGCAGTTCCGTACGGCACGCGTTGACTATGACACAGCGCACATCCCGCCCGACCGCTTTGAATGCCTGCACCAACCCATCCACCGGGATGATGTGCGCATGCCCGATATCGTCTTCGACCACGATGCTTCCCTCCTTACCACCACCGTGGCCGGCGAAGTGGACGAACTCCGGCTGGAAATCGAGGAGAACCTGAGTGATGTCGTGGGGGCGGACCGCCCACTCACTCCTCACCACGATGTGGTCTCGTTCCCTGCCCTGCTTAATAGCTTGCTGGATCTCGCGTATCTCCTCGTCGACCCGGAGCGATGGCGTGCCCAGAGGATTGGCCCCGAAAAAGAGGATCTTTACGCTCGGGCCGGGATTGTGGGCGGGCGCGGCCCCCGTCTGCGGATTGCTTCTTACGCTTACCGTCCTAGTCGTGGTGCTGCGATGGCGTCGGCCGACCCCGCTGTAAGCAATGTCAAGATGAATCGGCACCTGCGCACCTGCCTCCTGGGCGCGCACGAAAAACGATGCATCCACGGAGGCGCCTGCCCTCAATTGCTCCACGGCGAAGGCCTTGCTGCGATTCTCGGTGGTGACCTGTCCGGACAGGATGATCTCCACTGCTGAAACATCGACTTCACCCACGTTGCTGACGCGCCCGCGCAAGGTACTCCATTCACCCAACGGCAGCTCCGTGGTCTGCAATTCGGCGGCGACCTTCGGTTCAGGCGCTCGAACTGGTTCCGCATCCACCGTGATCTCGGCGGTGAAGCCGGTCACGCGGTGGGCATGGCCGGAGTGATCTCGGTAAGAGAAGTTCGGGCTCGTCAGCCGGTAACATCCGCCGCTGTCAGCCCGGACGCGGAGCGGGTAACTAATGGACTGGCCCGGGGGTAGTTTGCTCACCGTGATCCTGTCCTGACCGCGAAGCCGCATGATCCCGACCGGAAGCCTGATCATGAAAATGATGTTCAGGCACGTCTCCCGTCCTGTGTTTTCTAGGCGGATCTCCAGATCGGCGACGCCGGCGGGAATCCTCGCGGGCGATACGGTGACCTCGATCATCGGCGTTTCCTCCCCAGCCGGGCACCAACAGAATGATGCTGCCGCCGGCATGCCCGGCAGTGCACTGCTAGCTGGCTCGCTTCGCCCGGAGAAGCCGCGAAAGCTTCGTCAGGGATCAGTACCTGGTCGCTGCGGCAAAGCGGCTTGCCGCAGTGATGGCAGACCCCGTCGATTCCGTTCTGCCGATCATCGACATTGCACTCGGCGCATTCCCAGGTCACAATCGCCTCCCGCATGCCTCAGTCCGGCGCGCTCGCCGCGGAATCTGGGTGTCCCAATGTCTCCAGCGCCAGCTCACGGAGCCGCTTCCATTCGTCACCGATACGGGTATCCATCTCGTCATCGGTGAAGGCGCCCTTGACCACAATCCGGACCTTGGTGGTACCGCGCTCAGGGCGGATCTCACCGCTGTAAACTTCCTCGCCGGTAAGGATGATGTGAAAGTCAATCGGATAGACACCCTCATACCGCCTGCCCGCGATATCCCAGTAACGCTGCACCAGATCGGCCCGCCGACCGCTGCGGGGCGGATTCTCGATCACGTGCTTGACGTAATAGCCTTCCTCGCTCATCGCGTTCGTCAGCGCGATCACCGTCTCGTCCCCCGGGACCACGGCGAATTCGTCCGCATAGCTATCGCGGTCGCTATCCTCCGCCGCGCGATCCGGAACCACGCGGATAGCCTGATAGCGGATGCTCGCCAGGCTCAGCCTGAAGTTCATGTCCAGGCGCGTCTTGATCGTGGCTTCTCCCGTATGACCCCGGCGCGCGCCGAGCGAGTTGGACAGCCATACTCCGGTTACCCCGGAGAGCGTTCCCTGCATAGCGGCTTCGAGCTGTCCGGATATCTCATCCTCCGGATTGACCTGGCCTTCGAACTGGATCGAAAGCGTCAGCCGCATAATCCGGCGTTCATCGCCTTCTTTTCCCTGCTTACCCGGGTATAGCCGTCTCAATTCAAGCGACCGGTGTCCGTCTGCCGTGAGTCCGCTCACCGCCCGCGGAGGCACGCGCACATCCTGAAGAATCGCCCAGCCGCGAATTTCTCCCCAGCTCACGGGAACCTCGAGCCTAAGCAGTTCTATCATGTTCAGGCTGAGCGGCTTATCCTCGTCGGGCCCGAACTCAACCCATTGGACGTCGAGTTCGAGGGCGCGGCGGTCCGACTCGGGGACAACCGACGGGATGATCCAGACCGGGCCGGAGCTGATGTCCGGCTCAGCGTTCAGCTTGTAACGCCGGGCGAATTTCCATGCGCTGGACGAAGGCGGGTCGTCGGCGCGGAATACCGGGTAGTCGGCGGGGTCGCCATCGAGCGCCAAGACCGGGCCCTCGATCTGCTCTCCGGTCTTGATACCGAACTGGCCCCGAAGGGCGAGGCGCCCGGCGCAGTATCGCACCTCGGCGTCCGGTACCTGCAGGCGCGTGCGCCGACGCCGCACCCGATCGCGATCAGGCCCACCGAACGTGAGGGTCATGCTGGCCGTGCCCTCGACCGGCTCGAGCACGGTCCGGTACTCCCCGTCGTCTGCCGAGAGAGTAATCTCTCCTCGCAGTTGCTCAAGCACCTGAACGTCCGTCACCTTGGGGTAAAGCGGTACCGGCATGCTCAACCGGGCACGGGCCGCGGCGCGGCGGACGCGCGTATAGGCAAAGGTGGCGCATATTCCGCCGACTAGGAGAAGGACCAGCCCGGCAACCGGGCTCAGCCCGACGATGATGAAACCGATCACGGCGAGCCCGACACCGGCAACCCCTGCCGTGAACCAGAGCCTGGTGGTCCCGGCCGTTCCGGCCCGGATGTGGCTGCAGTCGCCGCAGTGGCGGGCCCGGATCTTCTGCAGGCCCTGGCCGCCGCCTTCCCTGCCGAACAGCTTTTCCGCCCATCTCGGCGAAGCCACGACGTGTTTCGCGCATCCCGGCCGCCAGCAATGGTGGCAGAGCGCTGAAACATACGATGAGCCGCACTTATAGCAGCGGATCACCGGGGCCCGCGGTTCGACGGTAACCTCCACGTCATCTCCCTGGATCAGCGCCCAGCCGGGAGGCGATCGAATCGCTCGCGCAGTGCCCGGCGCAGCGCGTTAATCTCACGGACCACTGGCTTGCTCTCCGCGCGCAGCGAGCCGTAGACGTAGATCCTCAGTTCGCCGCTGTCGACCGAAGTCCGGTACGTCATGCCACCCGGAACAACCCGTTCGCGGTGTGCCCTATATCGCGCACCCCTGACAAACAAGGCGAGGCTCAGCCAATCCGGTCCGTGCGCGCGATCCGCAATGATCCAGCAGCTCTCCGGATTGACGCCACCCGGCGCCTTCACACTGAACCCCCGGTTCCTCAGCGCCATCATGATGTCGTCGACGCGCATCTCACTGGGGATTACCTCGTCAAAGTAGAGCCACTGATAAGGCGACATCGTGCGCCGGACGAAGGCATCGTAGAGCGCCATCGAGAACTCGGTTGTGACGATGCTTTTCAGCTTCAGCCCGGGCCGACGAAGCGGGTACTGCTTTCCGGCCGCATCGTAAAGGCGGGCGTTCATGCCCGACAGCAGACGGTTGACCTTCACTTCGACCCAGCCGCTGAGTTCCTCCTCCTTGTATAGATCGCCGGGCTTGGATATCGACAGCATCATCTCGCCGCTGCTCAGGGTGACAACGTCGTCCTCCGGACTGGGAGAGACAGGAACCTGATCCGAGTCAGGGTCCGCATCCTCAACTTTCATAGGAACGCCTGACCATTCCAGGCCGCCCTTGCGGTCTTCGTGTTCCTCCTCGGGGTTGTACCGGAGCTGAGCATGCCCATTCGTATGCAGCATCAGCGATCTCAGCGACGTGTGCGTGGGCCAGCTTATGAAGACTTTGCTGACCTCAGCCTCCACGCCATCCTTCTGCGCCCGCGGAAGGTGCAGCCGCACGGTCATGCGCAACCACAGGGCCGGTTTGAACTCGAGTTGCCGTTCGGGAGACCTCTGAATCACCTTCGCCCGCGCCTCCCGGCGCACCGCCATGTCGGAGAACCCGTCTACGGCGACGCGACCGCGCCGCGCTACTCCGCTAGATTCGGCTGTATCGGGATCGTCCAGATCGATATCGATATGCGCCGGAACGATCTTGGGTACTTGCGGCCGGTATTCCTGCGAGACCACGCAGGCGGTGCCATCCGCGAGGAGCTCATCTGCCTCCCCAGCCTCGGGCGGAGCAGGCAGACGCACCCGGACCGGAACAGAGCCGTAATTGCCCTGCAGCCCAAGCGACCCTTCGAGCCCGGTCTTCTCGTAGTCGGTGAGCGCCAGGAAGCCGACGATGGCTTCGCCCGCTGGACTGGCGCCGCCGTGCCGCGCGCCGGTCACATCCCGGTGGGCCTGCCGGGTGAAGTACTTGTCTCCGTCGTAGGGAAGGACGAGCTTGATCAGTCCGGTCGGTTCCCCCTCCGCGCGCACGTCGGCGTTTAGCGAAATCTCCTGGCTGTACTGATAACGTTCCTCGATCCGGGCGCTCTCTAGCCAGGCACGCGCCCGGATCGGCTCTCCTCTCCGATTTCTCAGTGGGGACGGCGCGTGCATCATTCCGAACCCCAGGATTCGCCACATCCGTGCGAAGAGCCGACTCGGGATCTCGTGAGCTGACATCAGCGGGTTATCCTCGTGCGACCCGGCTGCGATAAGACGCTTTCTCAGCCGCCAAGGCCGTTGCGCTCCAGTGCCGTCCCCGGCCGCAGCGGTCCCGTCGGCCGACTCCGCTGACGTGTTCACTAAGGCACCCCCTCAGAGCTCCGTTAGTACCGCTCGCGCCGATTGCCTCCATTGTCACTAATTGGAACGTACTGTCCATGCCCCGTATAGAACGCTCGGTAACCAGGAACGAAGACCAACTTGCGCGTGTGAACGTCCCGGTCGAGAAACCACCGTTCGTACTGCCGTGAAATCATCTGCCTAGGGCGGACGCCGGAAAGTCGTCTTCAGGCCATTGACCGCCCAGGCGGCGCGCGGTGTCAGCGCTGGGCCGGGAACAGATAAAAGTTCGGCAGTCCCTGCAGGGCCGTTCCGCCGTAGTCCGGGAAAGCTGCCTCCAGCCGTTCGTTCAGGTCATCGGGCCCGTCGGCCTCGGCATATGCCGTAAGTGCCGACGCCAGGCATGCCCGGTCCATGTTGTAGAGCCGTCGGTCGCCGGGGAGCCCGTGGCCAGGCAGGATGACATCGTAGGGACGCGCTTCGAGGGCGGCGATCGCGGCATTCCACGCATCCAAGGCTTTGTCGCCGATGAAGAGGTGCACCTTGTTATACAAGATGTCCTGGGCGACAAGAACGCCGTGTTCGGGTAGGTCGATCGTGAGCCCTCCAGCCCGTTTCGGGCGCGGTGTAGGTGTGAATCCTGACGTGCCTGGCTTCCTGACCGTGGCGGCCGTCGGGATCCCCTGCCTGGCCGCGCTCTGGCCGGCCGAGCGGCACCGGTGTGCCCCGATGCTCAAGCTGTCGCTGTTCGCCTCACGCCATTTCGACGCGATCAACATGATGACCCTGCTGTTCTACGGAGCCCTCGGCGCCGCGAGCTACCTGATCTTCCTGCAGTGCGAGCTGCACCTGGGGTACTCGGCCGCCTAGGCCGGAGCCTCGCTGATCCCCGAATCGGCCGCCTTCCTGGTGCTCGCGCCGGTGAGTGGAGCGCTGGTCGCCCGGTTCGGCCCGCGATGGATGATGGTCGCCGGCGTCGCGGTCGTGGCCGTGGCATTCTTGTTGTCCGTGGCGCATCCTGACGAGGGATATGCCACCGCGATCCCGCCCTGGGTCCTGCTGTGGGGTCTGGGCACCGGGGTGGCCGTGACCCCTCTCACCGCCGCGGTGCTGGCCGCGATCGGTGACGCCGACCTCGGCGAGGCATCCGGCATCAACGACGCCGCGTCGCGGATCGGCGGGGTGGTGGTGATCGCCCTGGTGCCCGCCCTGTTCGGAGCGTCGGCGGAACCAGCCTGGCCCACGCCCTCGTGCACGGCTACCAGCCCCGGACCGCCAACTTTCGCCATAGCTCCAACTCCAGTCGTCACTGACCGAACTCAGGAGCAGGTCCCGGTCAGCGCTACCACCCAATGGGCAATGCGCCAGGTCAGTGGTGGTGAGCTAGTTGTGGCGCGGGACGGGCCGTAGGGTGTAGAAGAGCTGAACGGCCTTGGTGCAGATCGTCATTCCCGGGGCCATGGTGTCCTGGCCGTCGGCAGGCTCATGCTTGCGCTTAGAAGCAGCGCAGCACGCCAACCGGAGTCCGGCGGACCAGGACGGGAGGAAGGGAAAGACGAATGACCACTGCCGGAGGAGCCGTCCAGTATCTGCGGTGGAGGAAGGACGTGGACGACCACGACTACGCCGCCGCCTCCAGCTACCTCAGTATCCGCTTTGGGGAGAGCCGGGCACAGGAGGTGTCGGCGAAGCTGAAGAAGCTCCCGGTCATCCAACGCCGCGCCAACGACATCCTGCGGGCGACCCAGCGAGACCCGCTGTCGCTGTCGGACCCGGGCGTGCTGAGAGACCTGCAGAAGATGCTGGCCGGGGAGAAGCTGTCTCCGGTTCTCATAGCGGAGGGGGATATCGCGGACGGCTACCACCGTGTCTCCCTCGCTTACGCGCTCGACCCTTTCGCGGACGTGCCGCTCAAGCTCGGCTAGAGGAACTGGGCGCCTGCCTGGCTCAGTCCGGCGGGCCGGCGAGCAGGTCAGCGGGAGCTCCGCCTTCGGCCGATCGCCGCGATCACGACCAAGCCGAGTGCGACGGCCCGGGTGGCGGAACCAGGACGGCGGTTCGGGGATGACGGCCCGGAATGCACTGCCGACGGCGCTCCCGGGTAGCCGCCGGAGGTGGCGGCCGGCGGTGTTCCATGCTCACCTCCGCCGAGCATCTGGCGCCCTTGCAGCGCGTACAGCAGGGCGAAGGAGGGGACGACCAGGATGACAGCTGCGATGGCCACGACGACCAGGGCCACGAACGTCGCCTCCGTAGCGCCGGCATTGGTCAGCGTCACCTCGGTACGAGGCAGCACCACCGGGTACTGGGCCACGCCCCAGCCCCAGATGACCGCGGCGACGCCAAGCGCGGCGACGGCCCGTATGCTTCGTACGGCCGGCGATGACCGATATGGCCCCGAAGATCCCGCTGACCGCGATGGGCACCCCGCTCCACCAGTGCGCCCAGCCGGGCAGTCGCCGCCAGCCCCACAGGTAGATCCCGGCGAAGATCGCCTCCAGGAAGAAGAACAAGCCCTCCACGCCGAACGGCACTCCCAGCACCGACCCGTACTGGCGCATCAGCCCCGGCCACAGCAGGCCCATCTCAAACGACAGCACCGTGCCTGTGACCGCGCCGACCGCGACCAGCACGCCCATGACCTGCGACCAGCGCCGGGCCAGCCGCATCGCGGTCTGGTTTCCCCGCCGGAGCCCGATGAACTCGGCCAGCAGCACGATCGACGGAAGGGCGATGCCGAAACAGGCCAAGATGATATGAAAGCCCAGCGTGGTCGCCATTTGCGCCCGCGCAGGGACGTCCTGCGCGCCCCCTTGAGCAGCTGCGAGCAGCACCATTCCGCTTGCGTGCATCGGACTCACCTCGCCTCGCTGACAGCGTGATCGACATCGTTTCACCCTCATGGGGACAGTGCCGCTTCCGACCCACGTGCCCAGCCAGCGCCACGCTGAGGCGTGGATCGTAGCTAGTGCAGCGCCTTTGGCCAGGAACGGAAGTAATGGAGATTGGCGATGGAATCGCGAGGATTCCGAAGCGCGCCATCGTCAGCGCCACTGACGGCAGCCGCGATCTCGTGATCTCTTTAGTGTTGCCGCGTCCACGGCCGGCCGGCTGAGATAGGACCATGCCAGAAAAGACGACGATCACGCGTTCGCTTCTGAGGCTCGGCCGGCTGCAGCTGGATTCCACGCTCCGCGCCCTGCAGCCAGGTTCAGCCGCATCCGGCTTGGTTGTGACCGCCACGGTCGCGGTGCCAGATACGTCGGCTGACCGCTCCCATGCGTGGGATGTGGCCTGGGCCGATGCCGCCCGCGAGGCCGGCCAGCTGGGTGCCGATCAGGGCACCGCCCAGGCGCTGGCCGTCGGCGCCGGTCAACCCGTGGCAGGCGGCACCCGAGTCGTGGTCGCGGCGCACGGAGAGGTTTTGCTCGCCCGGTGGCTCCCGTCCGGGGCCGGCGCGAGTTCGGTGCGGGTAGGCCCGCTGCCGCACCTGCAGGAGGTGGCAGCGGCCGCGGCGCGTCGGCCTGCCTACGTGGTCGTGCTGGCAGACCGTGAGGGCACCGACATTATCGCGCACGCCAGTGGTGACCAGCTGCCTGCCGAGCGGTTCGGCGTCGGCCGCCGTCCCGGCGCGCAGACCGATCCTCATCCGGACAGGCCGCCCGGGCAGCACCACGGCGAGCGGCACGTGACCGACAGCGAGCCGGAAAGCGGTGGACAGCCGAACGCCGAGTTCATCGCCGGGCGGGTGTCACAGGCCGCGGATCGCGTGGGTGCGCACATTGTCCTCGGCGCAGGTGATCAGCATATTCTCGACGCTGTCGCCGGTCACCTGCCGTACTCGATCGGGCCGGTCACCACCATCGCAGGAGGCCGCGAGGCCGATGGCCTCGACGATCATCTCAGCGCCGCGATCGACGCCGCCCTCGACGAGATCACCGCCGCGGCCATAAGCGCGGTCGAGGATCTGGTGGCCTCGCGCGCTGAGGGGCGCTCTGAGGGGTCGGTCCCTGCCGCGGTTCGTGGCATCGAGGCCGTCGCGGATCAGCTGGCCGAGCAGCAGGTCGCGGCACTGCTGGTGGCGGCAGACGTGGCCCGGGGCGCCAACCCCGGCTTGAGCTACCGGATTGGGAGCCGTCCGACCGAGTTCCTCGTGGGCGAGTCCGACACAGGCACCGAGGTGCCGCTGGAGGACGGCCTGATCTGGGCCGCCCTCCAGCAGGACGCGATCATCGTGCAGTTGCCGGAACGCACCGGCCCGCTGGCCGGCGAGCCAGCAGCCGCGCTGCTCCGCCGCGGGTCTGCCTCGTAAGCGGCGGCCGTCACCTGTGGACCCTGCAGGCGTGCACGTTCATGGGCCGGGGCAACAGACGGCAGCGGTACCGACGTAGTTAGGATCGTCGGTGTCCGGGAAGCGCGGCGCCCACGGCGTGAGAGTGCGCATCCAACCCCGTACGGAGGTCCCTACCATGTCAACGGAAAAGCAAAAAGAGGCGGCACGACGCAACATCGAGAAGGCTCGTGAGGTCCAGAGCGAGCGGGCTCACGGAGAAGATATCCCGCGCAGTTCGGAGGGCATAAGCACCGCAGAAAAGGATCGCCTGGCTGACGCGGAGTTCGCCTTCCCCACCGAACGCAAGGAACCTCTCAGCGATGCGGCGCGCGTGCGGAACGCGATTGCGCGGTTCGACCAGGTCGAAGGGGTTACCGACGAGGAGCGGGACCGAGCCTGGGAGCGGATCCGGGCAGCAGCCAGCAAGTACGGCGTCCACATCTCGGAGAATGACTGGCGCGACCTGTTCGCGGGGAGAAAAGAAAAGAAGCAATGAGGTTAGCGGTCAGGGCGCGTGGCCTGCGGATCCGGTTCACCCGCGATTAGCCGGGCCAGCTAGCGGCTTGGCTGACGAAGCGGTCCCTGTCCACGATCACCCGCTCCAGCGTGCCTGCACCGACAACCGTGTCGTGGTCATCTGGTGCTCCCGGGAGCCGCTTGTACCAGGCCGTGAACCCGAACACTAGCCGCCGTCCGTCCACCTCGGTGAGCTCGGCCTCGACCACGACCTCCGCCCCCAGCGGGCTGGGCCGCTTGTGCTCCAGGACAGCGGACGTGCCGACCGAGGTCTGGCCTGGTTCCAGGGCGGGCCCGACCGACGCCGCCGCTGCCGCCTCGGCCAGCGCGAGCAGCCGCGGCGTGGCAAGCACGGGTACGTCGCCGCTGCCCATCGCCACCGCCGTATCGGTGCCTGCGACGACAATCCGCACCACTGACCTCAACCCCGGTGCCAGCGCCATCCCCGTAGCCTAGCGGCTCGCTAGGTTGGGCCGCGGACGCTACGCCTGGGGCCGGGGCAGGCCCGGGCCGGGCTCGCCGGCCGGCCGCAGCACCGTGCGGCCCAGCCGGTGGGTGGCGAGCAGGGCCAGTTCGATCTGCAGGCGGTCCGGCCCGATCGGACGCCGCAGGGCCTCCTCGGCCTTGCGCACCCGGTACTGCACCGTGTTCTTGTGCAGGATGAGACGTTCGGCTGTCGTTTTGTAGCTGCCGTTCTCCTGCAGGAAAACCCGCAGCGTGTCACGCAGCCGGGCATTGTGCTCGTCGTCATCGGCCAGCGCCCCCAGCGTCTCGGTGACCCAGGCCTGCAGCAACTCGATCGAGCCTGACATCAGGGCCAGCGGCGCGACCCCGCCGAAGCTGGTCACGAACGCCCCTGGCGGTCCGGCAGCCAGCGCGACCGCCTGGGCGCCCAGCGCCTGCTGATGGGTGCGCCGGAAACCCGGCAGTCCCAGCGCGGGCTCACCGAAAGCGAACCGGATCCCGTCGGCGGCGCCGGTGCCCTTGACGCCGAGCTCCGGCCACGCGATATCGTGCCGGGCGCCGAGGGGCAGCCAGGCCCACGCGGAGAGTTCGTCCTGCGGGATGAAAATCGGCCGCCCTTCGCAGTGGGCTTCGGCCGCTACCTCAGCAGTCACATGTTCCAGGCGGCCGAGCGCATCACCGCCTCCGGACGCCTCGGTGATCCAGGTCACCACGCCGAGGTGGTGCTGCCTGAGCCGGTAGCCGAGCATGGCCTCGGACGAGCTCACGTCCACCTGCTCGCCTCTGAGCAGGGCGCGGACGCGCGCCGCGCGGGCCGCGCTCTGGTTCCTGAGCCAGTTCTCCTTCTCCGATTCATAGGCGGACACGAGCTCTTCTGACACCTGGTCGATGTAGGAAGCCAGGACCCGGGCGATACGCAGCCCGGCGGCGCTGACGATAGCGGCGTTGTCGGTCTGCCGTCCGAGTTCCTGCAGGCACCAGTCCTCGAACCGGGCTGACCCGATGCGGTAGGCGCGCAGCAGCGCGGCGAGGGGGATGCCGCGCTGCGCCAGCCGGCGGGCGTATTCCTCTGCCGCTGTCGGGGCCCGCACCTTCTCCAAGTCGATGCCGTGCTGCAGGACGTGCAGCACGGTGGTCACGTTTTCCGCGACGCTGGATTCCAGTAGCGTCAGCACGCGTTCGTCGCCACGCAACTGCGGTATCTCCCGGACGATCAGGCCGTAAATGTCCGCGGACATCTCGGCGGCCCGCGGATCAAGCGCGGCGCAGACCGCGGCGGCGCTCTCGGCCGCGGACGGGCTCGACCTATCCATCGACGGATAGTACGTCACCACCGGCGCCGTGGATAGTACTTGGAACCGGTCACGCCAGGGCTCGGACCTGCTTCATGACGGCTTCGGGCTCAGCCCCGGCCGGGACGGGGGCGAGCACCAGGCCGGCCTCCGCCGGCGGGGTCGCGCCGTCCCAGAAGTCCGGGCCTGCCACCATGCCCCAGCGACCGGATGGCTCGTCCGGCCCGGCCGGCGGGTCCGAGCCGAGCCAGACGGCGACACCGGGAACGGGACCGTGCGGCCAGGCCACGGCGGCATCGGTCCGGATGAGCACCGGCCACTCGTAGTGACCGGCGACGTTGAGCACTGGGCGGTAGGCCTCGGGGTCGATCAGCTGGCCGGCCGGGACCCGGCCCTCGTCGAGGAGCAGTCCGTCGACGCCGGTGCCGGCGAAGATCCGCAGGAAGTCGGCAGTGTAGATGGCGGCGGTCTCCGCCTGGCCCGCGTCCGGGGGCTCCGGATCCGGGCCGCCCGGCTGAGCCTGCCGCGCGGCCGCCACCAGCCACCGGCCGGGCGTGGGCACGCTCAGCACCAGCGGCACGGGCCCGCTGGTGGCGGCCAGCACCCGTACCGCCTCGGCCGCGGTGCCGCGGGCCTGCTCGTCGGCAAGCAGCGTCCGCAGCGCATAGCCAGGTCGGCTGCGTGCCGCCATCGCGGCGCGGAGCTGCTGGTCGGCGGCGGCACGCTGGGCGAGCATGTCTGCGACGTCGACCAGGATCGCGTCGGAGTGGAACATTCCGCCGATCTTGGCGAAGAACGAGCTCAGCTCGGCCGGCGAAGGCCACGGCACGTCGCCGCCGCTGAGCAGCCGGGCCCGGCCGTAGGTCGCCGCGTCGAACCAGACGGGACGGGCGCGTCCCGACGGCGGTGCGTCCAGGCTGGCTAGGAGGCCGTTCATGAACCCTCGAGCTCGCTCAGGCGCGTCTCCAGCTCGGCGATCCGGGCCTGTTGCGCGGCCAGGGCGACGACGTTGGGGTCGGGCAGGAAGATCTGCGGGAGCTGGTCCGCCGGCGCCGCCACCCGCACCGGCCCGTGCGTGGCCCAGGCGGTGGCATGGATGATGCTGTTGTCTTCGCCCCATGAACCGTAGTAGGGCAGGTGCGCCGGCGGTTCCGGGGTCGCCCAGGCCTCGACGAATTCGGTGTAGGGCGTGCCCCTGCGCAGCCGGGCCTGGCGTTCCGCGGCGCGGGCGGCTTCGGTCCCGGTGGTGTCCACCGCCAGCGTGGCGGGGTCATGGATGACGAAGTAGATCTCGCGAGCGGCCTCGCTGGACAGGTAGCCCGCCTCGACGTCGGCCATGACCGCCTCCGGGTCGCGTTCGAGTACGTCGCCGTAGCCTCCGCCGGTGCCCTGGCAGATCATGTACAGCTCGCCCTCGTCGGCGAGCTCGAAGCCCATGCCCATGTGGTGGGTGGAGTAGCGGGCGCCGGGGAACGGCCGGGAGTTCATCAGCGTCTCGTAGTCGAACGACCAGGTCTGCGGCGCTTCCTTCATCTGCTCGAAGACGTTGACGCCCTTGATCTTGGCCAGCGGGTAGGCGGGGCATCCGTACCCGCCGAACAGGCCGGGGATGGCCGGGAACTTCGAGCCGCTGGACACCGTGGCGAATCCCCACAGCGGGGTGCCCCGGGCCGCGACCGCGATTTCGTAGCCCATGCCGCCGCGGTACCTGCCGAAGCCCTGCGCGTCGCGCTTGATCTTCTTGGAGATGAGCTGGATGAACGGCACGTCGTCCTCGATGATCTCCTGCTCGCCGAGGTCGGCCATGGCGGCGAAGAACGGCGCCATCGAGTGCTCGCCGTCACGGTGCGCGCGGGCTCCGCCGCCCATGCCGTTCAGGTCGGCGCAGACGTTGCCGACGAACTCGCCGTGCTGGGTGACCCCGCCGAACAGGAACGTGTTGATCTGGTTGAACCAGGGCGCGATCACCGATCCGTACTTCTCCGGGCAGGAATACTGCACCTTGGCGAACAGCGTCTGGACCACCCCGAAGGTCTTGAAGGCTCCCTGCAGGCTCTGGCCCAGCGGCGCGTCCAGGCCGGGGTTGACGCAGCTGCCCTCGTCGGTCAGCACCTCCATCGGGTTCATCACGCTGACCCCCCGGGGCAGATCCGGCCAGAAGAACCCGAGGACCGCCTGGCCCAGGCCGCACTTGGCGGTGCCGAGGGTCGCGTTGAACGCACGGTTGAGGAACTGCGGCGCGGCCCCTCGCCAGTCGATGGTCAGCTCGTCGCCCTTCACCGTGATGGCGCACGGGTACTTCAGCAGGACGTTCTCGCGCAGTGTCGAGTCGGAAAAGAAATTCACCCGGAACGTGCCGTCTGGCAGCGCAGCGATACGCCGCCGCGCCTCGGCCTCGATGTCCTCAAGCGACTTGCGCAGCGAGGAAATGAACGCGTCCCGGCCGACCTCGTCGACCAGGGCGACCAGCCGGTCCTTGATCCGCTGCGCCGCGTAGAGCTTGACCTTCAGGTCCTGGTACTGCAGCTTCGGCTCGCGCACCGAGTTCTGCAGGAAGGTCAGCAGGTCACGCCGGATCCGGCCGCGCTCGACGATCTTGAACGGGCTCATCCGGATGCCGTCGTCGTAGGCGGACTCGGAGCTCGACGGCATCCCGCCGGGCTCCTTGGCGCCGTTCTCCCCCTCGTGGATGATCGTCGCGACCCAGGCGATCAGCTCGCCCGCATAGAACACCGGCAGGATCATGCTCTGGTCGGTGTTGTGGATGTTGCCGTAGCGGGCGTCGTTGTGGATGAACGCGTCGCCGTCGTGCACCCCGACGCTCGGGTCGCCGACCCAGTACTTGTTGATGAACCGCACCGGATAGTGCAGCACCGAGGCGAACGCCAGCACCCCGCCGGTGCTGATGTGGATCAGGTCGCCCGACGCCGAGTAGACGGCGCTGGTGAGGTCGCCCCATTTCGCTCCGGGAGCGGCGCCGGTCTGCTCCATCATCTCGAACGCCTCGTCCAGGCCGGCCACGATCCGCTTGCGCACCCGGTCCAGGTCGTTCGGGTCGATCGGGCCGGACAGCAGCCGGTCCTCCTCCGCGGTCCTGCGGGCCATCCGGTGGTCGTTCATGATCTGCGGGTCGGGTCCCAGGAACAGGGTCGTCTCGGCGAGGAACGCGTCGAGGAATTCCTGATCCTCGGGGGTGAACTGGGCAGCGTCGGCGTCAGTCATCGCCGGTCCTCCTTTTCTGGCGAGTTCGCCAGGAACCAGATGGCGCCGTGCGCGCCGGTCTCGATCCGCCAGCCGGGTTCGACCAGGTACGTGGTGGTGGGCGTGGTGACGACGGCCGGGCCGGGTACGGTCAGCCCCGGCTCGAGCGCGGTCTCGTCGAAGACGGCGGTCTGCGTCGGCCCTTCGGTGCGGGGGAAGAAGCAGTGCCGCGACCCCGCCGGACGGGCGGCCGTGGCCGGGCCGTCCGGCGGGGTCGCGTCGAATTCGATCGTCTCGCCCCGGACGAAGGACGCGACCCGCAGCGCGGTGACCCGGATCCCGGCCTCCGGGGACTGGCTGCCCTGGCCGAACCGGCGACCGTAGTCGTCGGAGAACAACCGCATCAGGTCCACGACATCGCGGACCGAATCCAGGCGGGTCTTGCGGGCGACGACGGCCATCGTCACCAGCTGGTTCCCGTACCGCATGTCCAGCTCGAGCCGGTGCCGGACCGCGTCGGCCGGCAGCCCCTGCCGCTGCAGGTCGGCGCGGCCCTTGGCTTCGAGCTCGGCCGCGATCGCGTTGAAGCGCCCGAAGTCGGTGAATATCGCCTGGCTGGTGGCGTCGAACAGGACCAGAGGGACCGAGCGCTCGTGGATGTGCAGCTGCGGCATGTTGCCGGCGCCGAGAGCGGAGAACACCGAGCTGTACGGCGGCGCGAGGATCTTGTTCATGCCGAGGTGGGCGGCGATCCCGCAGCAGTGCAGCGGGCCGTTGCCGCCGTAGGCCAGCATGGTGAACTCGGCCGGGAGGTAACCGCGGATCCGGAGTTCCTTGGCCAGCCCGTTGGCCATCTGCTCGTCCACCTCGGCCTTGATCAGCCGGGCGACCTCGACGGGCTCCAGATCCAGGTGGTCGCCGAACTCCTCGTCGATGGCGAACTCGGCTCGCTGGCGGTTCAGCTTGATCTGGCCGCCCGCATATCGTTCCGGCGTGAGGTAGCCGAGCAGCAGGTCCGCGTCTGTGACGGTGGGCAGCAGGCCGCCGCGGTCGTAGCAGGCAGGCCCCGGGTCGGACCCGGCGCTGCGCGGGCCCACCTTGACCGACTGGTGCAGCCGGTCGTAGCTGGCGATGGACCCGCCCCCGGCCCCCAGGGTGACCAGGTGGATCATGGGCACGCTGACCAGCCACCGGTCGATGACCGGCATGAAGTCGTAGTGCTTCACGCCGTCGGCCGGGACCAGGCCGATGTCGAAGCTGGTGCCGCCCATGTCGGTGGCGACCACGTTGCCCAGGCCCGCTTGCGCGGCCAGGTGCTCGCTTGCCGAAATGCCGGCCACCGGGCCCGAGTGGATGGTCTGCAGCGCGTCGGTCGAGTTCAGCTGGGCCATGCCGCCCGAATTGTGGATGATCAGCATCGGCCGGTGGTAGCCGTGCTCGCGCAGGTTCTGCTCCAGATCCGACAGCGCGTGGTACATGGTGGCGTGCAGGTAGCCGTCCACGATGGCCGAGGTGGCGCGTACGTACTCACCCTTGCGGCCGGACAGCTGGTGGCTGAGCAGCATCGGGATCGCGCCCAGCTGGTGGGCCGGGTACTCGGACAGGAACACCTCCTGTACCCGCAGTTCGTGCGCCGGGTTCTCGATCGCGTTGGTGAGGCAGACGACCAGCGCCTCGGCGCCGGCGTCGATGAGTTCGAGCAGTGCCCGCCGGACGTCTTCGGCTTCGAGCTCCATCAGGACGGTGCCGCGGTAGTCGACGCGTTCGGCGACCGAGCGGATCAGCGTCTGCGGGACCAGCGGGTCCGGCCGGGTGCCGCTGGACATGTCGTTCCTGGCCAGTTCGTCCAGGCCTTCCCCGTAACCGCGGCCGCGGGACAGCGGGATCGTCGCCTCGAACCCGGCGGTCACGACGACGCCGACCTGCGGGCCCCGGCGCTCGATCAGCGCGTTCGTGCCCAAGGTGGTGGCGTAGCGGACCGAGTCGACCTCCCCCAGCACGCCGTCTCGCGGCAAGTCCAAAGTCGCGCAGGCGTGATCCAGCGCCTCGTTGAAGCCCTGGGACAGGTTGTGGTGGGTGGTCAGCGCTTTGGCCTGGATGTAACGCCCGTCCCAGGCCACGAAGCAGTCGGTGAACGTGCCGCCGATGTCCACGGAGATCCGTTTCACGACGAGCGCCCTCCTCCGTCAACGCGCAGCGGCTCGGCGGCGACGTCCCGCCCGAGCGGGATGACCGTGCCGGCCGGGCGCGCGGCCCACTGCGCCTTGAGCGCGTCGACATCGATCTGCATGTCGTAGACCGGCGGATGGCCGGGCGGCAGGTACTCGGCCTCGATCTGGGTACCGCAGCCCGGGCAGTAGTACTCCAGGATCCGGCACCAGGCCGGGTCGGGAGCGAAGGTGAACTCATAGCGGCCGGGGTCGATGAGCGGGCGGTGGATCTCGACCGGATCGCGGTCGTAGACCAGCGTGCCTTCCTTGTAGTTCCCGCGGGCCGGGCCGAGGTCGCGGGCGCACCGCCGGCACCGCCACCGCTCGGTCTCCAGGTCGATCTCCAGGTACTCGGTCATCGGGATGCGCATCGACGTGGTCATCGTCCGTCCCTGTCGGTAAGCCGCAGGTCACCCGCGGCGGTGGTGTCGAACTGCCAGCCCTCGGGAACAGTCATGGTGAAGAACGGGCCTTCGATCACAGCTGGCCCGGACCCGCGCGCGCCCGGGCGCTGGCTCGCCAGCGCGTACACGGGCGTCTCCGCCTGCCCGTCGCGGCCATCGCGGAGCAGCCTCGTCCCCTCGGCCTGCGCCGGGGATGCCCCGACGTCGCCGCCCGCGCCCAGCGCGACATGCGGGAGCGGCGCCAGCAGCGTCAGCTCCAGGGACGCCCGGTCTCCCGGGGTCAGGTAGGTCGTGGCATCGTGCAGGTCGTCGAGCTCGATGACCCGTTCGTCATCCTGGTGCCCGACCGTCAGCCTGAACCGGGCAGTGCACGCGCTCGCATCCACACCCTCGGCAAACATGTCCCTGGCCCCGAGCTCGAGCAGCCGGCCGGCGACATCGGAGATCGTGGCGTCGTCTGTGGCCGGAAGGGGCTGCTCGTAGCGCTGGCCCAGGTCGGAGAACCCGATGCCGAAGGCGCTGAACACCGCGGCCGTGCGGGGGATCAGCACGTGCCGCGCGCCGGCGCGGCGGGCCGCCCCGCAGACGGTCATCGGGCCGGCCCCGCCGAACGCGGCCAGCACGGTGTCGCCCGTGACGGTGGTGGCATCGGCCAGGGCGTCAGCGATCGCCGCGGCGTGCACGTCCTCCATCTGCCGCAGCGCCTCGTCCAGCGGTATCCCCAGCGGCCCGGCGATCTTGTCCTCGATCACCTTCGCGCCCCGGTCGGGGTACAGGGGCAGCGTGCCGCCGAGGTAGGTCACCGGGTCGAGCAGGCCGGCCAGCAGCAGCACATCGGTGATCGTCGGCTGGTCGCCGCCGAGCCCGAAGCAGGCCGGCCCGGGTGCGGCGCCCACGCTGTCCGGTCCCACCCGGAGGTGGCCGTCGACGACGCGGAAGACCGAGCTGCCGCCCACGCCGTAGCTGGTGATGGCCGCCAGTTCCAGCGAACTCGGCGCGTGTTCGATCGTCCCGCGCCGCTCGACGCGGATGGCGCCGTCGCCGACCACGCCGATGTCGGTGGTCGTGCCACCCACGTCGAGCATGACCAGATGACGCAGGCCGTAATGGGCCGCCAGGGCGCGGGTGCCCTCCAGGCCGCCCCGCGGCCCGGAGCTGTAGGTCTTGAGCGCAGCGGACTTGGACACACGGGACGAAGCGCCGTCGTTGCGGAAGATCCGCAGCGGCTGACGGGCCCGGGCGTCTCGCAGCCGCCGGTCGGCGTTGAAAAGGAACCGCTCCATCGCCGGGTGCAGGAACGCGTTGAGCAGGCTCGACCAGGTGCGGCGGATGTCGTCGGAGTCCGCGATCAGCTCCCAGGAAAACAGCAGCGGGACCGCGCCGAGCAGATGACGGGGGTAGAGCCGCAGCAGCAATCCCTTCACCCGGGCCTCGTCCCCCGAACCGGCCGCGCCGCTCACCGCGATGACCAGGCGCCTGGCCCCGCGCGCGGACAGGTCGTTCACCCGCGCGAGCAGTTCGCGGCCCAGCGCCTCGTCGTCGGCGTCCAGGCTGATCTGGCCCCACCGATCGCCGACCAGCGCCGCCAGCAGATCCTCCTGGGCCTGGGTGGCCGCCAGGCCCTCGACCAGCGTCGGATCGGTGACCAGCAGGCCCAGCTGCGGTCCGGCCCGCTGCACCAGGGCGTTGGTGCCCTGGGTGGTGGAATACCGGATGCAGTCCGTGGACTGCAGCAGCGCCGCGAGCCGCGGTTCGGAGTAGGCAAGCTCGGAGACCTTGGTGAGGCCGTCGAACAGGCAGCGGCTCAGGTCATAGGGCGTGGTCAGGGTCTTGGTGTAGCGCACCTCGCCGTCCTCGACGAGGCAGAAGTCGGTCAGCGTGCCACCGTTGTCGATGTTTATCAGCCGTGTCATGAGGCGCATCCCCTCCGAGCTGTCGTGACCGCAGCGTAAGGACACCCGCGGCAGCTGGGCATTGTGGTGCGAGCACGACCTTCGGTGACGGGTTCGTGGCCCGCGCATGATGGCTGCGCCGCGGCTCGCCTCTAGCGTCGGGCTGAAAAACGGAAGGGGAGTGCCGTGACAGCAGCAGAAATCCCTGACGAGCGGGCGCGGCGGGATCCCGGCGGGGCCTGCGTCGGCGATGAGCGCGGCCACCTCGGCAACGCCGGTTTCGCCGAGAAGGTCACCGCGATCGCGACCGTCTTCGCCGCCGCTGGCCTGCGCCCCGGCGGGGTGCTGGCCATCATGCTGCCGAACCGGGTCGAGCTCGTCACGAGCATGTTCGCCGCGTGGCGGCTCGGCGCCGCCGTCACGCCGGTCAACCCGGCCCTGACCGCGCAGGAGGCCCGCTACCAGATCGATGACGCGGGCGCCACGCTGGTCGTCGCCGACGAGGCGGCTGCGGCGATGCTGCCCGACGGCCCGTACCGGATCATCGGGCTGAACCAGGTGAGCGCCCCTCCCCCGCAGACGGCGCCACCCGGCCTGGTGACCGATCCGGGCGCGCTGGCCTTGCTGATTTACACCAGCGGGACGACGGGCCGCCCCAAGGGGGTCAGGCTGGACCACGCCAACGTCAGCGCGACCGCCGAGATCATCGTCAGGTGGTTCGAGATGACGGGTGATACGCGCTGCCTGCTGGTGCTGCCGCTGTTCCACGTGAACGGGATCATGGTCAGCGTGGTGTCCCCGTTGCTGGCCGGCGGCTCGACGTTCATCGCCGAGCGGTTCCACGCGGCCAGTTTCTGGGCGACGGTCGAACAGGTCAGGCCCAGCTTCTTCTCGGCGGTGCCCACCATCTACGCGCTGCTGGTGTCACAGCCGGGCGCGCGGCCGGACACCCGGAGCCTGCGCTTCGTCATCTGCGGCGCCGCGCCGATGCCGCGCCAGCTGATCGGCGAGTTCGAGGAACGGTTCGGCGTGCCGGTGGTAGAGGGTTACGGGTTGTCGGAGTGCACCGTCTGCTGCACTGCCAATCCGCTGAACGGCCTCCGCAAGGCGGGCAGCGTCGGACTGCCGATGCCCGGCATCGACGTCGGGGTGGTGGAGGCGGCTGACCGGTTGCTGCCTGCCGGGCAGGCGGGCGAGGTGGTCGTCCGCGGGCCGAATGTCATGCGCGGCTACCTGGGCAGGCCGGAGGAGTCGGCGCAGGTCCTGCGCGGCGGCTGGCTGCACACCGGTGATGTCGGCCGGTTCGACGACGACGGTTATCTGACCTTGGTCGACCGGGTTAAGGACCTGATCATCCGGGGTGGGGAGAACATCTACCCGAAGGAGATCGAGGACGTCCTCTATACCGTCCCGGCCGTGCTCGAGGCCGCGGTCGTCGGGCAGCCCGATCCGGTCTTCGGGGAGCAGCCGGTGGCCTTCGTCACGCTCCGGTCCGGCTTTGATGTGATGTCCGAGGACCTCATCGAGCACTGCCGCCGGTCCCTCGCACGCTACAAGGTGCCGCGTGCGGTGTACATCGAGGAGATGCTGCCGAAGAACGCCGTGGGGAAGATCGCCAAGCCGGAACTGCGCCAGCGGTTCTAGGACGCGAAGCGAGATGATCTGACCGGGCGGAGGTCAGCCCGCTTGCGGCGCCGCGGGCTTTTCTTTGCCTTTCCTTTTGCCGTCGGCATCCGGCCGCAGCCTGAGCCGGATATAGGCGATGGCGCCGGGGATGAGCGGCAGCCAAAAGTTCGCGATCCGGTAGCCGAGCACGGCCAGCACCGCCGTGGCCCGCGGCGTCCCGAAGCCGACGGTGATGGCCACCAGCGTGACCTCGATGACGCCCAGGCCGCCGGGCGTCAGCGGGATGGCACTGGCGATGTTCGCCGCCCCGTAGGCGACGGCCAGCGGTCCGAAGCCGGGCTGGTACCTGAGCGCGAGGAACACCAGATCGAGGGAGAGCAGGTCGAAGAGCAGGTCACCTGAGGCGAACCCAAAACTCCTCAGGAAGGCCCGTCCGGTCAGCGCGGACCGGGCCAGCGACGCGAGCCGACGGCTGGTCTCAGCCGCCTTCTCCGGGTCGATGCCCGGCCGGACGTGCTTGGCTACGCTCGCGGCCCAGCGCCCGGCCCGGCCGGCGACGGCGGGGTGGGCGCCGACGGCGAGCACTGCGGCCAGCGCCGCCACAACCAAGAAGATCACGACGCCCGCGATGATGAGATACTGGTGGGAGACGTGCCGCCCGGCGGTCGCCGCGAACCCGGTGCCGAACAGGACGATCAGGGCGATCGTGGACGTCAGGCTGGTCAGCGCGATCGCTTCGCCGGTGGTGGTCGCGGGGATGCCCTCGGACTCCAGCGTGCTCGCGTTGACCAGGGTGCCAGTAGCCGAACCGAACGGGGTGAGGTGACTGACGAAGAAGGTGGCCAGGATGACGTCCGCGGCCAGCCGGAACCGGATCCGCGCCCCGAGGGCGGCCAGAACCTGCCGGTAGAGCTGGGCATAGCAGCCGAGCGACAGCGCCTGCGCCACGATCGCCGCGGCCAGGAAGGCCGGGCGGGCGTGCCGCAGGCCCGCGGCGTCGCGCGTCAGCCCGCCCAGCCGCGGCAGCAAGCCGAACACGCCCGCGACCAGCGCCACGAACAGCACGCCGTTCGCGATCCAGCGCACGGATGGGTGCCGCCGGCCCCGGTGCGGCGCCCGGTCAGTCCGCGCGTCCGGCTGGCCGGCGCTCTGGTGAGCCGCCATGTCGCCCTTTCTTGTTATGTCCAGGAGACGCGACGGCCGCCGGTGCTGGCCAACATCTGCTGCCTATGGCTCCATAGCCGCCGGCTGGGGGCGCCAGGCGTCCGGGCGCGCGGGGGATGGTGACGGCGCGAGCAGGCCGAGGGCGCGGGCCTGCGCGACCGCTTCGGCGCGACCGTGCGCGCCGAGCTTGGTGAACAGGTGGCGTACGTGTGTCCGGACCGTGTGCACTGACAGGGACAGTTCGCGGGCGATCTCCGGCGTGGGCAGGTTGGTCGGCAGGTAACTCAGCACGCGGATCTCGCTCTTGCTAAGCGGATCTGCTAGGCGGAAGGAGCCTGCTGGCCGGGGCGGTCCTGGCCGGGGCGGTCCTGGCCGGGGCGGTCCTGGCCGGGGCGGTCCCCCATGCGCCCCTAGCTTTGGCGCTGCGGGAAGCAGGCTACGGATCTTGGCCACCAGGGCTGTCTGTTCACTGCGATCCGGGGCATAGCGGTCGAACAGCTCCCGGGAGGGTGGATGGAAAAGGAAGGCCGTGAGCGCGCTATCGGGCTTGGCTATATCGAGCGCGCGCCGCATGGCGTCCCTGGCGGCGGCCGGGTCACCGAGTGCGTCTCGGGCGATTGCCTCCAGCAGGCAGGCGTGCGCTAGCCAGGTCGTCGGGGGGACGGGCGCGGCACCATCCAGGACCGGCGCGAGCGCGACGGTCGCCGCGTGCGGATCATCCTGGGCGAGCCGAAGCGCTGCTAGGGCCATGCGTATCTCGCCGCTGGCACGACCCTGCTCGCCGATTTCCGCGATGTCCTGCTCGGCACGCCCGGTTTCGCCCAGCCGTACCAGGGCGTGCAGCCGCAACGCGCGGGTCCGCATCAGCGGCCAGTCCGGTGCGTCTAGCAGCCTGGACAGCCGCTCGGTGGCCTGGAAGGTGGCCAGCACCTCCTGGTCGCGGCCGCGCGCCAGCTCCAGCAGCGCGCGGACATAGCGGATCGCAATCGCCGTTGTGAGCTCGGCTTCCGCCCGGAGGGTGCGCTCGGCGCGCCGCACCCAATCCACCGCCTCCTCAAGGCCCCGCCGCCAGATCAGCCCCGCCGCGAGCCCTATGTAAGCTATGCCGACGGCAGGCTCGTCGGTCCAGCCGTGCCGCCGGGCCAGTTCGATCGTCTGCCTGGCGCGCTCTTCTGCCAGCGCGTATGGCGATGACCGCACGCTGGCGATCGACGTGCGATGCGCGAGGCCGAGGAACTCCAGGTACGGCCGGCCGATCCGCCGCGCCAGCGTGATGCCGTGTTCCAGGTGCGGTTCCGCCTCGGCGAGGCGGCCACCCCAGTACTCGGTGATACCGAGGTTTATCAGCGCCAAAGCGCGCAGCTCCTGACTCAGGCCGAGCGGCGCCCTATCGAGAGCGTCGGCTACGACCCGCAGCCGCTGCGCCTCTTCGGCCGCCGCCGGAAGGTTCATCCGCTGCCGGGCCAGCAGCAGCCGAACCATGCTGAGCAGCACGTCCAGTTGGCCGCGCCGGTCAGGCGGCACCGACGCCGTCCGCCGTGCCGCGAGCCCAAGGAACCACTCTGCTTGCGCGAGTGATCCCGCCGCCAGCTCGTCCGCCGCGGCCAGCACCGCAAGCTCAGCGTCCGCCGCGCAGGCGTCGGCGGGGAATCTGCCCAGGAGCGCGTGCACGGTGGCCGCCTGCCCGTCCAGTTGCAGGCCGGGCCAGTGGTCGGCCAGCAGGCGGGCGGCCGCCGCCCAATCCTGCGCCGCCTGGGCGTGCCGGATCGCCTCCACCGGGTAGCCATAGTCGGTATACCACTGTGCCGCCGTATGGTGCAGCGCGGCGATCTCGCTCGGTGCGCTCCGGCGCAGCTCGAGCTGCAGCAGGTCCGCGAACAGCCGGTGGTAGCGGAACGAGGACCGCGCCACGTCCAGCGCGACCACGAACGCGTTCGCCTCCTCCAGCTCCTGCAAGACCCGCTCGCCACCCTGGTCTCCGGTCAGCAGATCGGCGAGCTCGCCATTGACCTGTTCCAGGATCGAGGTTCGCAGCAGCAGCCGCCGCACCTCCTCGGTCTGCCGCTCCAGGACCTC
>Ga0302178_10000554_pt1 | contig 33597 bp, 31 predicted proteins | sample I_Palsa_E1_3_FD_198790 | JGI IMG/M metagenome (GOLD analysis project Ga0302178, IMG submission 198790) | Peat permafrost microbial communities from Stordalen Mire near Abisko, Sweden - I_Palsa_E1_3 | ecosystem: Environmental > Terrestrial > Soil > Palsa > Peat permafrost | place: Sweden... | reverse complement strand
GATCCGGCAGCACACAGCTGACGGATGCTCGACAAGCCGAACTCGCCCAGCTGCACGCCGGCCTTGCGGCAGGACATCAACAGCGCCGGCGAGGCGCCCATCAGCGTCGGCTCGAGCTCGCCGGCGAGCTGCCACTGCGTCGTCAGGTCGGGGTAGAGGGGATTGCCGTCGAGCATGACGATCGAACTGCGCAGGAGCAGTGACGACATCAGCGCGTTCCACATCATCCAAGCCGTGGTGGTGAACCAGAGCAGGCGATCCCCGGGCCGCAGATCCCAGCTCAGTCCGAGGTTCTTCAGGTGCTCGATGAGAATCCCGCCGTGACTTTGGACGATCGCCTTTGGCAGGCCGGTCGTACCGGAGGAGAACAGAACCCAAAGCGGATGGTCGAAGCTGACCTGCTCGAAGACGAGCGGAGCGGTCTCGCGAAGCAGCTCATCCCAGCCGACGGCGTCGGGGAGCGCGTCCTCCGCGCCGCCCAGGTAGGGCACGTGGACGACGTGGATCGTGCTCGGCAGGCTCTCGCGGACCGCCGCGATCTCGCTGCGCCGGTCGATCGCCTTGTCGCCGTAGCGATAGCCGGCGACGGCGAACATGACCTTTGGCTCGAGCATCGCGAAGCGGTCGACCACGCTGCGCGCGCCGAACTCCGGCGGGCAGACCGCCCAGATAGCGCCGAGGCTCGCACAGGCGAGGAACGCGACGAGCGTCTCCGGAATATTCGGCAGGTTGCCGACAACGCGGTCGCCTGGTTCGACGCCGAGCCGGCGCAAGCCGACCCGCGCCGCCGCGACCTGCTCACGCAGCTCGCCGAAGGTGACGTCGATCGGCCCGCGGGTCTGCGAACGTGCGAGCACGGCGAGCTGGTCGAGCTCCGCGTCGGCGCCGACCGCGTGCTCGGCGTAGTTCAGCCGGGCACCCTCGAACCAACTCGCGCCGGGCATCTCACGTGCGCCGAGCACACGCTCGTAGGGCCTGCTCGCACGAACCTCGAAAAAATCCCACAGCGAGCCCCAGAAGCCCTCGAGATCCGTGACCGACCACTGGCGCAGCGCCTCGTAGCCGTCGAACTCCTGCCCGCGCTGCTCACGCAGCCAGCGCAGGAAACGCACGACCTGAGGCTCAACCTTAGGGTTCGCCGGTGGCGTCCAGAGCACCTCAGCAGCTGTCGGCCGTGCGTCTCTCACCGCAGCTCCGCCGAGTGGTTGACTGCGTCCGGCATTACTGCGTGCGGACTCGGAAAGAGACGGCTAGCCGAAGTTGCTGTGCTCATCTGACCTTTCCTTGTCTCGTGTTGCGCGCCGCGCTGAACGTGCGGCCGCTTGCCCCTGTTGGGCGGCTCAAAACGGGAACGGTGTGGCAACTGGACGCGACGTGCGCCACTGCCACTCCGTGAACAGCTCTAGGTTGGCGTCGCCACCAAAGTGACCGCCGTTGCCTGAGCTTCCCTGGCCACCGAACGGCGCCGGCGACTCCTCGTTGACCGTCATGTCGTTGATGTGGACCATGCCGGCGTGGATCCGCGAGGCGACCCGCTCGGCCCGGTCGACCGAACGTGAATGGATTGCCGCCGACAGGCCATACTCGGTGTCGTTGGCGAGAGCGATCGCCTGCTCGTCGTCGGAGAACGTGACGACGGGGGCGACCGGCCCGAAGATCTCCTCCTTGTAAACCGCCATCTCAGGTACCACCTCGTCGAGCACGGTCGGCGGGAAGAACCGCCCGTCCGCCGTGCCACCGGCGACCACGCGCGCGCCGTCGGCCACTGACTCCGCGACGATCCGCGTGACACGCGCCAGCTGCTTCTCGTTGATGATCGGCCCGAGCGCCACCTCGTCGGTCTCCGGGTTGCCGACCGGCAGGCGCCGCGCGCGCTCGGCGAGTGCCTCGACGTAGGCGGGGGCGATCTTCTCGTGGACGAGGTGGCGGCTCGTCGCGATGCAGATCTGGCCCTGATGTAGGAAAGACCCGAACGCTCCGGCCGATGCTGCGGCGTCGACGTCCGCGTCCTCGAGCACGATCAGCGGCGAGTTGCCGCCCAGCTCGAGCACGACGCGCTTGAGGTTGCGTCCGGCCAGCTCGCCGACGACCCGCCCCGCCGCGGTCGAGCCGGTGAACGAGATCATCGCGATATTGGGGTCCTCGACGAGCGCCGTACCGACGTCGGCACCGCCGGAGAACACGTGCAGCAGGCCAGGCGGCAGGCCCGCCTCCTCGAACAGTCGTGCGATCACGACACCACCGACCACCGGCGTGTTCGGATCGGATTTCAGCACGACCGCGTTGCCGAGCACGAGGGCCGGCGCAACCGAGCGGATCGCAAGCACGATCGGGAAGTTCCAGGGCGTGATCACGCCAACGACGCCAACCGGGATCCGGTAGGCGATGCTCGTGCGATCGGGCAATGGCGACGGCAGAACCTCGGCAATCGGGTGCGTGGCGAGCCCAGCGGCCTGGTGGATCTGGTTGACGGAGTTGGCGAGCTCGACGGCGACCTTCGGTGGAATCGAGCCGGACTCGCGCACCATCCAGCCGGTGATCTCCTCGCTGTGGCGCTCGAGCAGGTCCGCCGCCCGGCGCAGGATCCGCGCGCGCTCGACGAACGACGTGGCTGCCCACTCGACCTGCGCCGCAGCGGCGGACGCGGCGGCGCGCGCGACCGCTGCCTTGTCGGCAACGCCGGCGGAGCCGATCACGGCGCCCGTGGCGGGCTGGACGACGTCGATCGTCGCCGGTGCGTCCGACCATCCGTCGCCGTAGATGCGACCACTCCAAATAGCCTCCGCCAGTAGGGGATCGGCGGGCATTTGCTCAGGTGTCTGGATAGCCATGGTCTCTCCTTTTCACGTTGTGTCAGGTCGTGCGCCAGCGCTCTGTCGAGCGTCCTCAGGCTGGAGCCGGCGCAGCTTCTCCGGCACGCACCATCGCCGCGGCCTTCTCCGCGATCATGATCGTCGCCGCGTTGGTGTTCCCGCGCGTGATCGTCGGCATCACCGAGGCGTCGACGACGCGAAGCGCGTCGACGCCACGCACGCGGAGCTCCGAGTCCACGACGGGGCCTATCGCACAGGTCGAGGTCGGGTGGTACACGGGCTGGGCCGCAGCGCGCGCCCAGGCCATGATGTCCTCATCGGAGTCGGACGCCGGCACGCTGAACGGCGCCCGCAACACCGCCTTCAGCGCTGACTGGGCCGCGATCTCGAGCGCGATCCGCGTACCGGCGAGCATGCTCGAGCGATCCTCGTCGGTGGTCAGGAAATTGCACAGGACGACCGGCTTGGAGTCGGGACGTGGCGTGCGCAGCCGAACCCAGCCGCGGCTCGTCGGCTTGACCACGACCGGACCGAAGCAGTAGCCGTGATCGTGCGGGGGGGTCAGGCCCTCGTCGTAGAAGAGTGAGGCGTTGTAGTGGAACTGGACGTCCGGGGCATCGAGCCCGTGGCGCGTGCGCATGAACGCCCCTGCCTCCGGACCATTCGAGGTCAGTGGACCGCGACCCTCGGCGAGCAGCGCGAAGTTTTCCGCCGTGAACGTTCCAAACAGCGTCGGCTCATCGGTCAGGTAGTTGAGGTTCGCCATCACGTGGTCCTGCAGGTTGCGGCCAACCGGCAGGTCGACGCGAGGCTCGATGCCCATCGGCGCGAGCTCGTCCGCCGGGCCGATCCCCGAGAGCATCAGCAACACCGGCGACTGGTAGGCGCCCGCGGAGAGGATCACCTCGCGCTCGGCGCGTACCGCCCTCGGCTGGTCGTATTGCAGTATCTCGACGCCAACCGCACGGTCACCGTCGAAGAGGATGCGGTTGGTCATCGCACCGCTCAGCACGTCGAGGTTGGGGCGCGCGGTCGCCGGGTGCAGGAAGGCGTCCGCGGTGCTCCAGCGTCGGCCGTCGCGCTGGGTCAGCTGGAAGCGACCGACGCCTTCCTGGCGCGCCCCGTTGAAGTCGGGGTTAAGCTCGTGTCCGGCCTGCGCGGTCGCCTCGATCATCACGTCGATCAGCGGCTGCATCGAGCGGCTCTCGGTCACCGACAGCGGACCGCCGACGCCGTGGAAGGCGTCCTCGCCGCGCTCGTTGTCCTCCGAGCGACGGAAGTAGGGCAGGACCTCGTCGTAGGACCAGCCCTCACACCCGTCAGCCGCCCAACCGTCGAAGTCGGCTCGGTTGCCGCGGATGTAGATCATCGCGTTGATCGAGCCGCAGCCGCCGATCACTCGCCCGCGCGGTAAGTACAGGCGGCGATTGTCGAGACCCGGCTCGGGCTCACCGTAGAGGTCCCAGTCGATCGACGACTTGAACACTGCGGGGAAGGCGAGCGGTGTCTGAATCTCGGCCTGCCGGTCGCTGCCGCCGGCCTCGACCACGGCGACGCGCACGTCGGGGTCCTCACTGAGGCGCGCCGCCAGCACGCAGCCCGCCGAGCCGGCGCCGACGATCACGTAGTCATAGACAGATTCCATCGTGCCTCCGTTACTGGGTTCTGGCCTGAGCACGCACCAACCTGCGCGCGCCAGCCCTGGCTCGTCTGTCAGTCGACACGGATCACCACCTTCATGACCTCGTCCGGGTGGCCGATCGCAAAGTCGATCGCCTCCGGTGCTCGCTCGAGCGGAAAGTCGTGGCTCGGCAGCCGCGCAACCATCGCCGCGTTGCGTTCGACTGCGGCGACCGCCTCGCCGAACGCGCCGCCGCCGCAGCAGCAGACTCCGAGCAGGTCGATCTCCTTCTCGGTGAAGCTGCCGATCCGAACCGCAACCTCGTGCCCGGACATACCCACCTGGACGGCCCGGCCGGCGGAGCAGACCATGTCAACCATCGCACGCACTGCCGCGGGCACGCCGGTCGCATCGACGACGACCGGCGGTCCACCACCACCCGCCCAGTCGCGAGCAGCCTTGACAACTGAATCGCCGTCGCTCCAAACGATCCCATCGGCACCCATCTCAGCGCTCAGCTCGAGGCGTCTGCTCTGCAGGTCGACCATCAGCACCTCGGCGCCACGCTCACGCGCGAGCAGGCAGATGCACTGCCCGATTGGACCGGCGCCCAGCACGACGACCCGCTCACCATGCTCGATCCGTGCCCGATCGACAGCGCGCACGGCAATCGAGACCGGCTCGGCCATCGCCGCGACCGCGGCGTCTTCGGTAGTGATCGGAAAGACCTGTGCCTGGCCGATGTTGAAGTGCTGGCGCAGCCCGCCGTCCTGATGGATTCCGATCAGCGAGAAGTTGTCGCAGGTGTTCGGGCGCCCGACGCTGCATGGGTAGCAGTGCCCGCAGGCGTGCAGCGGATAGAGCGCGACGCGCTGGGCGACGGCAAGCTCAGGACGGCAGTCAGCGCCCAGCGCCTCGATCGTGCCTGCGACCTCGTGTCCCTGGATCCGCGGAAAGCTGGAGCCGCCGGCGGCCTCAGTCAGCTCGCCGAGCAGGAAGTGGTAGTCCGACCCGCAGATCCCGATCGCCTCGCTTCGCACCAGCACCTCGCCGGGACCGGGCGGCGACGGCTCGGCGACATCGACGACCGCGATGTCGTGCGCCGCTCTGGTCAGCGCGGCGCGCATGCGCTGCTCCCCCCCGCCGGCGAGGCGTCAACGCTCAACCCCACACCTCCTCGGCAGTCTCGACGACAAGGCGCAGCTTCTCGCGTTGCTGGTCGACCGTCAGATCGTTGCCCTCGACGGTCGATGCAAAGCCGCACTGCGGCGAGAGACAGAGCTGCTCGAGCGGCACGAACCGAGAGGCCTCTTCGATCCGCCGCTTCAGCTCGTCCTTGCTCTCGAGCTCGCCGCGTTTCGTCGTAACCAGTCCGAGGACGACCATCTTGCCGGGCGGCACGAAGCGCAACGGCTCGAAGCTGCCCGAGCGAGCGTCGTCGAACTCCATGAAGAAGCCGTCCAGGTCGAGCTGGCCGAACAGCGTTTCGGCGACGAAGTCATAGCCGCCTTCCGCAGCCCACGAAGAGCGGAAGTTCCCACGGCACATGTGCATCGTCACCGCCATGCCCTCGGTACGACCTGCGAGTGCGCGGTTGATCACGCGGATGTAGGTCTCGTGCAGGTGCTCCCCGTCGGATCCCTGCGCCGCCACGTACTCGCGCTGACGCGGATCGTTCAGGTAGGCGAGCGTCGTGTCGTCGAGCTGCAGATAGGTGCACCCCAGCTCGCCGAGCGCCCGCAGCTCATCGGCGTAGGCGTCGGCGAGGTCGTTCCAGAACTCATCGATGTCCGGATACACGTCGCGGTCGATCGCGGCCTGGCCGGCGCGGTAGTGCACCATGCTCGGCGAGGGAATCGTGAGCTTCGGCGTCGCGTCGCCGGCAATCGACTTGAGGTAGGTGAAGGCGTCGGCGAAGATCGGCTTCTCGAGCCGCACCTTCTCGGCGACGGCGATCGCCGTCGGGGCGAAGTCGATATCGCCCTGCTCGTTGTGGAACTGGACGTGGACCTCGCCCGCCGTCCTGCTCACGCCGCCGATCGCGTAGATGAAGTCCATGTGCCAGGACGCGCGACGGAACTCGCCGTCGGTGACGTCCTGAAGGCCGACATCACGCTGCATCTGCACGGCATCGCGGATCGCGACGTCTTCCACAGCACGGAGATCATCGGCGGAGATCCGCCCCGCCGCGAAATCGGCTCGCGCCGCGAGCAGTGCGGGCGGTCGCAAGAGGCTTCCGACATGGTCCGCCCGGAACGGCGGCGACGTGCGCATCGACATGGCTGGCTACTCCCTCTCGTCAGTGTGCGACGTCGCATCGTGGTCGAAGACGTTGACCTCGATACGGACGCCGTCGGGGTCGGCAAAGAACAACTGGCGTAGACCGGCGGCGGGGACGGCGTTGCGAGTCACCGCGATCCCGCCTCGCTCGAGCCGCTCAGCGGCCTCAACGTAATCGGTGGCCGCGAATGCGATGTGGTCGATCCGCATCGCCGCGCCGCCGCTCGCGGGCACGTCGAGTCCGATGCTCGCCGCGTGCGCGTCGTAGCTGCCGCGTTCCGCGATGTGCACGAGTGGCCGGCCGTTCGCGTAGAGCCAGTAGCCCGGGAACGCAAGCGGTGGGCGCTCACCGGTGCGCAGGCCAAGCGCGCGGCAGTAGAAGTCGCGGGTCGCGTCGATGTCGTCGCTGAGCAGCAGGAAGTGCTCGATTCGCTCGACGCTCACGTCACTTGGCTCCGGCGCCGACGATGGTCCGCAGCAGGTAGGCGGAGTGCAGCAGCTCGGGCTTCTCGCGGAGCTCGCCCGCTTCGCCGGAGAACTCGATCTTGCCGCCGTTCATCACATAGGCGTGGTTAGCGAGGCTGAGGGCAACCGTCGCGAACTGCTCGATCAGCAGGATCCCGGTGCCGCTGTCGGCGACAGTCCGAAGCGTTGGGATCAGACGCGAGACGACAACGGGCGCGAGGCCGAGCGAGAGCTCGTCGATCACGATGACCTTCGGCTGGGAGACGAGCGCCTGGGCGAGCACGACCATCTGCTGCTCACCACCGGAGAGCAGACGCGCCTGCGAGTTGAGTCGCTTGGTCAGCTCAGGAAAGAGCTCGAGCGCACGATCGCGGCCGGCCTGGGCCTGCTCACGCCCGAGCGCATAGGTGGCGACACGAAGGTTGTCCTCGACGGTCAGTGCCCTCAGCAGACGCCGGCCCTCAGGCACGATCGCGAGGCCAGCCTGGCGGATCGTCTCAGGCCGACTCCGCGTGAGGTCCTCGTCATCGAGAGCGACCGACCCGCTCTGGGCGCGGAGCACCCCACCGACAGCGAGGACGAGGCTCGACTTGCCGGCGCCGTTGGGGCCGAGCAACGCGGTGACCTCGCCGGGCGGCACATCGATCGTGACGCCGCTCACGACGACGCGGTTGCCACGCGCGACCGTCAGGTCGCGCAGGTGCAGAGTGCCGGCTGGCGCAGCGTCGGCGCTCATACCGGCTCCGCAGTCCCGAGATAGGCCGCCATGACATCGGCGTTGCGCAGCACCTCGTCCGTCGGGCCGGCCGCGATCACGATGCCGAAGTCGAGCACGGCCGTGACGCCGCAGCACGCGGACACGAGACTCATGTCGTGGTCGACGAGGATCACGAGCGCACCAGTGTGTCCGGGGATCGCCTGGATCACGCCGCTGAGGTGCTCGGTTTCTGTGTCCGGCAGCCCAGCCGCCGGCTCGTCGAGCAGCACGAGACGCGGACGCCCGACAACGGCCCGCGCGATCTCCACCAGGCGGCGATCGCGGGCGCCGAGCGTGCCGACGCTCGCATGGGGATCGCCTTCGAGGCCGACGAACTCAATCGCGCCGAGGACATCCGTACGACGCGTCGCCCGACCATGCTTGGAATGCTCGTGAATCATCGCCACGTTCTCGTAGATCGAGAGCTCCTCGATCGCCTGCTCGGTCTGAAACGTGCGCCGCAGACCCCACCGCGCGCGCCGGAAATGGCTTCTCGCCAGCAGATCCTCGCCGAACACCCGCACGCTGCCCCCAGTCGGCGCGACGAACCCACTGAGCACGTTGAAGAACGTCGTCTTACCGGCGCCGTTTGGACCGATCAGCCCGCAGGTGCCGCTCTCATAGGTGACGTTCATGTTGTGCAGCGGCGTCACACCGCCAAAGCGCACGGTGAGGTCCTTGACCTCGATCATGGCGCGCGCTCCGGCGCCGGGGCGGCGCGGCGCGCGAGGCGCAGCAGCAGCCTGCCGAGATTCGCAATGTCCTTTGGAACCTGGTAGGCGAGGCCCCGCGGGGCCATCGTGAGCACTTGCAGCACCCCGACGCCGAAGAGCACGGTCGGCAGGTTGGCCGGGAAGTTCCAGACCGTGAAGAGCGCTGGCAGCGTCTGCAGGAGGATCGCCGCGATAACGGCGCCCCAGAGGCTGTACACGCCGCCCATCAGCACCACCGCGAGCAGCACGATCGACGCCTGCGTCGGGAATTGGTAGGTGTAGAGCACATGCGCGGAGCTGCCGAGCAGCCCGCCGGCGACACCGGTGACGAACGACGCCAGCGCGAACGCCCACAGCTTGTAGAGCGTGACGTTGACTCCAGCGGCGAGCGCGGCCGGCTCGCTTTGGCGGATCACCGCCCAGGCCCGTCCAGGCTTCGAGCGGATGTGCCACAGCACCAGCAGGAACATTGCCAATGCCACCATGACGGTGTAACGGAAGAACGCGGGGTCGCTCGTCGCGATCGCCGGCCGGCGGATCGCAGGCGGCACGCCTGTCGGCTGGTTGAAGTAGCCGAGGAATCCGCCTGCCCCATTCGGGAAGTTGGTGACACTGAGGACGATCGTGATCGCGCCGGCGAGCATCAGCGTGACAAGCGCCAGGTAGAGACCGCTGACCCGCAGCGCCGGCAGGCCGATCGCCGTCCCCATCACCACCGTGATCAAGCCCGCCATCACGAGCACGACCGGGTAGGGCAGCGACGTCGCGAACAGCAGACGGGCTGCGACCCAGCCGCCGAGCCCGAGGACGGCAACCTGTCCGAGCGAGAACATGCCGACGCGCCCGACCAGCAGACCGAGCCCGAGCGCGACGATCGAATAGATCGCGGTCGACGTGAAGGTGTCGACCCAGAACAGGGAGACCAGCGCCGGAACGACGAACATTACGATCGCGACCAACACGACGATCACGCCGGCGCGGATCGCGTCGCCGCGGCTCAGACGCAGCCGTGACAAAGCGGCCTGGGGTGCTGCGCTCAGCGCCGCCACTGAGCCTACACGCCTCCCCCGCCCGCAAGACCCTGCACTCGGGTGCGGGAGACCAACAGAAGCGCGAGGACGGCCAGGACGAACGGCGTCATGTCCTCGTACTGTGTGAGCGACTGGACTGGCGTGATGCAAGATTGCACGAGCCCGATCACCATCGCCGCCGCAAAGGTTCCGGGGATTGAGCGCAGGCGAGCGATCAGCGCTGCGGCCACCGTCGAGATTACGAGCCACGTCAGCGTCGTGGCGTCGAGCGCGACGAGGTCAGCGAGCAGCAGACCGCAGACGCCGGAGAGCAGGCCCGAGGCGGCCCAGGCAACCGCTTCGACACGCCGGACGGGCACGCCGAGCGTCGCCGTGATCTCGCGATCGTTGGCCAGTGCCCGCATCGCCGTTCCGACCTTCGTGACGCGCAGGAAGATCGTGGTCGAGATCGTCACCGCGATCCCGAGTGCGAGCGCGATGACCTGGGTCCAGTCGATGTTCGCTTGGCCGACCGTGAAGCCAGCGCCGTCGGTCGGTAGCGGTAGCGAGTAGGCCTGATCGGTGAAGATCCAGGCCATCAGTCCCAGCAGGACCAGCGCCAGCCCGAGCGTCGCGACCGCCTTCACGAGCGCGTCGCGAGCGGCGAGCACGGGACCGAAGATCAGCCCATAGGCGAGCGTCACGACGGTCCCGAACAGGACGCAGAAAGCGTAGGCCACTCCGGACGGGAGATGGGCTTCGTTGATCAGCGCCCAGGCGAGGTAGGCGCCCATCGCGCCGACCGCTCCCGAGGCGAGATTCAGCACACCGGTTGCCCGGTACAGCACCACCGTCCCGACCCCGGACAGGGCATACACCCCGCCCAGGGCCAGGCCGATGGGGATGAACGGCTGAATCTCCGACCAGGTGGGCATCGATCTCGATGGACGCCTTGATCGCTACTTCTTCGTTACTTGCCGGCTTCCTAGAGGTGTTCCTTCTTCTCGATCTTCCGCACCCCTGCGACCTCCGGATCGACGTTCGAGATATTGGTGCAGCCCTGTGCCTGCACCATCACTCCGTTGTCGGGCGTAACCGTACGGTCTGTGTTGTTCGGTAGGTGGTACGGGACGTGCTTGCCGTAGTACCAGGGCTTGCACAGCAGGTCGGTCTTGAAGCCCTTCACGTTCTCGAACGCGCTGTTGACGCTCTGAACCGTGTAGGCCCCCTTGATGCCGAGCAGTGCCTTCACCGCGATCTGGGCCTCAGTGAAGCCCATCTGGCTGAAGCTGCCCAGTCCGCCCGAGACGGCGGAGCCGTACTGCTTGAGCACGCTCTGATACAGCGCCGAGTCAGGACCTGGCGCGGTCGGCAGATTGAGCTCTGCGTTGACGAACAGGTGGTTGTTCCACGCACTTCCGAGGCCCGCGACCAGGAAGTTCGTGTTGCACGGCGTCGAGCAGGCCCACTGGACCTTGCTCTCGAGGCCGAGCTGTTGCGCGGCCTGGAGGATGATCAGCGCCTCCGGCGGGGTGAAGTTGAGCACCACGCCGCCGCCCACTCCGGCGTCCTGCACCTCGGCCTCGGCAACCGAGTCGCCGTTGGCGATCGGCACGTTCTCGGTCAGATCCTGCACCGGAACGTGTGATGCCTTGGCGATCAGGTTGACGCCGCCGACGTTGTAGCCGGTGCCAGGCACGTTCGACTGATCGAAGACCACCTTCTTGACGTGCTTGACGTTGATCAGATAACTCGCCGCTCCGTCCGAGCTGTACCGCGGACCCATGTTCACGGTGGCGCTGTTCGGGCTCGAGTAGCACTGCTCAGCGATGCCCGAGTCAATCAGGAAGAAGCCCTGCTGCTTGTAGTACGGCATGTTGACGGCGCAGTCGATGATGCTCGTGTTGCCGACGATGCCGAGCACATGATCACTCGCGATCAGCTGCTTAGCGTCAGCGGCAACCTGCGTCGGGTTGCTCTGCTCCTGGATGACGTCGTAGTTGATCGGGTGGCCGTTGATGCCCCCGTTGTCGTTCACGCAGGTGAAGTACGCCTGCGCCATGTTCGTGATGTCGGTGAAGCTGGTACCGGGCTGATTGGTGACGATCGCGCCAAGCGTGATCGGCGTGCCACTAGCCGTCTTACCGTTGCCTAGGCCGCACTTCGGGGCCGCAGCTGCGGACACCCTTGTGCTGTGCTTGGGAGTATTGCCAAACACGTTCGCGACAAGCGTCAAACCGACCGCCAGCGCCACAACGCCCACGGGCAGCACTGCCCGTAAACCGAGCCGTTTCCTCATTGACCTCTCCTCTCCCGTCACCGAAATGATCGGGTTCTGTTCCTACCCCTCCAGGTCGGAACACCAATGGGACGTGCTGGTACTGTAGCGGCAATCGAGGGATGTATGCAACGGCCTAGCGAATCTACGCCAAAGGGCCCCTGCGGGGCTTGGAAAGGCCGATCCTGTATACAACTCGCAGTGGCCGGTCGCCGATCCGCCAGCTCGCCTGCCCAGACCTTTACCACGCGGCAAAGTAACGGGGTCGCGCGCGCGGAGCGCCGTTAATGGGCCGCACGAGCACATCCACATCGCAAACCGTGCACGCGCTGCTGGGGCTGCGTGAGATAGTCCTGAACGGCGAATTTGAACGCGGCGCCCGACTCCCCGAGCTTTCGCTCGTGGAGCGTCTCGGCGTATCGCGAACGCCTGTCCGACTCGCCCTCGTGCGGCTCGAGCACGAGGGACTGCTGCGGGCGTTGCCGTCCGGTGGCTACGCGGTGCGCGAGTTCACCCAGTCCGACATCGCCGACGCCGTCGAGCTGCGCGGGGTGCTCGAGGGAACAGCGGCACGCTTCGCCGCGGAGCGCGGGGCGACCCAACGCGAGCTGCGGGCGCTGCGCGCCGTGTCCGACGAGATCGCGATCGTCGTGCGCCGCGCAGACTACGAATCGTTCGAGCGCTATGTCGGGCTCAACGAGACGTTTCACGCCAAGCTGCTGGACATGGCGGCGAGTCCACTACTGCAGCGCGCGGTTGAGGGGATCACGGCACTGCCATTCGCATCGCCGAGCGCGTTCGTGTTCAGCGAGGCTCAGCTACCCGAATCGCGTGAGATCCTCGTGACTGCTCACGGTCAGCACTGCGCGATGATCGAGGCAATCGAGCGGCGCGAAAGCACGCGTGCCGAAGCGATTGGACGCGAGCATGCACGTGTCGCATTGACCAACCTGCAGATCGTCATGAGCCACGGCGGCGTCCCGATGCGCGTACCGGGGGGTTCGCTCATCAGCCTCCAACAGCAGCCGGAAGCCACCCAGGGGCGGGGACGGTCGGGCATTGGCGCGTTCACGAGCCCAGCGCAGCCAGCCCCAGCGACGTCCGCACAGCCACATAGATCTCCTCGGCCCCAGGCAGGTAGGCGTCCTCGAGCGGCGGGCTGAGCGGCACCGGCGCAAACGGCGCGCCGACCCGCGCGATCGGTGCGTCCAAGGAGTCAAAGGCGGCCGCCTGCACCCGTGCCGCGATCTCGGCGCCGAGGCCGCCGGACTCCACGGCTTCGTGGGCGATCACCAGCCGGTTGGTGCGCTCGACGGAGCTAACGATTACGTCGAGATCGAGTGGTACGAGCGTGCGCGGGTCGATCACCTCGGCCTCGACACCCTCTCGGGCGAGCCGATCAGCCGCCACGAGTGCCTCACCGAGCATCCGCGACAGCGCGACGATCGTCACGTCGTCGCCGGATCGTACGACGCGCGCACTACCAAGCGCCACCGCCGGCGGCGCATCCGGCAGCTCCTCGCGCTTGAAGTAGAGCGCCTTGTTCTCGACGAACACCACGGGGTTTGGATCGGCGATCGCGCTCGCCATCAGGCCAGCGGCGTCCGCAGCGGTGGCGGGCATCACGACCTTCAGGCCGGGAACGTGCGTCAGCCAGCTCTCGAGGCTCTGCGAATGCTGCGCCCCGCCACGGGTACCGGCACCGCCCTGCGTGCGTAGGACGAGCGGCACGGTGAGCTGCCCGCCGGACATCGAGTGTGCCTTCGCCGCCTGGTTGACGAGCGGATCGAGCGCGAGCGTGATGAAGTCGATGAACATGATCTCGAGCACCGGTCTGAGGCCGGCCTGAGCGGCGCCGACGGCGATGGCGCAGATCGCGGCCTCGCTGATCGGCGTGTCGCGCACTCGCGCCGTGCCGAACTCCTCCGCCAAGCCCGCGGTCGCGGTATACGGCCCGCCCTCGGCAACGTCCTCGCCCATCACGAAGACCCGTGGATCGGCCCGCATCGCGATCGCCAGCGCGGCGTTGATCGCCTTCACGTAGGTCGACGAGGCCATCAGCTCGGCGTGCCCGCGGCGTAGACGAGCTGGCCGATCAGCTCGACCGGCGGGTAGGCGCTCGCACGCGCGAACTCGACGGCGCGCTCGACCTCGGAGCGGGCCTCTGCTTCGATCACGGCGAGCTCGTCCTCGGTCAGCCATCCAGCCGCTGTACTCACGCGCGTGAGCTGGACGAGCGGATCCTTCCGCTGCCACTCGTCAGCCGAGAGCGCGTCGCGGTAAGCGACGGCGTCACCCTCGTAATGACCGCGCAGGCGATGCGTCAGGCACTCCAGCAGGAACGGTCCCTCGCCGCCACGCGCGAGCTGAAGGAAGCCACCGAACGCCTCCCATACGGCACGCACGTCACTGCCTTCGACCGTTTCGCGCGCCAGCCCGTAGGGCGCCACTACGTCAGCGACTCGTTCGACCTTCGTGTGTGCGGAGCGCGGCGTGAACTCGGCGAAGCCGTTGTTCTCGCAGACCAGGATCACCGGCAGCTCCCAGAGGGTCGCGAGGTTGATCGACTCGTGGAAGTGGCCGGCCTGCACCGCGCCGTCGCCGAAGAACACGACCGCGACGCTGTCTCCGCCCTCAAGGCGCGGCGCGAGCGCAGCGCCAAGCGCCATCGGGATGTTCCCGCCGACCACACCAGTGGCTCCCATGAACCCGTGCTCGACGTCGACCAGGTGCATCGAGCCCCCCATGCCGCAACAGAGCCCGTCGCTGCGGCCCATCAGCTCGGCGAGCACGCGCTCAAGCGGCGCGCGCTTCGCCAGCGCGTGACCATGTGCGCGGTGACCGCTGTAGACCGCATCGTCGTCGCGCAGCTGACTGCAGACCCCCGCGGCGACACCCTCGCCGCCGATACTGAGGTGGATCAGGCCGTAGACCTCGTCGGCCCGCTTGAGCACGCCGACGCGTTCCTCGAACGCGCGGATCCGCCACATTGTGCGCAGCAGACCGATCGCCGTCGGCGCATCGAAGGCGCCCGCCGCGTCGGGCGGACCGACGGACGCCTTCTTTGCCATCAGGCCGGGACAGGTGCGGTGCCGAGCACGGCGAGCACGGTCGCGACGATCTTCTCTTCGTCCGGCAGCAGGTAGCGCTCCATCGGCTCGCTGTAGGGAATCGATGCGTCGAGCGCCGTGACCTGCTTGATCGGCGCCTTCAGCGACGCGAAACCCGAGTCGGCAACCTCGGCCGCGATAACCGCGGAGGCGGATCCGTGACGCGTCGCCTGGTCGACAAGGACCAGGTGCCCGGTCTTTGCCACTGACTCGAGGATCGTGTCGGTGTCGAGCGGGGCGAGCGTGCGCGGATCGATCACCTCAGCGTCGATCCCCTGCTCGGAGAGCGCCTCGGCGGCCGCGAGCGCGCGATCGACTGTCCAGCCCGTGGCGACGATCGTGACGTCCTTGCCGGGTCGGCGCACCGACGCGACGCCGAACGGGACGAGGTACTCGCCGTCTGGCACCTCGCCGTGCTCGAGCGTCAGCAGGTAGTGATGGAAGTAGCAGACCGGGTTGTCGTCTCGAATCGCAGTCGCCATCAATCCCTTCGCGTCCGCCGCGGTGGACGGCAGCGCGACCTTCAGACCGGGTACGCCAACGAACATCGAGTAGATCGAGCCCGTGTGCTGGCCAGCCCAGCCGGCGGTGAAGCCATAGCCGGCTTTGAGCACGAGCGGCACCTTGACCTTGCCGCCGCTCATGTAGCGGAACCGCGGCGCCTCGTTGACGACCTGGTCCATCGCGACGAGCATGAATTCGGCCATGTAGAGCTCGACGACCGGGCGGTAGCCTGCCAGCGCTGCACCGATGGCCATGCCGATCTCGGCCGTCTCGGAGATCGGCGTCACCCGCACACGGTCGCCGCCGAACGCCTTCAGGAATGGATCGTCGTCCGTTGTCGCGATGTTCTGGCCAAAGTAGAGCACGCTTTCGTCGCGCGCCATCTCGAGCTGGATGGCTTCGCTAATAGCGGCGATGTAGGGAAGTTCGTGTGACATGCTTGCTCGCCTCCTACGCGTAGACGTGGTTGAGGGCCGCTTCGGGCTCCGGCAGCGGGCTCTCGAACGCGAACTCCACCGCGGCCTGCATCTCAGCCTTCGCCGCTGCCGTGATCGCGTCGGCCTCCTCCGCGCTTAGGCTGCCATCGGTAACGAGACGGTGGCGGAAGCGTGGGACCGGATCGCCGCGCAGCGCCGCCTCGTACTCAGCCTTGTCGCCGAAAACCGTGATCGCCTCGTGCTCCGGGTAATGCAGCGGGACACCGGGTGGGGCGATGATGTTGCCGTGGGCGCTCAGCCGGTAGACCTTTGACTCGACGAGTGTCGGGCCCTTACCCGAGCGCGCACGCTCGACAGCCTTACCGACGGCGACGTAGACCTCGACCGGATCACCGCCGTCGACGGTGACACCGGGCATGCTGTAGGCCTTCGCCTTGATCGCGAGTGGCTCACCGGCCGCGGCGTTGGCGTCCTCCTGGTCCGAGCGGGTGACAACGTTGTAGTTGTTGTTCTCCATCACGTAGACGATTGGCAGCTTCCACAGCGATGCGATGTTGAGCGACTCAGCGAAGGCGCCCTGCTTGGACGCCCCGTCACCGAAGAAGCCGAGCACGACCTGCCCCTGCTTGCGGATCTGCGCCGCATAAGCGGCGCCGGTCGCATGGGGGATCCCCTGGCCGACGATTCCGGACGTGCCGAGGAAGCCGACATCGGGGTCGACGAGGTGCATCGAGCCGCCGTAGCCGCCGCACAAACCGGTGCTCTTACCGTAGATCTCGGCCATCATCGCCTTCGAGTCGCTGCCCATCGCCAGCGGATAGCCGTGGCAGCGATATGTGGCGAGGACCTGGTCCCCTTCCGTGAGCGTCGCGAGCGAGCCGACAATCGACGCCTCGGCGCCGTCCGCGAGGTGCGTGTGACCGCGGATCGCGCCCGGGTGCTCCTCGAAGGTGTGCTTGACGCGCTCCTCGAACTCGCGGATCCGTGCCATCTGCGACAGCATCCAGCTCAGCCGCTCCTTATCGAGAGCCTTGGGGTATTTCTCGCTGCTCACGTGAACACTCCTTTCGACTTGGCCTAGGCCACGCCCGCGCGCAGCTGCGACATGCTGGTGTCGTGGGACCGCTGGAAGATGTCCTCCATCGGGAGGTTTCGCAACTCGTCGGAGAGCACCTCGACGCCCCACGGGCCGCTGTAGCCGATCTCGCGGCAGAGCGTCACATACCGCGCAACATCGAATTCGCCCTCGCCCGGCAGCAAGCGATGGTTGACGGTCTCGTCGATCAAGTCAGGCATGTTCTGCCGCCGCCCGTCGCTCAGCTCGACCCAGGTGAGGAGCTCGGGTGGGATCTGCCGCAGGTCGTCGGGTGATATCCCCAGCTTGCCCATATGCCAGGTGTCGACAGCGATGCCGCCGTTCGGCGCGCCGGCACCACCGACGACCTCGAGCACCGCATCGAGCGAGTGCACGTTCACGTCGAACGGCATGAACTCGTAGACGATCGCCGCGTCGTGGTGCTCCGCCGCGTCCGCGCAGAGCTCGGCGAAGCGCTCGGTCACCTGCGGCAGCGGACAGGGCGTGCCCGGGATGTTGCCGACCTTGATGTGGTGCACCGGCAGCGCCGCCGCCGCCTCGAACAAGAGCCTGCGTGTCGCGTCAGAGGCGCTTCGGCGCTCGTCCCCTGGATCGAGGAACCAGTCCATGATGAACTCGAGCTCGAGATAGCTCAGCCCATTGTCCTCAACGATCTGGCGCATCTCGCGCAGCGTGCGCTGCTCGAGGACGTGCTCGAGGTCCGCGTGCCAAATCCCAATTCCTGCGAAGCCAACCCGCTGAGCCTCGGCGCAGCGATCGGCGAAGTCGAACAGGCTCCACTCGCGGCCCACGTGTACCTCGACCGGCCCCGAGACGGTCCAGTAAAGGCCGAGCAGCTCGTCGTCCGCCATCTTGAACCTCTCCTCTCGCCCGTCGGGGACTGCACGGCCCGGCGACCCGCTCCCAAGCAGCCGATCGCACGACCGCCCGATCGAAGCGAAGAGTATCCGGGCGCCAGTCTTACAGCCTGCCTGCGAGCGCTGAGCTTCTTGGACGTCCGTGCTTGCCCCTGCGACGCATCGCCGACGAGCGGCGCGGGTCGCTAAGCTCGGCCCAAGGAGATGGAGGGAGCAACCGTGCCGCTGCGCAGCCTGAAGCCCGACCACGCCGCCGCGCTCGAACGACTCTGCGAACTGATCGCGCCCGGCAGCGCGCGCGTCGGCTCCGTTGTGTACGTGGACGCCGTGCTTGCCGCGATGCCGGCAGGCGGACGTGATGGCATCTTGGCATCGATCGAGCGCCTCGGCGAGCTCGCCGAGGGAGGCGCCGGCGCGCTCGCCGGCGAGGCGTTGACGCCGGACTTCCTGATGCTGCGCGCACTCGCGGTCGAGGCCTACTACAGCGACTTCGTCGCGCTCGGTCACGAGGGGCCAAGCGCGTGGGAGGAGATCGACTTTCGACCGCCACAGGCTGTGCGCCTGCGCAAGGACTGGTCCTATATGGGAATCGGCGGATGAGCGAGCGCTTCGACGTCGTCGTCGTCGGATCTGGCGCTGGCGGCGGCGTGATCGCCGGCGAGCTCGCCCAGCGCGGTCGCTCGGTGCTGCTGCTCGAGCTCGGGCCGCATCGTACGGCCGCCGACTTCACCCGCTGGGAAGCCCACGCTATGCATGACCTGTGGTGGCCGATCCGCTTCGCGATGCCGGCCGGCGATTGGGGGCCGGGTCCTGTCGCGCTCGTCGCGGGCCGCTGCGTCGGCGGTTCGACGACGATCAACACGAAAGTCGCGATGCGCGCCGATGAAGCGGACTTGAGCAAGTGGCACGCGGCGAGCGGACTTGTCGGCGCTGGCGGTGAGCCGTTCGCAGTGGACGACATTGCGCCGTATTACGAACGCGTCGAGCACTATCTCGGAGTGCGCGCGCGCGAGGACTGGTCCGACAGTGTCCGCAACGTCGAGCGCGGCTTCAACGCGCTCGGTGCACATCTCGAAGCGGTCGAGTCCTACACCGACGAGAGCTGCATGCGCTGCGGGTCCTGCCTCCAGGGCTGTCCGACGAATTCGGGCAAGTCGACACAAAACACCTACATCCAGCAGCCTTGGGCACTCGGCAGGCTCACCGTCCGCGCAAACTCGAACGTCCAGCGCGTTCTGACCGAGGAGCACGACGGCACCAACCAGGCGACCGGCGTCGAGTACCTCGACGAGGCTGGCGATTCACATACCGTCGAGGCCGGCGCAGTCGTCGTTGCCGCCGGGACGCTCAATACGCCTGGGCTCCTCGTGCGCTCGGGGCTGGACGACCCGCTGATCGGCAGGAACCTCGGCTTCCACCCGGCGCGTCTCGTGTTCGGGCTGTTCGACGAGCCGCAGGACGCCCACATGGTCTACCCGATCACCTCGCACTGTGCCGACTACCGCCACGACGCCGACGGTGGCTTCGTGATCGAGGCTGTGACGATGCAGGATCCGATCGGCTTCGCCGTCAACCTGCAGGATGAGCACGGGCCGATGTGGGGCGAGCCACTCGCAGCGGCGGTTCGCCGCTTCCGCTACTGGACAGGACTGCTGGTCATGGTGAGCGACGACAACAACGGCACCGTGCTCACGGACGAGAACGGCGGCGAGGGCTTCACGGCCGACTTCCAGCCACACGAAGTCGAGCGCATCGACGACGCCCTCGACTTCACGCGAAAGGTGCTCGAGGCGTCCGGGGCGAAGCAGCTCGCCTGGACGGGTCTCGTGACAACCCACATCCAGGGCAGCTGCCGGATGGGGAGCGACCCCGAGCGGTCGGTCGTCGATGCTAACTGCGAGGCCCACAGAGTCAAGCGCCTGTTCGTCGGCGACGGCTCGATCGTGCCACGGACCCTATCGGCCAACCCGTCGCTGACGATCATGGCGCTCGCGACGAGGCTCGCCGACCACCTCGACGCCGATCGCGACGGCTACCTTTCGCGCCAAGCGGCCCAGGTCGCCTGAACAGAGGAGATTGTCGTCGTGAGCCCGAAGAAGCCTGGCGGTCCGGCAAGCAGCAAGAAGCCCGTTGTGCTCTACGGCGCCAGCGGGTTCTCCGGTCGACTGATCGCGGAGTTTCTGCGCGAGTACAAGGTCCCGTTCATCGCCGCCGGGCGCGATAAGAAGCGCATCCAGGATGTCCTCGACGGCGTTCCCGGAATCAGCACCGCGACCTACGAAGTGGCGGAGGTCGAGCACTCCGTCGACGCGCTGGCTGGCCTGTTCGATGGCGCACGCGTCGTCTGCAACGCGACCGGACCGTGCTTCCGCTACGCGCCGACCGTCGTCGAGGCGGCGCTGAAGGCCGGCTGCCACTACCTCGACACCGGCGGCGAAACACCCTGGGTTCGGCGATGCAGCGAGCAGTGGAGCGAGCAGTTCGCCGAGCTGGGCCTGCTGCTCGGACCCGCCACGGCCTACATGTCGGCGACCGCCGAGATTGCGGCGCGGATCGCGATCGAGAACGCACCAGGGATCGACACGCTCGAGATCCTCTCGATGTTCAAGGGGAACCCTTCATACGGCTCCACGCAGACGGTCTACGGGCAGCTCGTCTACGGCTCGATCTACCTCGAGGACAACGAGTACCGCGACTGGCCGCCGCTGACGGTGCTCGACGTCACGATCCCCGGATCGATCACGACGCACCAGGCTCTGCCGTGGGGCGGCTTCCCACACCCCGTGTGGTTCAAGGAGCACCCGCAGATCGCCAACGTCCGCTCATTCGGCGGCATCCTCGACCCGCTCATCATGCAGGGCGTGATCGCCGGTGAGCGAGACTACGAGGAGAAGCTCAAGCCGCTGCCACTCGAGGAGCAGGAGCGGATCCTCTCGGATCTTGCGGCGGCCGCCCAGAGCGCCACGCCGCCGCGCGAAAACCGTCGCGAGAATCGCACGGTCGATGTCGTGATGGGTCGCGGCAACCTCGAAACCGCGCACGTCGTTGTCCACGGCGCTGGCGCGTACCTACAGACCGGACTGATCCAGGCCTTCGCTGCGCATCATCTCGTCTACCAGCCGCCGAGGAAGGTTGGCTTCGCCTCGCCGGGCGAAGCGTTCGGTCATCGCGCACTGCAGGCGGCGCTCGAGGCCTACGGCTTCATCCGCGTGCGCGTCATGTCCTAAGAGCGCGAGCCGCGCGTCACCCGCCCGGCTGGCGCAGGCCCAGAAGCCGCGCGGCGTTCTCCTTGAGGATCAGCGGTCGCACCTCCGGCTTGATCGGCAGCTCGTCAAACGCGGCGAGCCAACGTTCTGGCGTCAGCGCCGGGTAGTCGGTCCCGAACATCACCTTGTCCCTGAGGAGCGTGTTCGCGTACTGCACGAGCTGCGGGGGGAAGTACTTCGGCGACCAGCCCGAGAGGTCGATGTAGACCTGCGGCTTGTGGACCGCCACAGCGAGCGCCTCGTCCTGCCAGGGGACCGAGGGGTGCGCGAGGATGATTGGCATGTCCGGAAAGTCGGCCGCGACGTCGTCGAGATGGATCGGGTTCGAGTACTTCAGCCGGATCCCGCCGCCGCCGCGCTGACCGGCACCGAGGGCAGTCTGGCCGGAGTGGAACACGGCCGGGAGGCTATGTTCGGCGATCACTTCGTAGAGCGGGTAGGCGAGCGGATCGTCGGGAAAGAACTGCTGGTAGCTCGGGTGGAACTTGAAGCCGCGCACGTCGAACTCGTCGATCAGGCGCCGCGCCATCGCAACGCCCTCGGCTCCGCGCCGCGGGTCGACGCTCGCGAACGGGATGATCACGTCGGCGTGCTCGGCCGCCAGCCCAAGCACCTCATCGTTGTCGACGGGCAGCGTCTCGTCCATCTGGTCGACGATGAACACGACAGCGGCCATCCGCCGTTCGCGATAGAAGTCGGCCATCTCGGGCAGCGTCATCGGCACGACCCCGCCGAACGTGTCGGCAAGCGAGCCCTCGGCCGAGCCGTACTCATGGCCCGCGCCGGCGACCGACGTCATCACGTGCGTGTGCACATCGATCGCAACGAGCGCGTCGACGTCGATCGCGGATCGGGCCGGTGTGCTCATTCAAGCGGCGGGAGGACGATCCCGTAGGTTTGCTCGTAGGCCCCCAAGCTCGTGGGCCAGGCCTCAGCGATCGCGTCCGGGCTCCAACCTCCGTCAGCGTAGGCGACCGCCACCTCAGTTGGATGAGACCAGATCGACAGCTTGTCGCCACCGATGCCGATGCACTGACCGGTGATCGCCGCGGACTCATCCGATGCGAGGAAGACGACCAGCGGCGCGGCATCCTCGGGCGGCCCGAGCGCGTGCTGCTGGCGCAGGCGACGCGGCAGCGGCCTGCCCGCCGCGACGGCGTCGGCGAATGGCGCATAGATCGGGATCGTTGCGACCATCGCGGTAAATGCCGTCGGGATGATCGCGTTGACGGTGATCTTCTCGCGCGCGCACTCCATCGCCCAAGTGCGCGCGAACGCCGCGATCCCGGCCTTCGCCGCAGCGTAGTTGGTCTGGCCAAAGTTCCCCCGCTGACCCGCCGGGGAGCCGACCAGAATCAGGCGGCCGCCCTCCCCTTGCTCCTTCAACTGCACGACAGCCGCGCGGGCGCAGGCGAATGTGCCGCGGAGGTGGGTTGCGATCACGGCGTCGAAGTCCTCGTCTGACATCTTCCAGAGCACGCGGTCGCGCAAGATGCCGGCATTCGTACACATCACATCGAGGCGCCCGAACTCGCTGACCGCGCGAGCAACGAGGGCGCTCGCGACGGCCGTCTCCGCTACCGACCCCAGCTCGACGACAGCGCGCCCGCCGCGGCTCTCGATCAACCCCGCAAGCTCTGTCGCAGGATCGCCATCCGTGTCGTTGATGACGACCGCGGCGCCCGCGTCGGCGAGCGCCACGGCGTAGGCGCGGCCGAGCCCGCGAGCGCTACCGGTGACGATCGCGACCTTCCCAGCGAGCTGGAGGGGCGTCGTCACGCGTAGTAGCGGATCAGGGACTCGGCGACCAGGCACGGCTTCGGCGCGCCTTCGATCTCGCCCGTCACAAGCAGCTTGATCTGCACACCGCCATCGATCGCCGCGACGCCTTGCAGCGTCGCGCCAGCTCGAATCCGCGAGCCGACCCGTACCGGCGACGGGAAGCGCACGCGATCGAGCCCATAGTTGACACCAACCCCGCCGAGATCGACCCGAATCAGCGCTGAGGCGAGCGGCACGAGCAGCGCAAGCGTGAAGAAACCGTGGGCGATCGTGCCGCCAAACGGGCCCTCCTTCGCACGCTCCGGGTCAGTATGAATCCAGTAGGTGTCCTGCGTCACCTCGCCGAAGCGGCTGACTTCGTCCTGTGTCACGGTGTACCAGTCCGTGTAGCCGAGGTGCGAGCCGTCGAGCCTGTTTAGATCGTCGAGACTCGTTGCGACGGCCGTTGTCTCTCCTGGTTGCGACACAGCTCTCCTCCCGCACGTGGCTGGACGTGAACGTCAGCTGGATTGAACGTTATGCGATTGAGCTGATCTGCCTGGCGTGAGCAGTCGAGATCGACTCCTTCGCGGCGCTCACAGTCGAAGACGTGAAACTATCGCTGTTCGAGCTGTGGCGACGTTCCCCGCCCTTGGGGTAGGGGATCCTGCTCTTCCGGGCGTTGTCTCAGCGTCGAGTCGCGTTTACGGTCTTTTGGACAATGAGTTCGGCTTACATCGTCGGCGTTGGGCAGACTGCGTGTGGCCGCTTTGCTGACGCGACGGTCGCGAGTCTCGCGATCGCGGCGCTCGATGCAGCGCTCGCCGACAGTGCGATGGAGCCCGGGCGGGTGGACGCGATCTTCTTCTCGAACGCACTATCGGGATTGATGACCGGCCAGGAGTGCGTACGTGGACAGGTCGCCCTGCGTCATTCACGCTACGGGGGGATCCCGATCGTCAACGTCGAGAACGCCTGTGCGAGCGGGTCGAGCGCGCTTCACCTGGCTTGTCAGTCGATCGATGCGGGCGCCTACGAGACGGTCGCCGTGGTGGGCTCGGAGAAGATGTCGGATCCCGATCGACGCAAGCCGATCGTCGCGCTTGCTGGCGCGGCCGACGTCGCGCTGCTAGCCGACAGATCGAAAGACCACAGCGTCTTTATGGACAGTTACGCCGAGCGTGCCGGCCGCCGGATCGAGATATATGGATGGACAGCCGCCGACTACGCCGAGGTCGTCGTCAAGAACCGCCGCAACGCCAAGAACAATCCGATCGCCCAATACCGCGACGAGATGACTCTCGCGGAGGTACTTGCGAGCAGGATGATCAGCGAGCCGTTGACGTTGCCGATGTGCTCGCCAATCGGCGACGGAGCGGCGGCACTCGTGCTGAGCGGCACGCACTTCGGCGGGAGCCGGGAGATTCGTGTGCGGGCGAGCGCGGTTAGCGCGACCGGTGGCCCGGGCCCGGGCTCGGTCGTGCAGCGCGCGACCGCCACAGCGCGCGAGCAGAGCGGGATCGACCCGAACGATGTGGGTGTGATCGAGGTGCACGACGCGACCGCGTCCGCCGAGCTCGAGGCCTACGAGCAGCTCGGCCTCGCGGCCGAGGGCGAGGGGAACCGCCTGATCTCAGAAGGCCGAACGGTCCTGGGTGGGGCGCTGCCGGTTAACACGGGTGGTGGCCTGCTCTCGCGCGGTCATCCAGTCGGCGCGACCGGCGTGCTGCAGATCGTCGAGCTCGTCGGGCAGCTCCGCGGTGGCGCCGGCGCGCGCCAGGTCGACCCGATCCCCAGGCTCGCACTCGCGCAGAATGCCGGCGGTTTCGTCGAGGGCGACAACGCCGTGGCGGTCGTGACGATCCTCGAGCGCGAGTCCTAGCGATGATCACGGTCGTTGGGTCGATCGCGTTCGACTCGGTCAAGACTCCGTCTGGCGAGCGTGAGCGGATCCTCGGTGGTGCCGCGACGCACTTCGCGCTGGCCGCGTCGTTCTTCACCGAGGTGCGCGTGGTAGGACCGGTCGGCGATGACTTCGATGATGCGGCGTACGCGGTGTTGCGCACGCGCGGGACGAACACGGATGACGTTGAGCACGTACGCGGCGGCAAGAGCTTCTTCTGGGCTGGTGAGTACGGCTGGGATCTGAACTCGAGGGAGACACTCGACACACAGCTGGGCGTATTCGCGAGCTTTCAACCAAAGCTCAGCCCAACGTCGCGTGAGTCGGATGTCCTATTCCTCGCGAACATCCAGCCCGATCTACAGCGTGACGTGCTCGAGCAGTGCCGGGACGCCAGGTTCGTCGCGCTCGACTCGATGGACCTCTGGATCGAAACCGCCCGCGACTCGCTGCTCGAGACGATCACGGGCGTCGACTGCGTGATCCTCAATGACATCGAGCTCCGCCAGCTCACGCGTCAGCCTAATGTTGTCTCGGCCGCGCGTCAGCTGCTCCGCTGGGGGCCGAGCGTCGTCGTCGCAAAGCAGGGCGAGTATGGCGCCACGCTCGTCAGCGCAGACGACTTCTTTGCTGTGCCCGCCTACCCACTGGAGACGGTCGTCGACCCGACCGGAGCCGGTGACACCTTTGCCGGTGGGTTCCTCGGCTATCTCGCGCAGGCCGCCGCCGACATCGATCGGATGATGCTGCGCCAGGCGATGGTTTACGGAACGGTCCTGGCGTCATTCAACGTTGAGGGGTTCGGCACCGACCGGGTCGCTCAACTGAGCAATCGAGCGATCCAGGAGCGCGTCAATGAGCTGCTCGGCTTCACGCACGTGACGCCTGTCTTGGCCGACCTGCGTGGTTGAAGACAGCGCCCCGACGCGTCGACCGTCTGACGATTCACCAGATCCCCTCCCTTGGGGTAGGAGAGTCTCCCCTTACGGGCGTTGTCGGACTGGCAACCCGGGGCTAGCGTGGCTGATGGCACCTACCTCCTCCTTGGTAGTCAGCCAGAGCACCAAATTGTTCTCGGCCTCGCGTGACGTTTGCAACCCGAAGGGCTGCTAACGGCGCGGAGGTCGAGGGCGACGACATAACCGAGAGGCGGAGAGGGATGGCAAGAACCAAGGTGGTCGCCGGTCGCGTCGCAAGTGGTCCGCGCGTGGCCGAGGCGTTCACAGCTGCCGATCGGCCGCCTGCAGTTGGCGTGCATCTGGTCGGTAGCGTGCCATTGGGCAGCGCTGAAGAGGTTTTCCGGCGTGTCGCCGGGGCGCTGGGTGAGCGGTTGCGCCGGATCCCGGACGGTGAGACCGGTCCGCGTACGGATTGGATCCTTTGGCAGTACCCGGTGTTTTGCGCGCTACCGCAGTTCGAGGTTGGCCCACCCGGTGACTCGACCTACCGCTCGCTGCCGAAGCTGAGGCTCCGGCCCGGTGTAGCGGCTGGGGATGTCGCGTTCGACGCGCTCGGTTACGCCGAGACGGCGATCGCCTCCTACCGCGTGTTTGCGAGGCTCAAGCGGGACGGCGTGATCCCGTCCCATTGCCGCTTCCAGGTGTGTCTGCCGACGCCGCTCGCTCCGGTCAGCGCGTTCGTCGCACCTGAGTATCAGGCGGAGCTCGAGACTGTCTATGAGGCGGCGCTGCTCGACGAGCTGGCGCAGATCGTCGCGGCGGTTCCGGCCGACCAGCTCGCGGTGCAGTGGGATGCCCGAGCCGAGTTCGCGATTCTCGAAGGGTTCAGTGCGGCCTGGTTCAACGACGTGCGTGGTGGCGTACTGGAACGCTTACTGCGGCTCTCCCGCCATGTCCCGGCCGAAGTCGAGCTTGGCTTCCACCTCTGCTACGGAGATGAGACTCACGGTCACTTTGTCGCGCTCGAGGACTCCGGCAAGCTGGTGGAGATCGCCAACGCGCTGGCCGCGAGCCTGTTCCGGCCGCTCAACTGGCTGCATATGCCGGCGCCACACGTCGAGGCCGAGGAGTATTTCGCGCCGCTCGACGCGCTGGCGTTGCAGCCGGAGACCGAGCTCTACCTCGGCTTGCTCCACCGCGACGACACGGTTGACGGGGCGCTAGAGCGGATCGCAGCAGTGTCACGCCACATCCAGGGCTTCGGCATCGCCACCGATTGTGGCTGGGGGCGCGGTGGCTCCGAGGCAGTCGACGCATTGCTCGAATTACACCGGCTTGCCTCCAGGCCGCTTCCGACTTCAGTCTTGGAGGCTGGCGCGGGCAACTTCTCCTGGCCTGAGGGGTTCGTTCCGGTGCTGGATGAGGAGTGGACGACGCAGCCGATCGATGACACTGCGCTCGCCTACGACCATGTCGACGAACACGGCTGGTACAGCAACCTGAACCCGACCGTCGAGGCCCTGGCCGCCACGGTGCGCGACGGCGACGTCGTGCTCGACTACTCGGGCGGGACCGGGATCCTGCTCGATCGCGCGCGCCTGCGGATCTTCTCGCGTCCGGTCGGCTGGCTGATCGTTGATGCCTCGGCGAAGTTTCTTCGCGTCGCGCTTGAGAAGTACCGCGACGACCCGCGTTTCGCAGTTCGGCTACTGCGCTTCCTCAAAGATGAGAAGCGTCTGCAGACGCTCGACGAAGTGCTCGGAGAGGAGCTGCTCACTCGCGGCGTGGACGTGATCGTCGCTGTGAACGCGATCCACCTCTACCCCGATCTCGGCGAGGTTGCAAGCGCTTGGGTACGGGCGCTCCGTCCCGGCGGCAAGGTGCTCATCAACTCCGGCAATCTGCGCAACCCGCGCGCCGCCGCGGCCGAGTGGATCCTCGATGAGACGGTCTGGGTGATCAACGACATTGGCGAGGCGATCGTCCGCAGCGAACCGGCATACGCCAAGTACCGGCCGGTGCTCGATGACACGGAGCGGATGAAGGCCCACGCAGAGCAGCGCGACCGCGTGTTCCTAAAGCCGCGGCCGCTCGAGTACTACACGACCGCACTGGAAAGCGCCGGGCTCGTCGTGACCGACGTGCATGAGCGGACGATCGTCGCGGATGTGCACGAGTGGTTCGAGCTGATGACCGCATACCACGAATCCGTGCTCGGCTGGGTCGGTGGCACGCCGAAGCTCGACGGCAAGACCGCGAGTGCTGAGGAGCTCAAGGATCGCCTGGCGATCATGCGCCGCGCAATGGAGACCGCGTTCGCCGGACGCAGCGAGTTCAACGCGTGCTGGACCTACATCAGCTGCGAAAAGCCCCTAACGGCCTGAGCACAGGACGAGCGAGGCTAACAGCGCTATGCGTGAGCTGACAGAGCGACCGGATGCCGAGCAGAGAAGCCCGCTCGGTGACGTTTTGCGTCGTCACGGAGCGACGATGACCGTGCGTCATGGCCGACCCGTCGCCGCGCACTTTGGCTCGATGGCGACGGAGACGGCGGTCTGCACGGGCACATTGGGTATTGCGGATCGCTTCGACCGCACAACGCTCAAGCTGTGGGGCGAGCCGATGGACGTTTGTCTCGCGCTCGCCGCACTCGACCGCCTACCGCAGCGAACGTGGTCCTCGCCGCTCACCGCGCGTGGCGCGATCGTGCGCTGTGAACGCGCCGACATGGCCGTGTGCCTCGACGCGCTGTGTCGCTTCGAAGACGCAGTCGCCGTCGACGTCAGTGACCAGTACGCAGCGATCGAGGTGATCGGTCCTCGCGCCCAAGCGTTGCTGGAGGCATCGGGATTCGACGCGCAAAACGCGCCGCCGATCGTGCTGAGCGAGGCCGATGGTGCATTCGAGGTGCTCGTCGCGCGCGAGCGCGGGCCCGAAGTGTGGGACCAGCTGCTCGCTGTCGGCGGTCCGTTAGGGGTCGCGTGCGTCGGGATTGAGGCGATCGAGCATCTCGCCGCGGCGCGCCGGTTCCGCTAGTCGTCTCACGCCGAATCGATCAGACAAACTTAATCGCGACGAAAGGGGCCGATATGCCCGGTGGGTCCAGGGAGTACTTGTTTACGTCTGAATCTGTGACGGAAGGGCATCCGGACAAGGTTGCGGACCAGATTTCCGATGGGGTGTTGGACGCCGTGCTGCGCGAGGACCCATACGGTCGCGTCGCCTGCGAGACGCTCGTGAACACAGGCCTCGTGGTTGTCTCAGGGGAGATCTCGACTGCTGCGACGCTCGATGTTCAGGAGATCGCCCGCGAAACGATTCGCGCGATCGGCTACATCGATGCAGATCTCGGCTTCAGCGCGGACTCGTGTGCGGTGCTCAATGCGATTGACAAGCAATCGCCAGACATTGCGCAGGGCGTGAATAACGCCATCGAGGCACGGGCTGACGCGAGGGCCGATGACGAGCTCGATGTCGCCGGGGCGGGTGATCAGGGGATGATGTTCGGCTACGCGACGCGTGAGACCGACGAGCTGATGCCGCTGCCGATCGCGCTCGCGCACAAGCTTGCGGAGCGCCTCGCCGCGATCCGCAAGGACCAGACGCTCCCATACCTGCGTCCTGACGGGAAGACGCAGGTCTCGGTCCGCTACCGCGACGGCCGCCCAGTCAGCGTCGAGAAGCTGCTGATCTCCACCCAGCACGAAGCGGGCGTCGAGTCCAAAATCCGCGACGATCTCTGGGAGCACGTCGTCAGGGCGACCCTCCCGGCTGAGCTATACGACGAGAACGAGCTCCGGGCGAACTTTCTCGTCAACCCGACGGGCCGGTTCGTGATCGGCGGGCCCGTCGGTGACTGCGGCCTCACCGGGCGCAAGATCATCGTCGACACATACGGCGGCATGGCCCGCCATGGCGGTGGCGCGTTCAGCGGCAAGGATCCCTCGAAGGTCGACCGCTCCGCCGCGTACGCGGCGCGCTGGGTCGCGAAGAATGTAGTCGCAGCCGGACTCGCGGATCGGTGCGAGGTGCAGGTCGCCTACGCGATCGGTGTCGCGCACCCCGTGTCGGTGATGGTCGAGACTTTCGGCACCGAGACGATCCCCGAAGACCGCATCGCCGAGCTCGTCAGCGAGCACTTCGACCTGCGGCCTGGGGCATTCCGCGAAGAGCTCCGGCTACACCGCCCGATCTACCAGCAGACAGCTGCCTATGGGCACTTTGGCCGCGCAGGCGAGGACTTCACATGGGAGCGCACCGATAAGGCTGATGCGCTCCGTGCCGCAGCCGGCCTTGAGGCCGCTGCGGCCGTCGCCTGAGCAAGCGGCATCGACCCTGCCGCCACGCCAACCGATGGAGATCGCATGAGTGAGACCGCTACGCGTAGCGCCCGGGACTTTAGGGTTGCCGACCTGTCGCTTGCCGCGTTCGGGCGTAAGGAGATCGAGCTTGCCGAGCATGAGACGTGACAACCACTACTACGGCGACCCTGCGCGTGATTGTCTCCTGTCCTGACGGTCCCGGGATCGTGGCCGCGGTGTCGCGCTTCCTGTTTGAGGTCGGAGCGAACATCGTTCGCTCCGACCAATACTCGACCGGTCCCGCCGACGGCGCGTTCTTTCTGCGGATGGAGTTCACGATCCCGGAGGAGAGCCAGACAGGCGTCGCTGAACGGTTTGGGAGCGAAGTCGCCGACGAATTCGGCATGACCTGGCGGTTCTCGAACGCTGCCACGCGTAAACGGCTCGCGATCCTCGTCTCACGTCAGGACCACTGCCTGCTCGATCTCTTATGGCGCTGGCGGCGCGGCGCCTTGGATGCCGAGATCGTTCTCGTCGCGTCCAACCACCTCGACCTCCGAGAAGCGGTCGAGTCGTTCGACGTGCCGTTCCACCACACGCCCATCGATCCAAGCGAGAAAGCGAAGGCCGAAGCCGCGCTCCTCGGTCTGCTCGCTGAGAGCTGCGACGTCATCGTGCTTGCCCGGTATATGCAGATCCTTAGCGGCGACTTCCTCACGCGCGTGGAAGTGCCACTTATCAACATCCATCACTCGTTCCTGCCGGCGTTCGCCGGCGGCCGCCCGTACGAGCAAGCGTGGAAGCGGGGCGTCAAGCTCGTCGGAGCAACTGCCCACTACGTCACCGAACAGCTCGATGCCGGCCCGATCATCGAACAAGACGTCATTCGCGTCACCCACCGCGATGACGTGCGCTCACTCACTCGCCTCGGAGCCGACATCGAACGCGACGTGCTCGCACGCGCCGTCGAGTGGCATTGCCAAGACCGCGTGCTGCTCCATGGCAACACGACAATCGTGTTCTGATCGACGGACGCCAAGATGCTTCAGCTGCGATATCTAAGACTTGGCGCCGAGGTTCTCCCGGCAGCCGGATGACGGCCGACGCTTTGCGACGAGTTGGAAAAGTCGGCGTCGTGGGAGGCGGGATCATGGGTTCCGGGATTGCCGAGGTATGCGCCAGGAGCGGACTTGCGGTCGCGCTCGTCGAGGCCGACGCCGCCGCGGCCAAGCGCGCCCAGGATCGCGTCGCGCGGTCTCTCGAGCGGGCAGTGAAGGGCGCCAAGCTCGAGGCCGCAGCCGCGGAGCAAGCCCTCGATCTGCTGCACTGCACCCACGATCTCGCCGCGCTTGCGGATCGCGAGCTGGTGATTGAAGCAGTCGTCGAGGACAAGGCAGCAAAACTCGCGGTATTCGCGGCGCTAGCCGACATCGTCGTGAACACCAACGCGATCCTCGCGTCGAACACATCTTCGATCCCGATCGTCGAACTTGCCGCGCCACTCGGAGTCCGGGCTGACCACGTGCTCGGGCTGCACTTTTTCAACCCCGTCCCGGTACTGTCGCTGGTCGAGATTATCCCGTCATTGCTGACGGATCCAGCCGTTACGGAGCGCGCGCGCAGGTTCGTCGTCGACCAGCTCGGCAAGGACCCAATAGTCGCTCCGGACCGCGCAGGGTTCACGGTCAACGCGCTCCTAATACCTTACGTGCTGGCAGCAATTCGGATGTTTGAACAGGGATTGGCTAGCGCCGAGGACATCGATCAAGGGATGGTCAAGGGCTGCGCTCACCCGATGGGGCCGTTGGCGCTCGCCGATCTCATCGGACTCGACACTGTGCTCGGCGTTGCCGAGAGCCTGTACGCCGAGCACCGCGAGCAGCTCTTTGCACCACCACCCCTGCTGCAGCGCCTCGTAGCGGCCGGACTGCTTGGGCGCAAGAGCGGCCGAGGCCTGTACAGCTACCCGTAGGTACCGCGCCGTTGTAGACCAATCGTTCGATCGAGAGGACATTCTGCTCGAGCCGCATACCACCTGACTCGTTCCGGCGCAATGTCGCGTGTCAGTCCGAGGGTCGTGGCAGCCTTGCGCGAACGTGACGAGCCCGTTTGATCCAATCGCCGAGGCGCGACGCCAGTGGCTGGCGCATTGGGACGATGCTGCGGCGCCATCGATGACGGCTGTGACCTCGCTCATGCGGGTGCATCAGATCCTCCTGGCGCGCTTGACGGCAACATTGAAGCCCTGGGAGCTTTCATTCGCGCGATATGAGGCGCTGATGTTGCTCTACTACAGCCGGCGCGGTTCGCTTCCACTGGGCAAGATGGGGGCGCGCCTTCAGGTGCATCCAACGAGCGTCACGCATATAGTCGACGGGCTCGAGCGAATGGACCTTGTGAGGCGCGAGGCTCACGAGAGCGACCGCCGTGCGACACTCGCGTCGCTCACGCCAGCCGGGCGCGAGGTAGCAGCGGCAGCAACGCAAGCGCTCAACGAAGCTCGGTTTTGCACCGCACCGCTGTCGACCGCCGAGCTGGAGCGGCTGACCGTCACGCTGCGGCGGATCCGCCTCGACGCCGGCGATTTTCAGCCTGACTAGCGCATGCTCCTCGCGATCACGATGCGCTGAATCTCGTTTGTGCCTTCGTAGATCTGCGTCAGCTTGGCGTCGCGCATCATGCGCTCGACTGGGTATTCGGTGACGTAGCCAAAGCCACCGAGGATCTGCACGGCCTCTGTTGTTACGGCCATCGCGGTGTCTGAGCAGAACAGCTTCGCCATAGCCGAATACTTTCCGAAATCGCCTTCGCCGCGATCAGTCTTGGCGGCAGCGCGGTAGAGCAGCTCACGGCCGGCGGCGCAGCCGGTCTCCATGTCGGCGAGCTTGAACTGGATCGCCTGGTGCTCATTCAGTGGCGTGCCGAAGGTGACCCGTTCGCGCGCGTACGCGGCCGCGTAATCGGTCGCGCCTTGGGCGATACCGAGCGCCTGCGCCGCGATACCCAAGCGGGAGTGGTCGAGTGTCCGCAGCGCGATCTTGAAGCCGTCACCCACGTCGCCGATCACGTTCTCATCCCCCACGAAAACGTTCTCGAGAACAGGCTGGCCGGTTGGCGAGCCTCGCATCCCCATCTTGTGTTCGAGCCGACTTATCGAGAACCCGGGGCTGTTGGCCTCGACGAGAAACGCTGTGATTCCCTTGGTCGGCGCGATGTCGGGATCGCTAACGGCGAATACGACATAGGCGTCGGCGACGCCACAGTTGCTGATCCAGCTCTTTACACCGTTGAGAACCCAGCCGTGCTCTGCGCGCGTCGCCCGCGTGCGCATCGCTGCTGGGTCAGAGCCGGCGTCTGGCTCTGAGAGTGCGAATGCTCCAAGCCACTCCCCGGCCGCGAAACGCGGAAGCACGCGCTCCTGCAGCTCGGTCGATCCGGCGATCTTGATCGGAAGCGTCGCGAGATCCTGGACGGCAAGGATAAGCGCCGAGGACGCGCACGCCTTTGCGATCTCCTCGATCGCGAC
>Ga0302178_10000551_pt1 | contig 33719 bp, 32 predicted proteins | sample I_Palsa_E1_3_FD_198790 | JGI IMG/M metagenome (GOLD analysis project Ga0302178, IMG submission 198790) | Peat permafrost microbial communities from Stordalen Mire near Abisko, Sweden - I_Palsa_E1_3 | ecosystem: Environmental > Terrestrial > Soil > Palsa > Peat permafrost | place: Sweden... | reverse complement strand
AACTGAAAGACAAGCTCCAGAACATGGGCGCGCAGATGGTCAAAGAAGTGGCATCGCGCACCAGCGACAACGCTGGCGACGGTACCACCACGGCTACCGTGCTGGCTCAGTCCATCGTTCGCGAAGGCATGAAGTATGTTGCTTCGGGCATGAACCCGATGGACTTGAAGCGCGGTATCGACAAGGCAGTGATCGCCGCGATCGACGAACTGCGCAAGATCAGCAAGCCCTGCACCACCAACAAGGAAATCGCTCAAGTCGGTTCGATCTCGGCTAACAGCGATTCGTCGATCGGCGATCGTATCGCTGAAGCGATGGCCAAGGTTGGCAAGGAAGGCGTGATCACGGTTGAAGACGGCAAGTCGCTGGAAGACGAACTGGAAGTGGTCGAAGGTATGCAATTCGATCGCGGCTACCTGTCGCCGTATTTCATCAACACCCCGGAAAAGCAAGTCGCGATTCTCGAAAACCCGTTCGTGCTGCTGCACGACAAGAAGATTTCGAACATCCGCGATCTGTTGCCGATCCTGGAACAAGTGGCTAAGGCTGGCCGTCCGCTGCTGATCATCGCAGAAGACGTCGAAGGCGAAGCATTGGCTACGCTGGTGGTCAACAACATCCGCGGCATCCTGAAGACCACCGCTGTTAAGGCACCGGGCTTCGGCGATCGTCGTAAAGCCATGCTGGAAGACATCGCGATCCTGACCGGCGGTCAAGTTATCGCTGAAGAAACCGGTCTGACGCTGGAAAAAGCTGGCCTGGCAGAACTCGGTCAAGCCAAGCGTATCGAAGTCGGCAAGGAAAACACCATCGTTATCGACGGTGCAGGCGAAGGCAAAAACATCGAAGCGCGCGTCAAGCAGATCCGTGCCCAGATCGAAGAAGCTACGTCGGACTACGACCGTGAAAAATTGCAAGAACGCGTGGCCAAGCTGGCCGGCGGTGTTGCAGTGATCAAGGTTGGCGCGGCTACCGAAGTCGAAATGAAAGAAAAGAAAGCACGTGTTGAAGATGCTCTGCACGCAACTCGCGCAGCCGTGGAAGAAGGTATTGTTCCTGGCGGCGGCGTTGCACTGATCCGTGCTCGTCACGCGATCACCAACCTGAAAGGCGCAAACGCCGATCAGGACGCAGGTATCAAGATCGTGCTGCGCGCGATGGAAGAGCCGCTGCGTCAGATCGTCACCAACGGTGGCGAAGAAGCCAGCGTGGTGGTCGCAGCTGTTGCAGCCGGTACGGGCAACTATGGCTACAACGCAGCAACCGGCGAGTACGTCGACCTGGTTGAAGCCGGCGTGGTTGACCCCACCAAGGTAACCCGCACCGCACTGCAAAACGCAGCTTCGGTTGCTGGCCTGTTGCTGACGACCGACTGTGCTGTGTCGGAATCGGCTAAGGAAGACGCAGGTATGCCAGGTGGTGGTGGCATGGGCGGCATGGGCGGTATGGGTGGCATGGGTATGGACATGTAATTCGGTCCAGACCAGCTGGTCGTATCGAAGGGCGGGCGCCTCGTGCGCCTGCCCAAAAAAAAACGCAGATTCGTCTGCGTTTTTTTACGTCTGTTGACAAGGCGGCGCTTCAACTCCGCCCAATAACCGGCGCGGCGCCGCGGGGGTTCAGCGCCACACTGGCTTCGCTACGCGATTCTTTGAGGGCTTGATTGTCGCCATCTTCCTCGCCATCCTCGCCATCCTCATCTTTATCCTCGATCTTGGCCCAGAAGAAGCGATCGGGGATATAGGCGCCCATACCCGGGCGGAAAGCGAAACGATTCACCTGATGCAAGTATTCCTGGGCTTCGCGGATCGCATCGGGCGGCTCCAGCCCATTGGCCAGCAAGGCGGCAATGGCGGCTGCGAGGGTGTCGTTGGTGCCCAGAATACGATAGGGTTCGCGCTCCCAGCTATCTTGTCGGATCTGTCCTTCCTCGCCGTATAGGGTGTAAATAGTCTGCAAAGTGCCGCTATCGCCCGATAAAATATATTCGCAACCTTGCGACAGAATTTCGTTGATCGCGTGATCGAGGGCCGGTGCTTCCGCGTCGCTATCGGGCTGCGCCAGTTGCAGCAAGTTGGCCTGATCGGCAACCAGCACGGTGGTTTGGGGCGCCAGCAACTCGGCGATGGCTTCGCGCAATTCGTCGGCCGATAGCACATGCTCATCGTCGAGCGTAAAGTCGGGGACCAGTATCAGTGGGATTTCATCATAGTCGGCCACGACTTCGGCAATCGCCGAGACAATTTCCGCGCGCGTCGTGGCGCCGATCTTGAACGCCGCAATGGGCATATCCTCCAGCAGCTTACGTGCTTGCGTGGCAACGGTTTCCGGATCGATGCTGGTGACCTCGTCGCAACCGGCGGAGTCGCTGACGGTATACCCTGTCAGTACGGTCACGCCGTGGCATCCCATGCTGGCCAGCGTGAGCAGATCAGCTTGCAAGCCGGACGCGCCGGTGGGGTCGGCCAGGCCGAAACAGAGAACAATCGGGGGTGCGTCCGGGGGTGTCTCTCTGGGCATGAAGATTGTGCAAATAGAAGCTAAGGGGTGGAACGGTGCCGCGCGGCGCCTGCGTGCTTTCCAGCAGGCCGGCAACACGGTACCATCTCGGTTTTGCATTGTAACGGATCGTGTGTCCGCATCGTTAATTCAAAGCGGTTAGTTAAAAGCAGTTGTTTAAAGCGACGAGAAGAATGGAATACAAAAGCTGGATGTGCCTGATTTGCGGATGGATGTATAACGAAGAAGCAGGTTTGCCCGAAGAGGGCATTCCGGCTGGAACCCTCTGGGCGGATGTGCCGATCAACTGGACTTGTCCGGAATGCGGCGCCCGCAAGGAAGACTTTGAGATGGTTCAAATCTGATTCTTTGATGATTCGGACCGCTACCCGGAGGAATGGGCCTTAACGGAGTGTGCATGGAGCAAGCCTCGCAGTCTGTTGTGCCGTCGTCTACGCTGGAAGCTGGACCCCCGTCGACCACGTTTTGGGATGTTGTGCCCAATCCGCGCGGAGGCACGGTACCCGGCGCCGAACGCGCGCTGAGCAATGCGATTGAGGTGTTTGACTCCGGCGCCGACGCGGCCGGTCCTCTTATTCTGGCCGCGAATGCTTTGCGGGCGGCCGGTTGGGCTAGTGCGCTGCGCTTTTCCGAAGCGCTGATTTTTGCGCTGCCGCACGCCACGCTCAATGGCGAGAATCGCGCTCTGTTCGGGATCGCTCTGCGCGACTTCCGGGCGGCTGTCGCGCGGCACAATCTCTGGGAAGTGTCCTGCAGCTACACGCTGTTTTCGCACTATCAAGCCTTGCGCGCCTTGTTGTCCGAGGATCAGGTGCGCCCGGTCGGTGTGACCCTCGATGAACTGGCGCTGGCCGGCCGCCCGGTGCCGCCCGCGACCCTGACCGTCGACTTAAGCGACGACGAGCTGGCCACCTGGCGCGCGCGTTACGAGCGGGCCTTGCTCACCGTCTTGCGTGCCGCCGACCCTGAGCAGGCCGACGCGGCCCTGGACACCTTCCTTGATTGTTTTGCCGCGCTTGAGGGCGCCGATCCTTACGATGCCTGGCGGCTGGCGGGCGGCGTATTGAAGGTGCTGCGCACGGCCGGGCGCGCTTGCGACCCGGAAGCAAAACGCTGGTACGCCCGCTTGAATTTGTTGCTGGCCGAGCAGGCGCGCGGCTCGCGGGTGGCACCGGCGGCCACGGCGCGTACCGCGGTAGCGCTCTTGTGGCGCGGCTTTGCGCTACATGGCGCGGCGGCGGGCGATGCCGATGCGATCGAATTGCTGCGCGATTATGGTTTATCGATAAATTGGCATTCGGGACCGGACGGCGCACTCAATTCGCTCTGGGACGCAGAGGGCGCGGCGCGCAGCCAATCGCTGGACCCGCTAGGTCTGACCGCCGTGCCCCCGATCGAGCCGGGCGTGCAGCCTTCAAGGCAATCGTTGCGCGGCATCGGGGCGCTGCGGGTCCATGTGGTCGTCTACGAAGATTTTCTACAAACGGCCGACGCCTCGATTTCCGCCTTAAGCATGTACGCCGCGGCCAATCCGCGGCCCGGCAAGCCCGATGCCAGCGCCGCCTTGCAGGCCGGCGACGCGGCCTATCGTTTGGGGGCCGCGGCCTGTGCTGTCGGCCTGGGCGGGGTGGCGACGCTGGCTGATGCGCTGGGCCTGGCCTGGCGCCGGGTCGCCCATGCGGCGGTCGGGTCGGCGACGGCGGTTGCGACCAATTCGCGGGTTTTGGACAACGGCGCCGAAGCCTTGCGTCGCATGCTGCATCAGGTCGCCGCAGGCATCGCGCCGGCTGACCCGGCGGCCTCCTTGGCCGATCTGATTTCCTTGATCGAATCCGATCGCCGCGCCTCAGGTGTGCTGCCGGCCTGGAATTAAAGCTCCTCGGCCTCGCTGTCGGCCCCGATTTTCCGGGTCTTGACCACGGCGTAGCGGGTTAACGTGCGCTGCCGAGCACTCGCATGGTCGACAATCGGCAGGGGGTAATCGACGCCCAGCGATAGACCCGCCGCCTGCAAAACTTCCGGTGAGGCCCGCCAAGGCGCATGGATGGCGCGGTTCGGCAACGCGGCTAATTCAGGGACGTAGCGCCGAATAAAGGCGCCTTCGGGATCGAATTTCTCCGACTGCGTAATCGGATTAAAAATCCGAAAATACGGTTGCGCATCGCAACCGCTCGACGCGGCCCACTGCCAGCCGCCGTTATTGGCCGCCAAGTCGAAATCGATCAAGCGCTCGGCGAAATAGGCTTCGCCGCGTCGCCAGTCGATTCCGAGGTCTTTAATCAAGAAACTTGCGCTCACCATCCGGAGCCGGTTGTGCATATACCCGCTGGCATTGATTTGGCGCATCGCGGCGTCGACCAGAGGGTAGCCGGTACGCCCTGCGCACCAGGCCGCAAAATTCGCATCGGCAGCCGAGCCTTGCTCCCACTGAATCAGGTCGTAGTCGGGTTTGAGTGCTGCGTGGGCGCCGATCCGGCCAACTTCAGGGTGGTGGTACAGCACCGAGAAATAGAAGTCCCGCCAGATTAATTCCCCTAGCCAAACCTCGGCGCCTGGGTCGCCCTGGCGTTGCGCATCGAAAGCACAGCGCACCAGGGCGCGGATCGAAATTGTGCCATGCCGCAAATGGGCCGATAAATAACTCGGTCCCTTGATGGCCGGAAAATCACGGGTCTTGGCGTAATGGCTCAGGCGCGGACGAAATGCGGCAAACAGCTGATGAGCGCCGCTTTCTCCGGCGCCCACCGGCGGTAAGCTGGCCTGCCCGAAGCCGAGTTCGGCCAGCGGCGGGATCCCGAAGTCGAGGGGGCCGACGGCCTGGGCCAGACGCGATAAGTGCGCTTCCGACGGGGAGTGCGCGAGCCGCTGCGGCGTCAAGGCGGCCAACCAAGCGCGTTTATAGGGTGTAAACACCGAATAAGGCTGGCCGGCTCCGGTCAGCAGCTCATTTTTTTCGAAAATCACCTGATCTTTGAAACTCAGCCACGCGCAGCCGTCGGCGCCCAAGCTACGCTCGACTTCGGCGTCGCGCGCGATCGCCGCAGGCTCATAATCGTGCTGGCTGAAAACCGCCTGTGCCTTGATGGCACGGGCGATTGCCGGAATTTCCTGGGTGCTGTCACCGTGCCGCACCAGTAGCGCCCCACCCGCCGCACGCAAGTGCGCGTCGAGCTCGATCAAACTGGCGTGAATGAAGGCCAGGCGCCTGTCGTCGGCCGGCAAGGGAGCCAGCAGGCTTTTCTCAAAAATGAAGATGCAGTAGACCCGACGGCAGCGGGTCAGCGCGTGATAAAGTGCCGTATGGTCGGTGACGCGTAAGTCGCGTCGAAACCAAACCAATCCACAGTCGAATTCGGCCATATTTTTTGCCGTGTCTTTGCTAATATAGGTTTATGTCCAAGAGTCCCGAGCGCGTGATAGAGCGCATCAATCTCACCAATCAGTTCCTGATTGCCATGCCAGGCATGGCTGACCCGACGTTTTCCGGAACGGTAGTCTACTTATGTGATCACAGCGAACGGGGGGCCTTGGGCCTGGTGATCAATCGTCCGACCGATATCGACTTGAAATCGCTATTCGACCGGATCGACCTGAACCTTGAAATTGAGCCATTACAACATTTGCCGGTGTATTTCGGCGGCCCGGTCCAGACCGAACGCGGTTTTGTCCTGCACGATTCGACTGAACATCACTATACGTCGTCTATCTCAATCCCGGGTGGTCTGGAAATGACGACCTCGAAAGATGTACTCGAAGCCGTCGCGCAAGGCCAGGGGCCGGCGCGCTTTCTGTTGACCCTGGGCCATGCCGGTTGGGGCGCAGGCCAGCTCGAAGAAGAAATTTCCCGCAATGGCTGGCTGACCGTCGAAGCCGAACCGGCCGTAATGTTCGATACGCCGGCCGAGCGGCGCTTTGAAGCCGCCTTGCTGCTGCTCGGCGTGACCCTGTCGATGCTCTCCGGCGAAGCCGGGCATGCATGACATGGTAGTGGCACAGCGGCGCGCGCCGCTACCCGGCGCTGCGCGGTACACCTTATGAGCTCCACCGACACCCTGCTGGCCTTCGATTACGGCGAAAAGCGCATTGGCGTAGCCGTCGGTAATATGCTGCTGAAGCAGGCCCAGGCGCTATTGATTATCGAGAACCGCAATCGCGAGTACCGTTTCGAGACGGTCGGCAAATTACTGGCCGAATGGCGGCCGCAGCGCTTGGTGGTCGGCTTGCCGGTCCACCCCGACGGTGCGCCGCATGCGATGACGCAACTGGCCAAGCGTTTTGGCAATCAGCTCAACGGCCGTTTCGGCTTGCCGGTTACCTGGGTCGATGAGCGCTATACCACGGTGGCTGCCGCCGAATTTGCCGGCGATGCTGCATGGCGCGGCCTGGACGCCGAGGCGGCGCGGATTATCCTGCAACAATATTTCGATGAGCACGACCACGCGCAACCCGACTAGGGCGTGGCGGCAGGCCGCGGCGTGCGCGCCTGTCGTAGCGCGTGGCGGCATGTCGGCTTGCTCGGCTCGCCAGCCATTGGTTCACGCCTATCTCGCAGAATCGGCAATATGATCCGTACCGCACCCGGCTTTATCAAAAGTAATCCGCAGCTCACGCGCAGTGGCGAACTCAAGCATTTGCTGACCATCGAGGGCCTGCCGCGCGCGATCGTGATGCAGATTCTCGACACCGCCTTGCAGTTTGTCGGCGAGGGCGAGGAGCAGACTCAGGGCGAGATCAAAAAGCAGCCCTTGTTGCAGGGCAAATCGGTCTTCAATCTGTTTTTTGAAAACTCGACCCGCACCCGCACCACCTTCGAAATTGCCGCCAAGCGGCTGTCGGCCGATGTTTTGAATTTGAATTTACATGCCTCGTCGACCAGCAAAGGTGAATCGCTGCTCGACACCCTGCGCAATCTGTCGGCCATGCAGGCCGACCTATTTGTGGTGCGCCATAGCCAAAGCGGCGCGCCCTATCTGATTGCCCAGCATTGCGCGCCGCATATCCATGTGATCAATGCCGGCGATGGCCGTCACGCGCATCCGACGCAGGCGCTACTCGATATGTTCACGATACGCTATTACAAACCGGACTTTCGCGGCCTGACGGTCGCCATCGTCGGCGATATCCTGCATTCGCGAGTAGCGCGTTCCGATATTCATGCGCTGACTACGCTGGGCGTGCCGGAAATTCGAGCTATCGGCCCGCGCACCTTGCTGCCTGACGGCCTGGAGCAGCTGGGCGTCACGGTATTCCACGAGATCGAGGCAGGTTTGCGCGGCGTCGACGTGATTATCATGCTGCGTTTGCAAAATGAACGCATGAGCGGTGCTTTGCTGCCGTCGGCGCAGGAGTATTTCAAAAGCTATGGCCTGACGCCCGAGCGTCTGGCGCTGGCCGCGCCCGATGCCATCGTCATGCATCCGGGGCCGATCAATCGCGGCGTCGAGATCGAGTCGTCGGTGGCCGACGGAGTGCAATCGGTGATTTTAAATCAGGTCACATTTGGGATCGCGGTGCGCATGGCGGTGATGGCCATCGTCGCCGGCGCCCGGCCGGCTTGAGCCTGAGACAGGATCATGCCGGGCACGCAAGTCCGATAAAATCTAACGGTTATAGCAGGCTGCGACAATAAAGGTGCACATGAAGCTTCACATCAAAGGTGGTCGCGTGCTGATGCCGGCCGACGCGCTGGCTTCGGGCTCCGCGTCGGGGGCCACGCCGGGGGCCACGTCAATTAGCCATGTCGAACGCCAGGCCGACGTGTTTATCGCCGATGGCCTGATCGTCGGTATCGCGACTGCGCCGGCCGATTTTCAGGCCGATCGCGTGCTTGATGCGAGCGGCTTGTCTGTCGCGCCCGGCCTGGTCGATTTGTCGGTACGTTTGCGCGAACCGGGCAATGAATATAAAGCGACCTTGGCCTCCGAATTGTCGGCGGCCTTGGCGGGCGGAGTAACCAGCGTGGTGTGTCCGCCCGATACCGATCCGGTGCTCGATGAGCCCGGCTTGGTCGAGATGCTGAAATTCCGCGCGCGGCAATTGCAGCAGGCCCATGTTTATCCGCTGGGCGCCTTGACCGTGGGCCTGAAAGGCACAACCCTGAGCGCCATGCGGCAATTGACCGAGGCCGGCTGCATAGGCTTTGCGCAAGCCGAAGTGCCGGTTATCGATACCCGCGTGCTATGGCAGGCGCTGCTCTACGCTTCGACCTACGGCTATACGGTATGGCTGCGCCCTCAGGATCCGTATATGTCGCGCGGCGGCGTGGCGGCCAGCGGCGCGGTGGCGTCGCGACTGGGTTTGCCGGGGATTCCCGGCGCCGCCGAAACCATCGCACTGCAGACTATTTTGGAATTGGTGCGAATCACGGGCGCTCGCGTCCACCTGCAGCATCTCTCGACCGCCAGCGGTATCGCGCTGGTGCGGGCCGCCAAACATGAGGGCTTGCCGCTGAGCTGCGACGTGACGATTAACCACCTTCATTTGATTGATGCGGATATCGCGTATTTCGATGCCCAGTACCGGCTGGAGCCGCCCCTGCGCACGCAACGCGACCGCGATGCGATTCACGCGGGACTGCTGGACGGCACGATCGACGCGATTTGTTCCGGCCATACACCGCTCGACGACGATCAGAAATTATTGCCCTTCGGTGAGGCCGCGCCCGGCGCGAGCGGGCTGGAGTTGCTATTATCGTTGACGGTCAAGTGGGCGCAAGAAGCGCGCGTGCCGCTGGCGCAGGCATTGGCCTATGTCACGCGCGCGCCGGCAGCCGTCCTGGGCCTGCCGCTTGGCCGGCTTGAACTGGGTGCCGCGGCCGACTTGTGCGTATTTGATTCGCAGGCATACTGGACGGTGGAGCCCGGCGCCTTGCGCAGCCAGGGGCGCAATACGCCGTTTAAGGGCTATGAATTACCGGCCAGAGTGCGGGCTACGGTGCTTGACGGCCGGGTGGTGTTTGAGCAGGCGGGGCAATAAGCCTAAGCTTTTTAATCTTTTTAATTCGATCCGGCGATGAAGCATCCTCTACGCAAAGCCTGTTTGATCCTGCATATCGTGCGCGGCATGGTGCTCGCCGCGCTGGTCTATCCGCGTATGCCGCACGACCGTCAACAGAAAATGATACGCGACTGGTCGCAACGCATGCTGGCGATCTGCGGTATCAAACTGGTGGTGCATCAACATGGCGAGACACTCGCAAGCGGCGCGATGCTGGTCGGCAATCATATCTCGTGGATCGATATCTATGTGATCGACGCCTGGCGCCCGACACCGTTTGTCTCGAAGGCGGAAATTGCCAAATGGCCGGTGATAGGGTGGCTCGCCAAGACCATCGGGACCGTATTTATCCAGCGCGAAAAACGCAGCGATGCCAAGAAAATCATGCATCAACTTGCCGATATCCTGAGCTCAGGTGGCTTGATTGCCCTGTTCCCGGAAGGCACCACCACCGACGGCAAAACCGTGCAGCCGTTCCACGCGAATATGTTCCAGGCGCCCGTGTTGGCCGGCGCGCCGATTCAGCCGATTGGCCTGATGTATGAAGATGCGCAGGGGCGGCAGTCGCCGGCCGCCGACTATATCGGCGACACCACGCTGGGCCAGTCAATCGATATGATCCTGTCAGCCTCGCCGCTGACGGCGCATTTGTATGTGGGTGCGCCTCTGGCGCCCGCGACCGATCGGCGGCAGCTCGCCGCTCAGGCGCAACAGGCGGTGAGCCTGGCGCTGGAGTATTTGCAAGCGGGGTGCGGTGTTGGCGCGGCTGCCGGCGTCATCGGCAGCGTGTCGGCCAATGTATCGGCGCTCAGCGGCCCGCCGTTGTCGGTGTCGGCAGCGCAATCGGAACCGGCGCAGACACAGGCAGCGCGGTGAGCTTCGGGCACTCGGCTTGCACGGGAATACGCAGGGCAGGATCGGCATGCAACGGCAGGGCGGTCAGCCGGTTGCCCCAGACGCAGCCGGTATCGATGCCGCATAAATTATCGCGCAACACCAGACTAGCCGCGGCCCAGTGACCGTAGACCATGGTGACATCAGTGGTTTTGCGGCCCGGCACGTCAAACCAGGGGTAATAACCGGGCAAAAGCGTGTTCAGTCCGCCAGTGGCTTTAACATCCATCAGGCCGTCTGCCGTGCAAAACCGTATCCGGGTCAGCGCGCTCAAGGTGGCGCGTCGGCGCTCGATTCCTTTGAGATTCGGCTTCCACGGAGCCGGCCGTTCGGCGAATAAGTCGGCCAGAAAGTTTTTCCACTTCGCGCCGCGCAATCCTTGCTCGATCTCGCCCGCCAACTCAAGCACGGTCGCGGCGTCCCACTGGGGCAGCACGCCTGCATGCACCATCAGGAAATTGTCCCGATGATGAGCCAGTGGCCGAGATCTCAGCCAGTCAATTAAGGCATCGCGATCCGGCGCGTTAAGGATATCGTCCAGCGTGTCGCCCTGTTTCAAAGTGCGGACTCCCGCGACGACCGCGAGCAAATGCAAATCGTGATTACCGAGAATTGCAGTGGCCCGCTCGCCAAAACCGATCAATTGCCGCAGCGTGGCTAGGGAATTCGGGCCGCGATTCACCAAATCGCCGACGAACCACAGGGGCGGCGCCTCGGCCGTGGGTAGCTTGGCGAGCAAACGTGTCAGTGCATCGTGGCAGCCTTGCAGGTCGCCGATGGCGTAGGGTGGGTTGGCGGGAGGCAGCGGAAAATTGGAATCAGGCATCTAAAATGGGTGACGACATAAGACGTATGATAGGGCGTATGCAAGATGCGTTCGGCGACAGCCCATCTTTAACCCATCTATTGGGCCGAGTGACAAGAGGGTACACCATCATCGACTGAACTTGCCTGCTCAGTACAATAAAACACGAGGCAACAAGTAAAACACAGCATCTTCACCGGAACCGAATAGGGCGCGGATTATAATATCGGGCAAACGGCGCTCGGACTAGGGATTTTCCTTGGCCAACACAAATACCCATGTAAAACAATCTCGCTATGGTCTCGCGCTACGCCGGGCTAAAACGGGATGTGGATGCACACTATGAAACTGATACCGACGATACTTTGTGGCGGTGCGGGGTCCAGACTTTGGCCCGTATCTCGCGAATTGCACCCCAAGCCATTTATTCGCTTGGCCGATGGACAAAGCTTGCTGCAAAAAGCCTTTTTGCGCGCGGCCACACTGCCCGATGTCGCGGAAATACTGACTGTCACTAATCGCGATCTGTTATTTAAAACCGAAGATGAATTTCGCGAAATCAATTCGGCCAAACTGAAGACCTCCTACGTGCTTGAACCGTTCGGCCGCAATACGGCCGCCGCGGTGGCCGCCGCGACCTTGCAAGTGGCGCGCGAACACGGCGAGGATGCCATCCTGGTGGTGCTGCCGGCAGATCACTTAATTGCCGATCATGATGGCTTTTTGCAAGCCATGAAAATCGCCGCCGGGCTCGCCGCGCAGGGCGAGTTGGTGACCTTCGGTGTGACTCCGGATTCCCCCGAGACGGGCTACGGCTATATCGAAGCCGAGGGCAACAAGGTTGTGCGTTTTGTCGAGAAACCGTTGCTGGAGAAGGCGCAAGAATATCTGGCCTCCGGGCGCTTCCTGTGGAATGCCGGCATCTTCTGTTTTTCCGCCAGCGCGATGTTGCGCGAAATGAAATTGTATTGCCCGGACATTCTCGCCGCGACCGAGTTGTGTATCGGGCATGCGCGCCAAGCCCATGGCGAGGGATTTTCGCAGTTGCAGCTCGATCCTACAAACTTCAAGCAGGTCCGCGAAGACTCGATTGACTATGCCGTGATGGAAAAATCGAAGCGGGTTGCCGTGGTGCCCTGCTCGATCGGCTGGAGCGATATCGGTTCATGGAGCGCACTCGGGAATTTGTCCGAGCCGAATGCGGACGGCAACCGGGTCGACGCGGAAGTCATGCTGCACGGCGTCAAGAATTGCTATATTCGCGGCCGGGATCGCATTGTGGCCGCGGTGGGTGTGCATGACCTGATCATTATCGACACGCCCGACGCGCTGCTGATTGCCGATAAATCGTGCGCGCAGGACGTCAAGCATATCTACGCCAAGCTCAAAATAGAAGGCCACGACACCCACAAATTACACCGCACGGTGCATCGTCCGTGGGGCACCTATACCACGTTGGGCGAGGGCAATCGCTTCAAGATCAAACGCATCGAAGTGAAACCGGGCGGCAGTCTGTCGCTGCAGATGCATCATCATCGCAGCGAACATTGGGTGGTGGTCAGCGGCATCGGCCGGGTCACCAACGGCGACCAAACCATGCTGTTGAACACCAATGAGTCGACTTACATTCCGGCGGGCCACAAGCATCGCTTGGAAAACCCGGGTCTGGTCGATTTGGTGATGATCGAAGTGCAGAGCGGCGAGTATCTGGGCGAAGACGATATCGTGCGGTTTGACGATATTTATGGAAGGGCTTGATTGCGGCGTGGTCTTGCGGGGCCTGCCTAGCTCATGCAACTAGCCCCGTGCCCCGTGCTTAGCGCCTTGCACAGCAAGGCGCTATATCTGCAGGCGACTAAAGGATTTTCTTCAGTCCGAAAGGGCTGAGTTCCTTTTTCAGGATGCCTTCGACCAAGGGGTCGGGGACGAAACCCAAGGCTTCGTAGAATTCGTTGCTGCCCACCTCAGGCAGCAACAGCAGGCGTTTCACGCCGCGCTTCACGCACAGCGCTTCGACATGTTGCAGCAGCCAGCGGCCGATGCCTTGGCGGCGGTATTTGCGCTTGATCACCAAGCTGGACAAATAGCAAAACTCGGGCGGCACCAACTCAAGCCGGGCAATGCCGATAATCGCTTTGTCGACCTCAACGCTGACCCACTGCATCCGATTGTTCGGTGCGAGCACCTTCTCGAGTTCCTTTCTAGGCAGCGGCGCCCAGCCGGCATCTTGATGGAACGCCTGTAAAAATTTGCGCTCGGGCGGCGAGGCCATGGGGCGGAACAGCAAGGGCAGGTCGGGATTGCGCACTATTCAAGCTCCGGCGGACAGATAAGAAAGCGGTTTTTCGTTATGCACGAATTTCGGTGGGCCAAAGTCCCCTTATCCCTATGTTACGCGGCCTTGGCTTTGCGGGGCTGACGCGCTTTTTTCTCGGCGGCGGCGGGGGCTGCGACTGCCGATGCATTACCCTTGACTGCGCTAATCAGCGCGCCGCTATAGGCATTGCGGGCAGTCTGGGCGATCGCCAATTGCTGCTGGAGGCGGGCGATTTCGAGGTCGACAACCTGGATATTCTGCGCCTGGGTTTGGGCTTCCGACGACAACTTGGCGGTAGTGTAATTGGTGCCGTTCAGGTTGATGTACTCGGGTAAGGCCATGGCTTTTCCTTGATAGGATGTTGTTTGTTAAATGCAAAAACCCCACGGTCTTTAGGCGGTGGGGTTTTTTGTGATCCGAGCGTCGGGGTCTCGCATACATCGCGATCCGCAGCCTGAATGGTGCCCCCTGTCTGATTCGAACAGACCACCTCATGATTACAAATCAAGTGCTCTACCAAATGAGCTAAGGGGGCAAAAACAAGCGAACGCCATTATAGCGGAAAGAAATGGAAAAGGGGAAGGGTGTATTTGCTTGGCCCCAACGTAAGACTGGTGGGGGCCGTGTGCGTAGGATGTGCTTGCCCTTAGGCGTCTGGGAAATTGCTGATGTTTGCTGCGGAACGCGGGCACTACAGCGGGGGAGCTAGACTAGGCTTAAGCGCTACGCCCGCTATACGCGGGATGATGGCATGGGAAGACGCCCTATTTCGATTAAGCGTTATCATGGTGCCGTGACCTAAATGGATATGGCGATGAGTCCCCCAAAAAAGCCTACGCCCCATATGACAGCTGTTGTTTTTGATACCCTCTCTTACGCCGAAAAACTGGAAAACGGCGGATATACCGCGCAGCAGGCTAAGACCCAGGCGCACGCGATGAAGGAGCTTATCGAGGATCAAATCGCGAGCAAGACAGATATTGCCGCGACCGAGGCGGCTTTAAAGCTCGACATCACGAAAAGCGAAAATGCGCTGAAATTGGCGATCGCGGAATCGAAAGCGGACACAATAAAATGGGTTATCGGTGTGACCAGCTTTCAAACCGCGCTAATCGCGGGGCTGATACTGCACCTGGCCCAGTAAAACGATTGCCGGGCGAGAGTCCAGCCCGCTATTATTCAGCACCCAATAACAGAAGGAGGGTTTCAAGCCTTTCTTTTGCTCGATTCGCTGCGGCTGCTCGGGGCATTCGTCCAGAATCCCGATTCTTTTGACAAAATTCCCGAATTTTCTGTAAAAATTCCCCCTCGGCACATTTAAAGCCCAGGCGCGGAGGGTAAGCCTCGCGGGTTTGCTAGCCGATTGAACCGCGTGGCCCGACCCGGTAACGCTGCAACACATTAATAGGCAAGATGGCAATGGAACATAGCAGCGTCCCCAAGCTTGATCTGATATCGCTGGTTGTGCCGTTTTATAACGAAGAAGAAGTGATCGACCGATTCTTTATCGAGGTCCGGGCGGTGCTGACGTCGATTCCGAACAGCGATTTCGAAATTGTCTGTGTCAACGATGGCAGCCGAGACCAGACGCTGAATAAGCTCTTGGGCTATTCAAGCGCCGACGCGCGCATCAAAGTAATCGACTTGTCGAGAAACTTCGGCAAGGAGGCCGCGCTGACGGCCGGTCTGGATCATGCCGCAGGCGACGCGGTGATTCCCTTCGATGCCGATTTGCAAGATCCGCCTGAGGCGATCATCCAATTGGTCGAAAAATGGCGCGAGGGTTTCGACGTCGTGATCGCAACCCGCGTGGAAAGAGCCTCCGATACCTATGCCAAGCGCAGCACGGCGGCCTTGTTTTACCGTATTCACAATGCGATCTCCGATATCCGCATCCCGGAAAATGCCGGCGACTTCCGCTTGATGTCACGCTCCACCGTCGACGCGCTTAAGCAATTGCCTGAGAATCGCCGCTTTATGAAAGGCTTGTTTGCCTGGGTGGGTGGGCGCACCGCGGAAATCGAATATGCCCGCTTGCCGCGCATTGCCGGCACCTCGAAGTTTTCCGGCTGGAAACTATGGAACTTTGCACTGGAAGGGATTACCAGTTTTAGCACTTTACCGTTGCGGGTCTGGACGTATATCGGCGGCGCCACAGCACTATTCGCTTTTTTCTATGGCAGCTATCTGGTGGTGCGGACCATTGTTCGCGGTGTCGATGTCCCAGGTTATGCGTCGATCATTACCGCCGTGCTGTTTTTGGGCGGCATGCAGCTGATCGGGATTGGCGTGATCGGTGAATATGTCGGGCGTATCTACGTCGAGGCGAAACGTCGCCCGATTTATATCGTGCGCAAGATCTATCAAGATAAAGTCGAAGCGCGATGAATTTGCCCAGGTTTTTGCTCTATGCCGCCGTGGGTGCGTCGGGGACGGCGGTGCAATATCTTGTGCTGCTATGTCTGGTTAGATCTGGATTACTCGGCCCGGTAAGCGCATCATCCCTGGGCGCGATTGCCGGTGCGCTGGTCAATTACGCGCTCAATTATCGCTTCACCTTCAATAGCGGCGAAAGCCATGCGCGCGTTGCCCCGAAGTTTTTTCTGGTGGCGCTGTTGGGTTTCGCCGTGAATGGGCTGGCGATGACGGCCATGGTGCACGGCGTGGGCCTGAACTATATGGTGGCACAGGTGATCGCGAGCGCCGCGGTGTTGTTGATGAGCTATACCGCCAATGCGGTGTGGTCGTTTAGTGGCAAAACTAAAAAAATATAGATGACTGAATTCGATGTGAGCGGCTGGCCGTCGGCTCCGAGCATAACTGCGCGGTCGCCCCTGCCGCTTGCCGTGCGTGGCCGGCAATGGGCCATGACCGCGCTGGCGATCATCGCGGTCATGGCGCTCTGTTTTCTCAGTCATGGGCTGGTCTTTGGCACGCTGGCCAGCTACGAGCGCTTGACCGGGCAGTACCGGGTTGAGCAATTCAGCTGGCTCTCGCCGAATGCAACACTGAAGCTTCCAGATATCGCGCCTGCCGCGTCGCTCACGATAGTCGGTCGGGCGCCACACGATCAACATTGGACGCTCGAATGCGCGGGCACGCGCTTAATGACAGTCGACCTTCGTGCTGGGTTCTTTCGCCAGTCATTGCCGTTTTCAGCGTTGTGCGCGGCCCAGGGATTGACGATTCAGTCTGACTGGTCGGTGGTGCCGGCGGCCGGTGGTGGCTCGCGAGACCCTCGCTCACTGTCTTATCAGCTCTTTGCGTTGCAGTCGGGCGCCGATGCGATACCGTTGACTGCGGTGCTGGCGCATAGCGCTGGGGTCTACACCGCCGAGTCGGAGGACATCCGTTCGGACCCGATCGGTGTGCTGACGGGGCGTTGGGATGCGACGTGGTATCGCGGTATCGCCGAACACGGCTATCGATACGACGGCAATGGCCGAGTCCAGCAGAATGTTGCGTGGCCGTTTCTGTTCCCCATGTTGGTCAAAGGTGTCGCCGCCGCCAGCGGCCTGTCTATCGCTTCGGCCATGATCTGGCTCAATGCCGGATTGGTCTTTACCGCGCTGCTAGTGCTGTTCTTTATCGGCCGAGTGAGCGGCCTGACGCGCAGCCTGGCCTTGGTCGCCCCGGTATGGCTGAGCTTCAACGCCTTTGGGTTTTTTCTGGTCGGCGGTTTCTCGGAGCCGCTCTTTCTCACACTTGAATTCCTGCTGGTTCTACTGCTGTTGCGCAGACACTATGGCGCGGCGCTTGTGACGCTTGCCTTGCTGAGCGCCACGCGCTTTATTGGCGTAATCGGTGTCGCGTGGTTCGCTCTGACCATCTGGCGCGATGCTTCGCTGTCCCGGCTCGGCCGCCTCGTACGGATTGCCGTCGCCGGCATCATGGGTGTGCTCGGCATTGTAGCGGACAGTCTGATCAAAGGACTGCAGACCGGGCATCCGTTGGCCGCCTTCACGGTACGAAAAAGTTGGTCGACCACACCGTTTTCGGTGCTCGGCGGAATCTTCGATCTTTCCGCGCTGTTTTCAGGCGACTATCTATTGACCTTGGTGCTGGCGGCTCTGTTGGCGGGATACGCGCTCTATATTGGGCTACGAACCTTGGGGCCGACAGGCAGCGCAGCCGGGCGCTTGTTGCTCGGCGCGGGCGTATCACTGGTTGCTGCCACGCTGATACTAAACCCGGAACTGCATTCCGCCGGCCGTTACTTTCTACCTTTCGCCCCGGCCATCGTGGGCATGCTCTGCTATACGCCGCTGCGAACGCGCTCGCTTGCGCTGATTTTGATCGCGACTGCGGCAGGGGCGGCATTTATGCCTTTGATTGTCATACGCATCGCGATGGCGCAAGCGCCTTTCTAATGCAACATTCCACACTCAGACCGAGAGCGATTTTGGACATTCAACACAGTAGCAGCCCTCCATCGAAGGACGTCCGGGTCAGTTTGGCGGTGGCCCTAGTTCTAGCGTTATCGGTCTTCTGCTTGTTGACCGGCGCACAGTTCAGCATGCTCACGGGCGACGGCTGGATCGGCCATACGGACCTTGGCGGTTCGTATGGCGGATCATTAGTGTTCCAGGCCGATGCCTGGCGTTTGCCGCCGGGGGCCAATCCCTTGTTCGGGCATACCTCGATCGTCTATAGCGACAGCCTGCCCTTGGCCGCGCTGATCGCCAAGCTGATTGCGGGCGTGACGGGCAAACCCATCATGTATATCGGCGCGTGGTTTGCCTTGAATATCTTTGCGACTGCGTTGGTCGCGCTTTACCTCGGGCGGCAACTGGCGTTGACGCGCATCGCTCAGGTGGCATTGGCGGTGCTGTTAACCGCCAATGTGATTTCCCTGGCGCGCATGATAGGCGCCCAACATCTGGCGCTGTCCAGCACCTGGTTATTGCTGCTGGCTTTCCTGCTGGTACTGAAACGCGCTTCCTCGTTGGCATGGTGCGTGTTGTTGCTGCTGGCGGCAGGCGTGCATGCCTATTTGCTCGCCATGTGCTTGGTGATCTATGGTTGCCAGGTGATCGGCCGCCGCGTCGGCGGCTGGCAAGCCATGGTGGTGCTGTCAATTCTGGCCGGTTGGATGTTTCTGTTGGGCTATGCCTATCCCACGCTATCGTCGCTGGCGGACAACGAATTCAAACCGTTTGGCGCCGACTTGGCGTTCTTCTTTAATTCGTTTAACTGGGGCATTATTCCCGAGATCTTCAAACCCGCCCGCGAACCGCAATTTGACGCGCTGCTGTTCGTCGGCTCCGGTTCCTGCCTGTTGATCGGCGCGTGTGCGATGGCGCTGTTCGCCCGAAAGATTTCCTGGTTGGCCGCGAAGCCGTTGGCGCCCTTGTTGCTGCCGGTCATTCTTATGTTGGTGGTGGCTACGGGCTTGTCCGTGCAAATTTTCGGTCACACCTTGCTTGATCTGCCTCTGGCTTCGCCTTGGGACAAATTATTCCGTACCTTCCGCGCCATCGGCCGGTTTGGCTGGGCAGCAAGCTATCTGTTGATTATCGCCTCGGTCTGCCTGATTGCGTCATGGCGCAGCCCTTGGGCGGTCGGGCTGCTGTGTGTGGCGTCTGCGATGCAGTTGGCGGATGTGGCCAACGCGCACCATTACACGTTGATTCAACCGTATAGCCGCTTGGCACAGCAACCGTCCCTGTCCGATTTGGACACTTACGTCAAACAGCATGCGGGTCAGTGGAATCGTCAGGTCTACAAACTGGCCAATGGTCAGGAGCTGGAGTCTTTGCAGCTTGACGATGGCTTGCTCGCCACCTATGGCGCCCGCTTCCTGATCACCCATTCGGCGCGACAGTCGGCGGCGGAGGTGCAACAGGCCAACGAGGCAACGCTTGCCGCACTAGCGCACAAGCAGCCCGGCTTGTATATCATCAGCCCGACACTGCGTGACCGCGTTTCGGTGAGTTTGCAGGGCGCCCTGCAAAGCCAAGGCTTCTTGTTTTATTTTGTGCCCTAGCGGGTGAAATCAAAGCCGATCGCGACCACACCTTATGAATGTAGAACTTGAAGCAGCGGGAGGATCTCGCCGCGCGGTCTTGCCGCCGCGCGTGCTGGTGGATAGCCGCGATCTCGGGTTTATCCTGCTGTCTTTCCTGACGAGCCGTCTGCTCATTGCCCTGTGCGGTTTTTTGTCCGCACGGCACTTTCATGCGGGCCCCCTGCTCGATGCCATGTGCCGCTGGGACTGCAGCTGGTATCAAACCTTATTTGAACGCGGTTACGATCTCGCACCGAATTTTGGACCCGGTGGCCCCACTTCTCCCCATGCGCATGTTCGAGGGGATGCCGCGAACTGGGTATTCTTTCCGCTTTATCCGATTGCCGTCAGGCTCATGGCTCAACTGTCGGGGCTGGCGCCGCTGCTCTGCGGTTATCTAATTTCCAGCGCCGCCTTCTTGGGCGCGCTGTATTTTTTGTTTAGCTACACCCGCCGCATATCGACCCGCCAGACGGCGCGCTTCACGGTGCTTGCGACGGCCCTGGCGCCCTGGAGCCTTTATTTCGCTGTACCGTATGCGGAAGTTCTCTACCTGTTCTTGATGCTGATGACGCTGGACTGCGCCCTATCCTGCCGATGGATTATGGCGGGCCTCGCGGTAGCCGCGCTGTCGGCGACACGCAATCTGGGCGTGTTGACGGCCGTCCCCTTGTTGTTCATTGCGGTACAGCAGTATGGTTGGCGCTCGCTATTCAGTCTGCGTGCCGAGACGCGTAGCGCGTGGTTAGCGATGATGTTGGCGCCGCTTGGCCTTGCCCTGTTTATGCTGTTTCTATACGGGCGCGTCGGCGATGCACTGGCGTTTATGCATCTCCAACGTGCATGGGGGCGGCATATGGGCAACCCCCTATTAGTCGAATACGATGCGCTGTTCAGCGGCCAGCCCGAGATGGTCTATTTTGCAATTAGCCCTTTGCTGGGTTTGTGCGCGACGCTGTATCTGTTGCGCAAAGGCAGAATGATTGAGGTCTTTATTCTTGCCAGCGGCATTTTGATTCCATTATCGACCGTGGTGTATTCCATGCCGCGCTACATCTTGACGCTTTACCCGATCTCGCTGGCTTTGGGGCTGGCCACCGAGGGTCGCCCCACGCTGCGCCGGGCAGTGTTGGCGGTTTTTGCCGGGCTTCTGATACTCGCCGTGCGGTTTTGGGTTATGGACCAGGAGTTTATGCAATGACGCGGCAGCAATGGAAGAGTGGACTGATGCTAATGACCGCGCTGATCTTGCTGGGCGTTTACGGTGTTGCCGGATGGCGGATGTTGCATCCCGAACCTAGCCCGGAATATGCGGTTTACTATCTGAGAGGCGAGTTGCAACGCTGGCCTGGACAAGACGGTCTTCAATACCAACTGGGCGCGAACCTTGATTTTTCCAAACCGCTGGTCAATCTCTCCAGTCAAGGCTGGTCGGCGCCCGAAGGGTGGGGCGGCACCTGGTCCGATGGTCCGGCAGCAAGCCTATTTCTGAATCTGGCGCCGCATCAGACAGCCGGCTTGAACCTTACGCTGACCGGGCACGCGTTCGTCAATGCGCAACACCCAGTGCAACGCGTGGATGTCCTTGTCAACGGCGCGACGATCGGCAGCCTGCGCTATGACGATCCGTCGTCCACCGTTCGAACCCTGTCAATTCCAGGCTCGGTGTTGCAGCGCGTGGAACACGGCGTCCTTACCGTGACGCTGCGTTTTCCCGATGCCTGTGCACCCGCTGATTTGGGCTTGTCGAAAGATAGCCGGAAGCTCGGCCTCGGCGTCGCATCGCTACGGTTGACACCTTTAACCTAAACGGGTTGTGAGCGAGCTGTTGATCATCGCAGCACTTTGCTTGGCAGCATGCGTGGCGTAATGATTACAACACGTGTGGAAATGTGTGCGATGACAGCAATGCTGTAACATTCGGCAAGAAAATTTTTAAAGCTCGCCATGAATCGCCAAGCTTTTTACGCCCCCTATATCGACGGACTTCGTGCGATTGCCGTGATGTCCGTGATTGCTTATCACCTGAATGCCAAATGGCTGCCGGGCGGATTTGCCGGCGTCGACGTTTTTTTTGTGATCTCCGGATTTGTGGTCGCGACTTCGGTCAGCTCGTTGGAGAGCTTGAGTCTGCCGAAATTCCTGCTCTACTTCTACGCACGCCGCTTGGTCCGCATCACACCGGCATTGGTGGCTTGTTTGCTTGCGACCTTTCTTGCATCGGGGCTTTTTATCCCTGAAGCATGGCTATCCGATGCCAATCAAAAGACGGGGTACTTCGCCTTTATCGGGCTGTCGAATTTTGTGTTGGCTCACAATACCGGTAACTATTTTTCACCGACGGCCGAATACAACCCGTTTACCCATACTTGGTCGCTGGCGGTGGGGGAGCAGTTTTACCTGATCTTCCCCTTACTGTTTTTTGCCTGGCTATCTGGCAAACCCGGCAAGCGGGCACTGTCGATCACGCTGCTCACGGCTTGTTTTGCCGCCTCTTTGATCTGTTCGGCATGGCTTGGGCGAGTCGACCAGACACAGGCGTTTTATATGATCTGGAGTCGATTTTGGGAGCTCGGCGCCGGCGTCTTGCTGTTTCAGTTGCTGTCTCTGCGCGGACATTCTTTCACTGAAAGCAGCCCATATCGGCCGCGCTTTGCCTGGGGCGCGGTACTTGCCGTATGCGCATTGGCCGCCGGGCTGGTGCTGGCGCGGCCGGGGTTGGCGCCGTTTCCCTCAGGACTATTGCCGACGCTGGGCACCGTTGGCCTACTCGGTTTTCTTCATGGGCGCACTGGCGGCATCGTTGAAAAACTGCTGACACTGCGCATCATGCGTTTTATCGGCCGTATCTCGTACTCTTTATACCTGTGGCACTGGCCGGTTTTCGTCTTATTCCGCTGGACTGCGGGACTGGATTCGCCGATCTGCCGAGCCGCTGCCTTGCTGCTGACGGTGCTCTTGTCGGTAACTTCTTTTTATCTGATCGAAACACCGCCGCGTCAGGCGGCGCGCCGATTTCCTCGTGTCGGGGTCGTCGCTGCCGGTCTGGTGTTGGTGGCGTCGGGGTTCGTGGTTTCGGTATCAATTGCGGGCAACCAGCAATCTCTAACGCTGAGCACGGTGGTGGGTCATGCCGATGAGTGGTATCCGCAACCCGCGGCGACTAACGCGACATACCAGGGATGTGCAATAAACTCAAACGGGGTTGATGTCGGCGGCAGTACCGTATGGGTTGAAGCGCGATCGGGGTGCAACGCGCCGGTAAGTTTCCCCCATCATCTTTTCGTGATTGGCGATTCGCACGCCTCGGCCTACAGCGGCATGCTCAAGCGATTTGCCGCTCAAACCGGCGCCACCGTGTATGCCTATAGCAATGGCGGGTGCGGCTTTATCGGCCTGCGGCAACCCAGGTACACCCGATCCGATTGCGATCAATACGGCGATGCCGCGGTTCAGGATGTGTTGGCAAAGATCAAGCCGGGCGACGTCGTATTCCTGCCCTCGTTGCGCCTGCCGAGAATGGTTGATCAAGGGGCGTTCTTTGGCGAGCAAGACGCGCGCGCTGCAATTTTGGGGCCCGAGGCCGATGCCGGTAGAGTCGACGGTGAGGCAAAAGCCATTCCGATACTGAAGGCCTTTACCGCACGCGGCGCCCGGGTTGTTTTTGAAGGGCCGACACCGTTGTTTGAATCCATCGCCTTTCTCTGTGCCGATTGGTTTAATCGAAGCAACCCGATGTGTGCTCATGGCGATTCGGTGCCGCGCTCACTAATGGATGAATTCCGGCAGCCGGTTTTGCAATCTTATGCACACCTAGAAGCCGCGGTGCCGAATGTGACCGTTTGGGATCCATTTCCCATCCTGTGCCCAGGCCAGGTGTGCTCGAATCACCTGGGAAGCAAGCCTTTATTTTTCGATGGCGACCACTTGAGCGAATATTCGAATACCATGCTGTTGCCGTATTTTTCCGCATTTATGTTAGGTCAGATTCACTTAGCCACCCGCACAGAATAAAAGAAGCGTTACGCCCATGCGTTCATCGAACATCCAGTACGATCCCAAGCTAGATCATCTGCGCGCCGGCGCGGCGCTACTGGTTTTTTTGTACCATACGTATCACGTCTTTTACGGACATTGGCAAGCCGCGCCGCATGCGGGACTGGCCGGCTGGATTGTCGAAGGACACAGCGGCGTGGCCTTGTTCTTTGTCTTGTCCGGCTTCTTGTTTATGCGCATCGCGATCGCCGTGCCGGAAATCCACTGGCGCGGTTTTATGCGCAACCGGCTACTGCGTATTTTCCCGCTATTCGTGGTGATGTTCGTGGTGGCCACCTCGGTGGGGCGCGACGATTTCCGTCCCGCGGACATCTTGTACCTGCTGTTTTCCAATTTGGGCCAAGCGCCGACGTCCAACTCGTTTATTACCGGTGCGGCTTGGACCATCTCGATTGAATTTTCGTTTTACATGGTGTTTCCGTTTCTGGGGCGTTTTGCGCTTCAATATGGTCCGACCTGGATTTTGCGGTTGATTGTGTTGTGGATTTTGTTACGCTGCGGCGCCTATTTCGTCACGGCGCAGTCGACTCACATGTACTACTCGACCTTGCTCGGGCGCTTCGATCAATTCCTGATCGGCATGCTGGCCGCGATGCTCGCGCAGCGGCTGCCGGTGTTACGTGAGCGTCGGCTGCCGGGAGCCTGGACCATCGCCTCGCTGCTCTTGGTGATGCTGATGCTCGGCCTGCTGGCCCGCCATGCCAGCTATCAATTGCCGCAACCGAAGCAGGCGTTCTGGGCGATCTGGGGTGTGCTGGAAGCATTGATGTGGAGCTGCGTGATCGTGGCGTACACCAGTTGGCGCGGCTCGCTGTTCAATTTTATGAGTGCGGCGCTTACCAAGATGGGCGAGATCAGCTACTCGTTCTACCTGTGGCACACGCTGGTGATTTTTTTGTTCGCACAGATGGCCCAGCCCTACCTCGAAAAACTGAATTGGCATCTGGGCCTGCCGCTTGCCGTGCTGATCTTGCTGCCGCTAGTGCTTGCGGTGGCCTGGCTTAGCTATGTGACTATCGAAAGGCCGTGGTTATTAATGCGCAGGAAATATGATTGATCTAAATTTGCAGCGCGCCAAATTCACGGCAGCGTCTGACATTGGGGCGCATGGCGCATGGACTCGCGAAGCCATCGTTTGCCTGGGCGGCATGCTGATTGGTTTGGCGTTCGCCAGCTATCTCTATGGCTGGGGCATTCTTGACGGCGCCAATGTGGGCTGGCTATTGGACGGTGGCGACACATCAAGCCACTTCCTCGGCTGGGATTTTTTCCGGCATGATGTGTGGCGCTGGCCACCGGGCGCCAATCCGACCTTTGGCTATGTGGTCGGCAACAGCATTGTCTTTTCCGATTCCTTCCCTTTACTGGCGATGCCTTTCAAACTGATCCGTGCGCTGCTGCCGGACCCGTTTCAGTATCAGGGCTTAGCGCTGTACGGCAACTTTATGCTCAATGGCGGTTTTGCCGCCGTGTTGGCCTATCGCTTAAGCGGTAGAGCGGGTTCGGCGCTGATTGTCGCCGCCTTGATTGTGACCGGCACCATCGTCACCAGCCGGGGCTTTGGCGCCCATGGGCACGATACTTTGACTGCGCACTGGCTTATCCTGGCCGCGTTTGTCCTGGTCTGGACACGTCAGACCCGCGGCGTTGAACGCGGCCGGCTCGGTTGGGTGCTGCTGATCGCCGTTAGCGCCTTGACGCATTTCTATCTTTTGGTGATGGTGCTGGCGATCTGGGCAATCGAATGGTTTGCGCTTTACATCCGTGAGCCGCGCTCCGGGGGGCGGCTTATTCGCCACGGTTTGGCGGTTGCTGCTGCGCTGTTTGCCGTGACCTACCTGGCCGGCTATTTTTCCGGCGCTGGCGCGGCGCCAAACACGACCGGATTCGGCTATTTTTCGGCGAATCTGCTGACCTTCTTTAACCCGCATTCCGGCGCGTGGTTTTTTAAATTCCCAACGGGTTTCGGCGTCACCTCACTGTCGAAGTTTTTGCCCAACCTTCCGGAGCGAGGTGATGGTCAGTATGAGGGGCAGGCTTATATGGGCCTCGGCTTGCTGATCATGGTCGGTGTCGGGGCCTGCTGTTGGCTGCTGGGTAAGTCATTCAATTTGTCCCGCGGTGCTCGGGTGCTAAGCGTTGCTGCGGGATTGCTTGCGCTGTTGGCGTTCAGCAATGTCGTTTGCGTGGGCGACAAAGAGATTTTGAATTTGCACGTTGGACCACGACTCGCGACGCTGTTCGGCGTGGCCCGTGCAAGCGGACGGTTTATTTGGGTGCTGTACTACCTATTGGTTTTTGGTGCATTCCTTGCGATTGCGCGCTATTTCTCGCCCAAGGCGACGCTGGCATGCCTGAGCGTCGTGCTGTTGCTTCAGATGGCGGACCTGGCGCCCTGGCATCGCTATCTGCACAACGCCAGTCGTCACCTTCCCGAGACGCCGGCGATTGCAAACGATGCTGCTCTTAATCGTTTGCTGTCGGGTTCCGCGCGCATGGTGTTTCTGCCGGTCAAGAATATTCCCGAAGGCTTTGGGATCTTTTCCTATATGGCTGCGCGCCATGGGGTTGCCGTCAACGCGACCTATTCGGCCAGAACTTCGGAAACCTTGCTCGCGCAGGCCAACCAGCTCGAAACCGCCAAGCTGCAAAGCGGTGCCGCTATGCCGGACGAAGTTTATGTGGTCGATCCGTCTGCCGGAGCGGATTTTGGGCTAACCGGGCCGGTTTGCCGGCAAGCAGCGATGGAATGTCTGGCTAGTGGGTGGGGGCAGATTGTGGTGATGCGCAAGCGTGCCCAATGATGTTTGACCAATATCTCTTAAACGAATAAATTGCAATTATTCGTTTAAGAGATAAATGCCATGCAGCAGACTATCGTCACTCCGCATCGGATGGGGCAAATTCTTGCCGCCGGCCGGCGGCGCGCGGGTCTGACGCAAGCTCAGGCCGCGACGAGGCTTGGCCCGAGCCAAAGCCGTATATCAACGCTTGAGACAGATCCGGGGGCGTTGACGCTCAATCAGTTATTAGCGTTTGTTGGCGTATATGGGTTGCAGCTCCAAATTCAAAACAGAGGCTCGCCGACGGTAAAGCCTGCTGCGTCTACGGTGGAATGGTAATGGCGGGGTCTCATTCGCGGGCATTATCGGTATAGGCCAATGGCGTACGGATGGGCTCGCAGATAAGGTTATCTCCATTTCCGTCGCAATTCGATGTTATTTCTTTCGAACATCTCAGTCCAACCCTTCGGGGACACCATGTAATCGTCGCAGTCCTTATAGTCGACGATGGAATCGCAAAAAATTTCCGACTTGCCCTGGCGGAAAGACTCGAACCCCGGTTTGTTGGTGGCAAAGATATCGAACTGGGTGTTCGGAAATACCGAGACCAGCTTTTCATGAATCTCTATGCAGTGCTGCGGCTGTAGGTCGCCGTAGTCGCCTTTTAGATAAGTCGCATCATTGCCGCATCTGTTTCTTATAAATAAGACCTTTTTGCCATCGAGGTCGTTGATAAATCTTGTGGACAAAAAGTCATATTTCTTCTTTAACTCAACCAGCTGTTTGTCGATACCGTTCGGTATCACGCGGCCGTCTGAGTCTTTCAAAAAATCATGGTGATACATCAGATTGTACTTTTTATCTACTACGGTTCCTCGATCGGAAGGTATGTGGATATTATTCGCTTCGAACAACCCTGAGAAATTATTGCCAAGCAATTCCAGCATGGAGTGGAAGGGCGTCATCCACCAATCAAAGGGGTAGGCTTGGCTGGTTTTGAAATGGTTGCGAATATTCCATGTGACTTCGCAATTTGAGCCTATGCTGATGATTTTGTCGTAACGCCGCTTGGGGCGATTTTTTTTACTGTTAAACAGAAAATTTATAAGCATCTTTGATCGCGTGAAGTTGTTATTGACGTCCTGATAGTCGGCAGGCGATCAAAAATGTTCAATATTATATCTTTTCGCAGAAAGGCAGCTATCTTCGATGCGAAAGTGTCGCTATAAAAATGAGTGGTAATTTTTAATTTAATTTATGTCACTTTGATGAAATTTTGTGTGCCTACGTCAGCCTCTTCGTCGGGGCTCTTCTTGGCAGCACCCCGGCGCACCGGTAAAACAACTTTTATGCGAGCGGACTTCACACCTGCTCTGGAAGAGCGGGATGTGTTACCGATCAATAGTCTCCTCCTAATGACGATCCCCGCGGGCCGCCAACGCCTCATAGTAGGCATGGGTGCCATTAACATCGGCAAACACGTCAAGATCCAGCGCCGCGAAGCGAATCAGCCGCTCTAAATATGACAAGAACCCGACCCGATAACCCTGGTTCGGCGACGCATCTTGGAAATCAATATCGGCAAGGATTTTCCCCAGCATGCCGTGGCAGCGCCAGTCGGGTTGATCCTTCAGATACTGCGCGAAATGCGCGCCGCATTCGTAGCCGATTTCGCAGGCGCGACGATAAACGGTGGCGTCGGGAAAGCGCCAGTGACTGGCGACTCGGCTATGGCGCTTCTTAAAATGCCAGTTGCTCGATACCTTGCGCGCGTAACCGGGCCAATGAACGAAGGGCAATTCCCCCAGGCAAGTCGGTTTGATTTTCGGCCGGTAACTGCGACGTGTTGGCATGGGTATATCGCGGACTTTTCTCGGCATGATGGAAAGTCCTCAACGTATAGACAGATGCTGGATGTGCCACGGCGGGCGGCATGAACGAGTGGGGTAATGCAAACATACTGGCTCGGGACGAGCGGGGATGGATTTCATGGTGCGACCTCCAATGCAGCGGTAACAACGCGCCCCGTGTTGAGTAACGGGGGGCAGCAGGTGACGGGGTTGACGAACCGGTGTTAACGAATCCGGCATACCCGAAGGTATCCCCGCCACTGCCGCCATTGAGGTCATGCAGAAGCTGTGGATGACCACAGGCTCGCAGTCATCCACCGTTAACATGATAGGTCGTCAAACCCGATCCCAGGTGTCTCCGGGACAAAATCAGCATACTGCGGCGAATGGCTATTCACAAAAATAGAAAGAAGAAAAGCGGACCAGAGGAATAAATCGAGATGGTATCTGAGAATTTTCTGATGGCGTCAAGCCAAGCCCAATTAGGCCGTCGTCGTTCCCAGTTGCATAGCGACAGTCAGTAGGCGGTTGCTGGCGTTGTTGATGCACCAACCTTCTCGATTCAATCTAGCCCTCAACAAAACACAATCCTGATTCAGAGCGCTTTTGTGGCTAGCGGGCTATGTAACCACCAGAACGCGGTGTACCTGTGCAGCTTGCTCGGAAACGATAGCGAGTCATAAGGAATTATAGTAAGTATTGCTAAATATATCGAGGCAATGCAAGTGGTAATTTTACTGCCAGAGAATAACCGCGATTCGCCGGTGTCGGTATGGCGTGGACTTTTCTGAGTGTTTTATTTAGGGGCAAATTGAACTCGAAGATGCTGCATCTCAATAATGGCAATGGCGCCATCTACGATGGCTAAGAAACGTAAATTTCCCAACGATTTCCCAAAAAAAACAGTAGATCTATGAGTGATGTGCGTTTCATCACATACCTCATCACGGCAATGCGAAGAAAATAGCGGGTCAAAGAAAATATGCAGTGATTTCGACATGGCCCTCTGCATGGTATGGGTGGCCCTCAATCGCCATATGACTTTTCGATGTAATACATCAGTGTTGGTATTTAGAGATTTCTTTCGGAGAGTAAGAAGATGGCGTCAGCATATCAACAGCAAGTTGAAAATATCTACCTGGCGTATTACGGCCGCCCAGCAGATCCGGCCGGGATGACATACTGGGAAAACCAGTTGCTCAATGCCAATGGCAACCTAAATACCATCATCAATGCATTCGCTACCTCGGCCGAGTCGACCGCTCTGTACGGTTCCTTAACCCCAACGGCGCAAATCAACGCGATCTATACCGCACTGTACGGTCATGCTGCCGACCCGGTAGGCTTGACTTACTATCTGCAGAGCCTTGCCTCGGGCACCTTCACGTTGGGTACCATTGCACTGAATATTTTCAACGGCACCTTAGGCGCGGACGCCACGACCCTGGCTGCGAAGGTGGCTTATTCGCAAGCATTCACGAACTCGGTGCAAGGTTCGACGGCGGCAATACTTGCCTACACGGGCACGACCGCGACAGTGAATGCTCGTACGGCGGTGTCCAACGTCATCGACGCGGTGACGCAACAAGCGCAAATAACCAGCTTGGGGACGACGGTGGCCGCCATTAACGTTAGCGTGCCTATGACGCCTCCTACTTCCGCGCCCTCAGGCACGACGTACACGCTCACAACGGGTGTAGACCACATCACGTGTCGGGTAGCGGCAACGTGGTCAACGGCACCGTTCACGCCACTGTGGTATCGACGGATACGTACTCGGCAGGCGATACGATTTCCGGTACGGGTACCGGCAACGTCCTGAACCTCACCGACTCACGGACGGGGGCCACGTGGACCGCGTTGAATGTTGCCAGCGTTAGCGTCTCGGACATTCAGACTCTCAATCTGACCTCCGGTGAACCGGTGGCCGCTAATACCGTCACAGCCGTTGACGGTTTCGCTGGTGTGACCGCCTTGAATGTGACGGACAAGGGCGGCAGTGCGGATACGGCGGCAAACACAACCGCCATTACACTGACCGACACGGCAGAATCCGGTGCAACCGAATCCGTACAAGGCGGCTCCGCCATTACCGTGACGGCCAACGGCGTCACATCCGGCGGCACCATCAGCATCGGCACCACGACCGCTCCCACGGGCGTTGTTGCCATCACCGCGAACGAAAAATCTACGCTAACGGGCACCCTTACGGCGGATGTGATCAACGTCAAGGGCGGTACGACTGTCACGGTCACAGCCAACCTGACCGAAGCAGTTGGTGTGGGCAACACCGTGACGGGCGGCGCGATTACAGTCACCGGCACGTCGACAACGACGAGTGTAACGGTGAACCAGACTGCAGCCGCAACGGCATCCTCGACTGTTGCAGGTGTCATTGACGGAAGCGTTACTATCAATGATGTCAACGCCGGCAGCACAAGCCTTGCAGGTACAATTAGCAACATCTCCCTGGCCAACTACGCTACGGCCACGATCAGCGACAACGGCCTGACCGCGCTGACGCTAGCAGGTAGCGGCGGCACCCTGATGCTGACCGATGCGCTGACGGTTCCGACCGTCACCACGCTGGCTTTGAATGTCAACGGCCTGAACGTTACGGGCCTCAACGATGCCCACAATGAAATCACGACTTTGAACGTGGTGACGGGCGGTACGACTGCCTCGACGATCGGCGTACTGATCGACAGCGGCTTGACGACCTTGAACGTTTCCGGTACGCAAAACATCACGCTGACCCCTACCTCGACGATAGTCACCGCAGTCAACGTCAGCGGTGGCGCCGGCCTTACGCTCACGACCGCGCTGGGCGCAACCGAAACCTTCACCTCGACCGGCACAGGCACCGACGTCGTCACCATTTCGGCAGCAGCAACCGTAGCGATCACCGGTAACGGAACCACCCACGAAGAAATAGTCTGGAACGGCACGGCTGCGCCGGCTGCCACGGCCTATCTGGGTACCGTCACGGGCTTCCATGTACTGGGTATCGGTGCTGCCACGACCGCCGGCGAAAGCTTTGACCTGAGCGCGATTACCGGATTCACGAGCGTCGACGTCCAAGCCAATGTGCAGGTGGGCACGGAAACAGTGAGCAATATTACCGCGGGCTCAGCCCTGTCGATTGATGGTGCTTATGCGGGTACGTTTGTGTATCAAACCTCCGACTCCGCGGGCGCCACAGACAGTGTCGCCTTGACACTGGGCACCGCAGCCACCACAGCCGGCTTTACCGTCGCCGCACTGACGCTGCAAGATAATGCGGCGCATGGTATTGGTAACGTCTCCGTGGTAGCTAACGCGACCACGGCCGCCGCTGTCGACAACATCACCACGTTCCTCGATGCGTCGCTGACAAGTTTGAGTGTCAGCGGAACCGGCGGCTTTACGGTGGGCAATAACGTCAGCACAAGCGCGACGTCACTGACCATCAGTGGCTCGAGCACTGGTACAGCCGGTATCACGTTCGGCGGCGGCTTGACCGACACGAGCCTGCTGACGCTGACGCTCAGTGGCACGAACAGCATCAGCCTCGGCACGGTGACCGACGGAACCAACGGAATCACTATTTCCGGTGCTGCGGACAACGCAAATGCCAGCTTGGCCCTGGCCGGCGTAACATCGACTGGGCACGCCGACACCGTGACGTTGGGTAACGGCAACGATGTCGTCACCGATACGGCAGCTGCTGCGGGCTCGACTGTCACCATTAACCTTGGTAACGGCAATGACGTCGTGACCGTCGGCGCAACCGCGACCAACACTGTCAGCGTCGGTACCGGCCACAACAACATCATCGAAGCGGCTGGTGGTAACGTTGCTGTGACTTTCGGCGCACACAGCGCTTCAATCGTCGACAATGTCACCGTCGGCGCAGCGACCTCGGCCACGATTGCCGCGTCGGCTGTTGTCACGGGTTTCAACGTGAGCGGTGTCGACACGATCACCTTATCCGGTGACGCAGGTGCTACCGGCGCTATCACGGTCGTCACGCCTACCCAACTTAACACCTACGGTAGCAACCCCGGGACACTAGCTGCCGCCGTTGCTGGCGTGCTGGCCGGTGCTGGCGGTAACCTGGCGCAACATGCCATCGCCGAGTTCCAATTTCAAACCAACGCCTACTTCGTTGAGCAAGCCGGCGCTACGGGCAGCACGTTTGCTGCGGGAGATACGGTTGTTGAGCTGACTGGTACACCGACGTTCACGACCGCTACGACGGCTTCCGCGGGTGTTTTGAGCCTGCACGGTTAATGAAAGGCAGCCAGTGGTGCGGCTATCGAAGTGATTGATACGCGTGCCCTTGGTATTGCTGCAGTAGCTCATGCGGCACTGATGAGCCCTCAGGTTTCGGCCTGAGGGCAGTCAAACCCCGTCCTCCACAATCTGTATTGCGCTGGACTCGGCACGGGTCTAATTTTTTCAATGGTAACGCCGGATTTGTGCGTAAATTGCCTTTACTAAATGAAGGCCAAACGCAGTCAGGATCGTGCCATGTCGCGTCCATTGTAAGCACCCAGTAAAACCATCTTGTTGAGCCACCCGCACCCCAGCGAAGATCGTGTCCACCTAAATTTTTAATGGACACATGTACACGATGGATGAAACTGAGGTAATACAAGGGGTTGTGCAACCGACGCGGCGTCGGCGGCATAGCAAAGAATTCAAGGCAGAAGTGATCCGGGCAGCAATGCAGCCGAATGTGTCTATGGCGGCGGTAGCCCTCCATTACCGCCTGAATGCCAACATGCTGCGTAGCTGGGTGGCCGCCCACGTAGAACTGGATGCGGCTGATGCGGCCCGGAAGTCGATGAGCATGCCATTGGGAGAGTTTGTGCCGTTGCAGCTGGAAACACCGACGGTAGCATCCGGGACAACGGAGATCCAAATCGAAGTGCGCCGAGGCGCCGCGACGATGACCGTGCGTTGGCCGTTATCGGCGGCAAGTGAGTGCGCGCAGTGGCTGCAGGAATGGCTGCGGTGATCCGTATCGAAGCCATCTGGCTGGCGACCGAACCGCTGGATATGCGTGCCGGCACCGATACGATTCTGGCGCGCGTAGTCAAGGTGTTTGGCGCAGCCCGCCCTCACCACGCCTATCTGTTCGCCAACAAGCACTCAACACGCATGAAGATACTCGTCTATGACGGCTTTGGAGTCTGGCTGGCCGCCCGTCGTCTGAATAAGGGGCGGTTTGTTTGGACGAATGGTTCGAATGAGATCACCGTTCCGCTGAATCTTGAGCAGCTCCGTGCGCTGGTGATCGGCTTGCCGTGGCAATCACTGGCCGAAGGCCACGTGATTTCGGTGTTGTAAGCCGACTTGCCGGGGTGTCGGACCGTAAACTGGGTATTCCGGCCCATCGTGACCGCCGATTCCGGTCTATCGTGACCGGTCATTCCGGGGCATCGTGACCGCTCATTCCGGTCTATCGTGACCGATTTCAGGCCTCGGCCGGAATCGGCGGTCACGA
>Ga0302178_10000549_pt1 | contig 33866 bp, 32 predicted proteins | sample I_Palsa_E1_3_FD_198790 | JGI IMG/M metagenome (GOLD analysis project Ga0302178, IMG submission 198790) | Peat permafrost microbial communities from Stordalen Mire near Abisko, Sweden - I_Palsa_E1_3 | ecosystem: Environmental > Terrestrial > Soil > Palsa > Peat permafrost | place: Sweden... | reverse complement strand
TTTGCCGCTGGGCGCGACGCGGCGGGCGCTGATCAGCACGTCGGCGCCGGCGCCCGAGCCGAGGTCAAGCACGGTCTCACCGGGGCGCAGGTCGGCGACCGCGGTCGGGACGCCGCACCCGAGCGATGCGGCGACCGCGGCCTGGGCGCCTTCGGCGTCCTGATTGTCGTAGAGGGCGGCGCCGAACACCTCGGTGCCGTGCTCGTCGGTGACTCCGGCCGCGCAGTCGCAGGCTTTCTCGGGGGCGCCGGCCGCGGCGCGAGCGGCGGCGGCGTAGCGCTCGCGCACCACCTCACGGATCTCCTCGGCGTCACTGGTGGCGCCGGCGGCGCAGCCGCAGCTGCTCGATTCGGGGGTGCAACACCCCCGTTTGGCGTCAGGCTCGCAGCAGGTGGACTGCTGGTCGGTGCTGCAGCACGCCGAGGCGGTGGTCTGGGTCTGGGTCAGCTCAGCCATGCGGACAGCTCCTCGAGTGCGTCGGGGATGACGTAGTAGTAGGCCCACAGCCCTTCGCGCTCTGAGCCGACGAGGCCGGCCTGGCGGAGCACTTTGAGGTGGTGGGAGACGGTGGGCTGGGAAAGGTCGAACAGGGGTACGAGCTCGCACACGCACACCTTGCCTGCGTGCTTCCGCAGCACGTCCACCAGCTGCAGGCGGACGGGATCACCGAGGGCTTTGGCGACCGCGCCCATCCGCTGAGCCTGGTCGCGCTCGACGTCGGGATAGACGACCGGCTCGCAGCACGGCTGCCCGGGCGCGCGCTTGGTCTTCGGGGAGAGCTCCAGATCGATGGACATCTATCTACGTATATCGATTGAAATGACGATTGTCAATGCATAGACTTGGGTCAAGTTTGGCGGCGCTCACGCACGAGCTCTCACTGACCCCCGGAGACCACTTTGACTCGGATCGCCGTCATCACCGACATCCACGCAAACCTGCCCGCGCTCCAAGCGACCCTTGACGCGATCGCCCGCGACCTCGATGACTGCGGCTGCGCATACGTGACCGCGCACGACCGCGGGCTCGGCAAGCAGTCCGTCGCGTGGACACTCGCGCACACCTACGACGGGGTGCTGTTCGTCAACTGCGGATCGGTCGGGAAACCGAAGGATGGCGACCCGCGCGCAGCGTTCGCGATCCTCGAGCTTGCCGACGCCGGCCAGGTGCAGGTTTCGATCGAGCGGGTCCCCTACGACGTTGAGGCGGTCGCGCGTGCGGTCGAGGCGGCAGGCCTGCCTGGGGAGTACGCGCGCAAGCTGGTCGCGGCGGCGTGAGTGCGGTAACACGTCCATGGACCGCACCCTCCCCCGCCGCCTACTCGCCGAACTGCTCGGATCCGCTTTCCTCGCCGCCGTCGTGATCGGCTCCGGGATCGCCGCCAAACACCTCTCACCCGGAGACGTTGGCCTCGAGCTGCTCGAGAACGCCGCAGCGACCGCCGCCGGCCTGTTCACCATCATCCTCATGTTCGGACCCGTATCTGGCGGGCACTTCAACCCCGTCGTGTCACTCGTCGACGCCAGCTTCGGTGGCCTGTCATGGCGCGACGCGCTCGCGTACATCCCCGCCCAAACAGGCGGCTGCATCCTCGGCGCGATCGCCGCCAACGGCATGTTCGCCCTCACCGCCGTCAGCATCTCGACCAAGCACCGAGCCACCGGCCCACACTTCCTCTCCGAGATCATCGCCACCCTCGGACTGCTGCTCGTGATCTTCTCCCTCGCCCGCACCAAACGCGGCAACGCAGCCCCCGCTGCCGTCGGCGCGTACATCGGCGCCGCTTACTTCTTCACCAGCTCCGCCAGCTTCACGAACCCCGCCATCGACATTGGCCGCATGTTCTCCAACACCTTCGCCGGCATCGCACCCGCATCGGTACCCGCCTACGCGATCGCACAACTGATCGGCGGAGTCCTCGCGATCGCAACCATCCGCACCCTGTACCCAAACGTCACACCCGCCGAAGCAGCCGAAGTCGTCATGCCACACGCATCAAACGCAGACGGCCACCTCGACCCGGCGGGTACGAACGGCTAAATGACACCGCACCTACGACTGAGCGAGGCCGGACCCGCCACGACCGAGGATCGCGCGTAGCTCGCCGAGCGCGCGGGCCCGGTGCGCGTCGAGCTCGGCGACGAGGGCGTCGGCGTCGGCCCGGCCGACGGCCTCGAGGATCCGCACGTGCGCCTGGACGGCCGCGAGTCGCTCGTCGGGCGAGTTGTAGTAGAGGGCACGGTAGGCCTCCGTCGAGTCCCACAGGAGGCGGATCAGGCGCATCGTGTGCGGCCGGCCGGGCGCCTCGAGCAGGCCGAAGTGAAAGCGGCGGTTGGCCTCGAGCTCGGCCGCGACGTCGCCCGCCTGGGCCGCGGTCTCGCAGGCCCGTGCCGCCGCTTGGACGCGGTCCAGCGCGTCGTCGTCGAGCGCCGGCAGCGCGAGTCGCGCGGCGCGCTCCTCGAGGATGCGCCGCAGCTCGTAGATCTCCTCCAGGTCGTCGATATTGAGCTCGGTGACGAAATAGCCGCGGCGGGGGCGGTAGCTGACCTGGCCCTCCTGTTCGAGCACCCGCAGCGCCTCGCGGACCGGCGCCAGGCTGAGCCCGAGGCGTTCGGCGATCTCCTCCTGGAGGACCCGCTGGCCGGGCGCCAGCTCGCCGGCGACGATCGCGGCCCGCAGGCGCCGGAGCGCGTGCTCGGCCGCGGTCACGCTCACCGGAAGGCTTGGATGCCGGTCAGCGCCGCGCCGATCACGAGCGCGTGGACGTCGGCGGTGCCCTCGTAGGTGACGACCGACTCGAGGTTGTTCATGTGGCGGATCACCGGGTATTCGAGCGTGATCCCGTTGGCGCCGAGCACCTGACGGGCGGTCCGGGCCACCTCGAGCGCCGCGTTGACGTTGCCGAGCTTGCCGATGCTGACGTGCTCGGGGAGCAGGCGGCCGCTGTCCTTCAGCCGGCCGAGATGCAGGGCCAGGAGGGTCGCGCGGCCGACCTCGAGCGCCATCATCGCGAGCTTCTGCTGCTGGATCTGGAAGGACGCGATCGGGCGGTCGAACTGGATCCGCTCGCGGGCGTAGTCGAGCGCCGCCTCGAAGCACGCCCGGGCGGCGCCGGCGGCTCCCCAGACGATCCCGAATCGCGCCTCGTTCAGGCAAGCGAGCGGCCCGGCGAGCGACCTCGCCTCGGGCAGGACGGCGTCGGCGGGAAGGCGGACGTCGTCGAACAGCAGCTCGGAGGTGACCGACGCACGCAGCGACAGCTTGCGGTGGATGTCCTGGGTCGTGAACCCCTTGGTCCCGCGCGGCACCAGGAAGCCGCGCAGCGCGCGCGGGTCCTCGTCTGTCCGGGCCCACACGATCGCGACGTCGGCGATGCCGCCGTTGGTGATCCACATCTTCTGCCCGTGCAGGATCCAGTCGCTCCCGTCGCGACGTGCACGGGTCCGCATCGAGCCCGGGTCGGAGCCCGAGTCGGGCTCGGTCAGCCCGAAGCAGCCGATCACCTCGCCGCTCGCCATCGACGGCAGCCACTGCCGGCGCTGCTCCTCGGAGCCCCAGCGGTGGATCGCGTACATCGCGAGTGAGCCCTGCACCGAGACGAGGCTGCGCACGCCGGTGTCGCCCGCCTCCAGCTCCATGCTGGCGAGCCCGTAGGCGGTCGCGCTCGCCCCCGCGCATCCATAGCCCTCGAGGTGCATCCCGAGCACTCCCAGCCTGCCGAGCTCGGATGCGAGCTCGCGCGGAATCGTCGCGTGCTCGAACCACTCGCCGACGTTCGGCAGCACGCGGTCGCGCACGAACGCCCTGACCGTGTCGCGGATGTCGCGCTCCTCGTCTGACAGGAACTGATCGACCCCGAGCAGGTCGTCCGGCCGAATCGTCGGCCGCGACGCCGCGGCCGTCGCGGATGAAGTCATGCCCTCGCTCCCAGATTGATTTTCGAAAATCGAAGCCTTACGATCTTTGCACCGTGGTCGCCGCGTTGCAAGACCTCAGCGTGCTCGACTTCTCGCGTGTGCTGGCCGGCCCGTTCGCGACGATGATGCTCGCCGACCTCGGCGCCGAGGTGGTCAAGGTCGAGCGGCCCGGGACCGGCGACGAGACGCGCCAGTGGGGGCCGCCGTACGACCCTGCCGGCAACTCGACCTACTTCCAGGCCGTCAATCGAAACAAGCGCAGCCTCGTGCTCGACCTCGCGGGCGCGGACGGCCGCACCCGCGCACGGCAGCTTGCGCGCTCCGCCGATGTCGTCGTCGAGAACTTCCGGCCCGGCCTGATGGACGAGCTGGGGCTCGGCTACGACGACCTGCGCCGCGACAACCCGCGGCTGATCTTCTGCTCGATCACGGGCTTCGGTCCGCGGGCCGGTGGCCCGCCCGGGTATGACCTGCTGGCGCAGGCGCTCGGCGGCCTGATGAGCATCACGGGCGATCCCGAGGGGCCGCCGACGAAGGTTGGGGTCGCGCTCGTCGACGTGCTCGCGGGCCTGTTCGCGACCGCCGGGATCCTCGCTGCGGTGATCCACCGGGAGCGTTCGAGCGAGGGCCAGCGCGTGGAGGTCGACCTGATGTCGGCGCTGCTCGCGGCGCTCGTCAACCAGGGCTCGGCGTTCACCGCCGGCCGAGTCGTGCCGGAGCGGATGGGCAACCGGCACCCGAGCATCGCGCCCTACGAGCTGTTCCGATGCGCCGAGGAGGAGCTGGTGATCGCGGTCGGCAACGACCGGCAGTTCGCCGCTCTCTGCGATGTGCTCGGAGCGGCCGAGCTGGCGGGCGACGCGCGGTTCGCGACAAACCCGGATCGGGTCGCGAACCGTCAAGCGCTGACCGAGGAGCTGGAGCTTCGGCTCGCGACCCGCAGCGCCGGCGAGTGGGCGGCTCTAATGACCGATGCACGGGTGCCGGCGGGCAAGGTCAACGACATCGCCGGAGCATTCGCGCTGGCGGAGCGGCTTGGCCTCGAACCGATCGTCGAGATTCCCGATGACGATGGTCGTCAGGTGCGGCTCACGCGCAACCCGATCGGCCTGTCCGCGACCCCGCCCGCCTACCGGCTCGCGCCGCCGCGGCTCGCCTGACCCGCTCGCGGCCCGGCGCTCCCTTCACCGCTCGCGCTTTTACACCGCGCTGATCGGCAAGAACGCCAGCACCGGCTGGCTGGCGCAGGCCGCAGGCCGGAGCTAGCTTCCGCGGCATGACCGAGTTGATCGCCCTCTACTGGACCGTGGCCGGACCCGCCGACATTCACTACGGGCGAGAGTGGAGCCTGTACGACTGGCGCGACCGGTGTGCCGAGGCGGTGAGGGTTGGCTACAGCGGCCTCGGGCTATGGCACGCCGACGTCGAGCACCAGCTCGAGACCCGGACGATCCGTGAGATGAAGCAGATCTTCGACGACGCCGGGCTGAAGTACATGCAGGTCGAGTTCATCGCCGACTTCTTCGTGCCCGAGGGAGAGCCGGCTCGGGTCGAGTCCGACAAACGCCGCAAGCTGCTGTTCGACCTCGCCGCCGAGTTCGACGCCCACCACATCAAGGTGGGCAACATCCCCGGGACGCCGTGCGAGCTCGAGCGTGTAACCGAGGCGTTCGGCGAGCTGTGCGCCGACGCGGCGCGGCACTGCAGCTCCCAGGTCGTCTACGAGTTCATGCCGTTCGACGTCAACGTCGACACGCTCGAGAAGGCGCTCGCGGTCGTCACGGGCGCGGCGGCGCCGAACGGCGGCCTTGCGATCGACACCTGGCACTGCGGCAAGCTCGGGATCGCGCCCGAGGACCTCAAGCGGATCCCGCGCGAGTACTTCACCTGGGTCGAGCTGTCGGATGGGATGTACGAGAACATGGAGGACCGGATCGACGAGGTCACCGGCCACCGCCGGCTGCTCGGCGAGGGCGAGTTCGACATCCCCGGCTACATCAGGGTCGCGCGCGAGGTCGGCTACGACGGCCCGTGGGGAGTCGAGATCCTGTCGGCAGCGCTGCGGGCGCTGCCGATGGACGAGGCCTTCAAGCGTTCATACGAGACGACGATCGCGCAGTTCGGCGCCGTCACCGCATGAGGAGGAATCTCTAGATGAGCTCGGAACTGTCGAACGACAGGCTGGTCTGGATCTACACGCAGATGGCGCGGATCCGGGAGTTCGAGGAACGCGTCAAGCGGACCTTCGAGGAGCACCCGGGCGTGATCCGCGGTCATACGCACCTCGCCGACGGCGCCGAGGCATCGATCGTCGGCTCGCTCGCGACGATCGAGCCGGGCGACCAGCTGACAGCCACGTACCGCTGCCACGGGTATCCGATCGTGCTCGGCACCGACACGAAGGCGATGATGGCCGAGATCTACGGCCGCCGCCACGGTCTCTGCGGTGGCTACGGCGGCTCGATGCACCTCGCCGACCCCGAGCGCGGCTTCCTCGGCACGAGCGGGATCGTCGGCCAGGGGATCCCGCACGCCACCGGGGTCGCCTACGCGGCGCAGATCAGGAGCCGAGCCGGCGGTGTCCCGACGGTCGTACTGTCGTTCTTCGGCGACGGCGCCTCGAAGCAGGGCGCCTTCCACGAGTCGCTGAACCTCGCGTCGCTGTGGAAGCTGCCGGTCGTCTACATCATGGAGAACAACAACTACAACGTCGCCACGCGCTCCGATCAGGAGGACGCCAATGCGGCCGCCGGCGAGCCGCTGTCGGTCAAGGCAAAGGCGTACAGCATGCCCGGGGTGACCGTCGACGGGGCCGATCCGCTGGCGGTCTACGACACGGTCAAGGAGGCGGTCGACCGGGCGCGCGGCGGCCAGGGGCCGACGCTCGTCGAGTCGAAGGTCTACCGGCTGTCCGCCCACGGCAACCTGATCGCTCCCCCCGGCGTCCCGCTCCACTACGAGGAGCACGAGGCGATCAGGGTGTTCGGCAACCGCGAGGAGTACGACGCGGCGGTGCGTGGCGACCCGGTCCCCCGCTTCCGGATGCGCCTGATCGAGCAGGGCGCGCTCGGCGCCGCGCAGGCGGATGCGATCGCCGAGCGGGTTCGCGACGAGATGGAGGCGGCGGTCCAGTTCGCCCTCGCCGATCCCTTCCCCGAGCCCGAAGCGGCCACCAACTTCGTCTACGCCTAGGAGAGCAGCGATGGCACGTGAGATCCCCTACATCGTCGCGGTCAACGAAGCGCTCCAGCTGGAGATGGAGCGCGACCCGACCGTCATCTTCTACGGTCAGGACGTCGCGCCGAGCGACGAGGACCCGCTGGTCAAGGCGTTCGGGCGCGACCGGGTGCGCGTCTCGCCGATCTCCGAGACCGCCGAGATCGGGATGGCTGTCGGGCTCGCGCTCGCCGGCTTCCGCCCCGTCGTCGAGCTGCTGATGGCCGAGTTCATGCTGGTGGCGATGAACCAGGTCGTCAACGAGGCGCCGCGGCTGCGCTACATGAGCGGCGGCCAGGTCAAGGTCCCGGTCGTGTTCAAGGCCGGCTACGGGTTCACCGCCGGCTGGGCCGGACAGCACACCGGCTCGATCTACAACATGTTCTGCGGCATCCCCGGCCTGAAGGTCGCCCTGCCCTCGACGCCGGCCGACGCCAAGGGCCTGTTCGCGACCGCGATCCGCGACGACAACCCCGTCTGCTACCTGATCCACTACCTGCTCGTGCTCGAGCACGGCGATGTGCCGGAGGGCGAGTACCTGGTGCCGTTCGGCGAGGCTAAGATCAGGCGCAGCGGCTCCGACGTGACGATCGTCGCAACCGGCTGGACCGTCGGCAAGGCGTTGCAGGCAGCCGAGCTGCTGGCAAGCGAGGGCATCGACGCCGAGGTGATCGACCCGCGCACGCTGCAGCCGCTCGACGTGCCAACGATCCTCGCGTCGGTCGAGAAGACGGGTCACATCGTGCTCGCCGACCAGGCGACCAGGCACGCGTCGGCCGCGTCGTTCATCGCCGCCGAGGTCGCCGAGCACGGCTTCAGCTACCTGCGGGCGCCGATCAAGCTGGTGACCGCGCTCGACGCGACGGTCCCGTACAGCGCACCGATGGAGGCGTTCGTGCTCCCCGACGAGCACAAGATCGCCGGCGCGGTGCGTGAGGTGCTCGGCGAGGCGCCGGTCGCCGCGTAACGCGCGGGCGCTCTCCGGGCGATGCCAGAGACCGCGCCGCGCCCCGGCCGCAGCCGGGCCCAGTCCGCGCTGGGGCGCGACGCGGCGCTCGAGCTGCTTGAGACGATGTGGCGGATCCGCTGCTTCGAGGAGCGCGTCGCGAAGCTCGTCCGCAACCTCCAACTGCAGGGGCTGATCCACCTCAGCATCGGCGGCGAGGGCGTGGCGGCGGGCGTATGCCGGCAGCTGCGGGACGACGACGCGGTCTACAGCGGCCACCGCGCGCACGGGCATGCCCTCGCCAAGGGCGCGCCGATGGATCGGACGATGGCCGAGCTGATGGGCAGCGCCGACGGCCTCTGCCGCGGCCTCGGCGGCTCGATGCACCTGGTCGACACCGAGCACGGCCTGATGGGCGCGACCGGGGTCGTCGGCGGGAACCTGCCGCTGGCGGTCGGCGACGCGCTCGCCGCCAAGCTGGAGGACGGCGGCGATCGCGTGACGGTCGTGTTCTTCGGCGACGGCGCCGTGCAGGCCGGCCACTTCCACGAGTCGGTCAATCTCGCCGCGTTGTGGCAGCTGCCGCTGATCTTCGTCTGCGAGAACAACGGCATGGCGGAGTTCACCTCGCGGGCGGAGCACACGCCGGTCGAGCGGGTCGTCGACGTGGTGGCCCCCTACCGCTTCGACCGCCAGACCGTCGACGGCTCCGACGTCGAAGCCGTGCACGCGGCGTTCGGCGAGCAGCTGCGCGGGGCGCGCCGGCGGCGCGGGCCGTTCCTGCTCGAGTGCCTGACCCACCGTCGCCGCGGCCACTACGAGGGCGACCAGCAGTCGTATCGCGACGCGCTCGACGACGCCGAGTGGGCCGCGCGCGACCCGATCGCGCGGCTCGAGGCGACGGCGCGCGAGCGTCGGTGGCTGAGCGCGCAGCGCGCGCAGGCGATCGCCGCGGCCGCCGAGGAGGAGGTCGAGCGGGCGGTCGAGCGCGGGCGCGGCGGCCGTGCGCTGACGCCCGATCAGGCGGCTCGGTACGTGTACGCGTGATGGCCGAGCAGACCTTCGTCGAGGCGATCCGCACGGCGCTTGCGCAGGCGATGCGCGAGGACCCACGAGTGATCGTGCTCGGCGAGGACGTCGCCGAGGGCGGACCGTACCTCGCCACCGAGGGCCTGTCAGCGGAGTTCGGCACAGGTCGCGTCCGCAACACCCCGATCAGCGAGAACGCCGTCTGCGGCGCCGCGATCGGCGCCGCCCAGGCGGGCCTGCGCCCGGTCGTCGAGATCATGTTCATCGACTTCATCACGCTCGCGCTCGACCAGCTCGTCAACCAGGCGGCAAAGGCGCACTTCATGTCGGGCGGCCAGCTCAGCGTGCCGCTCGTGCTGCGCACGCAGGGTGGCTCCGGCGGCCGCGCGGGAGCGCAGCACTCGCAGAGCCTCGAGGCGTGGCTCACCCACGTACCCGGCCTCAAGGTCGTGATGCCGTCGAGTCCGGCCGATGCCGGCGGTCTGCTGCTGAGCGCGATCGCCGATCCGAACCCGGTGGTGTTCGTCGAGAACAAAGCGCTGTACTTCCGTCGCGCGCCGGTTCCCGAGCGGCTCACGCCGATCCCGCTCGGCCGCGCGCGGCAGCTGCGCGCCGGCGGGGACCTGACGATCGTCGCGACCTCACGGCTCCTCGGCGATGCGCTGACCGCCGCCGCGCGTCTCGCGCAGGAGGGGATCGAGGCGGACGTGTTCGACCCGCGCACGCTCGTGCCGCTCGACCTCGACCCGCTGGTCGCCTCGCTCAGGCGCACCGGTCACGCTGTGATCGCGCACGAGGCGGTGACGGCTGGCGGCTTCGGCGGCGAGCTGGCGGCGCAGCTGCAGGTCGCCGCGTTCGACTACCTCGAGGCGCCGATCCATCGCGTCGGCGCGCCGTTCACGCCCGTGCCGATGGCCGCCGCGCTGGAGGACGCCTACCGCCCGGGCGCCGAGGAGATCTACCGCGCCGCGCTGTCGGCGCGGCGCTGGGAGGGCTGCGATGAGGACGGCGCCGTCGTCGCCGCCGGGGTGCCGGCCCTGCCCGCGGCGACGCATGACCCTCCCGAGGGATGAGCCGTGGGCCCTTCAGGAGCCCGGCCGGGACACCAGCGCCGCGCCGGGCAGGCGCCGCATCACCTCGCGGTCCTGCATCGCGATCTCGAGGTTGGTGATCGACAGGCGGGCGTGCTCGCGGGCGAGCGCCTCGGCCCGCGCCCCCTGGCGCTGCTCGATCGCGTCGATCAGCGCAGCGTGCTGCAGATGCGCGACGATCAGGATGTCGCGGGAGGCGGGCAGCTCCGCCTCCCGCAACACGAACGCATTCGGATGGGCGAACGGCAGCGAGGCGACCGCCGCCAGCGAGCGCTCGAGCAAGGGGCTGCGAGCGAGCTTCACCAGGCGATCGTGGAACTCACCGTTGAGGTCGAGGTAGCGCTCGAACGACTCGTAGCCGAGATCGTGGACGACGGTGCCGATGTCGTCGTTGATCGCTCGCAGCGCCCGGCGTGCGGACGCGGGCGTGCCCGCCTCGGCCCCGAACCGCGCCGCGGTGCCCTCGAGCACGCCGCGCAACTCGACCGCGTCACGCATGTCCGCCTCGGTGAACTCCCGCACCACGTAACCGCCGCCGTCGAGCCGGCGAAGGAATCCCTCGTGCTCGAGCGCCGCCAGCGCGAGCCGGAGCGGCGTCCGCGACATCCCGAGCCTCGCGACCAGTGGCAGCTCGGACAATCGCTCGCCGGGCGAGAACTCGCCCCTCAGGATCAGTTCGCGGAGGCTCAGGACCGCCTGCGTGATCTGGGTTTGATTGGGGTTACGGGAGGTGCGATTTGCAGGACGAGCCATGTGGATGGTCGCGACCCAGCTCCCCGTTGGCACGGACGATGCGTCCGGTCGTCAGCTGCGCGCTTGTGCAGCTTATCCTGGTCTTAGAGTTGCATGCAAGCGCCTCTCAACGGGCCGACCCTCGCTCCGCAAAACCGCCGCAAAACAGGCCCTTCGCCCAGGTCGTGATAGCGAGCGTCCGCAATCTTGCATACAGCCGTCGCGGGCATTATGATTGCGCCGCCCGAGGCGGCTTGCGCGCGAGGGACATTGCACCTTCACAACGGAGGAGGAGGAAGACGTGAGGAGTTACCTGCACGGGTCACCCGTGCGGCTTGCCACTGCGTTGATTGCGACGGCCGGGGCGGTCCTGCTCGCTTTTGCGCTCGCGACCAGCAGCAGCAACGCCAGCACCAGCCGCGCGATCGCCAGGAGCGCGAGCGCCACGTCGGCCTGCGGGCCAAAACCCGGCGTCAAGGCCACAGGCACCCCGATCACGCTCGGCGCGATCAACGTCAAGCAGCCGGGGACGGATTTCACCGACATCTCCAACATGGCGGCGGCGTACTTCGCCTGCGTCGACGCCAACGGCGGCGTCAACTGCCACCCGATCGTGCTCGACGCGCTGACCGATCAGACGAGCCCAGCGCAGATCGCGGCCGACGCCAAGCAGCTCGTCACCACCGATCACGTGCTCGGGATCGCCGGCACCTCGGACATCATCGAGTGCTCAGTCGATTACAAGTACTGGCAGCAGCAGGGTTACAAGGTGATCGCGGCCGGGATCGCGCCCGAGTGCTACTCGACGTCGAACTATGCCGACGTCAACATGGGCCCGCGCTACAGCTCGGACGGCGCCGCGCAGTACGTGATCTCCAAGGGCATCAAGAAGATCGTGTTCGACCAGTCCAACGTCCCCGGAACCGCGTACAACGTCGGCGGCGTGGCGGACATCGCCAAGGACGATCACGTGTCGCTGACCGAGCTGACCGAGAACGTCCCGATCACGGACGCCGACTCGGTCGCGATCAAGGAGGTCGACGACGCCGGGCCGAACGGTGCGGTGGTGCTCAACTTCACCCCGCCGGAAGCGCTCGTGATCCTGCAGGCCGCGCAGAAGCTCGGCCTCGAGGACCATGTCAAGATGTGGGCCTGCTCGACCCCCTGCAACACCGACTTCCTCGCAAAGTCGCTGGGACCGGCTTGGCAGGGTCACTTCTACGTCAACGCCGAGCTGCTGCCGGTCGACGGCAACACGACCCCGACGGTGGGGCTGTACAAGGCGATCCTCAAGCAGTACGGCTCCGCCGTGTCCGGCGGGATCGGCAGCTTCAGCCAGATGGGCTTCACGATCGCCGAGATCGCGACCCACGCGCTGGAGACGATCAAGGGTCCATACACGAAACAGAGCGTCAACGCGGCGTTCGAAGCCGTGAAGGGCTACAACACGAACATGCTGTGTCAGCCGTGGACATATGGACCGTACTCGCTGCACATCGCCAACAACGAGGACTGGACGGTGACACCGAAGAACGGCCAGATGGTGATCGCGCAAGGATGCACGCAGATCTCCGACGACGACCCGGGAATCGCCCAGTACAGAAAGGTCGCCGGCTGACGCCGGCGCCCCGCAGAACGACGATCTGACAAGCCACGAGTTTCAGGGAGCCGAGCGAGTCGATGCCCAGTTGGACGGAATTTCAGCCGTTTCTCGTCGTGGGCCTGGCGCTGGGGGGCGTGTATGCGCTGTCCGGTGTCGGGATGGTCGTGCTGTACCGCGCGACCGGCGTGCTGAATCTGGCCTTCGGAGCGATCGGCGCGTTCGGCGCCCTGATCTCGTGGCAGTTGATCAACAGCTCTGGTGTCAACCAGTGGCTCGCGTACCTGGCGTGCCTGCTGTTCGGCGGGGTCGTCACGCTCGTGTACGGGATGGTGTTCGGGCCGGTGCTGGCGCCACGGGATCCGCTGGTGAAGGCGGCGGCGACGCTCGGGTTGACGCTGATCCTGCTGGGCGCGATGGATCTGCTGTGGCCGTCGAGCGGGGGCGAGTCGCGGTCGATCACTCTGCCGACGGACTCGAGCTCGTTCATGCTCGGGGGGGTGCAGGTGACGTGGACCGATGTGATCGGGCTCGCGGTCGGGATCGCGATCACGGTCGTGACGGGCGTGTTCCTGCGTGTGACGAAGCTGGGGACGGCGATGCGCGCGATGGCCAACGACCGCGAGATCACGGCGACGCTCGGCGTGCCGGTCCGCCGGGTCGAGGCGGCCGCCTGGTTCGGATGCGGGGTGCTGTCGGGGATCGCGGGCGTCCTGCTGGCGGATCTGGTCGCGCTCGATCCGACGACCCTCACGTTCCTGGTGATCTCGTCGCTGTCGGCGGCGCTGATCGCGCGATTGCAATCGATCACGGTGGCGTTCCTGGCGGCGATCGTCGTCGGCGTGGTCGACTCGATGCTGACGCCGATCCAGGCGCTGACCAACTATCGTGATATGACGCCGTTCGTGCTCGCGGCGATCGGCCTGCTGTGGGTCAACCGCCGCCGCACGATCAGCATGAGCCGTCAGGGCGTGTGAGCGACATGGCAAGCGTCAAGGATCCGGCGTCGGAGGGCCGGAAGGCCGAGCGGCCGGGCCGCGCGGGGATCGGCGCGGTCCTCGACGGGCAATGGCAGGCGCTCGTCTCGAGCCGGCGCGACCAGACGCGCCTGGCGGTGATCGTGCTGCTCCTGGTGTTCGTGCTGCTGGGGTTGCCGTCGCTGTTCAGCGCGTACTACATCGACGCCGCGACGCAAACCGCCATCTACGCGCCCGTCGCGCTCGGGCTGGGGCTGCTCGTCGGGCGCGTTGGGATGGTGTCGCTGGGGCAGGCCGCGGTGCTGTCGCTCGGCGCCTGGATCGCGGCAAGGCTGCTGTTCGGGACGGGGCTTCCGTTCGAGATCGTGCTGCTGCTGTCCGGAGTGATCACGATGGTGCTCGGGACGCTCGTCGGGTTGCCGGCACTGCGGCTGAGCGGCCTGTATCTGGCGCTGATCACGCTGATGATGGCCGGCGCGATCACGGTCGTGCTGGCAACCACCAACTTCCCCAACGGCGGCCATGGGTTCCTCGGCTACAACGGCGGCGCGCTGCACATTCCCGCGATCCGCCGGCCCGGGATCGCGACCTCCGATCCGGCGTTCTTCCGCTACTCGGTGATCGTCGCGGTGCTGATGTTCGTGCTGGTCCTCGCGCACCTGCGAACCCGCCCGGGCCGCGCCTGGGTGTCGATCCGTCAGAGCGAGTACGCAGCCCTGGCAGCGGGGATCAACACGACGCTCTACAAACTGTGGGCGTTCGCGCTCGCGTCGTTCATCACCGGCGTCGCGGGCGGCCTGCTGGCCGGAGCCGACAAGTTCCTGTACTCGATCGACTTCCAGACGCAGGACTCGATCACCCTGCTCGCCGTGGTCCTGATGGGCGGCGTGTTCAGCATGTGGGGCGCGGTCATCGCCGCGATCCTGATGCAGTTCTTCCCGCAGTTGCTGCAGAACATCGGCGTCAACTCAGACTGGCTGATCATCCTGTTCGGCGTCGGCGTGCTGCAGGTGCTCGCGACCGCGCCCGCCGGGATCGTCGATCAGCTGCCCAAGGATCTCGCGCGCCTGTACCGGCTGATCGTCCGAGGCCGGCGACGAGCCGCGGCATCCGGTGGCACGGGATGATCGAGGTCGATGGCCTGACCGTCCGGTTCGGCGGCGTCACGCCGCTCGAAGAGGTGAGCGTCAGGTTCGAGGCCGGGATCTGCGGACTGATCGGACCCAACGGCGCCGGCAAGACGACGTTCTTCAACGTCCTGTCCGGGTTCGTCAAGCCGGCCGCCGGAACCGTCAGCGCGTTCGGCGAGGACCTCCTCGCAATCGTTCACTTCCGCCGCGCCCGCTGGGGAGTCAGGCGCACGTTCCAGACCGAGCAGGCGATCGAGGAGTTGACCGTCTACGAGAACGTGGCGACCGTCCACGAACACTCCGGCGCCGCGGGCGCGACCCGCCGTCAGGACGTGCTCGGCGCGATCGAGTTCGTCGGGCTCCACGCCCCGGACGCGAAGGTCGGGACGCTCGGCGCCGGGGAGCGACGGCTGGTCGAGGTAGCTCGCGCGGTCGTCGGCTCGCCCCGCGTGGTCCTGCTCGACGAGCCCGCCGCCGGCCTGCCCGACGAGGAGACCGAGCATCTCTCCGACGTGATCCGCCAGATTCCCGACCACACCGGCGCGCTCACGATCCTCGTCGATCACGACATGAGCCTCGTCTCCTCGGTCTGCACGACGACCGCGGTGCTCGACTTCGGAAGGCTTCTGGCCGCGGGGCCGACCGCCGAGATCCTCCGCGACGAGCGTGTGATCCGGGCATATCTCGGGACCGAGGAGATCGCATTGTGAGCTCCCCAGCGGATCGGTTGCTGCTCGAAGCCGTGACCGTCGCTCGCGGCGGCCGTCCGGTGGTGCGCGACCTCTCGATCGAGATCCCCGCCGGCGAGGTGACTGCGCTGCTCGGACCGAACGGCGCCGGCAAGTCGAGCCTCGTGCTGGCGATCGGCGGGGTCCTCAAGCCGACCGCCGGCCGGATCGTTCTGGGCGACCTGGAACTCGCCGGCAAGCGCCCCGAGAAGATCCGCAAGGCGGGAGTCGCGATCGTCCCAGAAGGACGCCGCCTGCTCAGGCAGCTGACGGTCGAGGACAACCTTCGCATCGCGACCTACACGCTCCCCCGCAGCCAGGCCGAAGCTGCGCGCGCGCGGGCGCTCGAGTTGTTTCCCGAGCTCGAGAAGCGCCTCACGGCTCCTGCCAGCTCGCTGTCCGGCGGCGAGCAGCAGATGGTCGTGCTCGCCCAGGCGCTCGTCTCCGAGCCCCGCTACATCATCATCGACGAGCTGTCGCTCGGCCTCGCCCCGGTGATCGTCAACCGCCTCATCCCGACGATCCGCCATGTCGCGGAGAGCGGGATCGGCGTCCTCTTGATCGAGCAGTTCGTGACCGTCGCGCTCGGTCTCGCCAACGGCGCCTACATCATGGAGAGCGGCCGGCTTCAGTACTCGGGATCGACCGCTGAGTTGCGCGAGCATCCCGAGAAGCTGCACTCCGCCTACCTGCTACGAGGCTCGGAAGCGGCCGACAGCGCGGCGGCGGCCGCGACGCGCAAGCCGCCCGAGACCGCCGCAGCGCGCGAACCGTGACCGTCCTCGGTCTACAACACGTGCTCGTGCTGAGCGATGACATCGACGCCACCCGCGCGTTCTATCGTGACGTCGTCGGACTCGCCGACGGCGCTCGCCCGCCGTTCGAGTTTGCCGGCTACTGGCTGTACGCCGACGCCGTCCCGTGCATGCACGTCGCCGAGCGCGCCTCCTACCGCGCGCACGCCGCGACGATCGGGCTGGAGGTCCCGGCCGCGAGCGGCGGCGCGGGACCGGTCGATCATGTGGCGTTCGCCGCCGAGGACTACGAGACGGTGCTCGCGCGACTCGAGCGCCTCGGGATCGATGCCGTGCCGAACACCGTGCCGGGGGTGCAGCGCCAGCTGTTCATCGACGATCCGAACGGCGTCAGGCTGGAGCTGAACTTCGCAACCAAGGAGATCTGAAGAGACGTGAGCACTTCCCCACCAGCAACTCAGACGAGCGCAGGGCCGCGGACGACGCCGCCGTTCCGCGCCGATCACGTCGGCAGCCTGCTGCGCCCGCCGGAGCTGATGCGGGCGCGCGAGGACCGCGCGGCCGGCCGCATCACCCCCGAGCAGCTGCGCGAGATCGAGGACGCCGCGATCAGGGACGCCGTCCGGATGCAGAGCGAGGTCGGGCTCCGGGACGCGACCGACGGCGAGTTCCGTCGCGCGAGCTGGCACATGGACTTCATCCGTCGGCTCGGCGGAATCGAGCAGGGCGACGGGCAACTGAAGGTGCGCTTCCACAACGAGCAGGGCGACGTCGAGTTCGCGCCGGCCGCGATCCGGATCGCCGGCCGGGTCCACCTCGACGAGCCGATCTTCGCGCAGGACTTCGCCTTCCTGCGCGACACGGTCGAGCCCGGAATCACTCCGAAGCTGACGATCCCGTCGCCGAGCATGGTCCACTACCGCGGCGGCCGGGCGTCGATCGACCCGAGCGCGTACCCCGACATCGAGCAGTTCTGGCTCGATCTGTCGAGCGCGTACGCCGAGGAGATCAGGGCGATCGCCGAGCTCGGCTGCCGCTACCTCCAGCTCGACGACACGAGCCTCGCGTACCTCAACGATCCCGACCAGCGTCGCCAGGCGGCCGAGCGCGGTGAGGATCCCGAGCACCTGCACGAGACCTACATCGCCAACATCAACCGCGCGCTGGCCGACCGACCCGATGGACTGACCGTGACGACCCACCTGTGCCGCGGCAACTTCCGCTCCTCGTGGGTCGCCGAGGGGGGCTACGACTTCGTCGCCGAGGCGCTGTTCGGCGAGCTCGCGGTCGACGGCTTCTTCCTCGAATACGACGATGAGCGCTCGGGGGGCTTCGAGCCGCTGCGGTTCGTCCCGAAGGACAAGCTCGTGGTGCTCGGGCTGGTGACGACCAAGCGGCCCGAGCTCGAGAGCAAGGATGCCCTGGTGCGGCGCATCGAGGAGGCGTCGAAGTTCATCGCGATCGAGCAGCTCTGCCTGTCCCCACAGTGCGGCTTCTCCTCGACGGTGGAGGGCAACGCGCTGACACACGACGAGCAGGCCGCCAAGCTCGCGCTGATCGTGGAGACCGCCGCCGAGGTGTGGGGCTAGTGTCCCCCGCCGGCGGGGGGCACTAGTGCTCGCAGCTGTCACCAGCGGCACCGGTGAGATCGCGGTCGTCGAGCGCGACGGCGCCCCGAGTCCCGGGCCCGGCGAGGTGGTCGTCGTGCCCGAGGCGGTCGGGATCTGCGGCTCTGACTACCACTTCTTCCTCGGCGAGCTGTCGGACGCCGCCGGCGGCTCGCAGTTCCCCCGCGTCCAGGGGCACGAGGTCGGCGGAACGATCGCCGCGGTCGGGCCCGCTTGCCGCCCCGAGCTCGCGATCGGCCAGCGCGTCGCGATCTGGCCGCTGCAGGCGTGCGGCAGCTGCTACCCGTGCCGCGCCGGGCGTCCGAGCACCTGCGACAACTTCCACCTGATCGGGATCCACGACGACGGCGGCCTGCAGCAGCAGCTGCTGACCGGCCAGGACCAGGTGTTCGCGATCGAGGTCGATCGCCCCGCCGTCGCGGCGCTGGTCGAGCCGCTGTCGATCGCGGTGCGGGCGGTCAACCGCGCGCGTTTGCAGCCCGGCGAGCACGCCGTGATCCTCGGCGCCGGCCCGATCGGCCAGTGCATCTCGCTCGCCGCCCAGGAGCGCGGCGCCGAGGTGCTGGTCGTCGACCTGCAGCTGAGCCGGCTGGAGCTCGCCCGCGAGCTCGGCGCGGCGCAGACTGCAGCGTTCACCGACACGGCCGAGGTGGTCGCGGCGGCGCGGCGGTTCGCCGGGCCCGATGGCCCGCCGGTTGCATTCGACGCGACCGGGGCGCCGGCCGCGGTGCACGCGATGGTCGAGCTGGTCGCCTCCGCCGGGCGGGCGGTGCAGGTCGGGATGTCGAACGCGGAGGTGTCGATTCGGATCGGCCTGCTGACCGAGAAGGAGCTCGACCTGCTCGGCGTCAGCTGCTGCGAGCGGGACGAGTTCGCCGAGGCGGTGGCGCTCGCCGAGCGGCGCGCACCGGCGCTCGAGCGCCTGGTCAGCCACGAGTTTCCCCTCGCGCAAGCGCCAGAGGCGCTGCGCTTTGCGATCGACAACCCGACGCAGGTGATGAAAGTGGTGATCCTCCCTGACCGATGAACTGGTTTACGACTATGTGATCGTCGGCGCCGGGTCGGCCGGGTGCGTGCTCGCCTCGCGCCTATCCGCGAACGCGGACGCGCGGGTGGCGATCCTCGAGGCCGGCGACGAGGACTCGCGTCCCGAGATCCACATGCCGATCGCGTTCCCGCTTCTGTTCAAGAGCGGCTACGACTGGGATCTGCTCGGCGAGCCCGAACCGGGGCTGGGGGGGCGCCGGCTGTACCTGCCGCGGGGACGCATGCTCGGCGGGTGCAGCTCGATCAACGCGATGATCTACGTCCGCGGCAACCGCGCAGACTACGACGGCTGGGCCGCCGCGGGCGCCGAGGGCTGGAGCTACGAGGAGGTGCTGCCGTACTTCAAGCGCTCGGAGGACAACGAGCGCGGCGAGGACGCCTACCACGGGGTCGGCGGCCCGCTGAAGGTCTCCGAAAGCCGCTCGATGCACCCGCTCGTCGATTCGATGCTCGCCGCGGCGCAGGCCGCCGGACACGAGCTCAACCCGGATTTCAACGGCGCGCGCCAGGAGGGCGTCGGGCGCTTCCAGATGACCCAGCGCCACGGCCTGCGCGAAAGCACCGCCGACGCGTTCCTACGGCCCGCCGCGCAGCGGCGCAACCTGGACGTGGTCCCGCGTGCGATGGCGCAGCGGATCGTGTTCGAGGGCACGAGAGCGGTCGGGGTCGAGATCGCCCGCGACGGCCAGCTCCTTCACTACCGCGCGGAGCGCGAAGTGATCGTGTCCGCCGGCGCCTACCACTCCCCTGTCCTGTTGATGCTGTCCGGCATCGGGCCGGAGGATCAGCTGAACCCGTTTGCGATCGAGGTGCGCGAGGCGCTGCCGGTGGGCATCGGCCTGCAGGACCACTGCATGTGCAACGTCAACTACCTGAGCAACGTCCCGGGTCTGTTCAGCGCGTTCACTGCGGAGAACTTCGCGCTGCTCGAGTCCGAGGGGCGCGGGCCGCTGACCTCGAACGTCCCGGAGGCGGCGGGCTTCTTCCGCACGCGGCCGGGGCTCGAGGCGCCGGACGTGGAGTTCCACTTCGCCCCGGGCCTGTTCTTCGACGAGGGGCTGACGCCGCCGCCCGGTGACGGCTACGCCTTCGGCCCGGTCGTGGTCGCTCCCACGAGCCGCGGCCGCGTCATGCTGCGCGCGCCGCTAGCCGACGCCAAGCCGCGCGTGCTGTGCAACTTCCTGACGACCGAGGAGGACCGTGACAGCATGGTCGCGGGCCTGCGGATGGCGCTCGAGATCGCCCGTCAGGAGCCGCTGAAGGCGGTTGAGCGGGCCCCGTTCAGCGTCCCCGCCTCCGATTCGGACGCAGACCTCTGGGCATTCATCGAACGCGCCGCGCAGAGCGTCTACCACCCGACCTCGACGTGTGCGATCGGCGCCGTCGTCGATCCGGAGCTGCGTGTCTACGGGGTCGAAGGGCTGCGCGTCGTCGACGCGTCGGTGATGCCGAGCGTCACCCGCGCGAACACCAACGCCCCGACGATCATGATCGCGGAGAAGGCCGCCGAGCTGATCGCCGCCGGCAGCGGCATCACAGCCGCTGCCGGCGCAGCCTGAGCCGATGTCCGGACGGTTGACCAACAAGGTCGCCCTGATCACCGGTGGCGCCGGCAGCATCGGGCTGGCAACCGCGCGGGCATTCCTCGACGAGGGGGCGCAGGTGATGATCGTCGACATCACCGAGGAGGGACTCGCGCGCGTGACCGCCGAGCTCTCCTCCGACGCGCTCGCATACCGCGCCTGCGACGTGACCAGCGAGCAGCAGGTGCGCGATGCGGTGCTGGCGACCGTCGAGCGGTTCAGGCGGCTCGACGTGGTGTTCGCCAACGCCGGCACGTTCGGAGTCGTCGCGCCCGTCGCCGAATATCCGCTCGACGTGTTCGAGCGGGTGATGGCGGTCAACGTGACGGGCAGCTTCCTCGTCGCCAAGCACGCGCTGGCGGCGATGCAGCCGGGCGGCAGCCTGATCGTCAACTCGAGCGTCGTCGGCCTCACCTCCGACCGCGGGATCGCCGCCTATGCGACGTCCAAGCACGCGCTCGTCGGGCTCGTCAGGACCGCCGCCAAGGAGGTTGCCGAGCGGGGCATCCGCGTCAACTCGCTGCACCCGGGGCCGACCGACAACGAGTTCCAGCACGCGATCGAGGTCGAGGCCGTCGGCGCCTCGCGTGAGGAGTCGGCGCGGGCGTTCGAGCAGATGATCCCGCTCGCGCGCCACGCCGCCCCTGAGGAGATCGCCGCCGCCGTCGTGTTCCTTGCCAGCGACGAGAGCGCGTTCATGACCGGCGCGGCGCTCGCCATCGACGGCGGACTCAGTATCTGAGAGCGCGTCCGAAGTCAGGCGACGCAGCCTTCCGTACATGAACCCCAACGGGGTCCTCTCCACCCTCCAGTAACTGACTAGCCCACTAATTTGGTACAGTTACTTGACTGCTGTACAACTCGGTCTCCGTGGGGTTTGGGATCACACACATAAACCACGGAGATTCCTTTTGGTTGGCCACAAGGCTGTAAAAATTCCAAAGGGGACTTCTGGGGTTTGCAAGCGAACACACAAACCACGGAGGTCCATTTTGATTGGCAGTAAGCGACTGCGCCGGATCGCCGGCGTGCTCTGCGGCGGCGTCGGCGGCTTGGCTGCGTTGGCCCTGTCCTGCGCGCCCGCCGGCGCGCTCACCTGGCGTCCCGAGTCCGATCCGCAGACGACGTGGGTGGCCTGCAATGCCAACGCGACCAATGGGGGGACGTCGACGTTCAGGCCGCTTTCCGATGCCGCCGCGGCGGCGCTCGTGACGCCGGAGCCCGAGACCCGTCCCTACGACGCCCGCCCCTACATACTCAACGGGCACATCTATCCGTCGACGAACTCGTTCGCGCCTTCGGCGGCCGCGATCACGGCGTTCCGCGCGGCAAAGACGTCGTACGGTCAGACCCAGGTTCAGTTCAACCCGTACACGCAGTATGTCGATGGCCTCGACGGGATCAAGCATCCGTCGACCGATGATCTGATCCAGTGGGCCGCTCACAAGTGGGGGATCCCCGAGAATTGGCTGCGTGCCCAGTACGTGGTGGAGTCCTACTGGAACAGCTTCCAGCTGGGCGATGACACGGCTGTCGAGCCGTCGTGGGTGTCGGAGTACCCGTCGCAGGCGCGGATCAGCAGCACGAACGTGTATCAGTCGATGGGGATCGCGCAGGTGCGGTGGGCCCCTGATGGCTCCCTCAACCCCGGGACCGAGCCGCTGCGGTGGGAGTCGACCGCGTTCAACATCGATTATCAGGCGTCGGTGGTGCGGTTCTACTACGACAACCCGGACGGGGCGCGCTCGAGTTGGGGCGACTCCACGTATCAACCCTGCCAGCAGTGGAACAGCATCGGCGGTTGGAACAGCCCGTACCCGTGGGGCAATGCCGAGCAGGAGACCTACATCTCCAACGTCCAGACGTCCCTGTCGCAGACGATCTGGACGACCAGCAGCTTCCTCGACTGGACGCCGTCGTCGTTCCCCCCCGGGATCAAGTTCCTCTGAGAGCCGGCGATCCCGCAGCGACCGCGCGCAAGCCGCGCGGTCGCTGGGGGCCGCTCGAATGTCAGCGTACTTGCGGATTGGACGGCTTACCCGTGAGCGCTGACGAGGGCCCGGCGCCGTGCGGTCGCGCGCTCGAGCGCGAACGCGCACGTGCCGCACGTCGCGATCACGATCGCCATCGGCAGCGCGTCGTGGGCGCCGCCGACGCCGACGAGCGGCGCAACGAGCGCGCCCAGGCCGAACTGGCCGAGGCCGAGCAGCGCCGCGGCGCTGCCCAGCACCTGCTCGCGCCCGTGCATCGCGGTCGCCATGCCGTTGGGCATCGCGAGGCCGCCCGAGGACATCAGCAGGAAGAGCGACGGAAGCAGAAAGGCGAGACCGGCGCCGGTCAGCGTGACCGTCAGCGTGGCCGCTCCGGCGAGGAGGATTCCGGTCAGCCCGGCCCGGAACAGGGCGGGCGCGCCGAACCTGGCTACAAGCCGCCCGCCGATCTGCGACGCGGCGACGAGCCCGCACGCGTTGAGCGAGAAGACGAGACTGAAGGCTTGCGGGGAGAGGCCGTAGACGTCCTCGAGCACGAACGACAGTCCGGAGATGTTGGCGAACATCGCGCCGAACGCGAGCGAGAACGCGAGCGCGGTGGCGGCGAAGACGGGGTCGGCGAGCAGCTGCGCCAGCGGCCTGAAGGTGTCGCCGAGCCCACCGCCGCGTCGCTCGTCGGGCCCGACGGTCTCAGGCAGCCGCAGAGCGACGACGACGAGCAGTACCACGCCGATCACCGCGAGGCCCACGAAGATCCCGCGCCAGCTGGTGAACCGCAGCGCCTGCCCACCGACCAGCGGCGCACAGATCGGGGCCACGCCGGTGACGATCATCAGCGTCGCGTACATCTTCGCGGCGTCCGTCCCCTCGAACCGGTCGCGCACGATCGCGCGCGCGATCACGATCCCGACGCCGCCGGCGAACCCCTGGATCACGCGCATCACGATCAGCGCCGCAACCGACGGCGCGGCCGCGCAGGCCGCCGAGGCGACCGCGTAGCCGACGAGGCCGGCCAGCAGCGGCCGGCGCCGTCCGAGCGAGTCGCTCGACGGGCCGGCGATCAGCTGCCCGAACGCGATCCCGAGCATCGAGGCCGTGAGCGTCAGCTGCGCCGCCCAGGCGGGGGCGCCGAAGTCGCGCGTGAGCTGCGGCAGTCCGGGCAGGTAAGCGTCGGTCGACAGCGGCCCGAAGGCCGCAAGCGCGCCGAGGATCACGACGAGCTCGACCCTCGCCGGTATCCCCCGCCTCGTTCCGGTTCGGTTCGATGTCTGGTTCACAACACTGGCTCGCCGCGCCCGATGATAGGTGGGCCCCGGGGCCCGCTCCCGGCCACGGCGCGCCCCCATGATCAACCGCGCACGCGCGGCTGACGACGCGCGCACGCAGCTTGCCGCGCGCCCGCCCGCGGCGTACGCTCGCGACCGAGAGCGATGCACGTCCTGGATGATTCGAGGGCAGCCGCGACGCGGTCGCTATGTGAGCTGATCGTGCCGGGCTCCGGCCGCGTCTGGCCCGAGGTGTACATCGACGCGCTGCTGGCACGCATGCCCGGAGCCGACCGCGCCGTCGCGCTGGCCGCGATCGCCGCGCTCGCGCCGCTCGTCGCGGGCGGGACCGAGGCGCTCGCCGAGCACGCGCTCACGCCGGAGTTCATGCTCGTGCGAGCGCTCGCGTGCGAGGCGTTCTACAGCGACTTCGTCGCGCCCGGCGCGCCCGGCCCGGGCGCCTGGGCCGAGATCGACTTCGCGCCGCCGCTCGCGGCACGGCTGCAGAAGGACTGGTCCTACCTCGGAGTCGGCGCATGACCGAGCGGTTCGACGCGATCGTCGTCGGCTCGGGCGCCGGTGGCGGCGTCGTCGCGGGCGAGCTCGCGGAGCGCGGCCGCTCGGTGCTCCTGCTCGAGGCCGGGCCACATCATTCGGCTGCCGACCACATGCGCTGGGAGGCGCGGGCCAACCACGAGATCTGGTTCCCGGTGGCGTTCGCCGAGCCCCCCGCCCCGGACCAGCCGCCGGTGCCGCTGTTCCGCGGCCGTTGCGTCGGCGGCACGACGACCGTCAACACCAAGGTGGCGGTCCGCCCGGACGCCGAGGATTACTCGAAGTGGTACGCCGCAGCGGGACTACTCGGCCGGGACGGCGAGCCGTTCGCCGAGGACGACCTGCTGCCGTATCTGGAGCGCGTCGAGCAGCGGTTGGGGGTTCGGCCACGGACCGACTGGCAGCGGTGCGTGACCGCGGTCGAGCCCGGCTTCGAGGCGATCGGCGCCAAGCTCGCGCCGGTGATGTCCTACACCGATCCGAACTGCATGCGCTGCGGCTCGTGCATGCAGGGCTGCCCGACCAACGCGGGCAAGTCGACGCTCAACACCTACATCCAGCCCGCCGTCGTGTTCGGTGGCCTCGAGCTGCGGGCCGGATGCGAAGTACGCCGGGTGCTGATCGAGGATGGCGCGGGTCGCCCGCAGGCGACCGGCGTCGAGTACCTCGGGCCCGGCGGGGACCTCCAGCAGGCGCTCGCCGACGTGGTCGTCGTGGCGACGGGCGCGCTCGCGACGCCGGGGGTGCTCCTGCGCTCGGGCGTGCGGGAGATCGCCGGCGGCTCGCCCTCCAGCCGCCTGCTCGGACGCAACCTCGGCTTCCATGCCGCGCGGCTGATCGCCGGCCTGTTCGACGAGCGCATGGACGCCCACATGGTCTATCCGATCAGCTCGCACTGCAAGCAGTGGCAGCGCGACGCCGACGGCGGCTTCCTGGTCGAGGCCGCGACTGTGCAGGATCCGATCGGGTTCGCCACCGGGCTGTGCGATGAGCAGGGCCTGCCGATGTGGGGTCAGGCACTCGTCGAGGTGACCCGTCGCTACCGCCACATCTCGAGCCTGCTGACGATGGTCAATGACGAGAACACGGGGGTCGTGTGGGTCGACGAGGACGGTCGCGACCGCTACTCCTACGGCTGGAACGAGCGCGAGCAGCAGCGGCTCGACGCCTCGCTCGACACCGCCCGGCGGATCCTCGAGGCGGCCGGCGCCAAGCGGGTGCTGCCGACCGGCGTGGTCAGCACGCACGTTCAGGGCAGCTGCCGGATGGGCTCTGACCCCGAGCGCTCCGTCGTCGACGCCAACGGGGAGTCCCATGACGTCATGCGCCTGTTCGTCGGCGACTCGTCGGTGATCCCGCGCACCCTGTCGGTCAACCCGTCGCTGACGATCATGGCGCTCGCCAGCCGCCTCGCCGCCCACATCGACGCCGACGAGCGCGGCTACCTGGGCACGGGCGCGCGGATGCTGACCCCCGCCTGACGTTCGTCGGGACCGCGGTCGTTACCCGAACAGCGCCCGTACACGGACCTCGCAATGCAGTTCCCGAGTGTGGTCAACGACGCGTGCATCGCCGGTGAGCTCGACCGCCGCATTCATGCGCAGGTCCGCGCTCGAGGCGCCGAGCCGCAACTGCAGCATCCCCGGCTCGACGATCCTGCGGCCGTCACGACCTGTGAAGGCGCTGAGATCGGCGGGAACCTCGAACGTCACGGTCGCGCCTTCGCCGGCCGCCAGCGCCACCCGCGCGTAGCCGATCAGACGGTTGACGGGGCGCACCACCGACGCCACCGGGTCGTGCAGGTACAGCTGGATCACCTCAACACCCGCTCGCTCCCCTGTGTTTCGGACGGTGAGGCCGACCGACATCGAACCGTCGGTGGCGGCGCTCGCCACCGATCGCACCTCTTCGAGAGGGGTGTCGAGCGGGAGCGATTCGACCAGCCGGCCGTCGACCGTGAGCTGATTCCATTCGAAGCTCGTGTAGGAGAGGCCGTGCCCGAACGGGTATCGCGCCGTCGGATCGATGTTCGAGGTTCCGCTCCTGCGGGTCAGCGGAGCGCCGAAGTAGGTGCTCGGCTGGCCGTCCGGCGTAGCCGGAACGCTGACCGGCAGGCGGCCCGAGGGCTCGACTCGCCCGCTCAGGATGCCCGCGATCGCGCTCGCGCCCTCCTCACCCGGGAAGAACGAGACGAGTATCGCGGCAGCGCGCTCCGGAGCCGTGCCAAGCGCGTACGGGCGGCCCTCGATCAGGCCGACGACCACCGGCACGCCGCTATCCAGCAGCCGCTCGAGCAGATCCTGCTGGCGCCCCGGTAGGCTCATGTCGAGGGCATCGCAGCCCTCACCCGAGGTGCCGCGCCCGAACAGCCCGGCACGATCGCCCAGCATCGCTACCACGAGATCGTGCTCGCCCGCGGCGGCGACGGCGGGCTCGATCCCGGAGGGGTCGTCGCAGTCGATCGTCACACCCTGCATGTACGTGATCTCCGCGTCCGGGAACGCAGAGCGAATGCTCTCGAGCACCGTCGGAATCTCGATCCCAATCGGTACCTCCGGGTGCAGAGCGCCAACGTGGCCGGGGAACGAGTAACAGCCGAGCAGGGTGAAGTTGTCGTCGGCGGTGGGGCCGACCACGAGGATCCGCTTGCCCGCACCGGCCTCCACCGGCAGCGTTCCGTCGTTGGCGAGCAGCACGACTGCCGCCTCGGCCACCCGCCTGGCGTGAGCACGGTCCTCGTCGGTGTCGAGTGTCAGCCGTCCACGCGCCGCTTCGGCGTCTGCGAGGTCAGCCTCGGTGAAGCCCTCGGGTAGCGCCTCCCAGTCCGGGTCGAGCAACCCGAGCTCGAGCTTCTGGCGCAGCACGCGCCGCAGCGCGGTGTCGATCACCTCGATGTCGATCCGCCCCGCGTCGATCTCGGCGGCGAGCGCATCGCTGTAGGCGCTCACGGTCGGCAGCTCGACGTCGACTCCCGCCGTCAGCGCTGCAACGGCGGCCTCGCCAGCGCTCCCGGCGACGCCGTGCAGGGTGCGCAGGAAGGTGACGCCGAAGTAATCCGCCACGACCGTGCCCTCGAACCCCCACGTCTCGCGCAGCAGCCCGGTGAGCAGCTCCCTGTTGGCAGCCGCCGGGATTCCGTCAACGTCGGTGTAGGCGCTCATCACGCTGCGCGCGCCGGACTCGAGCACGGCCATCTCGAACGGCAGCGCCATCACGTCCGCGAACTCGCGCGGCCCCATCGAGACCGGCGCGAGGTTGCGCCCGGCCTTCGACGCCGAGTAGCCGATGAAATGCTTGAGCGTCGCGACGATGCCCGTGCTCTCGAGCCCGCGGATGTACGCCGAGGCAATCGTGCCGACCAGGTAGGGATCCTCGCCGACCGTCTCCTCGACCCGGCCCCAGCGCGGGTCGCGAACGACGTCGAGCACCGGCGCGAGCCCCTGATGCACGCCGACGGAGCGCAGGCTGCGCCCGATCCTCGACGCCATCTCCTCGATCAGTGGGGGATCGAAGGTCGCACCCCAGGAGAGCGGCACCGGATACGCCGTCGCCCCCCACGCGGTAAAGCCGGCGAGACACTCCTCGTGCGCCATCGCGGGGATGCCGTGCCGGTTGGCCTCGACGATCCGCCGCTGCGCGCGCGCGAGCGAGACGACGCCAACGGCGGGATCGACCGGCGCCGAGCCGAATGGCCGCGTCAGCTGACCCAGGCCGTCCTGGATCAGCGCGTCGAAATCGACGCCCTGGGTGAGCTCGTGTTGAAAAGGCGCCACATCACCGCCCACGGGCGAGACACCGATCCAGACTCCGTACAGTTGCGCGAGCTTCTCACGCACGGTCATCACCGCGATCAGCGCCTCGACCCGCTCGGACGCTGCCAGCGACGTGTCATTCCACGGCGCGACGGTGCCGCGCTCTGCCGGTCCTGCGGCCATCACTTCCCTCCCACGCCCATCAGGCCCTGGATCAGGGCACGACGGGCAAACAGATAAACGAGCAGGATCGGGACGATCGACATCACCACGGCTGCACAGATCGCCGGCGCGTCGACCGAGTTGGCGGTAGTGAAGTCATAAAGGCCGAGCGTGAACACCCTGACCCCCGCGGACTGCGTCAGGATCAGAGGGAACAGGAATCCGTTCCAGGCGCTGAGTGCAGAGAAGATGATCACGGTCGCGAGCCCGCTGCGGGACAACGGCAGGACAAGGTTGCGGAACGTGCGCCAGCTCGAGGCGCCGTCGAGCGCCATCGCCTCGTACATGTCGGAGGTGATGTCGCGCATGCTGCCGGTCAGCACGATCGTCGAGATCGGCATCGCGAACGCCGCCGTCGGCAGGATCACGGCGGGCAACGTGTCGTACAGCTGCGCCTTCAAGATCAGGTAGAAGATCGGGACGATCACCGCCTGGATCGGAACCGCCAGCCCGAGCAGCAGGATCCTGAAGACGATCGTCACGGTGCGGCTGCGATTGCGCACGATCGCGTAGGCCACCGGTGGCACCAGCAGGACGACGATCAGCACGACCGACACGGTGATGATCGCGGTGTTCAGGAAGAACCGCAGGAAGCCGTCCTGGAAGACCAGCTTGAAGTTCGCGGAGGTCAAGTGCGAGGGCAGCGACAGCGGACCGGCGGACGTGTATTGGGCCTCGTTCTGCAGCGAGCCCTTGACCAGCACGTAAACCGGCACGAGCACGATCGCGAGCCACAGGCTCGTGAACACGCCCGCCGTGTAGTTGGGGCGACGCGCCGTCACATCCCCTCCTGGGTGCTTCGCATCTTGTCCCAGCCGGACACGCGGACGGCGATCAGCGAGACCACCATCGTGACAGCGGCGAGCACGACCGCGATCACGCTGGCGTTGCCGAACTGGAAGCTCTGAAACGCCTTCTCGTACATGTAGTACGACGTTGCGGTCGTCGACGTGTCCGGTTGGCCCTGGGTCAGGATCAGGATCGAGTCGAAGGTGGTCAGGCCGCCGACGAGCATCAGCACGACCGAGGTGATCATCGTGTTGCGCAGCTGCGGCAACGTGATGTGGAAGAACTGGCGCACGCGACCCGCGCCGTCGATCGCCGCGGCCTGGTACAGGACCTCCGGGATCGAGCGGGCACCGCCCTGGTAGATCAGCGTGTGGAACGGCGTCCACTGCCACATCCCGACGAACGTCAGCACGCCGATCGCGGTCGCCGGGCTCGAGAACAGGAAGCCGCCGTTGAACAGCGCTCCGCCGAACAGCCAGTGCTCCTCGCGTGGAAGCCCGAAGTACGGGTTCAGCAGCGACAGCCAAACGATCGAGATCGCCGCCGCCGACATCAGCAGCGGGATGAAGTACAGCGCCGCTAGGATCGCCCGGTTGCGCTGGTAGCCCGCTGCCCAAACGCCCAGCAGGAGACTGATCGGCGTCTGCGTGACGATCCCGAGCGCGGTCAGGAGCGCTGTGATCCGAAAGCTCTTGATGAAAATCGGGTCGGAGAACATCGCCTTCCAGTTGGCGATGCCCACCCAGTGCGGCGAGCCGATCGCGTCCCACGAGGTCAGCGACAGCCACACGACCACTCCGAGCGGCACGATCGCGAACAGCCCGAAGAACGTGATGGCGGGCAGTGACCAGAGGAAGCTCGGGCGGCCAACCTTCACGCCGCCCGAGCTCTTGCTCCCGGCCAGCCCACCCTCGGTGAGCGTGGTCGTCATGCTGATTTGACTTCGCGGCAACCCTATGCCGCGGGCTTCAGGCCCTCCATCGTGCTGATGAACTGGCCAGAGTTGAGGCTGTCGAAGTAGTTGGCGACCGCGGTATGGATCGTGTCCGAGTCCGTCTGCGGATACGCCTGATCCCACGACAGCTGGAAGTGCGATGCGTGGTTGACCAGGTTGTACTGCCACTTCAGCCAGCCTGCGTCCGTGCCGCTGATCAGCGACGGGGTGTTGGTGGTGGTCGTCAGGTTGCCGATCGCAAGCTCCGCCTTGACGAACGCGGGCGTGTACATGATCTTCAGGAAGTCGGCGACCGCCTGCGGGTAACGTGTGGTCGCCAGCACCGAGTAGTAGTTCTCGGTGTTGCCTGCGAGGTCGTTGCCGTTGCCCTTACCGCCGGGGATCGACGGGAACGCCGCCCAGCCGAGCTTGCCCGCGCTGACAAACGCGGCGCCCGGGCCGTTCGGAGGATTGGTGCCAGTCGCGGTGGAGCCCTGAGACTGGATCGTCGAGTAGTCCCACGACCCCATCAGCTCAAAGGCCGAGATCCCGTTGATCACCATCGGTGCGGTCTGACCCGCCGTGAACTTGACCGAATCCCAGCTCTTGTCGGGGCCGAACGCGCCGGCTCTGATCAGCTGCGCGATGTAGCCGAGCGCCTGCTTGCTGGCGGACGTGTTCCACGCGCTCTTGTCGCCCGCGAGTGCATCGGTGACGAGATTCGGTCCGGCGATCCGGTCGTACAGATACTCGAACCACATCAGCGTCGGCCACTGGTCACCACCGCCGAGCGCGATCGGAACCGCGACACCCTTGGCCTTGAGCTTGGCGATGTCGCTGAGGAAGCTGCTCCAGGTCGTCGGCGGCGAGACGCCGTCCTGGCTCAGCACCGCCTTGTTGTAGAACAGCACGACCGGCTGCGTGCCGCGCATCGGGATACCGTAGTAGTTGTCGCCGATCTTCGCAGCGTTGAGGATCGACGGCAGGAAGCTCGACTTCAGCTTCGGGTTCTGCTGGAAGAAGCTGTTGAGCGGCAACAGCAGCCCGGCCTTCTGGAACTGCTCGATCGAGCCGCCACCCCAGTTGAAGAAGACATCGGGGGCGGCACTCGTGCTCATGATCGTCTGCAGCTTCGTCTGGTAGTCAGCTCCAGGGATCGTGTTGAGGATCGCCTTGACCTTGTGGCCCTCCGCGGTCTTGTTGTACTGCGCGACCGCAAACTTCTCGACCGAGTTCTGGGCATCGCCGTAGACGAGAACCTGAATCTCGTTGGCGGGCCTGCTCGACGCCGCGGCCGTGGCCGTGACGTGCGCGCCAGTCGCGCCGGCACCCAGCACGGCGATCACCGCACCGGAGGCCAGCGCGGCGGCAGTGGTCACGGTGCCACGCCGCAACCATTTACGGGAACTAACCATCTGAGAATCTCCTCTCCGAAAGTTTCGACGTACTCCCGAAAGTACGTCTAACGCGGCGAGGTTACACCCGCACCACTTACGCCGTCAAGGATCTACTGCGAAGATTTGATGTTAGCGTTCGCGGCGCATCGCGACTGGTTAACGTCACCTGGATGGTCCCGCAACTTTCGAAGAGGCGCGCATCGCTTTTCCGCAATGTCGGGAGCGTGTGATACGGTTGCGCGGCGTATGAGAAGTGGTCGTCAGCATGGTTAGCCGGCCCGCCGGCGACGGCAAAACCGGTACGCGATCGGTAACACTTGCGACGGTTGCGAGAGCGGCGGGTGTGTCGCTGCCGACGGTCTCGAAGGTGATCAACGGGCGTCCCGACGTCGCACCGGAGACGCGCGAGGCGATTGCGCGGCTGCTAGCGGAGTACGGCTACGTGCCGCGCGCGGTCAAGCGCTCGGTGGCTCGGCAGCGGATCCTTGACCTGGTGTTCGACTCGCTCGGCAGTGCTTACAGCATGGAGATCATCAACGGTGTGACGGCTGCGGCGGCCGAGGCCGGGTACGACACGGTCGTCGGGCTGACCCCGAACGACCCGCATGGCGTCCAGTGGGCCAGCCGGCTGTCCCAATCGGGACGGGCAGGCGTGATCGTGGTGACGTCCGCGATCACGGCCGAGCAGGTCGCCCAGTTCCGGCGCGCAGGCGTGCCGCTGGTCGTGATCGACCCGGTCGACGTTCCGGAGGGCGTGCCGAGCATCGGCGCGACGAACTGGCTCGGCGGACTGACGGCCACCGAGCACCTGCTCGGGCTCGGGCATCGCCGCGTCGCGATCATCGGCGGGCGCCAGAATGCGCTGTGCGCCCGCGCTCGCCTGCACGGCTACCACGCTGCGCTCGACGCGGCCCGGATCGAACCGGATGCGGCGCTGGTCCGCCACGGCGACTTCGGCTTTGAGCTGGCCTTCGAGCACGCGCTCGCGCTACTCGACCTGCCCGAGCGGCCGACCGGGATCTTCGCGGCCAGCGACTTCCAGGCGTTCGGCGTGGTCGAGGCCGCCCGAGTGCGCGGCCTGCGCGTGCCCGAGGACGTCAGCGTCGTCGGCTTCGATGACCTGTCGATCTCGCGCTGGGCCGCGCCGCCGCTGACCACCGTGCACCAGCCGCTCGTCAAGATGGGCAGGGTCGCATGCCAGACGCTGCTGGCGATGGCTGCAGGCGAGCGACTCGAGAGCCAGCGGGTCGAGCTCGCGACGCACCTGGTAGCGCGCGAGTCGACCGCACCCCCGCGCGCCGGCTGAGACCCGGCGAGCACTCGAGCGCCGCGGGCTCCGAGCTTGGACTCGGGCATGCCCGCGCAAACCTCGTGGTCCACGGACTCCCGGGATCCGAAAGATCGTGGCCGGCTCCACGTTGCGCGCGATCCTCGCAGCGCGTCAAATTCGACCCCCTCAGCGACTGCGCTGACCACACAAACCAGCACTGCCCCCGGGCGCAGGGTGCACCAAACCAGGCACCCGCTCCGACGGTGGCAGAAACCTCAGGAGGGTCTCATATGCGTCCAGTCAAGGCCGTCGTCGTTGCCTGCGGCACACTCCTCGCCTTCCCGGCGCTGTCGGCCGCGCACGGCGTCCGCGTTGCCCACGCGGCCGCCGCCACGCCCACCCAGACGATCACCGTGGGCAGCGCGCCGTGGGGCGTCGCCGCCGACCCCAATAGTGGGATGGTGTACGTCAGCAACTACAACTCTGACACGCTGTCCGTGATCGACGAGGCGACCGACAAGGTGACCGCGACGATTCCGGTCGGGCCCGCGCCGGAGGCGGTCGCCGTGAACCCGACGACCGACACCGTCTATGTCGCCAACTTCGGAGGCGAAAGTGTCTCCGTCATCAACGCCAGCACCGACGCGGTCACCGACACGATCGACGACGTCGGCCTGAACCCGAATTCGATCGCCGTCGACGCGGCGACGAACACCGTCTACGTCGGCACCTACATGTCCAGCACAGTCGATGTGATCAATGGCGCAACCAACGCGATCACGACCGAGATTCCGCTTCCCGACGCGAACATCCACGACGTCGTCGTCGACCCGAGCACCGACATCGTCTACGCCACGGCGTACAACCTGGGCTACGTCGCGGTCATCAGCACGACGACCAACACCGTCATCGGCGAACTGACCGGCATGTGCGGCCCCGATGGTCTGGCGATCGACGCGTCGACCAACACGCTGTCGGTGGTCCAGAATTACTGCGACTACGGCGTGGTCACCTACAGCGGTGCCGTGATCTCCAGCAGTGGCGGCGTGATCACTGCGTTCGCCCCGAGCAAGAACGCGCCCAACTTCATGACGCAGCTGCCAGGCGGCGACGCGTTCGCGTCGGTGGGAGCAGCCTCACCCGCGAGCGACGGAACTGTCGAGACGATCGCCAAGGGCCGGATCGTCGGGCCGGCGGTCCGGGTCGGACCGAACCCGAGGATGCTCGACGCCGACCCGATCACCGGCAAGGTGTTCGTCGCCAACTACGGCAGCGACACCGTCACCGAGTTCGAGGGTTAGCGGGCAGGCCG
>Ga0302178_10000547_pt1 | contig 33917 bp, 29 predicted proteins | sample I_Palsa_E1_3_FD_198790 | JGI IMG/M metagenome (GOLD analysis project Ga0302178, IMG submission 198790) | Peat permafrost microbial communities from Stordalen Mire near Abisko, Sweden - I_Palsa_E1_3 | ecosystem: Environmental > Terrestrial > Soil > Palsa > Peat permafrost | place: Sweden... | reverse complement strand
AACTCGAACCGTCAACCAGTAGCAGGGTCTTACCTTCCAGCTCAGCTTCCAGGATTCGTTCTTCAGGCATTATGAACAAGAGAAAAGTGATTCCGAGTCTGCGATCGCTCGCAGATCAAGAGCGCGCAACGGCCAAGAAGGCCCGCGCATCGTGGCAGATGTTCACGATTATGGCAGAGTTTATTGAGGCGACCGAGTACCTCTCGGAGATTCGCCCGGCCGTCAGCATCTACGGTTCGGCGCGCCTGAAACCGAACTCGCCGTATTACAAACTGGCCACGCAGATCGCGCGCAAGCTGTCGGACGCGGGCTTTGCGGTGATCTCCGGCGGCGGCCCCGGCATCATGGAAGCGGCCAATAAGGGCGCTCATGCGGGCAAGGCACCGTCAGTGGGCCTGAACATCGAACTGCCGCACGAGCAATCGGGCAACCAGTGGCAAGACATCTCGCTGCGCTTCCGTCACTTCTTCACGCGCAAGGTCACGTTCGTGAAGAACTCGGATGCAGTCATCGTGATGCCGGGCGGCTTCGGCACGCTGGATGAACTCGCCGAAGTGCTCACGCTCATTCAAACCAAGAAGTCGCGCCATGTGCCGATCATTCTGGTGGGGGGCGACTTTTGGAAGGGTCTGCTCGGCTGGTTCAAGGAATCGCTGGTGCCGATGGGCCTCATCAATCCGGACGATATGAACCTGATGCAGGTGATCGACGATCCGGACCAGGTGCTCGAAGCGGTGCTGAAGTTCTACGAGGACCGCGACGAGGCGGAACCGCATCCTGCGAAGTCCGATGAAGACCGGATGTTCTATCTGTAAGGCCCCATGTCACGTGATGTGACGTGATTCGACGAAGCCGCGCGGCGCGCTACCGCACGGCTTGGTGCGGTTGGGCGTCGCGCTTCAGGCGCGCTCCACCTCATCGACCTGATCGCCCTGCTCCTGCAGCCAGCGGCAAAACTGCTCGACCGGCGGCGCATGTGCCACTTCGCGCCGCGCCACCCACCAATAGCCGCGCGCGTCGATACGCGGACCTTCGAGCGGCATCACGAGTCTGCCTGAGGCCAACTCATCTGCGAGCAGCGGCACTGGCCCCAGCACAACGCCGAGTCCATCCACGGCGGCTTGCAACGCCAGATAGAAGTGATCGAACGACTGCTTCTTGCGGCACTTCGCCTTCACGCCAGCCGCGGTGAGCCAGTTGCGCCAGGCGTCCGGCCGCGTATCCGAATGCAACAACACGTGACGCGCAAGATCGTCGGCCACCTTGATCGGCGAGCGCTGCAATAGCGCAGGGCTGCACACCGGCAGCTCGGTTTCACCCAGGAAATGCCCGCTCACACAGTTCGGCCAATGTGCCGGGCCGCGCCGGACCGCCACGTCATAGCCATCAAGTAGCTCGACCGGCGCGTCCGAGGTCGATAGCCGCAGTTCCACGTTGGGCATCTTGCGCTGCAACTGATTGAGCCGCGGCAGCAGCCATTTCATGGCGAAAGTGGGCAGCGCGTTAATGCGCAACACATGGGCCACGCCTGTATCGCGTAGCTGGCTCGTCGCGACGGCGATGCTGTCAAACGCAGCCTGGACGGTCGCCAGATAGCGACGCCCGTCGTCCGTGAGGCGCACGCGCTTGCCGATGCGGTGAAATACCTGCACGCCGACCCACGCCTCGAAAGCCGCGACTTGCCGGCTGATTGCACCGTGCGTCACATGCAATTCGTTCGCCGCCGCGGTGAAACTATCATGCCGCGCCGCAGCTTCGAAGGCGCGCAGCGCCGGAAACGGGGGAAGATTTCGGGCCATGCTTGTGATTCTAGATCACAAGGCGGCGCCCGAGAAATCGTTTTGCCTGGCGACGAAACGGCGTTAACCTCCCGAGCATGAACAAGACGGCTTTTAACATGAACTCAAACCTCACCTCAGCGCAAACCAGGGCCGACGACGGCCTCGCGCCACCGCCCACCGTCAGCGAGATCTTCAGCGGCTTTCTCGGCCTCGGGCTGATCTCGTTCGGCGGCGCGCTGCCGCTCGCGCGGCGCGCCATCGTCGAGCAGCGCCGCTGGCTCTCCTCCTCGGACTTCACCGATCTGCTGGGCCTGTGCCAGTTCCTGCCAGGCGGTAATGTGATCAACCTGTCAGTGGCGATCGGCATGCGCTTTCGCGGGTTGCCCGGGGCGCTCGCGGGACTGCTCGGACTGATCGCAGGGCCGTCGCTGGTTGTGATTGGACTGGGCGTGCTGTACGAACACACGCAAAACGATCCGCACATCCGCCATCTGTTTGCGGGCCTCGCTGCGGCCGCGGCCGGGCTGCTGATCTCGATGGCGGTGAAGATCGTGCTGCCGCTGTGGCGCAAGCCCGTTGCGGCGATCATCGCCACGCTGGGCTTTCTGGCGATCGCACTGCTGCGCCTTCCGCTGCTGCCCACGATGCTGGTCCTGACACCACTGAGCATCTATCTCGCGTCGAGGACCACACGATGATGGACACCCTGATCTCCCTCGCCATCATCTTCTGCCAGTTGTCGCTGCTGGCATTTGGCGGCGGCAACACGATCCTGCCGGAAATGCAGCGTCAGGTGGTCGACGTGCACCATTGGATGCCCGCCAGCGAGTTCAGCGCGCTCTTCGCATTGGCGCAGGCTGCGCCCGGTCCGAACCTGATGGTCGTGACCCTGGTGGGTTGGCACGTGGCTGGCTGGGCGGGGATGCTGGTGACCTCGGTGGCGAAGTTCGGGCCATCGTCGATCGTGACGATCCTCGCAATGAAGGCGTGGGAGCGCTTCAAAGACCGGCCGTGGCGGCGCTATGCGCAAGCGGGCTTGGTGCCGGTGACCGCGGGGCTCGTGGCCGCGAGTGCGGCGCTGATCGCGCATGCGTCGGATACGACATTGATCGCGTGGGCGATTACCGCGGTCTGCGCGGTGCTTGCGATTAAAACCCGCATCCATCCCTTGTGGCTACTCGCCGCAGGGAGCCTGATTGGGTTGACGGGGTTTGGGCAGTTCTAGGATGCTCATCGGCCTGTACGGGCGCAAGGTGTCCGCTTCGGCGCGTGCCGGCCTATAGCACGACTAGCTTGGCGGGGCGCCAGTCCGTGAAGCCACGCAACTTGCTTGCACATATTCCTCTTAATAATCAATAGATTCCGCAACATTACCCAACTGAACTCGCCGCTTTCGGACGTAATTCGACACGGTTCTTTGGTTTTATTGACGCAAGTTGGCAACGCCGTTCGCATGCTGAACGTTGTCCGAACGCTGCCTCTGAGTGTTACCACCGCGCCAAGATCCTTTACAAATCAAAGCCTTGCGGAAATCTCGAATTGCAAACTGCAGAACCGAGGCGAAAAGAAGCCCACTCGGGATCATTCAAACACATGCATCCGAAATCTTCATGCTACCCGCATGGGAACGCCCTGCAGGTCCGGCGTCGAATGCATCAAAACTCGCCCCCAAGAGAAACCCGCAGGCGGGGAGGGGGCTGCGTTTTTTGCACAACTCGGCGAGTCGCTAGATCGAACGGTGCGTAACAAACGGCACGGTTCTGGAGGTCTAGCAGTTGCAGATTACGATGGCGAGCCAGCGCGTTCTGACTGTCCCGATTCCATCGCTGACGTCCGAGCGAGGAGAAATAGAACGCATTTTGAACAAGGCCGCAGTTCGTGAAGACTGCTGGTTACTACAGCTCTGGTTAATGTCCCGCTCCACCAAGTGATGCACCGACACGGTCGCGAACTCGCGCGAAACCAGCCTTCCGTTGACTCGCCACTCACAAGCCCAACTCACCCTATCCCATAAACAAGGACTCCAAAATATCTGATACGTTTGCAGCCGCGTTGACATTACGCGCGACGAAAACGAAACCAACCACAACAAACCAGGTCCATGCCGAAATGCGATAACCAAAGGTGTCCAATTTATTACCCGAACTGGAAAGAGGAGGAGGCCGCCGCAAAGAAGCGGGCGGAAGACGACAAACAGGATTGCATCAACTGCTGGCGCTTCTATCAAAAGAAGGCCGAGGCGATCGCATCCGTCGACAATCCGCTTGCCCGTAACCGGCGCATCAATGCGGCTTACGCCCAATTGTGGCTAAACGACCGGCGCTTTCAGTGGGCAGGGTTGGCCGCATTCGCATCCAAACAGGTCGGTTGCGGGTTGCTTAACGCAGCGGAACTCGTCAGCAAGTCAAACCGGGAACGTGACGCCTACCAACAATGGGAAAGACAGAGCTCCCCGCTCGAACGGATGGCACCCTACGGGTCGCCAAGGATGCCTATACCGGATCAGGCGAACGGTGCTGGCGCGCAGCAGGTGTATCAAATGCTCGCTAAGGGCAACACATCGTTGTTTCTGGATATCTGGGCGCTGCACATGTTCTACAAGGAATTCGGCTTGCAACGGTTTAAGCGATGTCTGCCGGAGCGTCAACTGTTAGAGGGATCGGTTGTATGGCCGATTGCCAGGAGCGTTCCGTTTGGCGTTGCCAGACCGCAAGTTGTACAAGGATTTGAAGCGATCGATGCCAGCAATATCAGCAAAAGCGTCGAATTGCTGGCTTAGCATGAACAGATGAGCATCCTGCAACCGGCCATGTACGACGATCCGACCTTTGCGCTTTTGATGCGGGCCAATCAGTTCGCGTGGGCGCTGAATATTCCAACCGGATCGGCTCGGGAGATCCAACTTACGCTTGCCAATCAGTGCACAGTCACCGGCGCCAATGCGATATACGAGACATTCAGCAAGCAGCCCTTGGCCAATCTTGCGGATGGCAGGCAAAGGATGGCGTTCGTTCTACGCGCTGCACAGAGGTTCAATGAACTGCTGCATGATCCCATCCAGCGACATTTCGTGGAAAATTCCCTGTTCCTCATTGCGCACGGAGGCGGCTAATGGCAATCAGGAAATTCAGCTGGCGCAGGCAATTCATTTTTTACCTGGGACTTGGAATTACCGTCCTATGGGGCATCTACGCGATGGCGCGGCCAGTCGATGAAGTCGTGCTTTCCATAGGTGAATCGTACGAACAGGTACGACGGCAGTCCCGCTCGACCTTGCCTGCTATCGAGCCCAACGCAAACTGGGGGGGCTCTGTGAGCCGCCCCACTCGATTACGCTTCGTCGACCCCCAATTTGGTTTTGTCACGCCTGCGGGGAAGTTCCTGGCGGTAAAGTACGACAGCAACGGCAATGTAGATTCCGTTTCGCTATCTCCCCAAGCGGCGACACTACCCCTTGACGATGCGATGACCGTCGTCGTGGATTTGCAGGATCAGCTTCGACGGGGAGGATGGAAACCATTCAGAGAAGCGCGAAGCCAGCCTATCGAAGACACGCCGGCGAAACGCACCGAGATTCGAAAGTGCTCCGCTCCGACGAGTTACTGGCAGGCCGACACCAAGTATCAGGTCTCGCTCAACATCCGCTGTTTTCGGTCCGAAGACCGTCCAAACGACGAGCGCTACCTGATAACACTGGATCTTGGTCCACCTGTCTTCGACGATGACCCTGGCGACTGAGGTGCGGTCCGGTGGACCGCGCCAAGGCCCACCGAATAATCTTTTGTTACTGGAACGCCACTTCCGCAAAGCTGCGCAGCTTGCGACTGTGCAAGCGATGCAGGCCATTCATGCGCAGCAGTTCCATCGCCTTGACGCCGATCTGCAGATGCTGATTGACCTGCGCCCGATAAAACTGGTCCGCCATGCCCGGCAGCTTCAATTCGCCATGCAAGGGCTTGTCCGAGACGCACAGTAAGGTGCCGTAAGGCACCCGGAACCGGAAGCCATTCGCAGCAATCGTCGCGCTTTCCATATCCAGCGCAATCGCGCGGCTTTGCGACAGCCGCTGCACCGGCTCGCGATGATCGCGCAGTTCCCAGTTGCGGTTGTCGACGCTCGCCACCGTGCCGGTGCGCATCACGCGCTTGAGTTCGACGCCGTCAAGCTGCGTCACCTGCGCGACCGCGCGCTCCAGCGCCACCTGCACTTCTGCGAGCGCCGGAATCGGCACCCACAAAGGCAGGTCGTCATCGAGTACGTGATCTTCCCGCACATAGCCGTGCGCCAGCACGTAGTCGCCGAGACGCTGCGTATTACGCAGACCGGCGCAGTGGCCGAGCATGATCCACGCATGCGGACGCAGCACGGCAATGTGGTCCGTGATCGTCTTTGCGTTCGACGGACCGACGCCAATGTTGATCATCGTGATACCGCTGCCGTCGGCGCGCTTCAGGTGATACGCGGGCATCTGCGGCAGGCGCGGCGGCGGCGTGCCTTCGACCTCCTGCTCGCCGAGGTTTTCGTTGTACGTGATGACATCGCCCGGCTCGACGAACGACGTGTACTCGCTACGATAAGCGCGCAGCTCTTCGTCGTCCGTGTGGGCCATCATCGTTCGGCCCAGCTTGACGAACTCGTCGATGTAGAACTGGTAGTTCGTATACAGCACGTAGTTCTGGCAGTGCGTGGGCGAAGTCGCCGTGTAGTGCTTGAGCCGGTGCAGCGAAAAATCGACCCGTGCCGCCGTGAACAGTGCGAGCGGATGCGGCTCGCCGGGTCCTGGCTCGTAGGTGCCATTGACGATGCGGTCGTCGAGAAAGCGCAGGTCCGGTGTATCGAATACGTCACGGATGCCAAGCAACCGCTCACGATCAAGGTCACCTTCCAGATGGATGCCTTCCGCAAACGCGAAATGAACCGGAATAGGCTGGTCCGACACTCCCACTTCGATCTTCACGTGATGGTTCTTCGCCAGTAACCGGAGTTGCTCGCGATAATAGTTGCCGAACAGATCGGGGCGCGTCACGGTGGTTTCGAACACACCAGGGCCAGCCACGAAACCGTACGAGCGGCGCGAATCGATATGCGTATTGACCTCGGTGCACACCCTGACGAATGGGTAGCACGCGCGCACCCGGCGCTCGAACGGTTCATTACGCCGGTAACGCGCAAACGCGTCGCGTAAGAAAGAGGTGTTCGCCTCGTAGATGGCAGACAGGTGAGTGACGGCGTCTGCCGCATCGTCGAAGGCTTCGGTCGGGAAGTCATTGGCAGGCGTCTGCACCACGCGCTGATTGGTGTTGTTGTTCATCTTCATTCGCCTCGATTGATGAGATGACCTTACCACGGAACCCTGAAAAATTGATCATCAGGGCCGGACCAACCGGTCGTCTGTCAGATTGCGCGCATGCCACGCGCACAACGCGCGAAAGCAGCGCAAAATAAGGCTATCGCGCCCGTGGGCAAGGCTGGATTTGCTAGAATCGGGGCACTCTATTGGAGAATCACCATGAAGCCGCTCCTTCCCGTCGCCGTTGCGCTGGCGCTCGCCATCGCCAACACCGCGATGGCTGCCCAGCCTGTGGACGCACCGCCGCCCCCCGACAAGCCCTTGTCCGCCAACGAACAGGCTGGCCTGCCGGACCTGGCCGCGATCAACCGTCCGGCCGCTGAGGTCAGTTCGAAGGTCGAGATCAACCAGCCGCGCCTGCCGAGCTTCTATGAAAAGAGCCCGAACGGCACCGAAATCACCGAGTACCGCGATAAGGGCAAGCCGGTCGAAATCAACGTGCACTCGAATCTCGGCACGAGCTATCACATGGGCGCGCCGCTCGACACGTCGCCGAGCGCAAACAACAGCGGCCATCCCAGCACGCGTCTGCCGTCCGTGAGCTTGACCTACTGATTCTTACTGATCCTTTTACCCTGCGGCGGGGCGCCGGCCCGCCCCGCTCGCGCCCTGTATGGCCCGTTACCCGGACCTTCAGTCTGTTTATCCCGCTTGCCCTGATTACCCATACCTTGCCGCACTGGCCGCACTGCGCCAGCCCGACCACCTGATCCGACGTCTCCCGCATGGCTGTCTTCACCGCTGTCACCGAACCCCAACTCGCGCAATGGATGCGGCATTACGATCTCGGCGATGTCGTCGAGTTTCGCGGCATCTCGTCCGGTATTGAAAACAGCAATTTCTTTCTGACGACAACGCGCGGCGAATACGTCCTCACCATTTTCGAAAAGCTGACGGCGCAACAGCTGCCGTTCTACCTCGACCTGATGCAGCATCTGGCGGCTCACCGGGTGCCGGTGCCGGATCCGATGCCGCGTGAAGACGGCGCGCTATTCGGCATGCTGCACGGCAAGCCCGCCGCCATCGTGACGAAACTCGAAGGCGGTCCGGAACTGGCGCCGGGACTCGAACACTGCATCGAAGTGGGTCAGATGCTGGCGCGCATGCACCTCGCCGGTCGCGATTATCCGCGCCATCAGCCGAATCTGCGCAGCCTGCCGTGGTGGCAGGAGACCGTGCCCACCGTGCTGCCGTTTCTCAGCGGCGCGCAGCGCGATCTGCTGTCGTCGGAACTCGCGCATCAGGAAGCGTTCTTCGCCTCGTCCGATTACGCGGCGCTGCCCGAGGGTCCATGCCACTGCGACCTGTTCCGCGACAACGTGCTGTTCGCCCACGCGGCGCCGGACAGCGGCCACGAAGTGCGCCTCGGCGGCTTCTTCGACTTTTATTTCGCCGGCTGCGACAAATGGCTGTTCGACGTAGCGGTGACGGTCAACGACTGGTGCGTCGATCTGACCACCGGCAAGCTCGACGAAAACCGCGTCGAGGCCATGCTGCGGTCCTATCAGACCGTGCGGCCGTTCACGCCGGAAGAGAACCGTCACTGGGGTGACATGCTGCGCGCGGGCGCCTACCGCTTCTGGGTCTCGCGCCTGTATGATTTTCATATGCCGCGGGCGGCCGAACTGCTCAAGCCGCACGACCCGGGCCATTTCGAGCGCATTCTGCGCGAGCGCCTTTCCGGCGTTGCACTTCCAGGCATCCATACCTCATGCAACTAATTGAAGTCCCCGCGAAGACTGGCTATGTATGGTTTCGGCAAGGCATCTGGCTGTTCCGCAAGAACCCACTCGCCTTCCTGACGCTGTTCTTCGCGTATCTGCTGGTGATGACGCTGGTCGCGCAGATCCCCTACGTAGGCGGCATACTGCCGCTCGCCTTCATTCCGGGTGTCGCAGTCGGCTTCATGGCGGCCTGCCGCGACACCATCGCCGGCAAGCCGGTGTTTCCTACCATTCTGGTGGACGGGTTTCGCTCGTATGGCTCGGTCGTCGCGAGGCGTCTGCTTGCGCTGGGCGGCTTCTACGTCGTCGCCATGGCGCTGGTTCTGGCCGGCTCGGCTCTCGCCGATGACGGCATGCTGCTGAAAGTCATGCTGGGCACCACCGCCATGGAGCCGGAGACCATCCTCAACAGCAACATCATGATGGGCATCCTCGCGGCCATGGCGCTCTATATTCCAGTCGCGATGCTGTTCTGGTTCTCGCCTGTCCTCACGGCGTGGCACGATGTGCCGCCTGTCAAGGCGATGTTCTTCAGTATCGTCAGTTGCTGGCGCAACCGCGGCGCGTTCGTCGTCTTCGGTGCCTTGTGGTTTGCAGTGGAAACCACCGTGATGTTCGGCCTAACCGCGCTGATGCAGGCGCTCGGCGCCGGCGACTTCGCGGTCGCCGTGCTGATGCCCGCTACCATCATCGTCACGACGATGCTCTACTGCTCGTTCTACGCGACCTATCGCGGCTGCTTCGGCGTGCCGACGCCCGATACTCCCGATTTGCCCACCACGCCGGCTAGCTGAATGGCCCGCGTCCGACGCCTGAACACCCAATTCGACACAGGCCTCGTCTGGTTTCGCCGCGATCTGCGGAGCACCGATCAGGCCGCGCTTTACTATGCATTGAAGCATTGCCGGCGGGTGTGGTGCGTCTTCGTATTCGACACGGCGATTCTGCAACCGATCCTTGAGACATGGCGCGCTCGCCAGCCGAATCGCACTCCTGAAGACCGTCGCATCGAATTCATCCTCGCCGCGCTGGAGGAATTGGATCAGGCGCTGCGGCAACGCGGCGGTGGCCTCATCGTGCTGCACGACAACGCGCGCGTTGCCATCCCCGCCCTGGCGGAGCAACTCGGCGTCGAAGCCGTCTTCACGAATCACGACTACGAGCCTGCCGCGCTCGAGCGCGACGACGCCGTGCGCGAGCAACTGGCCAGGAACGGCCGGGAGTTGATCACGTTCAAGGATCAGGTGATCTTCGAACGCGACGAAATCCTCACCGGACAGGGCAAACCGTTCACGGTGTTCACGCCGTACAAGAACGCCTGGCTCAAGCAGCTCAACGCGTTCGATCTGAAGCCTTATCCGGTCGAGACGTATCTGTCCAATCTGGCGCCGCCATCTGCCGCGCTGGATCGCGAACGGCCTACGCTCGAGCAACTCGGCTTTGCTGCCAGCAATCTCGCCGACCTGAAACTGCCTACCGGGACGAACGGCGCCCAGCACCTGCTCGACGATTTCCTCACCCGCATCGACAGCTACGCCGACCGCCGCGACTTGCCGGCCGTCAAGGGACCCAGCTATCTGTCGATGCATCTGCGTTTCGGTACGGTGTCGATCCGTACACTGGCCCGACTTGCGCACGAACTCTCGTTGCAACCGGACGGCCAAGGCGCGGCGACCTGGCTGTCGGAACTGATCTGGCGGGATTTTTACTTCATGATCCTGTCGCACCATCCAAAGCTGGCGGGCGGCGCGGCGTTCAAAGCCGAGTACGACACATTGCGCTGGGAAACCGGCCCGCACGCGGATGAGGCATTTGCGGCGTGGTGCGAAGGGCGCACCGGCTACCCACTGGTCGACGCGGCCATGCTGCAGCTCAATCAGACGGGCTACATGCACAATCGTTTGCGCATGGTGACGGCGAGTTTTCTGGTGAAGGATCTGGGAATCGACTGGCGGCTCGGCGAACGCTATTTCGCCGAGCAATTGAACGACTTCGACTTCTCCGCGAATAACGGCGGCTGGCAGTGGGCAGCGTCAACCGGCTGCGACGCACAGCCCTATTTCCGGATCTTCAACCCGGTGACGCAATCGGAGAAATTCGATCCGGAGGGGCGCTTCATCAAGCGCTACCTCCCGCAACTGGCTAACGTGCCTCCAAAGTGGATACACGCGCCATGGCTGGCAGGAACTGACCGGCTATCTGAATTCGGCGTGACGCTCGAAAAAGATTATCCAGCGCCGATCGTCGATCATGCGGAAGCAAGGCAACGCACGCTCGCGCGCTTCGGCAAGTAACGATAGTGGGCACTGACATGCCAGAACCCCGGCAACGCCGGCGGTTCGTTTAACTCCAGCTTAGTGCTGGATCATCCATGCGGGATGACGAACTGCTGCGTCGCGGTCGAGCTTGCGCATACGGAATTCGAGATCGTAGAGATCCGTAGCTTCAGCCAGGTAGGCGTCGCTACGCTCTTTGGCCATCTGGTCAGCGGACTTCGTCAGGAACAGGAACAAGCGGCTCAGGAGATACATGGTCAACCTCGAAAAGAGTCTAGGGTTAGTGCCTAGTGGATAACCCGTATTATAGGGAAAACCCTATGGCATGCAAGCACTCTTTTCTGTGGTGTTGCTCTACTGCCTCCCGTCCTCCGCCCACTGCCCGTCGAATGCCCGCTAAGCCCTGCCCGGCGCGGCTCCCGCGTCGGCGCTCTCGGTTTCACGCGCCTTTACCGCACGCCGCTGATACCTGAAAAATTCCCAGATCAGGGCGCTGGCATCCGGCCCTTTGGACGAATGAAATGGCACCGCGTCATCGCCGCCGCTCCACGCATGACCCAAGGACTGGACGCGGCACAACCGCACTACGCGCCGGCCGCCCCGGACATAGTCGCGCATCACCACGCCCGCCTTACGTTCCTCGCGCATCTCACCGGCTTTGCGTTCGCCCTCGGCATCGACCAGTCTGTTCAGGCGTAAGAACTCGGTCGCCAGCTGCTCCGCATTGACCGGCGCGACGACGTGATCCGCATCCCCGTGGACGATGATGGCCGGCATGCCGGGATAAGCTGCGACATCGACCGTTTCGTCGACCAGCACGACCGGATCATGCCGTGTGCCCCGTCGCATCACGTCCATCGCCGCGATTCCCGAGCGGGCTTCGCCGAACGCCGGCCCCGAATGGAGCGCGACCGCCGCAAACCGATCCGGGTAGCGCGTAGCGAGCAAGGTTGCCAACCCGGCGCCGGCCGACAACCCGGCGACATAAACCCGCTCGCCGTCGAAGCCATGCTCGGCAACCAGCGCATCGACCAACGAGACCACCGCGCGTGCCTCGGCGCCGCCCGCGGTCTCGCTGCTGTCGTACCAGTGCCAGCAACGATGTGCATGAACATGCTTGGACTGCTCGGGGTAGACCACCGCAAAACCGAAACGGTCCGCGAGCAGGTTCATGCGCGTTCCTTCGGCGAATTCGTCGATGGATTGCTTGCAGCCGTGCAGCATCACGACGAGCGGCATCGGCGCGGACGCCGCCCCGGGCGGCACGTACAACCCGTACTGCAGATGATTGACGAGACGCCCGGGCGCCGCCGGCGCGGAGTGAAACGAGCGCGTCCACGACCCGCTCGCCCAGGCGGCCGCCCGCGGACGGACCCGGGATTCACGGGCGCCCGGACGCGGCGCCTCACGTTTGGCGGGCGAACGGACGGTGGTCGTCGGTTTAACCGGCTTCAGCTTGGCGGAAAGTTTGCCAGTGGGCCGCACGGGCCGTGCGGCGTTGCGCTTTACGTCTCGCGCGTGTTGAGCCTGGATCGAGATCAGGCGTTTCAGACCGCCCAGCCAGATTTTCGTCAGACTTTTTGCCATTGGATGATGACCTCGCAAAAAGGGACCGAACTGTTCTGTAGAACGGCAGGTCGTTGTGCATTGCACAATAACATCAATCCTGACCCGATGCTAAGCGCATCGCGCGGCCCAAAAATCGCGAATGGGCGTCGAACCGGCGCCTGCCGGACTGCCGCTGGCTGACACATTGCCAGATCTTTTTGCCGGGCGTTTCATACGCAGTCGTGCGCCGCCACGGCATCGGCGCCACCCGCCAAAGGCGGCGCCATAACGTCGCGCCGCAAGCTCCGACGGCCACTCCCGTCTATACTGACAGTCGTAAACATGAAACACCTGCAACATGTCTCAATCTTCTGTCGGCCAGATGGACGGCTGGCGCGTTAAACAATCACGGTCCTGATTCTACGCGGCGCCTGTCGCGCTTCTTTACATGCCTGACTTGCCCTTTCACCTTTGGTATTCGATCACCAGCCTCGGCGGCGCGGGTCTGACGCTGCCGCTCGCGATTGCGATCGCGCTATGGCTGGCGCTCGGCTACTCGTGGCGCATGGCAGCGGGCTGGCTGTTGCTGCTGGGCGCGGCGATCGGTGTCGTCACGATCACCAAGCTGGCCTTTCTCGGCTGGGGCGTCGGCGTGCGAGAGCTGGATTTCACCGGCCTGAGCGGTCACGCAGCCCTGTCCACGGCGGTCTACCCGGTCGCGCTGTTTCTGATGCTGCTGCCCGCGCGGCCCGCGTTTCGCCTGGTGGGTGTGCTGCTCGGGCTGGCTGCCGGTATTGCGGTTGGGATGTCGCGGGTGGCACTGGATGCGCACTCGCCGTCCGAGGCGATCACCGGCTGCATCGTCGGTGCGGTGACGGCGCTGATGTTCGTGCGTTGGTCGTGGAATGCGGAGCCCGGCCGGCTGTCCGCCGTGCCCGTCGTCGTCAGTCTCCTGATGCTGACCGTCGGGTTGCACGGCGTCCGTGTGCCGACGCAGCGCTGGGTCACGCACATCGCCCTCAAGGTCTCCGGCCACGAGCGGCCGTTCATTCGCGCACGCTGGAAGGCGGGACACTACAACTCACCGAACGCCGCGCCGTTGTCGCAGACGCAAAATACGCTGGCGCCGCCGGTTCTTCCGAACGCCGGCGACGCATGATGGCTGACGCGTGACGCGGCGCCGGCACGCCCGCGAAACACTCCCCGTTACCGCACGCAAGAAGCAAACGCTTCTTCCCGCTGATCAATCGTTCACGCCGAGAATTACGCTCGATGCCTTGAAGGCAGCGATGGCCGGTTTTCCATCCGCAAGGCCAAGCGCATCGGCGCTTTCATTCGTGACGACGGCCGTGATGACGATGCCGCCGTCGAGCGTCATCGACACCTCCGCATTGACCGCGCCGCGCTTCACGCTGTGCACGGTGCCGCGCAACTGATTGCGCGCGGACAGTTTGAGCGGCGCGCCGCCCTCCTCGACCACCAGCATGACCCACGACGCCTTGATCAGGGCGAACGCCGCCCCGCCTTCCGCTAAGCCCAGGGTTTCCGTGCTTTCATGCGTCAGCACCGAGACAATGGTCTGGCCGCCTGGCAGCGTCAGCGAGACCTCGTCGTTGACCGCGCCACGCTTGATCGAGGCGACCTTGCCGTACAACTGGTTACGCGCACTCGTTTTCATGCCCATTCTCCCGATCAGCGCCCAATCGTTCGCGAAACCGTCGATCGCGGCGCTCGCGCGCTCGAGGAACCGGCGATGCTCATGTTCGATCGCATGAAACGTGTCGATCAGACGCTCCGCGCGCGGCGTCAGCGTCGTACCGCCGCCGCCCTTGCCCCCGGCTGCCCGTACGACCAGCGGCTCGCCGGCGAGATTGTTCATCGCATCGATGGCATCCCAGGCCGCCTTGTAGCTCATGCCGACCGCCTTTGCTGCCCCGGTAATCGAACCGGTGTCGCGGATCGCCGCTAGCAGCGCGATGCGCGGCGCTCCGCCGAGTGTTTTCTCGCCGGATTGAAACCACACCGAGCCGCCGAGTTCGAGTGGTCCACCGATTGAGGCTGCGGTATTGAGATCTGCGGCATCGCGGTTCGCCGCGCTGGCATTCGTCGCGCCAGGGTCTACCGCACTGGGATTTGCCGGCTTGGAAGGCATGTTGGAAGGCGCCAGGAAGGGCGTTTCATTATAGCGAGGCGGTCGTCGCTACCCGAGCGCTCCGCCCGTTATTTTCGGCTTGCGGAAGTTGCGCAGCAGGCGCTCGCCTTCCTGCGCCGTATAGCGTTTCGACGCTTCACACCAACCGTGTGCGAAACCGGACTGGTAGGGCGGCGCATCGATCTGCTGGAGGAAACGCAATGCGACTGCCGCGTCGTTGCCGTCACCGAGTACGCCCTGCATTCGCGTGACCGTCTTCGCGCTCTCCTTGCGCGTTTTCTGTGAGGTAATCGACTCGAAGAATTCCAGCGTATAGCGCAGGTACTTCGCCTGGATGCGTTCCTTGTGGCGAGCTTTCTCGTCAAGCGTCGTCAGTTTCGGTGCGCTAATCAAGCGCTTGTAGTACTTACGCACGCGCTTTTGCGCATAGGCGCGTAACGAAGTATCGGCGGCCTTTCCGGGCGGTTCGAGTGAGGGCAATCCGCTCAGCCATTCGAGCCATGCCAACGCAAGCTGTGCGTAGCGCGCCGAGCGCATCGCTGTCTGTACACCCTCGCGTGCTTCGAGACGCCGTATGCCTGCGCTCTCGCGGATCGTGCTCCAGCGCGCGCTGTCTGCGTCCGCCGCGGCAAGCGCCGGCAAGGTCGAATCGACGAACACGTCCCAGTCCCGCGCATCACCGAGTACGGTGCCCAGCCATTTGAGATCCGGTGCAACGCGCGTCTTCCAAGCGTCATCCTCCCAATGCGGGAATATCCGCAGCGCCGTCCTGAGACGCCGCTGCGCAATGCGCATCTGATGGACGAACTCTGTGCTGACGGCATCGCGCACGCCAGCGTCATTGCCGAACCACTGCTCCGCCAAGCTATGGCCGATCGCAATCAATGCGACTTGTGGCGTCGAGATACCGGCCAGATCAATGGATGTAGCACGAGCGGGCTCGGTGGCTTCGTGCACGCCGGTGGCGTCGCTGGCGGGATCGAACGCCGTGCGCAAAACCGGAAAGGCAGGCAAGGCGGCGACCAAGGTGCAAGCCGCCGCGAACAACGCGGTCAACGAGGGGCCGGGAGCGTCGTCGACGAATGGGGTCGTCAGGCGAAGCTCGCGGGAGAGTGCCGCGTCGCCTCCGGTAGACGGGAGAAAGCGATTGAAGACGATATCGATAACGACCCCGTCCGCCGCCGGCCACTGCCAGCCGTCTCGCTCACAAGCGAGCGGCGTGAGCGGCGCGAGATCGCCTGCATCCGCCAGCAGATGCCTGTGCTTCTCGGGTGCGGCTGCAAACGCTGAACTGACCGGCGCGTCCGCGTCAAGCGGCGCCTCGTAGAGGATTTCGCGCACCGTGACGCCCGGGGAACAGTACGTTTGCTGGCAGACCACCACGCGCCGTGCATCCGGTGACGTCTCGAGCGTAACCTGCAAACCGGCCTCGGCCATCTTTTCGGTCTGTTGGAAACGGGTGCTCGTCACCCGCGCGGCGACGTCCCGCGATTCGGCGCCAGCCGAGTTCGTCCGCACCGCGCGCGCAGCTTGCGGCAATTCGCCTAGCGCCTTGATGAGCGTGGCATCCAGCCGCTCCGGCGTGCGGGCGCGACGGCTGCGCTCATGCTGCACAGACCATGCATGCAATGCCGACTGCGGAACATCGAGCACGATTTCGAGGACGCGGCCCATGAACTCCCCATCGCCTGAGCGAACGAGGCCGCGCGCGGAAGGAAAAGGCGAAACCTCCTATTCATGTTACATGGACGGCAAGCCGAGCGGCTGCATCAAGTTCAATTCGTCGTCACATTAGGGCCTATTGTTTCGCCGCTCAGGCAAATGCGACGTAGGCGGCCACGAGCAGCTCGCCAGCTCGGCCGAGCTGTGGGATTTTTCGACGGACCGTTTCGATCTCGCGATTCGCTCTGGCTTTGGCCGGTGGCCCAGACTCAAGGCGGACCTGATCGTTCAGGAAGCCTTGAGCCCAGTCTGCAGTCCGACATTGCGGCAGGGCCGCCGCCCCTGCAAACGCCGTCGGATCTGCGTCATGTCGAGTTGCTGCACGACGAGCCTAGGCGCGCCTGGCGTCATTGGTGCGAGCACGCCGGTGTAGCAGGGATCGATCTGCAAGCGGGCGCGTCGTTCAACGACGCCAGTCTGGCCCTGCAGGCCGCGGTGGATGGTCAGGCGTAGCGCTCGGCAGACTCATGCTGGCGGCCGACGATCTCGCCGCGGGCCGCCTCGGTCAGCTATTCGACATCGTGCTGCCCAACGACTACAGCTACTGGCTGGTCTATCCACGCGCCGCTGCCGAGCGGCCGGATGTGGCGGCCTTCCGCGCGTGGTTGCTATCAGAGGCGAAGACCGCCCGGTCTATGTAATGGCGCGTGTATGCGTGTCGAGGTGCGACTCAGACCGCAGGCGCGTATTGGGCGATCCCATTGCCAAACGACCAGTTCTCCTTTGGCACATCCACGAGATTCACGAACACGTCTTCGGGCCGCACGCCCGGGCTTTCCGCCAGATGCTCCGCGATCCGCTTGTAGAGCGCCTTCTTCAACTCCACCGTGCGGGTGTTGTTCGCGGTGATCTGGATCAGGACGAGATCGTCACTGCGGTTGATATCGAGGTAGTGCTTGCCGTAAAAGAAGTTGTCCTCATCGTGTTCGGTGACGACCATGAAGAAGTCGTCCTCCGGCACGTTGAAGATTTCGATCAACGAACGTTGGAGGCCCTGCGTGAGCGCCTTCCGATAAGCCGCCGGCTTGCCGGCGCGAACTGCAATTCGGGTGAACGGCATGATGAATACTCCTTTGGAAGAAGATTGAGTACACAGCTTAGGCCGCATCGATCATAATTAACAGACATCAATGGCTATTTCATTCATTTTCAATTGAAATGAAAGTACTCGATCTCGATGCGGTACGCGCGTTCGTTCTAGTCGCGGATCTGCACAGCTTTACGCGCGCGGCTGATGCGCTCGACACCACGCAATCCGCCGTCAGTCTGAAGCTCAAACGGCTGGAGGCGCATCTCGGCAAGCAACTGGTCGAACGGACGCCGCGGGTAGTGCGGCTCTCTGCCGATGGCACCGCGTTTCTCGGTGCCGCGCGCGATCTGCTGAACGCGCATGAACGGGCGCTCGGCTCGCTGTCGGTGGAGCGGCGCAGGCTTGCACTCGGCCTGAGCGAGCACGTCGCAGGCGGCAATCTGCCGGATTTGCTCGCGAAGCTGAATGCTTACGATCCGGGTCTGGTGCTCGAATTGCATCTCGGCATGTCGGGGGCGCTGCTCGCCCACTTTGACGAACGGCGGCTCGACGCTGTGATCATCCGCGACACCCCGGACGACGCGCCGCGTGACGATGCGACCGTGCTGTTCAGCGAACCGCTCGGCTGGCTTGCCGCGCCGCAATGGCTATTGCGCGTCGGCGAACCGCTGCCTCTGGCGCTGCTCACGGCGCCGTGCAATGTGCGTGCGGCGGCGATCCATGCGTTGGATGAGGCCGGTGTGGCATGGCGTGAGGCGTTCGTTGGCGGCGGAGTGGCCGCCGTTGGCGCAGCGGCTGCAGCCGGACTGGCCGTGGCGCCGTTGGCCAGGCGTGTGGCGCCGCGCGAGTTGATCGATGTCGGCGCGCGGCTTGGCTTGCCGACATTGCCGGAATCGCGCGTGATGCTGCATTCGCGGCTGCGCGATCCGCGCTCGGTGGAGACGTTGAGGTTGTTGACGGAAGGGTTGGGGGGCGGGGTTTGAGCCGTGTTCCAGGCACGCCGCCGCCAAGATCAAACGCAAGTGAGCGGCGTGCGTTCAGTGCAGGATCGGAGGTAAATCGCGGCTTCCGGCAGCGGAGTTCGCCGTTGGAATCGTCGCTGAGTTGGCCATCGTCGCGACCGGTTGGGTGGGGACGGCCCGCGCCTTCGGGTTCGCCATAGCAGAAGCGGTTTGCGTCGAGGCGGCTTTGCCCGCCACCTTCTGCGATTTGGGATGCATCGCAGTCTGGACATGAACTGCCTTGGAGTGCGCCGTGTTGACCACTTTAATCGGCGTGCCCTTGGAGTCCTTGGCGCGCGCTGTCTTGATCGGCTTACCCGGCGCTCCGTTGGTCCGCGCTGTCTTTACCAGCTTACTGCCCGGCGCATTGTTAGCAGCGAGCCTCGCATGAGATTTGGCCTGATGAGCAGCGTGCACCGACGCCTTCTTCACCTCGACCTTCTGCCGCTTGCTCTTGCCATCTGCCGCTCCTTTGGCAGCAACCTTTTTGCCCGCAGACGCATGCCCCTTGACCTGCTTCGGCGCGTGCCTGGCCTCTGGCGGATTCCACACCTCGGCGTACTGCGCCGCCTGCGCCGTTACTGCACAGCACGCTACTGCCACCGCTACCGCTACTGCTCGCACCCACATCGCCTGCCACTCCTGTACGTCGATTACCTGTCTCGCATATTCCCGCTGGGACGCGATTATACCCAATTTACCCTTGCAATAATCCACATCTGGACTAATATTGATACAAAGTACAGATAAGGACCAACCTCCATGCCACACGCCGCCCGTGCCTCCCATGACGACCCGCCACTGCGCCGGCCCGTCGCGGAACCTTCGCTGACCGAAATGTCGGCGGCGGGCTTGCGTGCATTCTTCAAGATCGCCCGCGACTGGGATCTGAGCGCCGAGGAACAGATCGTCCTGCTCGGCTCGCCGGGCCGCTCGACCTTCTTCAAGTGGAAAGCGGAGCCGCAAACCGCACGGCTGGGCCGCGATACGCTCGAGCGGCTTTCGCTGCTGCTCGGCATTTATAAAGCACTGCAGATCTTGCTGCCACAACCGGCTGCTGCCGACGGCTGGATCAAGCGGCCCAATAGTGCGCCGCCGTTCGGTGGACGCCGCGCCCTTGACCGCATGCTCGCCGGCAATATCAGCGACCTCGTCGCCGTACGCCAGTATCTCGACGCAACGCGAGGCGGCTGGGCGTGACTGAACTGCATTGGCAGGACCGCTGGCGCGTCGCGCCGCTCGACTGGTCGCCCGCGTATCGCGTGATTCCCACGCGTTTTCCGGCAGTGAATCTGTTCGACCGGGTGGCCACCCCCGAAGACTTCGACGCGCTGTACGCGCTAGAGGCGATGACCAACGACCGTCTGCGCACCGAAGTCGGTGAACTCGATCTGGTGCCGCGCGAAGAGCGCCGCTTCGGTCCCGGCTACGGACCGATCATGGCTGCGCTAACGCATCTGAATCCGCTCGGCAGCCGATTCTCGGACGGCAGCTACGGCGTGTTCTACTGCGCCCGTTCACGCGCCACGGCCATTGCGGAAACGCGCTATCACACCGGCCTGTTCCTCGCGGCGACAGCCGAGACCCCGATGCGTCAGCAGATGCGGCTATACACCGTGATAGCGAGTGGCGAGGTGGTGGATTTGCGTGACGACGCCTCGCTCGATGCCGCCATCCTCTCGCCGCACGATTACGTTGCCGGGCAATCGATAGGGCGCGCGGTGCGCGCGGCCGGGGCGCCAGGGATCGCCTATCCGTCGGTGCGCGATCCCGGTGGCGAATGTCTCGCCGCGTTCAAAACGGCGCTGCTGCGGGACTGCCATCACGCGGCGTATCTGGAATACAACTGGAACGGCAGCGCCGTCGATGTGGTGTTCGAACTGAATCAGGTGGGGTAGGTCAGGGCAAAGCCAGCGCCGCGGCGCCTTCCGCACGCGCCATGTCGACGGTTACGGACCAACGCTGCGGCCCACGGGCTTCGACCATGGTCAGCTTGCCGCCCGGCCCAAACGCACCCGTATCGATGAACACTTGTGCGCCGATCTGCTGGACGCTGCGCATCGGCGTATGGCCGCAGTAAGTCAGCGACAGCGTGCGTTGCCGACTGGGGTCGCCGTTGCCCATGGCGAGCTGGCGTCCCCATAGCAGTTGCTGCCGTTCGTCTGCGGAGAATTCGCCCGCATCGAGGTCCGCATCGGTTCCAAAGAATTCGGCATGCAGCACATTAAAGCGCTCGCTGCCGCTGCCTATTACCCGCGCGAGCGGCAAGCGGCTCAACCGCTGCGCGTACTGACGCAACGTCTCATCTGACAATTGGGCCGCCCACGCGCCGCCAATGCCGTACCACCACTGCCGGCGCAAGCGCCCTTCTGCGACGGCGCACAGCGTGTCCTCGTGGTTGCCGAGGACCGCATAGAACCAGGGTTTGTCGAGCAGCGCCAGCGCCTCCTCGGACTGCGTGCCGCGATCGATCAGATCGCCGACCGAAAACAGCCGGTCGCGCGACGGATCGAAGGTCACTTCGCGCAGCAAATAGCGCAATGCGTCGACGCAACCATGCAAATCGCCCACGACAAAGTCGCGGCCAGTGCGATTGACGGCATGGTGTTCGACGGCGGTAACGAGTGCGGAGCCCATGCGATCATCATAGAACGCGAACACAAAGCGTGTATGCGCGGTTTCTATCTTTTCTCGGACGCCTGGTGCGCGGCGCGCCCCCGCGCGTTTGAATTTTTTCCCGACCAGACGGCGCAATCCGGAAAAGCCTGCCGGAATGCGCCACCTTGGTGCCGCGTCAAGCGGTCATTGTTGCTGAGCCCGCAGGTTTGCCACCTGATCGATCGTTACCACGGCTTGCGGGTTGCCAAACTGTTTGGTCACGTAGTTCGTGATCGCGGCCACCTGGCCGTCGGTCAGTTCTCCACCGAATGCGGGCATCAGCACGTCCGCCTGTTTTGTCGTACGGCTCACGCCGTGCAGAATCACCATCGCCAGGTTGTTCGGATCGTTCGCGCCGGCGGTTGTGTTGTGAATCAGCGACGGATACGCACCGGGCGCGCTCGCGCCGACCCCTTGCCCGGTCCAGTTGTGACACGACGCGCAATTCGCGATGAACAGTTGCGCGCCGTTCACGCCCGTAATCTCGGTGCCGCGCAGCGCGGTCACGTCGTTCGCAGGTGTGCCCCACTGGTCGCGCGGATGCGTTTCGCCGCCAATGACAGGCGGGACCGAACGCAAGTAGGTGACGATCGAGGTCAGATCCTCAGAGGTCAAGTACTGCGTACTGTCCTCTACCACCTGACCCATCGGCCCCGCTGCATTCGCACGGCCCGGCACGGCGCCGGTCGACAGATAACTGACCAGTTCGTCGTTGCTCCAGTTGGCCACGCCGCTGTTCTTCTCGGGCGTGACATTGAACGCGTGCCACCCGGCCTGGGATGCGCCGGAGAAGCGGTCGCTGGTCTTCAACCCTTGCAGGATGTTGCGTGGCGTGTGGCATTCCTCGCAGTGCGCCAGCCCTTGGACCAGATACGCGCCGCGATTCCATTCCGCGCTCTGCTTCGGATCGGGCACAAAACGGCCCTCGTTGAAATTGAACATGTTCCAGAACACCATCAACCAGCGCTGGTTGAACGGGAAGCGCATCTGGTTGCGCGGCGGCGTGTAATGGATCGGCGCGAGCGTGTTCAGATAAGCGCGGATCGCCTGCACATCACGGTCGGTGACTTTGGTGTACTCAGCGTACGGAAATGCCGGATAGAGCCGCTCGCCGCCCTTGCCGATGCCCTGCTGCATCGCCCGCATGAAATCGCTGTCGGTCCATTGGCCGATGCCGGTATCCGGGTCAGGCGTGATGTTCGGTGTGTAGATCGTGCCAAACGGGGTAACGATCGGCAGACCGCCGGCGAATGGGCGGCTCTTGTCGGCCGTATGACACGCCACGCAATCGCCAGCGCGAGCGAGGTATTCGCCACGCTTGACCAGACCGGCATCGGCCACGGCCGCGCCCGTAGCGGGCTGGCCAGACTGTGCAGGCAACGTGGATTGCCCCGCGTCATCGGCAAGCGCCTGCGCGATCGGCGATTCGTCATCATGGCGCGTCGGCGGATCATAGGCCTCGTGCCATGCGAGGTACAACGCAAACAGCGAGAAAGCAGCCGCGAGCGTCGCCATCCGGACACGGCTGCGGCGCGCGACCTGTGCAACCGAACCGGCCAGTTGCACGCGAGACGTCTTGTTCGTCATTGTGGCTCTCCGTCGGGGCTCGGATCAGATTTCACGCTTCAGCTTGTCGGCCAGCTTCAGCGACAAAGCCGCAATCGTCAGCGTGCAGTTCACCGAGGCAGCGGTGGGCATCACGGCGCTACTCGCGATGAACAGATTCGAATGATCGTGCGTGCGGCAATCCGCATCGACGACTGAATCCGCTGGATCGCTGCCCATGACCGTCGTGCCCATGATGTGATTGTTCGGCGCAAAAGTATCGTCGAACGACACTTCGACGCCGCCGAACAGGGTCGCGATCTGCGCATACAGTTCGTGGGTGTTCGCCGCGCTTTTCTTCACGTAATCGTTGATCGAGTAGTAGATTTCCGGCTGCGGAATGCCGAGCGAATCCTTGTGATCCGCCGAGGGCACGATCCGGTTCTGCGGTTCGGCCAGATGTTCGTGGAAGCTGTTGATGCTCAGCGTGCGCGCTGCACGCTCGCGAATCTGCCGGTCGAGTTCGGCGCCGGTCACGCCTTTCTTGATCAGATCGGCGGTGACGGACAGGGTCGGCACGCCGTTGGAGAGATGGAGTTTCTTCGCCGCGTAATCGGAGCGGAACGCGCCGTCGCGGAAGTTCACCACCGAGGTCATTTCCATCGGGCCGCGCCCAGGCCACAACGGTTCGTTGGCGAGGAAGGTCACCCCCGTGCCCGGATGGTCCATCAGATTGCGGCCCACCTGGTCGGAGCTGTTGCCGATGCCGTGCGGAAATTTGTCGGAGGTCGACATCAGCATCAGCTTGGGCGTTTCGATGCCATTCGCCGCGAGCACGAACAGCTTGCCGCTCACGCGTGTGCTATTGCCGTTCGGATCCTTGTAATGGACCGCGGTAATGAGCCCCTTGTTGTCGGCTTCGACGCGGTACACCACCGCCTCCGGAATCAGCTTCGCGCCTGCCTGTTCAGCCTTTTCGGCGTGTACCACGCCGTTATACATGGCGGCGATCGGACAGATCGGCATGCAATTGTTGTTGCCGCAACAGGTTGGGCGGGCATCGTAAGGACGGCTGTTGCGGGCCACTGGTTCGGGCACCACCTTGAATCCTTGCGCGTTGAGCACGTCGCTAAAACGCTGATCCATGTACGACAACGGCAACTGGCTCATCGGATAGGGCTTCGAACGCGGCGAGCCGAGATCGATCGTGCTGCCCGGACCCGACACGCCCAGTTGCACTTCAGCGGCGAAGTACCAGGGTTCGAGCGTTTCATACGGATAAGGCCAGTCGCGGCCCACGCCGTACAACTTCTTCAACTGGAAATCGGCCGGCAACAGCCGCCACGCAGCCGCAGCCCAGTGCCAAGTGGTGCCGCCCACGAGCCGCACATACTGCGAATTGTAGGGGTAGTCGCCTTTCTGGATCAGGTAGTTGTTGGCGGGAGAATACTCGGGATGGGGCGCGTAAGGCGTCGAAGGATAAGGCGTCGCGAAGTCTGACTTGGCGGGTGAATTGCGAAAGTTCTCGACGATCTGCCAACGCGGAATGCGCGGTCCGGCTTCGAGCACGATCACCGATGCCCCTGCCAGCGCCATCTGATGCGCGACCAGACCGCCCGCCACGCCCGAGCCGACCACGACAATGTCGGCGGAATTGGAATTTGCCATTGTTGCCCTCTTATTCTGTGTCGACCAGAGTTCGCGCTTTACCGCGTTACTCTGGTCTCATGCAACGTAGTTGCACTTATCGTTGCTTGCTGGTTGCTGCGTGCCGCGGTCGCGGATGACGCGACACACGACACACTCGAGAGGCATGCCGTGCTTTAAGCGCCGGCGGGCTTTTGCATCCAGTAGAACGGCACGTCGCGGCAATACGACGGAATCGTCAGCACGTCCTTGACGGGATCGAACATCAGCGCGCTTTCGTAGGCCACCACCTGGATATGCGGCGCATCACCGACGAGGCCCAGATACCAGCCGCGCATCACTGCACTGACCGTCTTCGCAAGCGCGGGCTGATCGGTCTGCAACGCTTGTGTCACCGTGTCCGACGGTACGCCGCCGTGGCCTTGCAGCCAGGTATTGAGGGCAGCGACGTTCTGCGTGAACTGGCCGTCGGCGTGGGAGAGCGCATCGTAGAGGCGCTTGCTGAGGACCGGGTCGAAGCTGGTTCGAGCGGTCAGATGCTGCGAAAGGGCGAGGAAGGCGTCGAGGCCGCCGCCTGCGGGCGCGTCGGCATACGCTGGGGTGAGTCCGAACGGTGCTCCGAAGCGCCCTGCGCTTGTGAACGCCAGCGCGGCAGCCGCCGCGCATGCGCCTAGCAGCCACGTGCGGCGGCCGGCGGAATGGGCATGCGTCACCTCGCGGTGCACAGCGTTCTCATCTTTGTTCTGGACATCTGTCACGGGCGCTCCACAGATGGTGAGTCAACTTCAACCGGCGAGCCCGCAAGCCAAGGGCATGCTGCCGCTGCGGGTGATTCCGGTTGTCCGCCCCAAACCTGGTCTGCGCCGCTTCAGCGGTCTCATTCGCGAATGAAAGCCCAACGCAAGGCCGCTGCGAGAGACTTGCGGAAAGACTATAGCCGCCCCGCGCTCATTCGACAAATCGTGCGCGAGGCTCGCTGTAGAATCAGCGACGCTCAAATTCTGCTGATCCGTGCTGCGCCCATACAGGACCCCCTCACCTTAACCGCCCATGCCACCGAATATTTATCCGCAGGTCCTACGTAACCGCCCACGCATGGTCGCCGCTCTGGCAATCGGCATCATCGTCGCCGTAGCGGTGCCCTCACATATGCGGCCGATGGTGCGCGTGCTGGCCGCGTGGGATCTCGCGATATGGTCGTACCTCGTGCTCATCTGGGTGCATATGGCCACGGCCCACGAGGACGAGGTCCGCGAATTCGCGCAACGCGACGACGAAAATGCCGGCGTCGTGCTGTTCGTGATCTGCCTGGCCACTCTCGCGAGCATTGCGGCTATCGTCCTCGAACTGGCGTCGGCGAAAAACCTCGGCGCCGCATCCACGCTCGCGCACTATCTGCTCACCGGTCTGACGATGTTCGGTGCATGGTTCCTGATTCCGACCATTTTCACGCTGCATTACGCACGGCTCTACTACGCCAACCCGGACGAGACCGCGCTGCTGTTCCCCGATCGCCAGCTGCAGCCGAACTATTGGGACTTCCTGTACTTCTCGTTCACGATCGCCGTGGCGTCGCAAACTTCGGATGTCGTGCTCCGCTCGCGCTCGATCCGGCGTGCCGCGCTGGCGCAGTCGATCCTGTCGTTCTACTTCAACGTGGCCGTGCTGGGCCTGTGTGTCAATATCGCGGCCGGGCTGCTCGGTTCGTGACGCAAGCAGTGGCGTCCGACAGCGGGGTCGCTGTCGGCGACGCTACCGGCAATCCTCTCCCCTTCCGTGTAAAACCAACGTACCGACCACCGGGTTTACACCCTGGGTAAGTGTTAGGCGCACGTGCGCCGCCCCGCCCCACCCGCCCTTCCCCTCCTTTTCGCCCACAACCCGCTCCGCTGGCACAACGCTTGCTGCAAGCCTTGCATTTATCTGGTCCAGAACCGCGTGACTGGCGCATGCGCGTGCGTACTGTTCGTTACTGCCCTGCGGGCAGGCGATCTTTGCACTACATTGACCAGTAGCGCGCTGAATTTCTAAGCGTGCGATATCCGGCTCTGGAAGCCCCAATGAGCGGTGTGATCGCATCTCGATGCATCCACATCGCGGCAGGACGAATCTGGAAACGACCGATGGAACCTTCACAAAGGTATGCGCCGCGGATCTATTTTCTCCACTCTCTCCTGGTCGGGCCGCTCGACGCATGGCCTGCGCAGTTCGCGCACGCCGCCGCGCTAGGCTTCGACCACGTCCTGATCGGCGCACTGTTTCAGCCCGGACGGGCTGGACACGCGCAGGTCGTCAGCGATCACCGGCATCTGCACCCTGTATTCGAGGCGCAGCAAGGCGCGCCCGAAGCGTTGCGCAGCCTGGCCGGCTCCGCGCGTGAACGTGGCCTGAGCCTGCTGGCCGACCTGGTGATCGACCGGGTCGCGGCGGACGGCACACTGTTTGCCGAGCATCCGGACTGGTTCCACCCGTTCGAATCGGAGGAAGCGCGGCTCGATCCGCGCCATGCGCATCGTGAGGACAACGTTGCCTATGTGAACTTCGGCAACGAAGGCAACACGGCCGCGCTACTTGAATGGTGGACCCGCGAACTGCTCGCGCTTGCCGAAGCCGGCCTGAGCGGCTTTCGCTTCGACTCGCCGCACCGCGTGCCGGCCGCGTTCTGGCGCCAGCTTGGTGCGGCCGTGCGGGCGCAGTATCCAGACGTGCGCTTTCTCGCGGCGACGCCCGGTCTCGCGCGCGACGATCTGCTGCATCTGGAGGGGGCGGGCTTCGACAGCGTGTTTTCTTCGGTGCGCTGGTGGGACTTCCGCGCCAGTTGGCTCACGGATGAGCATGCCGCGCTGATTCGCGTCGGTGCGCCGATCGCCTTTCCGGAGGCGCCCTACGGCACCCGCCTCGCCGCCGACCTCGATGACGCCCACGACGCCGCGATGCTCGAACGCGCGTACCGTCGCGCGCTTTTCACTGCGGCCGCAACCGGCTCAGGCTGGCTGATCCCGATGGGCTTCGAATACGGCATCGCGCAACCCATGTCCTACGCCCGCGGCCACGCTGCACCGTTCGCGGCGCTGTGCAAGGCGGCGCGCTTCGACCTGTCCGAGCCCATCAAGCACGCGAACGCCGTATTGCGCGGTTCGGAAGCGCTGCAAAGCGTCGGCGAGCTGCGTGCGCTCAGCGGCCCGAGTGCCCCTGCCGCTGTGCTGTTGCGCGGCGATAACCTGGATCTGCGCGACAGCCAGCAAGCGACGCTGATCGTCATCAACCCGGACCTCGGCATGCCGGTGCGGGTCGATCCCGCGCGCTTTCTCGCCGGTGTGCCAGGCAACTTCACGCGCTTCGTGCCACTCGACGCCCCGGCGCGTGTGACGCCCGCCACCCTGCTCCCCTTCACGCTTGCGCCCGGCGCATGCCGTCTGTTCGGCGCGCTGGCCGACAAGCCGGTGCGGCTCGCTCCGCCCATCGACAAGGCGGGCAGCAAGCGCAGCGGCCGCAAATCCGTACTGGAGGCCATTGCCGCGCCGCGCGTGGCGATCGAAAGCGTGACGCCGTCGGTCGACTATGGACGCTTCGTCGTCAAGCGAACGGTCGGCGAGCGCGCCGAGATCATGGCCGCGATCTTCGCGGAAGGGCATGACAAGATCGCTGCTGCTGTGGTGTGGCGAGCAGCCGATGAAACCGCCTGGCACGAAGTCCCAATGCGCCCCGCGCCGCCGGCAGGCAACGATCTGTGGCATGCCCGCATCCCGCTAGAACGGGTCGGGCGGCACGAATTCACCGTGATCGCGTGGCGCGACGACTTCGCCTCGCTGGTCGAGCACGTGCAGAAGAAGCTCAAGGCCGGGCAAACCGTCGAGCTTGAAATCGACGAAGCCAGCCACCTGTTTGCGCTGGTGCTGGCCGAAGTGGAAACGGTGGAAGGCGCTGTCACTGAACCGCTCGAGCATATCGTCAAGGTCTTCGCCAAGGCGGATCTCGACACGCGGATCGCGCTGCTGCTCGCGCCCACCACCGCCAAAGCGATGGCCGCAGCGCGCCACCGGCCGTTCCTGACGCGCGACCCGGTGATCTACCGGATCGATGCCGAACGGACCGCCGCGCGCTTCGCGAGCTGGTACGAAATCTTCCCGCGCTCGATGAGCGACGACGAAGCGCGGCACGGCACCTTCGCGGATGTCACGAAGAAACTGCCGCGCATCCGCGATATGGGTTTCGACGTGCTGTACTTTCCGCCGATTCACCCAATCGGCCTGGCCAACCGCAAAGGCCGCAATAACACGCTGAACGCGCAGCCGGGCGATGTGGGCAGCCCGTATGCGATTGGCGGCGCGGAAGGCGGTCACACAGGCGTCCACCCGCAACTGGGCACGCTCGACGACTTCAAGCAGATGCTCGCCGCCGCGCACGAGCATGGCCTCGAGATCGCGCTCGATTTCGCAATCCAGTGCTCGCCGGATCACCCCTGGCTGAAGGAGCATCCCACGTGGTTTGCATGGCGTCCGGACGGCACGCTGCGCTATGCGGAGAATCCACCGAAGAAGTACCAGGACATCGTCAACCCGGATTTCTATGCGCACGACGCCAAGCCCGACCTGTGGCTCGCGTTGCGCGACGTGATCCTGTTCTGGATCGACGCGGGCGTCCATATTTTCCGCGTCGACAATCCCCATACGAAACCGCTGCCGTTCTGGGAATGGATGATCAACGACGTGCGCGCCCGCCATCCCGATACGATCTTCTTCGCCGAAGCGTTCACGCGGCCGCGCATGATGTACCGGCTCGGCAAGATCGGCTTTTCGCAGTCGTACACGTATTTCACGTGGCGCGAGTCGAAGCGCGATTTCACCGAGTATCTGACCGAACTCACGCAGACCCATATCCGCGAGTACTACCGGCCGAACTTCTTCGTCAACACGCCGGATATCAACCCGCGGCATCTGCAGTCCTCGGGACGCTCCGGCTTCCTGATTCGCGCCGCCCTCGCGGCGACGCTGTCGGGCCTATGGGGCGTGTATAGCGGCTTCGAACTATGCGAAGCCACTGCCCTGCCGAACAGCGAGGAATATCTCGATTCCGAGAAGTATCAACTGCGCGCATGGGACTGGAACCGGCCCGGCAATATCGTCGGCGAGATCAGCGCCTTGAACCGGATTCGCCGTGCGAACCCCGCGCTGCAATCGCATCTGGGCGTCACGTTCCTGACGGCGCACAATGACCACATCCTGTTCTTCGAGAAAGCGACCGAAGCGCGCGATAACGTGGTGGTCGTCGCCATCAATCTCGATCCGTTCAACGAAGAGGGCGCCGACGTGGAGCTCTCATGGGCCACCTTTGCCCACTGGCACTTGCACGATCATGCAGCACTCGAAGTGGTCGACCAGATGACCGGTGCGCGCTTCGAGTGGTACGGCCGCTGGCAGCACGTGCGGCTCAATCCCGGTGCGATGCCGTTCGCCATCTGGCGCATCGCGCCCGTTGGCGGACTGCCAGCCGAGCCCCCCAACGCAGACGACGACAGCGGCAGCCATGCAGACGCTGGCTACCAACCCCCGACCGAAGGTGCGTAATGAAACGTGACGACCCGACCGAGAGCACGTCGCAAGCCCTGGCCACAGACGCCGAAGTGGCTAGCGGCAGACACGCCGCGAAAGCGAAGCCGGCAAGACGCGGCAAGGTATCGACGCTGAGCGACGACCCCCTCTGGTACAAAGACGCGATCATTTATCAGGTACATATCAAGTCGTTCTTCGACGCGAACAACGACGGCGTCGGTGACTTTCCTGGCCTCATTGCCAAGCTCGACTACATCGCCGAACTCGGCGTGAACGCGATCTGGCTGCTGCCGTTCTATCCGTCGCCACGCCGTGACGACGGCTACGACATTGCCGACTATCGCAATGTGCATCCGGACTACGGCCAGCTTTCCGACGTGAAGCACTTCATCCAGGAAGCGCATGCACGCGGGATTCGTGTGATCACCGAGCTGGTCATCAACCATACGTCAGACCAGCACCCGTGGTTCCAGCGCGCGCGGCTTGCGAAGCCGGGATCGAACCATCGCAACTTCTACGTGTGGTCCGAGACGGACCAGAAATACCTCGGGACGCGGATCATCTTTATCGACAGCGAGCCGTCGAACTGGACCCACGATCCGGTTGCGGGTGCTTATTACTGGCACCGCTTCTACTCGCACCAGCCCGATCTGAATTTCGACAATCCGGCCGTGCTAAAGGAAGTGCTGCAGGTCATGCGCTTCTGGCTCGACATGGGCATTGACGGGCTACGTCTCGATGCGGTGCCGTATCTGGTGGAACGCGAAGGCACCAACAACGAGAATCTGCCGGAAACGCACTCGATCCTGAAGAAGATCCGCGCCACCATCGACGCCGAATATCCGAACCGGATGTTGCTCGCCGAGGCGAACCAGTGGCCGGAAGACGTGAAGGAATATTTCGGCGACGAAGACGAATGCCATATGGCGTTCCACTTCCCGCTGATGCCGCGCATTTATATGTCGATCGCCAGCGAAGACCGCTTTCCGATCACCGACATCATGCGGCAAACGCCAGACCTGGCAGAAACCAACCAGTGGGCGATTTTCCTGCGCAATCACGACGAACTGACGCTCGAAATGGTCACGGATTCCGAGCGCGACTATCTGTGGAACACCTATGCAAGCGACCGCCGCGCCCGGCTGAATCTCGGCATCCGGCGTCGTCTTGCGCCGCTGATGGAGCGCGATCGCCGACGCATCGAGCTGATCAACTCGCTGCTGCTGTCGATGCCCGGCACGCCCGTGATCTATTACGGCGACGAACTGGGCATGGGTGACAACATCCACCTCGGCGACCGCGATGGTGTGCGTACGCCGATGCAATGGTCATCGGACCGCAACGGCGGCTTTTCACGCGCCGATCCCGAGCAACTGGTGCTGCCGCCGGTGATGGGCTCGCTGTACGGCTTCGACGCGGTGAACGTCGAAGCGCAAAGCCGCGATCCGCACTCACTGCTCAACTGGACGCGCCGCATGCTCGCCACGCGCCGCGCCAAGCAGACCTTCGGGCGCGGCACGATCCGCTTCCTGAAGCCGGCCAACCGCAAGATCCTCGCATATCTGCGCGAGTTGCCGGGAGAGCCGACCATTCTGTGCGTCGCGAATCTTTCGCGTGCGCCGCAAGCGGTTGAGCTCGATCTGTCCGAGTTCAATGGGTCCGTGCCGATCGAGATGACCGCGGACTCCGTGTTCCCGGCGATCGGCCAGCTAACTTATCTGCTGACGTTTCCGCCCTACGGCTTTCTGTGGTTTCTCATCTGCCCGGGCACCCAGCGTCCGACCTGGGCACAGGCGCACTCTGAACCGCTGCCCGAGTTCGTGACGATTGTGATCCGCGAAGGTCAGGTCGGCCCAACGCCAGAAAACGTTCGCCTCCTCGAATCCGAAGTACTGCCGTCGTGGCTGAGCCGGCGCCGCTGGTTTGCGTCGAAAGATCAGCAGTTGCGCGCGGTGCGTCTTGCGGCACTCACGACAATCCCGAACGGCGGTTTCGCCTTCACCGAGATCGAAGCGGACGTCGGCGATCACACCGAACGCTACGTGCTGCCGATCGCCATTACGTGGGGCGGCGAAACCACCACGCCGCTCTTCATGCAACTGGCGCTGGCCCGCGTGCGCCGCGGCCGCAATGTCGGTCATCTGACCGACGCATTCGCCCTGCCGATCTTCGCGCACAACGTCTTGCGCAAGCTGCGCGAACGCGCAGTCGTGCCGACCGTGCAGAAGAGCGAAATCTGCTTTATTCCCACCGAACGTTTCGACGAACTCGACCTCGGTGACCGGCCCGAAATTCGCTGGCTCGCCGCGGAACAGAGCAACAGTTCGCTGATCATCGCGGATGCCGTGGTGCTCAAGCTGGTGCGGCGGCTCGTGAGCGGGATCCATCCCGAAGCGGAAATCAGCCGGTATCTGACGAAGATCGGTTACGCCAACACGGCGCCGCTTTATGGCGAAGTGGTGCGCGTCGACCCGGCCGGTGTGCCGCATACGCTGTGTATCCTGCAAGGCTTTATCGACAACCAGGGCGACGCCTGGAACTGGGCGCTCGATTATCTGCGCCGCACGATCGACGACCTCGCGCTCGCAGTCGATGCCGACGACGGCGCGCCCGATCGCGAGAAGGAAGCGCAGGCCATCGACGGCTACCGGAGCATGGCCGCCATTATCGGCAGGCGTCTTGGCGAGCTGCATGTCGCGCTCGCCTCGCCTTCCGACGATCCAGCGTTCGCGCCGGAAACCGCCACGCCCGAGCAGGTGCAGGCGTGGACCGACGGCACGCTTGCCTTGCTCACGTCCGCGCTCGACCTGCTCGCGCAACGCGTCGATCAATTGACCGACGATACGCAGGAACTGGCCCGCAGCCTGCTCCAGCGGCGCGAGGCGTTGACTGAAGCCGTCGCGAAGCTGGTGCCGACCGACGCGGGCGCGTTACGCACGCGCATTCACGGCGACTTCCATCTGGGACAGGTGCTGGTCGCCCAAGGCGACGCGTATCTGATCGATTTCGAGGGCGAGCCGGCGCGTTCGCTCGAAGAACGTCGCCAGAAGTCGAGCCCGATGCGCGACGTCGCGGGTTTGCTGCGCTCGTACTCGTATGCCAGCGCAGCCGCGCAATCCACCACGGAAAGCGCGCCGCAACAGACCGCCGATCGCAAGCGCGCGCTGTTCGACCGCTTCCGCGGCTATGCTGCCGAGAGTTTCCTCGCGGCGTACCGCGACGCGGTCGCAGAGGCGGCCCAGCCGCTCGTCGCACCGGTTTCGGAGCAGGCGCTGCTCGACCTGTTCCTGATCGAAAAGGCCGCCTACGAAATCCGTTATGAGGCCGCCAATCGTCCGACATGGCTCAGCTTGCCGGTGCGCGGTCTTGCCGCGCTCGCGAGCCGGCTGCTCGGCGACACGGGCACCCCCCACGATCCATCGGCGTCCGGCTCTGCCGGCGCCACACCGCCTAACCCGGCTGAGGGCGATTATGAGTGAGTACGATCCGACCGCCGGCCTGCAACCGCTCGATCTCGATGCACTCGTCGAGGCACGTCATCCCGATCCGTTTTCGCAACTGGGCATGCATCAGGGCGACGCGGGGACGGAAGTGCGCGCGCTTCTGCCGAATGCTGCGCACGTTACGGTGATTGCGCGCGCCGATGGTGCGCCGCTCGGCGAGTTGCAGAAGATCCATCCGAACGGACTGTTCGTCGGCCGCGTCAACGCGGCGGTGCCGTACCGGCTACGCATCGACTGGCATGGCCACGTGCAGGAAATCGAGGACACCTATTCGTTCGGTCCGGTGCTTGGCGACGAACCGTTGCACCGTCTTGCTCACGGCGATCCGTATGCCGTGCTCGAATGCCTCGGCTCGCGCCCCATGGAAGTCGACGGCGTGCCGGGTGTGCGATTTGCGGTGTGGGCACCCAATGCGCGGCGTGTCTCGG
>Ga0302178_10000546_pt1 | contig 33941 bp, 32 predicted proteins | sample I_Palsa_E1_3_FD_198790 | JGI IMG/M metagenome (GOLD analysis project Ga0302178, IMG submission 198790) | Peat permafrost microbial communities from Stordalen Mire near Abisko, Sweden - I_Palsa_E1_3 | ecosystem: Environmental > Terrestrial > Soil > Palsa > Peat permafrost | place: Sweden... | reverse complement strand
CGGCGTCGGCGCGCCACCGAACTTCTGGAGCGGGTTGGGTTGGCCGACAGGATCAACCATCGGCCCTTCGAGCTGTCCGGGGGCGAGCGTCAGCGGGTCGCCATTGCCCGGGCACTTTCCAATCGTCCACGACTGATATTGGCCGATGAGCCCACGGGCAACCTCGACGACGACACGGCCGCTGCCGTCGTCGGTTTGCTCGAGTCGCTTCCTTCTGAGCACGGATGCACGCTGTTCGTGGTGACACACAACCGTTCATTGGCGGCGCGTGCGGACGTCCGACTCTCACTGGACTCGGGACATGTGACAACCGAATCCGGCGCGCTCGACCGCACCGCCACCTCCGTTGCAAATTCCAGGACGCGCCTCGGAGAATCGCCAGAGCAATGACGTGGCGAGACGCAATCAGGCTGGCCGTTCGTGAGCTTGGGCGGCGACCAGGGAGGGCTGCTTTGACCTTGATGGCCGTGACCCTGGCCACCGCACTCCTGTCCGCTCTCTTGGCCGTGGCCGGCACGGCGCAGACACGCGTGCTCTCGCAGATCGCCGACGGCGGACCGCTTGCCAGCATCTCTGTCTCTCCAGCGGCACCAGACCCAACCCAGGCCGGTCTCGACAACCCTCGACCCGGTCCTGCGCGTGATCTGACGGCGCAAGCACTGACACGCATCCGCGCGCTTCCCCATGTGCGATCGGTAGTTCCTGTCACCGCAACGAGAATCTTCGTCGTTCCCCCGGCTCTCCCACCGAAGGGGTCGACGGCGTGCAGGCAGCCGGGTGCTTGCACGCCCGACGCCAGCGACGGCAATGAACCAGATCGACCGGTCCGGCCAATCAATACCGAGCTTGTCGGAGTCAACCTGGCCCAGCTCGGCAGCCTCCCTGTGTCCCTCCTGTCAGGGCGATTCCCGGCGGTCAATGCCACTGATCAGGTCGACGTCAGTCAGGACTACGTGAACCACCTTGGGCTCCCGAAGGCGAAGGCGGCAGAGGTCGTCGGCACCCGGATCATGATCTGCTCCACGCGGTTCGCGGGGACGGAGACCGACGGCGCTCCTGGAGGGCGTCGCACTGCGGTGGTGGCGTTTCGCTGGACGACGGCAACGATCGTGGGCGTCGTCCAGCAGGAGGCCGCACCCGGAGACGTGCTGGCCTGGCCACCACTGGCGCAGCAGGACTTTGATTGGGTGGAATCCGGCCGGGCCCTCGGAGACGGCGATGCCCCGACGTCCCCGTATGTGCAGGCACTGGTGGTGGCCGATCAGTTGGCGAACGTCGAGTCCGTTCGGACGGCGATCGCGGAGGTTGGCTACACGAGCAGCGCGCAAGAGAGCATCATCACCGCCGTCGGTCACTATCTCCATGTCGTCGAGATCGTTCTGTCGGGCATCGGAGTGGTGGCGTTGGCCATCGCTGCGCTCGGTATCGCCAACGCTCTGATGGCGGCTGTACGGGAGCGACGGCGCGAGATCGGCGTACTGAAGGCCATTGGCGCTCGGGACCGAGACGTCATGCGAACGTTTCTGGTCGAGGCGGGGACCCTCGGTTTCGTCGGTGGCATCCTTGGCACAGCACTGGGAGGGGTCATCGCGCTGGCGATCGGAGGCCTGGCCAACCAGTACCTCGAGTCGCAGGGCCTGGCCGGAGTCCGGCTCGACATCCCCTTCATTCTGCCGCTGGGAGCGGTGCTCGGAGCCACCGCCGTCGCCATCATGGCTGGCGTCTTCCCAGCCCGACGAGCCGCCCGCCTGCCGGCACGTGAGGCGATGGAGGCGTGATCGGTTTGGGAGCACGTGACCGACGGACACGTCACGGTCTCTTGGCGATTCTGTCCGTGGCCGCCGCCGGGATGGTGTCGTCCGGCTGCGCTGGCGGTGGGACGTCGGTGACCCCTGGGACCCAGGCCCATGTGACCCCGTACACATACGTGGCGATCGGCGGGAACGAGTCGGTTGGTTTCGACGCCAGCGATCCCGTTCGACAGGCCTTTCCCGTCCTTCTCGATCGCCGTCTTCCAAATCAGACCGTCTTTTACGATCTTGCGGTACCCGATGCTGCTGCCGCCGACGTGCTGACGCACCAGGAAGCGGCAGCGCTCGCGCTGCGGCCGAACCTGGTCACGATCTGGGTGGGCCTGAGCGATCTGGAGGCTGGCGTGAGCCCAACCGAGTTCGGATCCGAGTTACAGAAGATAGTGGAACCCTTGCGGGCGCTCCACGCGCAGGTGCTGCTGGCGAACATAGAACCCATCACCGACGCTCACGCCTACGAGGCTTGTGCTGGCGTGCAGGGTTCCGCACCCAACTCGGAGAATTCCCGCTGTTTCATCGACAACCGCTTCGCCGGTCACACGGTTCCCCCTGCCGAGGTCACCAACGCCGCCCTGGCCTCGTACAACGCACAGATTGCAGCGGTCGCAGCGCGGGACGGTGCCGAACTGGTGAACGTCAATGCCGCCATGTCGCGGTCCGGCGCCCCATCGCCCTTCAGCACCGACGACCTTGACCTCTCAACGGCAGGCCACGCGCTGGCGGCACGACTGTTCATTTCCGCCTGGCGGTCCCCAGACAGGGGGTCGGACTCGGGGTGAACACATATGCGACCGGGATATGTCTACGCCGTACTCGAAGCCGAGCTTGTCGCTTGAGCTGGATTCTCGAATGATCAGATCAAATGGGCGATCGCCGAAGGCATGGTTGCGTTGTCACCGAGCTGAGCATCAAGGAGTCGCCCGGTTCTTACCTGAGAGGTGCCGACACCGGCCGAACCGGCTCCGAGGCTAAGATCGCGCCAAGCGGAGCCGAGAAGACGCCCAACGGGCCGACGTGCACGAGCCTCCACGCAGCACGTACTGGTTCACCATGAATATCCCGCCGTATTCGCCGACCGCACCCTTGCCAGGCTCGAAGCCGGGGGTACGGGCTATAGGCAGACGACGTCCACTGCCACAAGTTCCCAAAAGGGCTGGATCGTCTGGTGAACCAGTGGCGGGCGAGGGATGGATCCTGGTCGGACCCAAGAAATGTCCCCCCGCCGGCAGCGGTGGCGGCGACCTCCCATTCGGCTTCGGTGGATAGACGGAATCCGGCCCAGCGGGCGTAGGCGTCAGCCTCGCAGTTAACTGAGATGACAGACGGGTTGCACGGGGTTGAGTGCCATCGGACCACCGAGAGTGAATCCTCGCCAGCCGCTCTCGGACTCTGGCCAATAGAGCGGGGCCCGCCATCCTTCGGACTGCACGGTTGCCCAACCATCAGACAGCCACAACTCTGGGCGCTCATAACCGTCGTCACTTCGTACCCGCACAAATACGGGACGAGGATGAATGACTCGAAGAACCAGGCGGTGTGGGCGCGGTGCCACTTCGTTGGACTTGCATCGGGCATTGATTGGATCGTCTGATCCTCGGAGGACAAACCCGAGGTCATTGACTCAGTGAGCGAGCGTACTGAAAGGAAGCGATCTCTCAGAGTCAGATGTTGATCGATGCTCGACGCAACTTCTGTCAGTTGCATGGTCGCTTTGTCCGCACCAAGTCAGTGTCGAACCTCAGCCCGGTCTTGCCGCGGCGACGTTCACCGAAGCGCCAGGTCGTCTCTGACCCCCACGGCGTACGAGGGCCGGGAGCAAGTGCTCCCGGCCCTCGCCGTAGGGAAAGCCTCGGACGGACTAGAAGCCGCCGAAGCCGGTGGTCACGATGCCAGCGGGGGTAGCGCCGGCCGGGAGCGCCACCGGCGAGCTGGGAAGCGCGGTGAGAGTCCCACCAGTACCGATGGCGAAAGCTCCCACAGTGTCGACTCGGCTCTCGTTCACATACAGCGTGCGTCCGTCAGGGCTCACGCTGGGGTCAGTTGCGCCGACTCCAGCGGCGTTGCTGACAACCGTGCTGCCGATAAGCGTCAGGGACCCGTTGGGTGCGATCTGGTAGCTAGAGATATCACCCGATCCGGTGTTCACCGCGAACAGGAACCTGCCGTTGGGGCTGATAGCGACCCAGCACGGCGCCGTCTGGTCGTCTGGGACCGGACTGGTTCCAATAGACGTCAGCGATCCGTTGAAAGCGACGCTGTAAGCGGATACCGTCCCAAGACCGGCCCCGTTGTGTGCGTTGGAGACGAACAGCTGCAAGGGATTGGTGGGCCGGAACTCACTACCGAAGGGCCCAAGACCCTGAGCGGTGAAGGGCGCGCCAGATGCCTCGGTCAGAAGCCCATTTCGGCCAACTGCAAAGCTGTCGATCTCCGAGGTCCCCACCCGAGTCCCGACCAGGTTGGTGCCGATTGAGTTAAAGAGGACATCGCCAGGCTGCGAGCCATTCGGGAGGGAGACCGTCGAGTTGGCCAGCGGCTGGAGCTGTCCAAACGGCGACAAGGTGAACCCGGTGTAGTTCGGTCCGACCGCGCCGGCATTGGCGGCATAGACCAGACCGTCATGCACCGCGACGCTGACCGGTGTCGGACCATCCGAGGAAACCACTCCATTGGGCACCAGCTGCAGACTGCCGTCGAAGTTGATTCGCAGAACGGACAGCTGGTTGCTGCCCGCATCCACTGCAATCAGGTCGCGCCCATTGTTGGCCACCTGGACTGCGCCCTGCGAGGCCAGCCCAGCGCCCGTGCCTGTGCCGCCGGCTACGAAGGGAGACCCCGCAAGCGGCGTAAGGGAGCCGTCGACGTGGCGGTCGAAACCGCTGATCGTGTTCGTGCCGACCGTATTGTCATCGAGATAGACGTGTCCGATGACCGGAGACGTACCGGGCCCGAACCCAGGCGGGGCTGCCGCGCCTGCTGCACCAGCGCCAAACGCGCCGAGCAGACCGATGCCGCCGAGAGTGGCAGTGCCGAGCGTCAGACGCGCGACTTTCTGTAGATGCTTTCGCATGTTGATCTTTACCTCCATTGAGCTCGCGGGGTCGAAGTACCCCACACAATCACCGTCCTGGCTGAGGGGCTCAGCGTTACAGTCCTCGCGCGAATTGATCTGGTCGGCACCGGCGGAGGAAGGCATACGCGGACGCAAGAAGGAAGACTCCTCGGCCTCCGTGGGAGTGGCGGTCCAGAAACGTTCAGAGCGTTCTTGGCCCACCCCTGAAGGAGTTACCTGCCCGCCGCATGGACCTGCACGATGTACCCGCACGATGCGCTATCAGCGCACCAAGAGCTCGCACCAAAGTGAGCAGTGGCGTGAGCGTCTCACTACCAATGCGCCCATCTCATGGAGTCGATAGCAACCGGCAAGGAGGGCGCGCAGGAGGTTGCCACGACCTGATCAGCACTCGAACCGCTCCGATGAACGGAGCCGCAGCGCCAAGGACCGGAATCTCACTTGGATGCTGACATCAAGCGTGTTGGGCTGGGAATTTTCATTCCCCGGAGCAGATTGCACACGGCACTCTCATGTTCGCGGGACAGGCGCCGATCGTCGATGCGCGCTCCGATCAAACTGACTTCCGCCTCGCTAACCAAACACTGCTCGCGTGAGCCTTTGCGCTAGGACTAGCACTTCACGCCTCGCAAGCGAGCGTGACCCCACCTCAAAGGAGCGCGGTAAGAAGTGAACCAACACCGCCACTAACCATCTCGTGGTCGTGTGCCTTCTACCTCAGGTTGGTCGCTGGACTCGTGTCGATGCCAGGCGTCGGGCGGACTTGACCCTATGAAGATGACGTCTTCGGTCTCGTGCGACACCTGCGCAAGGAATTCTGGTGACTAGGGGTCGACAAACGCCTGCCAACGACGATGAGCTCCTCGAAGGCCTCAGAGCGGGTGACGAGGAGGCCTTCGTCACCCTCGTTGGGCGCCACAACCATGCTCTGTTTTGGGTGGTCCGCTCGTTTGTGCCAAGCGATGCGATTGCTGAAGAGGTAGTTCAGGACACCTGGATGGCGGTCGTGCGAGGCTTAGACAACTTTGAGGGTCGTTCCTCGATCAAGACGTGGCTCGTGAGGATTGCCGTCAACCGGGCCCGCTCGACTGGCACACGGGAAAGCCACGTTCTGCCCCTGAGCAGCTCCGAAGCCGCGGTCGACCCGAACAGATTTGACACGGACGGTCACTGGATCACTCCACCGGAGTACTTTGTTGAAGACACCGAAGACCGAGTGATGGCGGGGACGCTGTCGGAGAGTATCCGTTCGTCGCTCGAGCACCTTCCGCAAAGTCAGCGCCAAGTCGTAACGCTCCGCGACGTCGAAGGACTTAATACCAAGGAAGTATGTCAACTACTGGAAATCTCCGAGGGCAATCAGAGGGTTCTCTTGCACCGGGGCCGAAGCCGGCTCCGTCAGGATCTTGAAACCAAGTTCGGAAGGGTCCAATAATGTTCCACCGTGAAAGGGAGCTTGTCTGTCAGCAAGCAGTAGAGCTGGTCACCGATTACATCGAGGGCTCTATGTCGCGTGCTGATCGTCGTCGATTTGAAGCGCATCTCTCTTCGTGTCCGAACTGCACGGCCTACCTCAACCAAATGCGCAGCACAATTCAGCTCACCGGACAACTCAGATCAGAAGAGCTGCCTTCCGAAGTGAGAGAAGAGCTGATAGGCCTCTATTCCCAGTGGCGCAGCGGCTCAACGTGACGACACTAAAGCAACGAAATTCTCGTCACCCAGGCGAACGGGGCGTGCCGGATCGAAGGAGAAGTTGAAGTTGGCCGAGGACGCCGTCTCGGCGGTGACACTCATGTGGAGTTCGCAGAGGCCTGGCCGCGGATGTAACGGATCATGCCGATCACGTCCTCAGGCACCAGCCGGCCGATGGCGCCGCTCGAATACACAGAGACCACTACCTTCCCGGTCGGATCGATCACGAACCCGGTGGACTGTAAGAACATCGGCTCGGGATTGACGAACGCACCAGTGGCCTCAGCGACGGCCTGAGCGTCAGCGCTGTGGCCAACCGGGAAGGTGAGCCCGTGTTTGGCCACCAACTCAGCGGTGGTGGCCTCGTCGTCGACAGAGAGGGCGACAACTCGGGCGTCAACCTCCGCCAGATTGTCGGCGGCGCGCTGGAAGGCGCGGAGTTGGGCGTTGCAGTATGGGCACCAGGCTCCCCGGTAGAACAGGACGACCCCGAAGTGGCCGGCCAGGGCGTCGGGTAGCTCAAGGGCCGAACCATCGGTTGGGGTGAGCGCGAGGTTGGGGAATGTCTCGCCCGGATGCAACAACGTCATGTCAATCTCCTTGTCGTTTGAAGGTTGTCATCGAGAGTCTTCTGGTCGGATGTCACGGTGGGGATGCACGGTGTGAGGACAGCCAAACTGACCCGAGTCCGAAACCAACGCTGCGAATTATCGGAACCGAGGATCACGGGTTTCGTAGTGTCGGGGGAGACGCTTCCCATATCTGGCCGGTGGTATCGGCGGAAAGACGCGGGACCAGTGATCGGGCGGACTGCTGGGGGGTGATCATGGTTCCCTCTGAGTAGGAGCGGGCGAACCACTCGTGGAGGTCGGTGCCGATCCGGGCTGGGTCTTGGGCTCGGATGCTGGCCTGCATGGCGGTGTCGACCGAGCCGGGCCGGAAGGCGTTGACTGTGACCCCGCTGCTGACCAACTCAGCCGCCATGTTGACGGTGTGTGCTTCGAGGGCGGCTTTGCTTGCAGCGTAGGCGTTCATGCCGACCATGGCCCCGGGCCGACCCGCGATGGCACTCGACACGTTGACGATGCGTCCCCACCCACGCTCGAGCATGGCGGGCAGCACGGCGAAGCTGAGAGCGGCGGCGGCAACCACGTTGAGGCTGAAGGTAGCGGCCCACTCCGCGGGGCTGACTGCCACACTCGGGCCGAGCGGCCCGAGTGTGGCCGCGTCGTTGATAAGCACATCGACGGTCCCCAGCTGGTCGGCGACGAGAAGGGCGGCCTGGGTCACCTGAACCAGATCGGCCAGGTCGGCGGGCACCACGACTGCGGTGGCGCCCAGTTCTTTCACCCGGTGGGCGGTGTCGGCCAGCTGGTCCTCCGAACGGGCCACCAAGGCCACGGCCAATCCCGCCGAGGCGAGCTCTAGCGCGATGGCCCGGCCGATGCCCCGGCCGGCCCCGGTCACCAGAGCGGTCTTTGCCTGCAGCGAAGCGATCATGGACAGTTAGTGACAGCCCACAACAGAGTCTTACCGCGTTGAGCGACGGCCCTACACCGCGCGATCGACGGGGTGCTGAGCGACCGACAAGGCCAGAACTTCGTCGCCATCGGTCCTCAATGGCGGCGCGCTCGTCCCCGAGCTCAGCTCGAATCGCGAATGCCATCTGCGGATGCTCTTCGATGCCCGACGTAAGTTACGAGCTGCTCTGGTCACTAACGGTTATCTGGACACTGAGAATGAGGGGCCGACACGAGCGATTGGAGCCGTTGACCGCTTCTTGCGCACCGATCCTCGCGACGTGGGATGCGAACGAGCCATGGAACTGCTGCATGTCTACGTCGACCTCGTGGCCGCCGACCGGTGCGGTCGGACGCCACGCCAGGTCGCGGTGCACCTGGCTGCGTGCGGTCCGTGCTCAAAGCCCTTCGCCGGTCTGCTCGCAGCCGCCGTTGGTTCGGCAGTTTGATAGCCCGACAGTTCCTAGCACCAAAGAGCGACAGGAGACACGTAATGAGCACCTATCCACAGATGATCGCGCCGGTCGATCACGTCGAGGCGGTGCCCCGCCGGATCCGAGCGACCCTCGCCAGGCACACCGTGGTTGACACGACCAAGGCCATCTACGTGTGGGAGTGGCCCTATTACCCGCAGTATTACATCCCCCTTGCTGATGTGAACCCCGAGCTGCTGGTCGACGAGCAGCATCCGCAACGCCTCCATCGCGGCACCGCCCACCTGTATGGACTTCGAGCTGGTGAGACTGTGCGGTCTGGCGCCGCCCGGCACTACGGCGACGACGCCAGTGGAGGGTTAGCCGGCATGGTCCGCTTCGAGTGGGACGCCCTCGACGCCTGGTTCGAAGAAGACGAACAGGTCTTCGTCCACCCTCGCAACCCGTACGTCCGCGTGGACTCACTGCGCTCGACTCGCCATGTCCGCATCGAACTCGACGGGGCCATCCTGGCCCAGTCAACGTCACCGGTCATGGTCTTTGAGACCGGGCTCCCAACCCGCTACTACCTAAACCGCACAGAGGTGAACTTCGGCCTTCTCGTACCCTCCGACACCGTCACCTCGTGCCCGTACAAGGGACAGACCACCGGGTACTGGAACATCCACATCGGCGACACGACTTACCCGGACCTGGCGTGGGCCTACGACTTCCCGACCCGCCAGCTCCTCCCCATCGCCGGCCTCATTGCCTTCTACAACGAGAAGGTCGACGTCACCCTCGAAGGGGAGCCGCTCCCCCGGCCGACCACCCACTTCTTCAAGTGACTCTCACCTCAAATCACGCTAGGCCCGTACCCCAGCATCGGTCCGGGCCTAGTGCGCCTTTTGAGGTAAGAGCAGGCCGTCCGCTGACGCAAAAGACATGAGACAGCGCGTTACGAGGCGCGCGGTAAGGAGCGAACCTATGTCCACCGACACCATCGCTGAGCAAGTCAGCACCATGCACGCCGGCATGGTCACCCAACCACCCAACGAGGTCATGGGGGCATTCACCCGCGAGCAGACCGCTCTGGCCGCCCAGGGAATCTCGAGCAGCGTCGTTGCCGCCGGCGCCAACCTGCCCGACGCCAACCTGCTCGATGCTCACGGCACCCCTACCACTCTCTATGGCGTCACCGGCGGCCGCCCGGCTGTGGTGGTGTTCTACCGCGGCAGCTGGTGCCCCTACTGCAACTTGGCCCTCAGCACCTACCAGGCCCGGCTGCTCGCGGCCCTGACCGCGCGAAACGTGGCTTTGATTGCCGTAAGCCCCCAAGTACCCGACGAATCGTTGAACATGCAGCAGAAGAATAATCTGGCCTTCTCGGTCCTCTCCGACCCGACCAACACCTTGGCCAGCCACCTCGGGGTGCTTAGCGCTCCCTCGCCTGAGGCCCGGGCCGCGCAGCTACAGCTCGGCCTCGACCTCACCGTCGTCAACGCGGACGGCACCACCGCGGTGCCGATGCCCACCACCGTCATCGTCGACGCCAACCATGTAATCCGCTGGATCGACGTCCACCCCGACTACTCCACCCGTTCCGAACCGGCCGAGATCCTCGCCGCCCTCGATGTCGCAGGCATCTGAGTATCCACTTAAGCAAAAGGAGCCACACATGACGATACGACGAGGGGTGCTCGCCCTCCTTGAAGCCAAGCCTGACAAGGGCACTCAGCTAGGCGCCTTCCTCGAGAATGGTCGGGCTCTGGCGGCGGCTGAGCCGGGGACTGTGACCTGGTACGCCTTCAAGATCACCGACACCACATTTGGCATCTTCGACACCTTCGAAACCGACGAGGCCCGCCAAGCTCACCTCGACGGTGAGATCCCCCGAGCCCTCGAGCAGGTCGGAACGGACCTGCTGGCCAAAGAGCCCGACATTCGCCTCGTCGACGTCATCGCCGCGAAATAGCTCTCACAAGCCCGTATCGAAACACGTGCACCCCGATGAGTGATGACCTGCCGCCATCTCAAGAACCACCTGGGCGATGCGGGAGGGTGCTCGGCTCCACGTGAGACCTCTTGGACGGCGAGGCTCTGAACATGGATCCCACCGCATTACTCCCTTTTCAGTGGGCCGAGACATCGGTCCTGCCGAATTGGGAATCAAAGGACGGTTCCGTCTTACCTCACCGCGTTCTTCCTTCAGCTCCAATGGCTATCAAATGGCCGGCCCAGTGATCGCGGCCAGTAGCCCGGTGAAATCCTCCGAGCAGGGGCCACAGGCTTTGAGGTGGGCGGCGATACCCGGGTAGCGTTCTTGAACCCCAGCATCGACGGCAATCAGCTCAACGTAGACGTGCAGATACTCCATCGCTTCATCGCATCCCACATCCTCAGGATCCGTCTGAAGGAAGCGGTCGAGTGCGGTCTGAGGCTTCATGCGCTCGCCGAGCTTTCGATATCCATGACTCCTTTAGCGACGAGAGCGGACCGCAATTTACGTCTGGCGTCGAACATCAATTTATAAATGGCATTGCGGTTGGAACCCAACTCGGCAACCAACGCATCGAGCGGGACGCCATTCAGAACGATGGCGACAAAGACCTGACGCTGCCTATCGGTCAAATCGTCGTCCACCGCCTGACGGAGAGCAGCAGCCAGGTCTCGCCACTCGGCTTCGTGGACGGGATCCAAACCAAAGCGGTCGGGCAACCGACTCCAGTCTTCGTCGTCCATCGCCACCGTTCGGTTGCGCCAGAAATGACGGCCGAGCTTATTTGACACCTCGAAGATCACGAACTTGTATGCCCAGGTAGTGAAACGGCTCTCCCCACGGAACTGGTCCGTTTTGGCGAGGATGGCCACCATTGCGTCGGCTGCCGCTTGATGTGCCACATCATCGAGCTCCGGCCCGGCGATCTGGAGATAACCGCTGCGTCGCCGCACCTCGTAATGTGCGATTCGGAGCACCATCGCGTGCAACCGAACGCAGGCTGCTTCTCTGTCCGCTTCGGTTCCATTGAGATTGCGTAGCCACTCTGCTGAGTCGGGGTCAAGCGTTGCCATACGGGTAGCCGCGCCGTTTCCTTCAACCTCCGCGGGAACCATGAAGGCATCCTAAGGACCCAACTGACGCTATGCCGCATACCCCCCAGGTCCGAGCGAATAGCCCCGTCTCGAGGTCATTGCCCGCAGCAGGGGTGGATCACGTGGTGGAAGCCCGACGTGGCCTGCGCTCGTTCGGGGTTGCACCTGGACCGGTGAAAGAATTCACATCGGCCCAGCAAGATGACGAGATTTCGAGAGCGGAAGACGGGATTCGAACCCGCGACCCTCACCTTGGCAAGGTGATGCGCTACCGCTGCGCCACTTCCGCGTGGTGGGCCACATTATCGCGCTGACCACCTGCCCAGTGGAGGGCACGAAACACACCCTCGTCCAAGCCAGACGCCGCCCAGTGGCCCCACTTCCCACCGACGATTCACCACTCACCCGTCTCGCTAAATTCCACCGCATGCGCCAGGACGAGAACACCGCCATCCTCAGCCGTTCGTTCGGCGAGGTCGCGGACCAGTACAACCGGCTCCGATCCGGCCCTTCGAGTGAAGCACTCGACTGGCTCCTGGCCGAAGGTACGACCGACATCCTCGAGATCGGCGCCGGCACGGGCATTCTCACCCGGCTGCTGGCTGAACGGGTCGAGCGCTTGACCGCAATCGAGCCCGACGACCGCATGCGCGCTGTCCTGGCCGCAGCGGACCCGCGAGTCGAACTGCTCGCCGGCCGGGCGGAGGAGATCCCGACCGACTCCTCGTCGTTTGACGTCGTCATCGCCCAGTCGGCCTGGCACTGGGTCGACGAGTCGCGCGCCGTCCCCGAGGTGGCCCGCGTGCTGCGTCCCGGTGGCCGGCTCTCCCTCGTCTGGACCGGCCCAGACCGCTCCGTCGACTGGATGCGATCGCTCTGGGCCGGCGGCATCGTCTTCAGCCCCGAGGAGAAGTCCGACGAGGACAGCCGCCGCAGGGGCAGGCATCTCGTCAACGTGGACGCAGCGGGCGAAAGCCCGTTCCTCGAGCCTGAGACCAAGCTCTTCCAATGGACCCGGCCCATGACGAAGGCGGATCTCGTCGCGCTGTCCGCCACGTACAGCGCTGTGATCACCATGGAGGACACCGCCCGCCGCGAGCACCTGGAGGCCATGACGCGCTTCCTCGGCGCGTACGAACCGTTTGCCGGGCTCGACGTCATCGACGTCCCGATGCGCTCTTACTGCTGGCGGGCGACCAAACGCTGATCCCCTCGCCCGTGTCGCGCAGCGCTGCTGTGCCGGCGCGGCGAACCAGCTGGACGCCGTCGTCGCGCCACCTGTGCGGCGCCTCAACGACGAGCTGTGCATCGTCATCTGTTCGTCGCATGACTCGCTGCAGCCGTCCACGTCGCTCTGCGGCTGCGCTCAGATCCGGAGCGCACCATGTGCAGTACCGGTTCACAGCGGGCCGGCGCTGCAACGACACGATAGGACACAACAGCCATGCACATCCGCTTTCGCAACGTCATCGCCGTGGGCGCGCTCACCTCGGGCCTCCTCGCCGGGGGCGCGCTGGTCGCCAACGCGGCGACCACGTCGGGCAACTCCGGCACGAGCTCGGGGTCCTCCAGCACGACACCCTCCTCGAGCTCCAACAGCAGCAACTCCGGCGCGAGCTCGGGATCGAGTGCAAGCTCGGGTTCGACCAAGAACTGCCCCAACATGGGCAGTGGCAACGGTTCCGGCGCTCCGAGCAGCACACCATCGTCCGGGTCCGGCGCCCCACCCACGTCGAGCGAGAGCAGCAACTCGACGTCGAGCGCGTAGCGGCCACTCGAGTCGTCACCTCCCCGCCACAGAGAACGGGCGGTGTGGGCCGTTTCCGCCACGCGGTCCGCACCCGCCCCCTCTCGGTCCCCAGGAAAACCGGGGGACACCGAAGAGCTAGGCGGTCGCCCCCCGGGCCTCGAGGGCGCACACCATGAGCTCGCCCAGCGCATCGTCGACGTGCACCGCCAGTTCGTCGAGCTCCGGCAGGAGGCGGCGGCAGCCCAGCAACCCGAAGTAGACGTGCCCGAGATACGAGAAGGCCGTCACATTGAGACCGATCCCCTCGGCCATGGGCCCGACCGGGTAGGTGGCGGCGACGCGGCTGCCGGCCAGGAAGAGCGGGACGTCGGGGACCCGCACGCTCGAGATGGTCACGTTGAACGGCGGGCGCATCTTGTCGAAGAGACGGGTCCCCGCGACGGCCCGGGCGACCCGCGAGGCCAGCGCCGGCAACGCGATCTGCGCCAGGTCGCCGAGGAAACGCCCCGCGTGCAGCTTCTCCTGCTCCTTGGCGACACGGGACGATTCCGAGATGGCGTCGAGCCGCGCCACCGGGTCATCGATATCGCTGGCCAGCGAGACGAGCATCCCCGAGATCTGGTTCCCCAGCTCCTCGGTCTCCCCTTCGCCGCGCGTCGACACCGGCACCATCGCCACCAGCGGCCCCTCGGCCTCTTCCCCGCGGGCGGCCAACAGGCGGCGCAGCCCGCCCGAGACACAGGCCAGGATCACGTCGTTCACGGTCGCCTCGAAGACCCGGCCGACCAATTTCACGTCCTCGAGCGGGACAGAGAGGCCGGCGAAGCGCTTGCGGTTCGAAACGGCGCCGTTGAACGACGTGCGCGGCGCCGCGAAGAAGCCCGGGGGCGAGTGCTCGCCGCGGCCCGCCAGCTCACGATTGTGCATCCCGAGGTCCGCCACCGCTTCGACACCGGCCTGCAGGGTGCTCAGCGTCGATCCCGGCTGGCGGGCCAACGAGGAGGCGGCGTGGCGCAGCATCTGCGTGTTGGACGGCAGCGCTGGCGGGTTCCACTCCGGCGGCAGGTCCACCACGCGGGTGCGCGGGGTCAGGTCCAAGAACGCGGCCAGCACGGAGGCACCGCTCACGCCGTCGAGCATGGCGTGGTGCACCTTGGCCACCAGGGCCGTGCGCTCCCCCTCGAGCCCCTCGACGAGGCGCATCTCCCAGAGCGGACGGTCCGGATCGAGCTGGCGGCTCATGACCCCCGCCACGAAGGCATCGAGCTCAGCCGGTCCTCCGGGCGAGGGCAGGCTGGCCCGGCTCAGATGATCGTCGAGGTCGAAGTCGGGATCATCGACCCACACCGGATGGTGCAGCCCGAACGGCACCCGGACCGCCCGTTGCCGCAGCGGCGGAATCAGGTGCAGGCGCTGCTCAATGACCCGGCGGATCTGCGCGTAACGGGTGGATGGGGAGAAGAGCGAGCGCGTACCTTCGGGCGGCTCGAGCACCAGGGCCACTCCGATGTGCATCGGCGTGGTCGGCGTCTCGAGTGCGAGGAAGGCGGCGTCCATGCCGACGAGAGACTGCATGACCGTTCCCTTCTTAGCGTCTCCCGGCTCGGCCGTCATGTACCGGTGTGCCCGAAGCCGCCGCTCCCCCGCTGCGACGCTTCCAGGCCCCCCTCCCCCACCAGCGCGAAGGCAGCCTGCTCCACCTGCATGATGACCAGCTGGGCGATCCGGTCGCCCCGGTGGACGGTGTAGTCCTGCTCGGGATCGTGATTGACGAGAATGACCTGGAGTTCCCCCCGGTAGCCGGCGTCGATCAGGCCAGGGGCGTTGAGGCAGGTCAGGCCGTGGCGGGCGGCCAGCCCGCTCCGGGGCAGGACGAAACCGGCGTGCCCGGGCGGGATGGCGACGGCCACCCCCGTCGGGACCAGGGCCCGGCCGCCCCGGCAGGGCAGGACGACGTCGGTCCGGGCGATCAGGTCGGCTCCGGCATCGCCCGGGCGGGCGTACGAGGGTGGGGGCAACTCGGCATCGAGCTGCTGCAGGGGGACGGACAGCATCGTCGGAGATTACAAGGACCGGCACCAACCCTCGGGCCCTGGACCGACCGGTAGCATGCCGCGCATGCTGGCCTGGATCGATCTCGAGATGACGGGGCTCGACCCGGCGCGCCACACCATCGTCGAGATCGCCTGCCTCATCACCGACGACGATCTGCAGCTGATCGAAGAGGGACCCGACCTGGTGGTGCACGCCTCGCCCGAGCAGCTGGCGGCCATGGACGACGTCGTGCGCACCATGCACACCCGCTCGGGCCTCCTGCCCGAGATCGAGGCCTCGACGCTGAGCCTGGCCGACGCTGGCGCGCAGACGCTGGCCTTCCTGCAGTCGCACATCCCGGCGGCCCGCACGGTTCCGCTCGCCGGGAACTCCATCGGGACCGACCGTCGCTTCCTGGCCGACCAGCTGCCCGCGATCGAGGACTTCCTGCACTACCGCTCCATCGACGTCTCCACCATCAAGGAGCTCGCCCGGCGCTGGTTGCCCGAGATCTACAAGGCCGCGCCCCCGAAGTTGGGGGGCCACCGGGCCCTCCAGGACATCCGCGAGTCGGTGGCGGAGCTGGCCTACTACCGCACTGCGATCTTCGACCGCGCCGTGCCGACCGAGAAGGGAACCGCGTGAGCACCACCAGCAAGGATGCGCCGTCGATGTCCATCGCGGACGCCAACGCAGCGCTCACTGCCCCCGGGCAGCTCTTCGAGATGGAGGAGATCGACATCCGTGGGGTGCCGACGCGGGTCTGGAAGAACGCGCCGCCCTCGCTGCGCGCCGTCATGGACATGTCGCTCGGGCACGGCGACGCCGTGTTCCTCGTCTACGAGGACGAGCGCACGACCTTCGCCGAGCACTACCGCATCGCCTGCACCCTGGCCCACCGGTTGCGCACCACCTTCGGGATCGAACAGGGCGACCGGGTCGCCATCATCATGCGCAACCTGCCCGAATGGGTCATGACCTTCTGGGCCGCCACGCTGGCCGGCGCCATAGTGGTCCCGCTCAACGCGTGGTGGAGCGGCGAGGAGCTGCGCTACGGGCTCGAGGACTCGGGCTCCAAGGTGGCCTTCGTGGACACCGAGCGGGTCGAGCGGATCCGGCCCTTCCTCGACGGCCTGCCGGCACTCAGCGCCGTGATCGTGGCCGACGAGCACCGTGCCGAGCCCACCGCGCCGCTGGCCGTGGCCGAGCCGCCGGGGGCGAGCGTGCCGGAATGGCCGTTCGCCCTGGCGCTGGGCCCGGTCGACGAGACCGCCACGCCACCCGACCTCACCATCGACCCCGAGGACGACGCCACCATCTTCTACACGTCGGGCACCACCGGCCGGCCCAAGGGTGCCGTCGGCACCCATCGGAACATGGCCACCAATCTGATGAGCCTCTTCTTCATCAACACCCGCGGCGCCACCCGCTTCGGCACTGCCCTGGCGCCGGTGGGCGAGAAGACGCAGGCGGCCTTCCTCCTGTCGGTGCCGCTCTTCCACGCCACGGGTTGCCACTCGGTCATGGTCTCCAACCTGGCCGCCGGCGGGAAGCTCGTGATGATGCACCACTTCGACCCCGAGCGCGCGCTCCAGTTGATCGAACGGGAGCGGATCGGCACCTTCGGCGGCGTGCCGTCCATGGTCATGCAGGTCCTCGACTCCCCCAACTTCTCGAAGTTCGACACGTCCTCGGTCCGCGGCGTTTCCTACGGTGGCGCGCCGGCTCCGCCCGACCTCGTGCGCCGGATCCGTGCCGCCTGGCCCATCGGCCAGCCTTCGAACGGCTACGGCCTGACCGAGACCTCGTCGGTCACCTCCATGAACTCGGGTGGCGACTACATCGCCAAGCCGGAGAGCGTCGGTCCGGCCGTTCCCGTCTGTGACGTGGCGGTCATGCCGGAGGACTTCGCCGGGGCCGAGCCCGACGGCACCGTGCCCTCGGGACCCGATGTCCGGGGCGAGCTGTGGATCAAGGGGCCCAACGTTGTGCGCGGCTACTGGAACCGTCCGGACGAGACCGCCAAGACATTCACCCGGGGCTGGCTGCACACCGGCGACGTGGCGCGGCTCGACGAGGACGACTTCATCTACATCGTCGACCGGGCCAAGGACATGATCATCAGGGGCGGCGAGAACGTCTACTCGGTGCAGGTGGAGGCGGCCCTCTTCGAACACCCCGCCGTCGCCGACTGCGCCGTCGTCGGCGTGCCCCACCCCACCCTCGGCGAGGAGGTCGGCGCCGTCGTCGTCCTGCGCCCGGGGGCCAAGGTGACGGCGGACGAGCTCCAGGCGCACGTGAAGGCCCGGCTGGCCGGCTTCATGGTGCCGACGCACATCTGGTTCCGCTCCGAGCCGCTGCCGCGCAACCCACAGGGCAAGGTCCTCAAGCGCGAGCTGCGCGACGAGCTGGTGGCTCCTCCGCCCTGAGCGGCCCGCCTACGACAGATGGGCGTCCAGGAAGGCGAGGGTCCTGGACCAGGCCTCGCCGGCCGCAACCTCGTCGTACATGGAGGGCGCATCCCAATTGCTGAACGCGTGGCCCGCCTCGTAGAGATGGAATTCCACGCCCGGTCGGCCGCCGACGGCCTGCTCGACCTCCACGATCTTCTCGGTCGGGATGAACGCATCGTTGCTGCCGTAGTGGAACATGCAGGGGCAACGCAGCGCGTCCACGTGGTCGAGCAGGTCGTTGACGGGCGAGCCGTAGTAGCACACGGCCGCATCGGGGCCCTGGCCGTCGACCCGGCTCAGCGTGGCCGCGGCGAAGGCCAAGCCCCCGCCGAGACAGAACCCCATGGCACCGACCTTGCCGGAGCACTGACCCATCGCCAGGAGATGCCGATGCGTGGACTCGATGTCCCCGACGGCGGCCGCAAAGTCGAGCTGCTGCACAATGGCGAAGGCGTCGTTCAGGCCCGATTCGTCCTTGCGCTCGAACCGGGGCTGAATGCGCCAGAACATGTCCGGCACGAGCACCAGGTAGCCCTGCGCCGCGAGCTTCTCGGCCAGGCCCCGCATGTTGTCGTTGATGCCGAAGATCTCCTGAAAGAGCAGGATGCCGGGGCCCGACCCACCCGGCGGGACCGCGCAGAAGGCCTCGAAGCTCTCGCCGTTCGGCGTGAGGACCGTCTCGTACCAGGTGGACACGCCCACGAAACGAACGGTAGCCCGGACGCGGACCTGCCGGCCCGAGAGGCCGGCAGGTCACATGATCAGGCCCGAGAGGATCGGGTCGGCAGGCGCCTCCTAGCGGTTGGGCTGGGGCGTCACCCGCAGGTACGGCTTCAGGGCCTTCCAGCCCTTGGGGAAGCGGCCCTTGGCGTCGTCGTCGCTGAGCGCGGGGACGATGATGACGTCGTCGCCGTCCGTCCAGTTGACCGGGGTCGCCACCGAGTATTCGGCCGTCAGCTGCAGCGAGTCGAGCACGCGCAGGATCTCGTCGACATTGCGGCCGGTCGAGGCCGGGTAGGTCAGCGTGAGCTTGACCTTCTTGTCCGGGCCGATGATGAAGACCGAACGCACCGTCAGCGTGTTGTCGGCGTTGGGGTGGATCATGTCGTAGAGGTCCGCCACCTTGCGGTCCTCGTCGCCGATCAGGGGGAAGGCCAGAGCCGAGCCCTGCGTCTCTTGAATGTCGCCGGCCCAGGCCCCGTGGGACTCGACCGAGTCGACCGAGAGGCCGATGAGCTTGGCATTGCGCTTGTCGAACTCCGGCTTGGCCTTGGAGAAGGCGCCGAGCTCGGTCGTGCAGACCGGCGTGAAATCCTTGGGGTGGGAGAAGAGGACGCCCCAGCTGTCTCCCAGCCACTCGTGGAAGTTGATGGTGCCTTCGGTCGTGTCCGCCGTGAAGTCGGGCGCGGTGTCCCCGAGTCGAATTGCCATGGTGTTCCTCCTGGAAATGATGAAGATCCGTAGATGCGGACAGTGACTTTACCGGTTGCTCCCGCAATTGTCGACACGTTTGGTCATATTTGGCGCCCGCCGGACCAGCTGCCGAAAAGGGCCTTTCACCTGGGAACGAGCCAGAACTCACTGTGCGGACTCTCTGGTCCGCCGTGCGAGAATGCCGTATGAATCCCACGCCGGCGGAAGACGAGCACTCGCCCGGGCCCTACCGGCCGTACCGGAGCGAGACCTTGCTGGTCGAGCACGACGGTCCGGTGACCGTGGTCACCATCAACCGTCCGGAGCGCCGCAACGCCGTGGACAGCGTCTGCGCCGATCAGCTGCGGGAAGCCTTCCTGGCCTTCGACGCCGACGACGAGCAGTCGGTGGCCGTGCTGGCCGGGGCGGCCGGGACCTTCTGTGCCGGGGCCGACCTGAAGGCGGTGGCCGAAGGGGATCGCCGGCCCATCCCCGACGAGGGACCGGGGCCGATGGGGCCGACCCGGCTGACCTTGCGCAAGCCCGTCATCGCCGCCGTCGAGGGTTACGCCGTGGCCGGAGGGATCGAGCTGGCCCTCTGGTGCGACCTGCGGGTGGCGGCCGAGGACGCGATCTTCGGCGTGTTCTGCCGGCGGTTCGGCGTGCCGTTGTGCGATCTCGGGACGGTGCGGCTGCCCCGCATCGTCGGGCACGGCCGCGCCATGGACCTCATACTGACCGGACGGGCGGTGCCGGCCCCCGAAGCCCTCGCCATGGGGCTGGCCACTCGCGTGGTCGCCCCGGGCGAGGCGGTGACGGCGGCCGTGGCCTTGGCCCAGCAGCTGGCCGCGCTGCCCCAGTTCTGCCTGCGCTCCGACCGCGCCAGCGCGCTGGAGCAGTGGGGGCTGACCGAGGAGGAGGCCGCGCGCAACGAGGCTCGCCGCGGGCGCGAGGTCGTCAACAGTGGAGAGACGCTCGAGGGAGCGCTCCGGTTCGCGGGAGGTGCCGGCCGCCGTGGCGTTGCGCTCGACTGACGACACGACAAACGGGGAGCGCCCGCCCGAGCGCCCGACCGTCGCCGCCTTCGACTTCGACGGGACGCTGACCGACGGCGGCAGCGTGTTCCCCTTCCTGGTCAGCCTGCGCGGCACCTGGCCCGTGCTGCGCGCCGTGCTGCGCCTCTCCCCCGCCCTGCTGCGCGCCGCCATCACGGGCGGCACCGCGGCCGACGAGGTCAAGGAGAAGCTGTTCCACCGCCTGCTCGGCGGCATGCCCGTCGACGAGCTCGACCGGCGCTCGGCGACCTTCGCCCAGCGCCACCTGCAGCGCCACCTGCGCGCCGACACCCGACGCCGGCTGGAGTGGCACCGCCGCCAGGGCCACTACACCGTCATCGTCTCGGCCTCACCCGAGTGCTACGTCAGCCGCGCCGGTGAGGAGCTCGGCGTGGACGGGGTCGTCGCCACGCGGCTGGCGGTCGGCGGTGGTGGGCTGCTGACCGGCGGCTACGAAGGCAAGAACTGCCGGGGGGCCGAGAAGTACGCCCGCCTGGTCGGCCACCTGCGGGCGCGCGGCCTCCTCTCGAGCAAGGGCGGCGAGCAGCCGGTGTTGTGGGCCTACGGCAACAGCCGCGGCGATCTGCGCCTGCTCAGCGCGGCGGACCACGGCGTCGACGCCGGGCGCCTGGGCCCCCTCGGGCGCCTGCGGCGCTTCCCCCGGCTGGCCGAGGTGGCAGCCTCAGACCGCTGACGGTCAGCCCGGGGTTACGGCGATGCCCACGGCATGGCCTGCGTACCCCGGCACGGCGGTGGTGACGTCGCCGAAGTAGGGCGCGTCGCCGTAGGCCAGGGCCTGCCCGCTGGCGTTGACCGCGTCGAATCCCTGCCCGCTGAAGTCCGGGATCAGACCGGTCATGGGACTCTTGAGGGTTCCGAGCGCGGGCGAGACGGGCGAGAGCGCCACGGGCGGGGCGTCGCCGAAAGAGTGCGGCGTGCCGCTGGCCTCGAGCATCCAGTACCCACCGCCGTCCGGCGTCGGTGCCACGCCGACAATGGGCGTCGCCGGTGGCGCGGAGCCGAGCGACCCGTGGAACTGCGCGTCACCGAAGGCGAAGAGCCCGCCGTCGGAGGCGATGAGCCAGTACCCGCCACCGTCGTGCGTCGGGACCATGCCGATGACGGGCTTGTTGAGCACGAGGCTGCCGGTGCTGCCGTAGAACTGCGCGTCGCCGTAGGCGAAGATGCCGCCGTCGGAGGCCACCAGCCAGTATCCGCCGCCATCCGGGGTCACGGCCATGCCCACCACCGGCTTGTTCAACCGGATGCTCCCGGTGGAGCCGTGGAACGGTGCGTCACCGAAACTGAAGACGCCACCGTCGCTCGCCACTTCCCAGTACCCGCCGGCGTCGTGGGTCGAGGCCATGCCGACCACAGGCTTGTTCAGGACCATGCCCCCGGTGCTGCCGTAGAACTGCGCGTTGCCGAAGCTGAAGACACCTCCGTCGGTGGCGTCGATCCAGTACCCGCCCACCCCGCCACTCGAGCCGCTCACCGAGCTGGCTCCTCCGGGCAGGCTGCCCAGCGTGGCCGGACCGTAGTAATGGTCCACGATCTGCTGGTAGGTCCAGTTGCCGTCGCCGTTGTCCGCCCCGATGGCGTAGCCGAGCGCGCCGTACTGACCCATCCCGATTCCGTGACCCCAACCCTGCCCGGTGATGGAAAGCACGCTGCCGTTGGTCGAGTTCACGGTGAACAGATCCGAGTTCAGTCCGAGGTCGACGTAGAACTCGGTCCCGGGGACGGTGATGGTCGCGGCACTCCCCATGATCGTGATGGTGTCGACCCGCCCGTACCCGAAGTCGTAGGGATGCCCGGGATCCGACGTCGACGCCGGCAGGCCCTCGAAGGTGCCGATCTGCGGCCAGGCGTTCTGCACGGCCGCATAGCTGACCGACGTCGTCCAGTTGTGGTTGGGGTTGAGACAATCGGTGGAGGTGACGCACACTGCGTCGCCGTCGTCGGGCACCGCGGTGAAGGGTGACTCCTGGTTGGCGCTCGAGGTGTAGCCGCCCGTCGACGAGGAGTACTCGGTGGTGGCGATCTGGCCGCTGGGCATGATCATCACCTGGCCGGCGGTGTCGTTGGCGGCCGCGATGCTGGCCGGCGTCTCGTACTCGGTGCCGCGGTACGTCTGGCAGGAGAGGTCGCAGGTGTCGGCGTAGCCGCCGTAGCCGTCGAGGTCGGCCAGCACGTAGGAACGGACGGCGATGGCCTGGGCCTCGAGCTCCTGGAAGCCCCAGTCCATGCCCTGCGGGCCGGCACCGCCCAAGCTGGCCCAGCTCGAGGGTGACTCGCCGGGCACGGTGTCGGCCACGTACTGCTCGAGCGGCAATGTGTTGACCGTCCTCGGCTGGCCGAGCGAGTTGTCGACCGCCGTCAGCGTGCCGTGCACCGTCGGGCTGTAGCTGGCGACACAGAGCGTCAGCAGGCCGCCACCCACCGGCGAGGCAACGGGAACGTTCTGGTTCGTGGCGACAGGGCTGGACCAGGGACCGGCACAACCCGAACCGGTCTCGACTTCCCACTGCCCGACAGCCGTCTGGTGAAACAGGACGGCGGCCGCGCCGGTGGCCGCCACCCCGGGCGCCGAGACGGCGCCACCCGAGGCCGCCACAATGACGTCGAGGCCGTCGTTCTCGGTCATGTCGATCGTCACGTTGGTGGCGTCGCCCGGCAGGGCGTGTGCTTCGGACGTGTTGATCTCGGCCGGCACGGAGGCCCGGTCCGGCGCGTTGAGGTTGGCCGCCGCCGCGGGTGAGGCGAGGCCGAGCAGCGCGGCGGGCACCACGAAGCCCAGCGAGAGGAAGACCGCGCCGAGCGCCGCTGGCGTCGGGCGACGCCGCCGTAGGGGGCGCGCGACAGCAGTTCGTGGGGACACGGTGCGACCAGGCTACCGGCGCGACCTGGGCACATTGGTGCATGGGCAGCCGCAATCGGGAGCAGGGCGCGCCGGTACACTGCACGGCCGTGCGGGTCGACCAGGTCATTCCGTCCCTCGCCAGCCGCGACGCCATCGGCGTGCACACGCTGAACCTGCGCGACGGATTACGCGCCGCCGGCATCGACTCGGACATCTATTACGGCAGTCACACCCAGGACGTGGAGACCGAGGGCCGACCGGTGATCGAGCTCGGGCGCGCCGCCCGTGATCGCTGGCTCCTGTATCAAGCGTCCATCGGGAGTCCCGTCTACGACATCCTGGCGGCGCGAACGGAACCGAAGTTGGTGAACTACCACAACATCACACCGGCCGCGCTGCTGCGCGACTGGGAGCCGGCCGTGGCCTACGAGGTCGCGCTGGGCCGCACGCAACTGGCGCGCCTGGCTCCGCAGAGCCGCTTCGCTGTCGCCGACTCCGCCTTCAACGAGTCGGAGTTGCGGTCGCTCGGCTACGAGGGGACCGCTGTCGTCCCGCTGCTGATCGACATGCACTCCAAGAGCGACGAGCCCGACGTCGAGTTGGCGCGTGCACTGGCCCGGCGCAAGGAACGCGGGGGCGGCGCCGATCTGCTCTACGTCGGGAAGATCTCGCCGCACAAGGCCCCGCACGATCTCGTCAAGATGCTGGACGTCCTGCGGCGCACGGACGACCCGGCGGCCCGCCTGCACCTCGTCGGATCGCCCCTCGGAGAGACCTACGAGCCGGCGCTGCGTGCCTTCATCGACGAGCTCGGGCTGGCCGGCGTCGTCACGCTGGCGGGGTCGGTCAGCGGCGCCGAGCTCGAGGCCTACTTCCGCGCCGCCGATGTCTTCGTGATGGCCTCGGACCACGAGGGCTTCTGCGTGCCGCTGGCCGAAGCCATGGGGCACGGTGTGCCGATCGTCGCCTACGGCGTCACGGCGGTGCCCGAGACGGTCGGCGGCGCCGGGCTGGTCCTCGACGACAAGTCGGCCGTGCCGTTCGCCGCCGCTGTCGGGCGCGTGCTGCGCGACGCGACGCTGCGCGATGTCCTGGCTGCCGCCGGACGGGCGCGGGCGGCCGAGTTCGACCTGGCGGCATCGACGCGGCGCTTCGTCGCCTTGGTGCAGCAGGCCGTCGGCGCCGCCTGAGTCTCGGCGCGGTCCCTCAGGAGCCCGGGCGCAGCGCCAGCAGGAGGTCGGCGGCGCGTTCGCCGGCCGATGCCAGGTCCAGCGCCGCGATGCGGTCCGCCGCCGCGGTCGAGAGCGCAGCACGCAGCGCCGGGTCTCCCACGGCACGGGCGGCGGCGTCCGCCAGCGCGTAGGGATCCTCGGCGTCGACCAGCAGGCCGGCCTCACCCACCACCTCCGGGAGCGCGCCGGCGCCATTGGCCACCACGGGCAGGCCCGACGTCATCGCCTCGAGCACCGGCACGCCGAAGCCCTCGTGGCGGGACGGCACCACCAGGACGTCGGCGCCTCCCATGACGGCGGCCAGGTCGTCGTCGCTCAGTGCACCGGTGAACGTGACCGCCTCGCGCAGGCCCAGCTCGTCGACGAAACGACGGAGGGCTGCCGTGTAGGGAGGGACGACCGGACGGCCCACGACGCTGAGAGTGGCCGCCGCATCGTGGTGCGCGTGGGTGACGAGGAGAGCCATGACGGCGAGCTCGATCGCCTTGTTCGGCGCTTGGCGCCCGACGCTGACCCAGCGGGCGCCGACGCCGGTCGGTGAGGATGACGGTGACGCCGGACGTGCCGGCCCGACCCCCGGCGCCATGGCCGCCGGGGGGACGACGGCCGTGCGAGCGAAGCCTGCCCCGCGCAACTCCCTCTCGTTGAAGGCAGAGACGGCGAGGCCGAGCGCGGCGCGGGGAGCCAGCTCGCGCAGCTGGGTCTGGGCCAGGAGCTGGTGGCGCGCCATGCCGTTGTCCCAGGGGGCGTAGTACTCGGGCGGGGTGACGTTGTGGGAGTTCACGACCAACGCTTCGGGGCGGGCGCCGAGCCAGGGGGCGAGTGCCGAGGCCGTGGCGAATTGGTAGACCAGGACGTCTCCGGCCGCCGCGTCTTCCGCGTAGCGGACGAAGGGCCGGGTCTCGGAGGCCGTCTCGGGATCGTCCATCTCCACGTACATGTGCGAGGCGACGCCGCGCCCGAGCAGTACCTCGTGCAACCGCAGCGTGTGGCGCCCGACCGCGTCGGCGCGGTGCAGCATCGGGACGAACTGGTGGATGCCGCTCACGGTGTGGCGGGCGCCGCCGTGGTGAACGGGACCAGCAGCTCGACGAATCGCTCGGCGGCCGCACGGAGCTCGAGCGCCGCCAGCCGCTGCCGTCCCGCCGCGATGAACGCGTCCCGACGCGGCGTGTCCCCGAGCAAGGCGGCAATGGCGGCGGCGAGCGCGTAGGGATCCTTGTCCTGCACGAGCACGCCGGCGCCGCCCAGCACCTCGGGGACCGCCCCCTGGTCGAACGCCACGACGGGCAGGCCGGCGGCCATCGCCTCGACGACGGGCACGCAGAAGCCCTCGTGCTCGGAGGTCACGACCAGCACATCGGCCCCGGCGTAGGCCGAGGCGACAGAGGCGTCGCTCGCATGCCCGGTGAATTGCACCGCGCCGGCCAGGCCGAGGTCGGCGACGTAGCGGTGCAGCGCGGCGACGTAGGACTCGGTCGCCGGCTTGCCGATCAGTTGCAACGTCGCGCCAGGGTCGCCATGGGCGCGGGCGACCGCGAGCGCCGCGATGGTGCTCTCGAGCCCCTTGTTGGGCGAGACGCGTCCGACGGCCAACCAGCGCGCCCCGCGGCCGGCCCGCTCGTGCGGCTCGGCAGCGGCGGCGTCGAGGGCAGCCGACGGGGAGATCACCGCCGTCCTGGCGAAGCCGGCCGACTCCAGGTGCACCTGGTTGTACCTGGAGTCGGCCACGGCGAGCGCCGTGCGCGGCGCCAGCAGCCGCAGGTCCCCCTGCGCCCGCAACTGCCCGAGGGCCAGGTGGTTGTCCCAGGGCGCCATCAACTCGGGCGGCGTGACGTTGTGGTAGTTCACCACGAGCGTCTCGGAACGGCCGGCCAGCCACGGGGCCATGGCCGACGCGGTGGCGAACTGGTAGACGACGACGTCGCCGGGCTCCGCCATCTGGGGGTAGGAAAGCACAGGCACTGTCTCCTGCGCGCTCTCCTCGTCGACCGTGTCCACGAAGATTTCCGACCGGTACCCGCGGGACCGGGTGGCGTCGCGCAGCCGCAGGGTGTGGCGGCCCACGGCGTCGCCTCGGTGCAGGACGGGGACGAAGTGGTGGATGCCGCTCACGAGGGGGCGACAGCGGAGAGCGCGACGCGCCGGTCCCCGCCCGCTGCCTCGGGCAGTGGTGCCACGTCGACGAACCCGGCCCGCTGCAACAGCAACTCCCACGTCGCCTCGTGGAGGGGGCGGCCCTCGAGGAGATCCCGGGCGGGCGCATCGCGTCCGTCGACCGAGGCGAGAGGTTCGGTGATGACGACGAGTGGCGCGGCGCGTTGCAACACCCGCCTGCTCTCGGCCAGCAGTTGGAGTAGTGCGTGCAGCGGCAGGCGATCGACCACGCCGCTCAATACGACGCCGCCGGCCGAGCCGTCGGTGCGGGAGCTCAGATGCTCCGACGCCTCGGCGATGGTCACCGAGCAGCCCTGCTCGAGGGCGCGCAGCGCCACCGCACCGCGCGGCTCGACGCCGTGCGCCTCGGTGCCACGTTCGCTCAGCGCGCGCAACAGGTCGCCCTCGCCGCAGTCGGCATGGACGACGACCCCGCCCGGCGTGCGCGCCGAGACGTAGGACGCCACCGGTCCGGCCAAGGGGCCGAGCGCGCGGGCCGGCACGAGCCAGGCCGCCCCGTCCACCGGTCGGTCCTGCGCCGCCAACCGCTCCTCGAGCGTCTCGACGCGAGCCGACAGGAAGCGAAACGCCTCGACGACGTGACCCATGGCCTCTTCGAGGTCCGTCTTCTCGCCCTCCGCCGGGCGCCCGCCACGGTCCCGGCGCGGGCGCAGCCGGTCGAGCGGCCCCGTCCGCCGGCCTTCGGCGTGGTCGGCAGCCAGCGCGTCGGAGAGGGCCGAGGCGCCGGGGTGGTACGGGCCGTAGCGGTCGCCGAGATGCGTGAAGGCGGCCAGGAAGTTCCAGCTGTCGCTCCCCTGAGGCGACAATCGCGTGAAGGCCTGGTGCAGCGCCTCGGCAGCGCGGGCTCGATCGGCCGGCGTGGGGTCCTCGGACTCTCCCAGTTCACCGGACTGATCGGCAGCGCCCGTTGGAGGAAGGCCGGCTGACATGGCGCCCGATGCTACTGGCGATGCCGCCGAATATTCAGAGACCTGCCGTTTTTCGGGGTACCACGAAGGACTACCTTTTGACGCTTGGCGCCACGCGAGGGAGAGGGTCGGGGCAAAGTGAGACACGCGCGCACATGGGCGGCCCGATGCCTGCTGGCAGGCGTGACGTTGGCTGGAGCCTGCATCGCCATCGGGGCGGCGTCCACGGAGAGCGTGTCGGGGAGTCCATCGCCGCTGACCCTGACCGAGACGTGGAACGCCGGCGACGGCACGTTCCTCAACGATGCCCCGTGTGGAGTCGCCGAGTCCTCGCCAGTGGAGTTCAACGACGCCGGCACTGCCGCCGTCGAGGTCGGCGATCGCCAAGGCGACATCTACGGACTCAACCTGCTGACCGGTGACCCGCTGCCGGGTTGGGGCACCGGGACAGGCGGCACCACCGGCTCGGGCCAAGGGTGCCTCATCGATCCCTCGGGGGGGAGTCCGAACACCTCGGGCGTCAATGGCCTCGAGGTGCCGGGCAGCCCGCCGGTCGACTCGACGGCTTCGGTCAACTTCAACGACCAGCTCTACTTTGGTGCAGGGAACGCGGCGTCGCCGGTGGACGGTGGCTACTACGCCTACAACGCGAACGGGACCGAGGCCTGGAACCAGGTGGTCACCAACCCGGCCACCGACAGCGCGCCGGACGGCGGCGTGGAGGCCTCACTCCCGATCGCCAATGGCGGCTCATTGGTCGAGGGCGGGTCGCTGGGTCAGACGACCTACGGACTCAACACCGCCAACGGCACGCCGGCGACCGGCTGGCCGCAGTTCTCCGCGGACAGCGTGTTCTCCACCGCCGCCGCAGGCGACTTCTACGGCACCGGCTCGGACGACTTCGCCGTCGGAGGTGCGTCGTCTGCGGGGTTTGCGCTCGGAAGGCACTACTCCGACGGCGGGCATGTCCGGATCTACAACAACCACGGTGGGCTGATCTGCAGCGCCAACACGAACGAGGAGGTCGACTCCTCCCCCGCCGTGGGCCCGATTCTGCCTGGCGGCGCGTATGGGATCGCAACCGGGACGGGCACGTTCTACCCGGGAGCGAGCGACGAGAACACCGTCAAGGTCTACGACACGAAGTGCAACCAGGTATGGAGCGACACCCTCGACGGCTCGACGGGGGGCAGTCCCGCACTGGCCGACGTGCAGGGCAACGGGCAGCTCGCCGTTGTCGAGGGCACCGGCAACGATTCTGTCTACGCCCTCAATGCCGCAACCGGTGCAATCATCTGGCGGACCACGGTGGGGGCGCAGGTTCTAGGGTCGGTGACCACGGCTGACCTCACCGGGAGCGGGGCGCAGGACGTGATCGTGCCGACCACGCACGGTCTCTACATTCTCGACGGGCCCACCGGTGTACAGGTGGCAGACGTCGACACGGGAGCCGGTGGCACCCAGGACATCGGATTCCAGAACGCACCGCTCGTAACGGCCGATGCCAACGGAACGATCGGCATCACCGTTGCGGGGTACTTCGGTATCGGCGGCAACGAGGCCCAGGGCATCGTGCAGCACTTCGAGGTGTCCGGCTCCGCGTCGGCCCTCGCCGACGCGGCCGGCGGCTGGCCGCAGTTCCACCACGACCCACAACTGAGCGGCTTCGTGGCGGGCGGCAACGCACTGGGCAACTGCAACCGTCCCACGGCGTCCCAGAACGGGTACCTGACGGTGGCATCCGACGGCGGGATCTTCGCCTTCGGGCAGGACTTCTGCGGGAGCACGGGGAGCATCGCCCTCAACAAACCCGTGGTGGGCATGGCGGCGATCGCCCGGCAAGGCGGGTACTGGCTGGTGGCGTCGGACGGCGGCGTGTTCTCGTACGGCAACGCCCAGTTCTACGGCTCGACCGGCTCCCTGAAGCTCAACGCGCCCGTCGTCGGCATGGCGGCCACCCCTGACGGAGGAGGGTACTGGCTGGTCGCGTCGGACGGCGGCATCTTCTCCTACGGCGACGCCGCCTTCTACGGGTCGGCGGCGTCCACGCCCGGGCAGGACATCGTCGGCATGGCGGCGACACCCGACGGGCAGGGCTACTGGGAGGTCAGCACGACGGGCAGGGTCTTCTCCTTCGGGGACGCGACCCCGCAGGGCGACATCCCCTCCCTCGGGCTCCATCTCAACGGTCCCATCGTGGGCATCACACCCGATCCGGTGACCGGCGGCTACTGGCTGATCGGCACCGACGGGGGCGTGTTCAGCTTCGGGGCACCCTTCTTCGGCTCCACGGGCTCCATCCACCTCAACCAGCCGGTCGTGGCGATGCAATCCACCAGCGACGGGAAGGGCTACTGGTTCGTGGCCTCCGACGGTGGCATCTTCAGCTACGGCGACGCACCCTTCCGCGGCAGTATGGGCGGGCAGCATCTCAACCGGCCCATGGTCGGCATGGACGGCTTCTGACGCCCCGTTTTCCCACCAGGCGGCACAGGCGCCTGGCCTAAGGTGACCGCTCATGCTCCGACGACGTGATACCGGGGGCGGGCCCTCGGGCCCGTCGAGCCCGGCTCCAACGACAGACCCACCGCGGGGTCCCCTCCTCCCCTCCTATCCGCCGATCGACTACCTGGGTCAACTCGATCCGGGCTTTCAGGCTGCAGTGTCGAAGCGGCGCGAGGGCGCCGACCTGACCGACTTCGTCTGGTACCACGCCTTCGAGCTCCCCGACGGGACGGTTCTGCCCGGGGTCTGGGACCTGCGCGGCCACGAGTCCGCGTACCTCGGCGGAGTGGACCTCGCCGGAAAGCGCGTGCTGGAGCTCGGGCCGGCCACCGGCGCCCTCACCTTCTACATGGAGCGCATGGGCGCCGAGGTAGTCGCCTTCGAAGCCGGGTTCGACGTGCCGGTCGACACGCTCCCCCTCAGGGGCGAGGACCAGCACGAGGAACGGTTGCGCGTCATGCAGGAGACCATCGACCGCAACCACGACGGCTGGTGGTACCTGCACCGCACCTTGGGCTCGTCGGCGAAGTTCGTGCAGGGGAACATCTACGACATGCCGGCCGATCTCGGCACCTTCGACGTCACGGTCGTCGGTGCCATTCTGCTGCACCTGCGCGAGCCGTGGGGCGCCCTCTCCCAGGCGGCCCGGCGCACGACGGAGACCATGATCGTCACCGAGCCGCTGCAGGACGACCTGGACCCCCCCGAGACCAACATCATGCGCTTCTCCCCCTCGGCCGAGCACCACGTCACCAACTGGTGGTCGATTTATCCCGGCGCGGTGGTCTCCATGCTCGAGCGGCTGGGGTTCGTGCGGACCGAGACGACCTTCCACTCCCAGCGCCACCACCTGGCGCACAACATCGGGGCCGATGCCATCGACCAGCCGATGTACACCGTGGTGGGCCGCCCCGTCCCCTGACCCGCCGCCAGCCGCCGCGCGGTCAGAACAGGCCGGGCGTGCCTCGCCCCCGCTCCACCACGGTGGTGAGGAACTCGGCATAGCGTTCGATCAGCACGGGCCAGCGGAAGTGCCGGTCGACGAACACCCGCCCGCGCCTCCCCAGCTCGGCCCGCAACCCGGGGTCGGACACGAGCCGGTCCAGGACACCCTCGAACTCAGGGTACGAGGTGAACCACAGCCCACCACCCGAGCGCTCGCAGTGTTCCCGGGTCGGTCCGCAGGCGCCGTTGACCAGGACGGGCAATTGCTCGACCCAGGCCTCGATCACGACCAGGGAGAACGATTCGAGGGCGGACGGCGAGACCGACACCAGGGCGTCGCGCATGATGTCCCACTTGTCGGCCTCGCTGACGGCGCCTGTCACGACGATGTCGGGGTGAGGCGGCAATTCGTAGGAGACCGGACCGACCAGCACCAGCGCCAGCGGCCCCGGATGCCGCTCCTTGTAGGTGGCGAAGTAGGTGGCGAGCATCTTGGATCCCTTGTGCTCGTCCACGCGTCCGACGCTGACGATGTACGGTCGGTCGCCGAGCCCGGCCACCACGCGTCCGGGACGCCCGGCCGCTTCGGACTCGCCCACACCGAGCCCGAGCACAATCTGCGGGCGCTCGGCCACCGCGTACATCCGCTCGACGAGCAGACGCTCTGACGCCGTGTAGAAGCAGAAGGCGTCGGCGTCGGCGAAGGTGCCGCGGAACACCGGAAGGTAGAGCGCCGGCTCGTCGTGCGCGGCCGGGTGGAACACCGCCGGCACCCGCACATGGCCGATGGCCGCCACGGTGGGGTGGTACAGGTAGGGAGAGAAGGCGACGACGTCGGCGTCCGAGGCCACAACGGCATCGACCAGCTCGGTGGAGACGGGGCCGTTGTAGTCGACCCACCGCTCGCCTTGCTCGCGCGTCGCCGACCGGGGGGCCAGGCGGACCATCCCGTCGAGGCCGTAGAAGTCCGGCAGGCGGCCGTGCACGGAGGGATGACGGTGCACGGTGACGCCGTTCAATTGGCTGGTGCCCGGCTCCAGGACGTCGTCCCACGTGATGGCGTCGAGTGCACAGGTCGTGTGGACCTCGGCCTCCCAGTCGGTCAGGGCAGTGAGGTGCTCAGCCAGTTGGCGCACTGCGGTCTCGGCGCCACCCATGATCTGCGGCCCGTAGCGCGGGGTGACGAAGGCCACCTTCTGGCTCACGGTCGTGGCACCACCGTGGCGATGGCGTCGACGATGCGGCCGGCCACGTCCCCGGAGAGCTCGGCCGCCCGCCGGGTCCCCGCGGCCGTCAACGTGGACCGCAGGCGTTCGTCGGTGCAGACGCGATGCAGGGCCGCCGCGACGTAGGAGTGGTCGGCGGCGGCCAACACCAGCGCGGCGTCGGCCACCGTGTCGGCCACCGCCCCGGCCCCGTGGGTGACGACCGGCACCCCAGCCATCATCGCCTCCACGAGCGGGACCCCGAACCCCTCGTGGGCGGACAGCGAGAGATAGACGTCGGCGGCGGCGAAGTAGGCCGCCAGGGCTGCGTCCGACACCTCCCCCGGCATCCGCACCGCGGCGGACAGACCGAGATCGTCCACGTAGTCCTGCAGCGCCTTGGTGTACCCGAAGCTCGACGTCCCGCCCACCAGGTGCAGACGCGCCTGGCCGTCGTAGAGCCGGCGGAAGGCCCACAAGGCCTTGACCAACTCGTGCTGCGCCTTCGACGGCACGATCCGCCCGACGAAGAGGACGTCGGCGCCGCCCTCCGCCTTGTGCTGGGCCAGCTCCCCCGCCACCCGCTCGTCGGGCGCTGCGGTCACGCGCCCGTAGTCGGCCAGCACGGGAAGGACGACGGTGCGGTGGCAACCGGCGCGCCGCAGTTCCTGCTCGCTGAACGGGCTCTTGGCCAGCCCGAGCAGCGCCTGCGGGGCCAGCAGCGCCAACTCGTCCGCCGCCGCCGCCGCCCGCGTCACGCTCTCGGGCTCCCAGCCGGCGAAGTACTCCGGCCCGGTGAAGTTGTGGAAGTCGAGGAGCAACGGGAGCCCGTGCTCGGCCAGGTAGCCGGCCACGGGCGAGGACGTCGTGAACTGGTAGATGGCCACATCGCCCGGCCTGGCATGCTCGGGATACATCCAGTGCTTCAACGCGTCCGCAGCCAGATCGTCGTGGATCGCCTCGGCGAAGATCTCCGAACGCCACCCGGCCGCGCGCAGCGCGTCACGCAGCTTCAGCGCATGGGTCCCGGTGGCGTCGTGCGGGTTGAGGGTGGCGATGAACTGGTGCACGGCCACCGGCCCCCCGGCGGCAGCGCTCACCGCTCCGTGGGTGGGTGCGGCGACGTGATGGCGGAGCGGACCGCCGTGACGAGATAGTCGGCTCCCCCTGGCCCGGGCTGCGCCGTGGCCTCGTACCCGCTCTGCTCCAGCAGCGTGCACCACGCCTCGGGCCGCAGCGGCCGGCCGGCCGCCAGGTCCGCCTCGGTTGGCGCGTCGGCGGCGTCCCAGGCCTGCCGGGTCACCGAATGGAGCACCAGCGTCCCGCCCGGGGCCAGGCTGGCCCCGATGGCCGCGAGCAATTGGCTGCGTTCGGCTGCTGCCATGCCGTCGACCGTGCCGGTGAGCACGACGGCACCCAGGCCGGCCGCCGCCACGGCACGCAGGTGCTCGCCGAGCGGCTCACCGCGCAGGTCGAGCGTGCCGAGCGCCGCCGTGTCGACGAGGCGCGCCCGCGGGTCGACACCGTAGGCATCGCCACCGGCCGCCACAATGCGCCGCACGAGCCACCCGTCACCGCAGGCGGCTTGCAGGATGCGCCCGCGTGCGGTCGCCACGGCCGCCACGGCCGGCTCGACCCACCAGGCGTCCCCGCGCTGCAGCGCGGGGAACTCGACCACACCGGTGGGCGGCACGCGCTGGCCCTCCACCTGGCGCTCCAACTCCTGGAGGCGGTCGTCGACGATGTGCAGGGCGCGGCTCACCGCGGAGGCCGACTGGCTCATCTGGTGGGTGAG